>VFQP010000340.1_pt1 | contig 102351 bp, 76 predicted proteins | sample 3512351 | NCBI WGS metagenome assembly VFQP01 (sample SAMN10412372, study PRJNA504923) | tailings metagenome | isolation source: Relicate 1 Philex TSF1 revegetated site | place: Philippines: Tuba, Benguet | collected 2017-08-29
GCTTTTTGACAGACATTCTTACTTCTTGAATTAAATTTACTCGTTTCGCACTCGTCCCATTATAATCCACACTAATGCTTGGATTACCTCCAACATTAATATTAAATGTAGATGGAATTCTTCCAGGATACATAGAATTATAATACAAATAGTTACCTCTATCTCCTGCACGTTTTAAATCAGGTGTTAAATCAGAATTAAATCCAGAAGGATATGCAGGCCAATGATTTTTTGTGTTGTATTTTCCCGGATGGTTATGGCTTTGATAGATCATTTTCATTGTTGGGTTTGCCATATAAAATTCTGAAATTTTAAGACCTGCACTTACTGATCCATTTTTATAATCTGTCCCTAATGCTGCATAAGTATTTTCATTATTCTCATATTTTTGCAGTATAAACTCTTTGTCCGTATTATAACTGGCAAAATTATATAGACTAGATAAATCATTAACCATATTTTCTCCTGTAGCAAAATAATAGGAGCTATTATAACTTTTCTCTTTTGATACAGTAACTCCAAAAAGAGTTGTTATTGGAGTGTTTTTGAAAGTTCTTCCACTTTGAATTATACCTTTTGTTATTTTTATAGACTTACTTTTATCACTATTATAAATTCTATCGAAGTTATCATTGGTCTTTTTAAGCAAAGTAAAAGTTCCATTTCTGTTCAATCTATAATCATCCTTCGGTTCTAGTCTATCAGGATTAACATAATTGTCTTCTGTTCCAAAACAATCCTGAATAGTTTTTGGACCATGCCCTTTACCTCCCACTCTTTCGCCCATCATCCCGGTAGGATCTGCGTAGTTAACAGGATCGTTCCAGACGTAAGCATACGGCGAAACGGTAAGGTCTGCTAATGGGTCTACAGAAAGCCAGAAACTGCGTTTAGGGTCATAGTATCTTGCGCCGTAGTAGTAATACCCTGTTGCCATATCCAATTCCTTGCCATTGTACTTAAACGGGTGGTCGTAGCTCATGAAAGAGTTTTCCATCAGCATTTCTCCGTACGGCATGTACTCGTACCAGTTGGTCACTTCGCCACCGCTGTTCACCAGTATGGAAGCACCGCTGAAGTGATCGGGGTGTATCCAGTACATTTCAGATTCTAAAAATGGTTCCGGAGGGGTATAGCCGAACATGCAATCTGTACTGATAAAATCTGTCCACCATTGGCAGAAATTGCCGTCTTGCAATGCCTGCTCGAAATATTCTGAGAGTTTTTGGTAGCAGTCTTCGTTGTTATCTTCAAGAAAGATCTGCATCTGCTGCTCCATCGCCAGCTGGCAAAAGACATCGCTTGTTCCGGAAGTTACGGGAGAGTTGTATGTTCCGTGAGAATCTTCGTTCTGCACCCAGACTTCTGGTGGAAGATTAGCATGTTTTATTATATCTCTTATATCTTCCAAAAGAGATGCTGCCATGTCATCATATCCTCCTCCCACATCTATTTTGAACCGGTGCGTGGGGATCTGGCTTACTCTTGTGGCTACTTTGGTGCTTCCCATATAATAATGCTTGCTCATGGTCTTGTCATTGAGCACGAGCAGCCCGTTCGGATAATAGGTAAAATGTCCCATCTGTGTGGTATTGCTTGGATCGTTACCATTTACGTACAATCTTTTGGATACCGCATCATTCTTGAGTATTCTTTCGCCTGACGCATCATATACATAATAATTGAAGTTTTCTTTCTGGGTAGCCACTGCTTTCAGGCGGTTGTCATGATCCCAGAACAGATCTCTGTAATCTGTACTTCCGTTGGAGTTTTCTTCCTTAATGGAGGTAAGATTTCCGTTAAGGTCATAAGTAAACAGCTCTATTCCCGTTACCGCAGCAGAAGGAGGCGGATTGCCACAGTCTAATGGTGAGCTAAAATTCTCATACTTAGTGTAAGTAATAGAGGATACGGCATTAGGATGAGCAGGATTGTCGTACTGATATACACCTACATCACCTTCATTTTGGGGATACTGGCATATACCATTCTGATAGGTCTTGAGACCAAAGTTTTTTACCGCCATATTTCCCGCCGCGTTATACTGCATATTGAGCTTATAAAACTTAGAATATTGTTTGCCTCTGGCTGTAATCTCTGCCGCATTGAGTCTTCCGAAAGGGTCGTAGGTATAGGCCTTATCTGTTGCAATTCCCATATCCATCGAAGGGAAATTTCCTGTTAAAGGAGTACCTCCTATTACTCTTGCCAGATTTCCGTTCCAGTCAAAAGTGTACTGGTTTTTGCGGATGAGGGTATTTCCATTGGTGTAAAGGAGTCCGAGCTCTTTTACTCTTCCCCAAGGATCTAGATTGTATTCTGTTTTCGTTCCGTTGCGAGCAAGGTATGAGGTCATCTGATCTCTGTTGTCATACTTTATATCATAAATAATATTCGTGGGGTTTGCCATTCCGATCCTGCTGCTGATCTTCCCAAGAAGTCCTGTCATAGTATAAGAATAAGTAACTTCTTCCGTATCAGGGTACTTGATCATGTTGACTCTTCCGTAGACATCGTAGATATAGGAAGTTTTGAACATTTTAGGAGTATTATTAGGAGCCACTATAATACGCATATTCTCTTTTACATTCCCCCACTGGTCATATTTCAGCGTCTGAGTACCCGTTCTGTCGGTCTGTCTGATCAGCCTTCCTCTTTCTTCTACAGGTCCCGTACCATTCCCATATTCGTACGTTACAACATGATCAGGGTATTCTATCTCTATCAGCTGATCAAAATTGTATTTATAATTAAGTTTGTTTCCTATTGACTGCAATACAGCATTGGAAGAGTGAGTAAGCTTACCACTTAGATCATAAGTATATATAAATTCTCCTGCATCCGGCTGTTTTTTAGCCGTCAGCCTTCCCAGTTTGTCATAACCATACTCGGTTGTCTTATTCCCCGGATCTGTCATTTCAGTCAACTGGCTGAGGAGATCATATTTGTAGCTTACCCAAAGATTACTGCCGGAAGCTGCCTGTTTGCTGGAGGTGGTTCTTCCTTTCTCATCGGTGTAAGTTACAGTAGTGTTGCCCAAAGGACTTACGACTCTTGTTGCAAATTGCGTATTTCCGAGTTTATCCGGTCCGAACTCGTAGAAGATTTGGGTCATCAGATTCTGCAATCCGTTGTTGGTAGCCACATTATGCTGGGTTGTTTTTACCGGTCTGTCTAATTCGTCATATACTGTGGTTGTATACGTTGGAATAGCAAGATCATCTCCCGAGGTATAATCGTCAAAAGTTTTCAGGGAGGTCATAATATCTGTCCCTGGTGTAATTCTATCTGTTAAAACCGTCTTCACCGGTCTGCCCAGTTTATCTTTTATCTGATAAATATTGTTTGCAAAGTAATAAATATCATTGATGTCTTTAGACAGTAACTTTTTAGATGCAATTGGCTCTCCCCATGCATCGCTGAAAAGACTGACAAAATAATTTGATATCTGATCGGTAGACGGTATGCCTGCCCACTTTCTTTCTGTAACCGCTACTGGTACAATCTGTGATGGGAAATAATGAAGTTTAATTGTCCACTCCGTATCAGTTGGAGCGCGATACTGCGTAAGACGCCCGAAAGAATCGTATGTAAAGTGGGAAGTTTCCCCATTAATGCTGGTGGTAGAAACCGGTACTCCAAAAAGATAATTGCTGTCATACTGTATGGTATTCGTAAAATTATATGGATCAGTAGTCAAAATCGGATAGGTATGATATACAGGATCATAAGTATACTGATATACTGATCTTTGCTGATTTCCGGAGAGCGGATACGTTACTTTGGTCATATTGCCATAGCTGTCATATTCCATATCATAATCTGCAGTGGCAACTGTATTATCCGAAGTATTGGCTATGAGATGTTTTTTGATTTGCTTGATATTCTGTGCGGCATCCAAAACTGTAGTGTTTTTGCGCATCAGATTTCCATCGGAAAATTTTACGACTGTCTGTTCAGAAGGAATTCCCACAATATTTTTAGCCCCTGGTGCATGATATACATTAGTTGTTATAATATCGTCCGAAGTTGTTCCCACAACATTTCCCTGATCCACAGAGCGGAGTACATTGCCATATTTGTCATAAGTAGTTATGATGCTGGCAGTTGTTTTACTGTGGCTATTGGTGCCTGAAAATTCTGTAAATGTAGTCTCTGTTTTGTACAACAGCGGGATAATTCTCCCCATATCCTTAAACTGCGGCTGAGTTTGGGAATCCCCCAAGTTATACTGCGATGACGAAGGCTGGTCAAAATAACGGTATGTATATTTTGTCTCACTTCGTTTTCTGTTTTGGCTGTCTAAAATATATTTAGATTTTACAAGTCCTTTTTTATAAAAATACTGTCTTACTTTGGTATCATTATAATTAACATAGAAATTGTTTTCCTGCCCTGTGAAATCGGTTTCGTAATGGGTTACGATAGTTTGATGCAGTGCCTGATCATTTTTTACTTTCGTTTTAATGATTCCAAAGCCTAAGAACTCTCTTTCTCTTCTGTCTTGTATTCCTTTTTCATAAACAAATTCAAACGCTTGGGCAGGCTCGGTTGGTTGAGGATTAACATTCTCACCAATCATTGTCGTATCAATATACCTAAAGTTCCAAATCGTCAAATTTGAAAAAACAGTTTTTGAAAAAGGCATCTGGTAGGTGCCTCCTATAAGACTATTGTTATCATTGCGTACATTTTTATTGTCGTATCCTATTTCTATTAAGCCTTTTAAAGGATTTTCAATAGTGTTTAATAAGTTGGCTCGCCCCAATTGATTGCGATACACAGAGACAGCACCTTCACTATCCGATACCAAAAGATCAGGATACCCATCTCCATCAAAATCTCTTAAGTCAACCTCCTGCTTAGTCACTGATTTATCATTATTCAAGCCAGCAGAAGCACAGATTTTTACTCCCAAACACCCACATAGAGTTCCGTATATATTAAAGCCAGAAGAATTTTGTTTATTGTCAAGGCTGAAGTCTCGATTGAAATTATCAAATGAAACAAAAGAGGTTCCACTGTTGATCAGCATACCGTAAGTATTACCATTCTTCACGATTTTATCTGCCAAGCCGTCTCCATTCATATCAATAAGTCCAACGTTTGCAGTAGATTTTGACTTCGAAAGACCAACACCTATTGCCCAGCTTCCATTGGCAAAACTGAAACCTCCGCCTCCGGAAACCGCAAAAGAATCTCCATTGGTTACTTCCGAAACACTCCATCCATTACCATCAATCACGAAACCATTTCCGGTATTGATATAAGAATAACCATTGGAAATATAATCTGTAAGCCCATCACCATTAATATCAGCCCAAACGCCAGATCCTTTAAACCAAGCACTTCCAATTCCTACGTTTATCCCAACCCCCAATCCGAAAGAAGAACCTGTTGTATGACTATCTTTCTCTGCTCCAATGGCAAAAAAGGAATTTGCCGTATTACTAAATTTGGCAATGGATGTAGATCCTGCAATTCCTACCCCAACGACTGTTCCATTATTTTTTATTTCTTTCTCCCCAATTGAATACTCCTGATCCAACTGACCTAATGAATTGGTTTTCTGATAATATCTACCCGAAATAATATCCGGATATCGGTCACCATTGAAGTCCTGAAAATAATCTGATGTCTTGTCAGACGAAACACCTACATGACCACTGATTCCAAGCCAAGGCAGAATAGAACCTGACATATATCCGTGAAAACCGTCATTCTCTGATCTGAGAATAATACCTCTCGGATTTGGGGTAGTATAAACCGGAGTTGTTATCACGGTATTAGTGGTTGAAGAAATACCCAATACATAAGGTTTTACATGAGTTCCCGACAACTCTACATCTTCCATCGGTGATAGATACGCATTTAGTTCTGCATCCAGCTGCAAAGGCGTGAAGTAACGGTTGTTGTTTTGCTGTGTGATCAGATTGATCATACAATTTATATAATCCGGAGCCGAAGGGTTACATGGGGAAGGTCCGCCCGGAGCAGGCAGATTTACAAAAGGATTGTTTGTAAATTCACTTTCACGAATTGCTTGATTAGGATATTTTGATCCGTTATAGCTAAATCCTCCCCATCCCTGATATACGAGTCCTGTATTAATATTATAATGGGTATTTTCCGAACGGTAAGAGAAGTAATCTGCTTTATGCCCCGTATTTTCAAGCAGCGGATCGCCAATAAATCCTGAATGGATAATATACGGATTTACTGATGACAGTTTTTTATTAATTACATAGTCAGGCGAACTGATTTCAAAATAGAACGGAAGCTCCAAAATTTCAGAAAATGATAATGGAATTTTAGAGAAGAAAGCACAAATATCTATCTTAGGTATCGGCATTACATTATTGATAACATCTACCGTGTTTTTTGCCGTATAAATATTACCATTATGATCTTTTATTTTTAGAGAAAAAGTTACTTTGCTGTTACGCAGCTGATTTAAGCTTATCGTGTAATTATTTAAACTACTGTTTCCGTTAAAGTCGGGAAATAGATAGTATGGATTTACTGAGTTTTTACATCGCGGACAGTCTATAATATCACAAAAAGGATGATCTCGATATTTATCAAAGTTTTTATAAATTGTATTAATATGCCTTTCTGAAAAAGGATTGTACTGCACTAAAGCTTTTACAGCGGTAGTATCGGTAGCCGACATGACATTAAGTGTAGGATCCCATTTAATCTTTTCCCATGAGACATTGGTATCCGAAGAAACATCAAAATGAAGAAATGTAATGGTTGGATTTGCAGAGTTCTGATTAATCAAAAGATTGGATATATCTGAATTTGCAACCAAATTATCTGATGGCACAACCGTACTCAAACTGCTGCCTTTTAAAAGTTTGTGATGATATACTAGTATTGAGGAAGAGGGGGAAATAACGCTGGTGGTATCTGTAGCGGATATCACACTTTTATAAATTTTAAAGTCTACATCATCCGTAAGAATTTCATTGGAAAGGCTGTTCCAGAAAATATTCACCTTCCCCTGATCTGCCATCGCATTACTTTTTTGACTAGATGCTAAATAATGTTCTCTTGCATTAAACTTAAAGTAGTAATTATCATTGGCATCTTTTAAAGTATAATCTCCTACTCCAGAAACTGAAGTATATCGTATATCGGTATCAATATCTACCAAATCCCCGTTAGGATCTGATTTAGAAGAAACGATAACGAAAATCCTCTGACCTTTTTCAACATATGTATTAGCCGACTGGCTTTGTGACTGGTTTTGATTTGTAAGAGTTGCTGTCGTAGAGATGACTGTTGAGTTCGGAGGATTATACCCAATATTATCTTCCTGCTGTTTTATCATTCCTCCTTTTTCAATCCAAACATCAACTCCGTCAACAGAACTTTGTGAAAGAATTGTTCTATTGACTACAGTAATATTTCCGGAAACAGGAGCCTCCCACATCCTTACAACATGAGCCAAAGAAGAGGCTGCCTGTGTCGTTGTAATTGTATCCTGAATTGCTGCCCGTCCCGCCAGAATAGCATTGGGTGTTTCTTCTGTCACATTGAATGTTCCCGTCGGCGATTGCGCAGTAAAGTGAGGTACATTATTTCTGATTCTCCCAAAGAATACATCCCCGTAATTAATCATATCTAACAACCCATCTCCGTTGACATCTGAAAAATAGGTGGGAGAATTACTACTTCCTGTGGAATAATTAGCTCCAACTACACCTAATGCAAAAGAATATTCAAGACCTAATGTCAGATTTTTCAAATTATGTCGGTAAATAGGTGTTCCTCCGGGAAGTCCTATCGTTGAAGATACCCCACTAAAGGAGGTTTTGAGATTTTTTCTGAAGCTTAAGTTTCCATTGGATGAGAGAAATACCTTATCCAAAAGACCATCTCCATCAATATCTAAAAGCTGATTTTGACCGTAAGACTCATTATGATCACGCGAAACAGTGACTCCAAAAGTATTTTTTTTATTGATCCCAAACAAAAAACAGCCTGCTGATGCTCCGATACTAAATGCCCCTCTCCTATTTTTATTTTTACTATATGTGCCGGAAATCATACTGGTAGAACCTCCCGAAAAAGAACCCACATCCGCATTGTCTTTTGGTGTGGAGTATGTCATAGCAGGGTTTCCATCAAATATTTTAACATCATCAAAATATTTAAACTTATGTCTGTTAAAAATATTGCCGGAACCATCTTTCTGAATCACTTCTTTTAGTAATCTTTTTGAGAACATACCCACGTGTGTATTGCTTAGCTGATACTCCCGTATTTTTATATTGGCTCTTTTAACAATAATACGGTTCAAGATTTTTGCATCCGTTAGTTTTACCCCTAATTTATAATTGAAGGTTCGGTCACCTCTTACACCGGGTTCATTTTCAAATTCTATTACGGTATTATTGCTGTAGGTGATTTTTGATAAATATTTATTTTTACCCCCTCCATCATAAGAATCTGTATAAGTGTAAACGATAATATTTCCAAAACGGTCTGTCACTTTAGACAAAAACCACTTTACTACATTTCCGGAAGAATTTCCGGAAGGGTTGGTGGTAAGTACCTCGTTGTATTCTTTCTTAGTTCCCGAACCGTCTAATATTTCCCAGGTATAAGAAGAAGGCGAAGAACCTTTTCGAGTAATGTAATATCCTTCCTTTATTCCGTTACGATAGAAAAACTGTCTGTTTGATGCTCTTGCCTCCGAGTAAGGCAGTTTGTGAGGCATATAATCATCTTTGAAAACCAGCTGCTCTCCTGCTATAAGATATACTTCACTTTCATTTGCCGAAGAAAAAGATGGAACACCCCATCTTGTATCAATATCAATTGTTTCCACAGGAATATCCCAGCCTGTACCTGCCCATCCAAATTTATTATCACTGTTATAAACTAAAGAAACATTAGGCTGAAAGCCTCCAATTCCCGCAGGAATCTCAATAGGATAAGATACATTTGCAGAACCCTGCTGATTAGGAGTCGGAGGAGCAATTAAATTTATTTTGGACCCGGGATTTGCGATCGGCATATCATTGAAAGCAGTTGGAGCATCTACTCCTGTTTCAGGACTTTCCGGCTGTTTTATGACACCAGCCATAAAATCTGCACTGCGTAATGCCGTTCGCAGTATCATATATTTTTTTGCCGTATTGATACTATCTGCACTTACAGGATTCCATTTTCTTTTTTCGTAATCGAATGTTAAAGCAGTAATGTCTTTTTCGGTATAGCCTGCCGGAAGTTTCTTCTCATCAAAAGGAATATGAACATTGATTTCTTTATCATTGCTGTTGATTACCCTGTAACCAGCATATTTTTCGCTAATGTTAACTACAGAAAGATCAGCAGGAGGTAAATCTATAATTCTCAGTCCTTTTACAGTTAAAGAAGTGTTTTGAAATATAATGTTATGCCCTTTTTCATCATAAGATTGTATATCTGTTTCTGAGGGATCATTTAAAGATTTGTGGATAGTAAAATCATCCACTGTTACTGAACCTTTAAACTTTATCTGAGCAGATTCCCCGTGATTCTCACCAAATGACAGATATTCAAATTCATTATCTCTTACGGTAATTTTATTTCCTTCTATTTCAACAGCATTTATTCCCGATCCAGGATTGATAAAACCTCTAATATAGATGACCTTATCATTATAGATATTGGAAACTATCGTGTAGGGTTCAGTATTGAAATTGCTTTCTACAATACGGACGTTTTTAACAGAATAATAATCTCCTTTATTCAAAGCATTGAACAAAATTTTATTATTCCCTTTTTTAAGCATTGAAGGATATAAAACTTCAGACAAATCACTCCAACCATTTTTTTTGCTCTTTATGTATCCTCCTACGGCAAAACTTCCATTAACGCTTCGTGTAACAGAGTTTATATTTGAGTAGCCATCTACTTCATATTTTAATAGATACTTTTTATTTGGATTTATATCTGATAATTCCACATCAAATATATTATCCGAGGCATTTGCATCCAGCCTTTCAGAATCTTTATTTCCTATTTCACCAATAAAACCAGATTTTGCAAGTACAGAGACATAATCACCAAGAGAGAAATTCCTTTGGGATGGCGGTAAATATTCTGTTATTTTTTTATTGTCAGAAATTTTATTATTTAAAGAGTCTTTACTGATATTTTCATCAGCACTATTTTTAAATTTGCTCTTTAATCCTGTCAAAAAATCAGCAGTATTTTTCTTTATACCAGAAGTGGTGTCGGCTGCTTTTATTATTTTCTCCACGGTTGGTTTCTTGTGGATAACCTGATAAAATGTCCAGCTGCTTAAAGATAATACAATAGGTATGAATACCGGTATCAAGTCTAAATTTTTCTTGATTGAAAAGTTTGTTTTCATGATTTGTGCTTAGTTTATTAGAAAGTTAACTCCATTTCCTTCTTCAGGAATAAATATTTTAATGTTGTAGTAACCGACAACTGCAGGAATATTCATTGGAATATTAAAGTTAATTGCTGAATTATACTGTCCTTGTTTTATCAATACTCCAAGACTGTTGAATATTTTCACCGTGATAGGTCTTGCTGTTTTTAATTCAACTTTTATAGTTAAATTACCATCATGAGACGGGTTGGGAGAAACAGTGATGTTCTTGAATAATGAGTTGTTTTGCTGGGCATCATATTCAGACTGACTAAGTACAGATAATGTTTTTGTAATCTCACAGTTTAGCTTATTTTTAATTTTTAACTGATAAACTCCTGTTCCGTTGAGATAATAAGGCGCAAATTGTGTCATTTGTCCTGATGGAGATGTAAGAGTATACTGAAAAGAATTAGTATTAAGATCCAGCTCTATAGGAACTCCGCTCCACAAATAGCTGTCATCAATATTTTGATTCACAATCCCTTCTAAATTGAATGTTCTGATAATATCGGGATACCCAGGTCGTGATATTATAATTTCATAATTGTCAGGTGAAAGATTATTAAGTACAATAAGATTAGATGATCCTGAATAGTTGTTTACAATCATCTGATTAGTTGTTAAACTCTTTAAAGAATAATGATATGATACTATATTTTCAGGTAGGGTTATTTTGACAAGCCCCTCATTAAGTTCAGTACAAGTACTTGTAATCTGAATAGGGAGGTCACTTTGCGTATCACTGAGGTTAAATGTAAAATAATCTGTCCCGTCATGATTACCATCCCAATTGATATCTTTAAAAACGAATAAAGAATCACTAATTCTCTCTCCCAATTTATCGGTTGATAAATCGCTTTGATAATCACTATCATTATCAAAAACCCTCAGTTTCACATTATCAGTAGGTAAAATACCTGATAGATTAAGATAAACATGAGTCTTTATTGGAGCAGAACCTGTATTTCTGATTTGAGCTTTCCACATTCTCTCCATATCTCTTTTGGGGTGGGCAGAAATAAGATCTGCCTGCTTAAATGTTAATGACTGGTTATTATCTCCCCACAAAAGAAAACTTCCGTGCTCTATGATAGAGCTATTATTGTAGTTAGTCGGCTGCACATTGCCTAAAGAAATCGCAACATTATTATCTTCTGCATTTTTAGACTGCTTTTGATAAAGGTTGAAAAGATCATCCCTACCTATCCCGGTGATTCTGAAATTATAGTTCTTGTTCTTTTTTGAATCCCATAAAATATCATTTCCTGAAGACACATAATTTTTTTCAGAAATATCATTAATTGTAATTCCGTATTTAATTGAAAGATAAGTTTCGACCTTCTGTTTATCAATTGTAGATAAATTATGATTAAAGACCAAAACTTCCGGAATCAGAAGGGTTTGATCTGTCCTTTTATTGAGAAAAACAATTGGGTTTATTTTATTGTTGTTATCATTTTTTGTAAAAGTGAGAATTTTGGAACCAACATTAGCACTGTTTATCCGCAAAGAATCACTAAAATCATCTATCCCAATACTGCTTATTACAGAACTTCCTATTTTGCCATAAATTTTCTTTTGAACCCCTCCGAACTTATTACTGACGAAGAATACAGATGGCTGATTTAAGCTGACACTGAGTTTTTTAAAGAAACTGCCCGACTGAGAAAAATCAATAAGATGATAGTTCATCATACGATACGATAAAGTATCACTTGGCAACACAGGAGATTTAACATTTTTTTTATGTAAAGCTAAACCCGAAACCCCGCCAATTATTTCATTTTGAGAATAGAGAGAAAGAGAAAGGCAGAAAAATAGTGCTAAAATAATTTTTTTCATACAATTTGTGTTTTGATAAAAGCTGTAATAGTCTCATAAATAAGAAACAAATTTTCATGATGTTAGTTTTCAACAAAAATATACATTATTTTAAAATAAGCAAATTAAATTACCATATCGTTAATAAAATTCAATACAGATGACATAAATTATTATAAAATTCATTTTTAACATCTCAAAGATCTTTTCAAAACTTTTGAAGTTTCAACCTCTCATGTCAGTTTTTATTTCCTACTCCATTGAGAGACATTGAGCGACAATATTCATTGTCGATTTTTGAAAACTTTCTCCGTCAAATCTGAATTCTTGAGTATATATCAAACACCTAATCGTTCTTTTTATAAGCAGATCTCACTTTTGTAAAGATTTAGAAGATTTCCATTGAATTAAACGCATTTTTTCTGTTTTGATGGATATATATCTGATTCTTTCTTATCAAGACGTTAAATCTTTCAATTAAATTATTCCATTCTTATTCGTCTTTCTCAGGCAAACGTTCCGGTCACCCACCAATTTTCTTTTCAATAGTAAATTTATTGGTCAGATTAATTCCCCTTTCTGTTAATAAAATTTTACGAGACAACCTTTCTGCACAAAGTACTACATCATAAATCTGCTCATCAGGAGTTTTTTGCTTTTTTCCATTTCAAAACCTTGAGAAAGCAGGCAAAATAAGAAACTTCTTACCATTAATACTGATAAATTCATCAGATAAGATCTTAAACTTTCTATTTCTAAAGTGTAGAATCAAAAAAAAATAAAAAAATTGAAAATTAAAGCAAGTTAAGGTGTGTTAACTTCTATTACACAGAAACACTATCTATATTGACTTCGAAATTCCGGTTTATTTTACAGAAAAAGCATATATTGTACTAAACCTTTTTATAGCGGTACTTGTTTTGCTTTATATAATAATCACCAAATAAAAATATTATATGTTAGCAATGAATTTTCGCGGACCTTTCCGCGTGCGCGCAGACCGCAGTATGCCCGAACCGCAAATAGAACACCCTAAAGACGCCATTGTACGGGTCTTAAGATCATGCATTTGTGGGTCAGATCTCCATCTTTATCACGGACTCGTTCCGGACACACGTACCGGTACTACCTTTGGACATGAATTCATAGGAGAAGTCGTTGAAGTTGGCCCGTCAGTAGAAAAACTAAAAGTGGGCGATAAAGTGATGGTTCCTTTTAACATTTCCTGCGGTAAATGTGCCTTCTGTAAACAGGAACTTTATGGTAACTGCCACGAATCTAATCCAATGGCAACAGCAGTAGGTGGCATTTTTGGTTATTCCCACACAGCAGGAGGCTATCAGGGCGGACAGGCAGAATATGCACGGGTTCCCTATGCCGATGTAGGACCAACCGTAATTCCTGACTGGATGGATCCCGATGATGCAGTACTCCTTACCGATGTTGTACCTACCGGCTATCAGGCTGCAGAAATGGCAGGCATTCAAAAAGGCGATACGGTAGTGATTTTCGGTGCAGGACCAATTGGTATCATGGCAGCAAAATGTTCATGGCTTTTTGGTGCAGGAAGAGTAATTGTGATCGACAATCTGGAGTACAGACTTGATTTCGCAGCAAAATATGCCCAATGTGAAGCGTATAATTTCAACAGTATCGGTGATCCGGTGGTTTTTATAAAAACTCAGACAGATTCTCTGGGTGCTGATGTCTGCATAGATGCCGTAGGCTGCGAAGCAAAAGGAAATTTGATGAATACGGTTTTGGGAACAAAATTACTTTTACAGGGCGGCTCTACAACGGCGCTCCACTGGTCTATAAATTCTGTAAAGAAAGGCGGTATTGTTTATATTGTGGGGGTGTATGGTCCTACGGACGCATTGGTGCCGATAGGAAACGTAGTTAATAAAGGTATCACGATCCGGGCTAACCAGGCCGCTGTGAAACGCAACCTGCCCAAGCTTATTGAGCATGTAAAAAACGGCATCCTTAATCCAAAGCAAATCATTACTCACAGAGTTCCGCTGGAGGAAGTAGCAGAAGCCTATCACATATTTTCACGCAAGCTTGATGGCTGTATAAAAACTGTGCTTATTCCACCAACGGCTTAATAATTTTAACTAAAAATTTGAACAACATGCTTACAGACGAAACAAAACCCTCTGATTTTGAAAAAAGTAAAGAGACAGATTACAGTCATATAAAAGGTTGGGGAATTGACTCTGATCCCAAAAATGATCCCGCATACCCCATAAAAAAACGCACCAATGAAGAACATCGTGGATATGACTGGGAAAGACCGGAACAGCAACCTGAAGATGTGGAGATTTTAAAGTCCGTAGAACGACCCAATTTAACCGCTACTTTCGGAACTGCGTCACCACCAAAAGGTATCAATGGAGAGATCAGAAAATTTGCTTTTAAGTATAGTGAATCCAGCTACGGAAGATGGCTTCCTCTTGTACTGGCAGACCGTGTGGGCGCAATTGAAGGGGTTGTTGAAGACTTAAAAAAAGGTCATTTGCCAAACATTTTTGCCGAGCGTGGCTGGGGAGCCGAATGGAAGCACAATAGAAAGAACTTTTTGCTAAAGATTTTTGCAGCAGCCGTAGTAACTACCGTCGCCGTAAGAATACTATCGCCAAAAAAATAACAACTAAGTGATAAAATAATTAAGAATCCGTCTTACAGTTGTGAGGCGGATTTCTATTTATCTTAAAATTAACCAAAATAAAAAAGAAGCTATATTTCAACAAAATATCATGTAATATATTGATAAATTGATCTTTCAGACCAGAAACAAAAAGAGTTAAAAAAGACCAGTACAGCAATAAATGTTCATAATTTTGAAATTGTATAGAAATCAATTCACTGCATTATATGCGTTATGACTTAAATCATAGCCCCAGTATTTTATTAATTCTAGCTTTACAAATCACAACTGCTCATCATTAGATCAGATCATATTTCTTTTAGGAGAGCTGGAAAATTCTCCATTTCAATTTGTGACCAAACATTATGCAAAATATTATATGCTTCAGCCATTTACACTGGGATTTTGTGTACCAGCGTCCTCAACATCTGTTAACGAGATTTGCCAGGAAAAATCGGGTTTTTTATTTTGAAGAACCAAGAAAAGCAAATTCGGATTTTTACGAAATAGATCTTCAGGATGGCGTTTCGGTAATTAAAATCTTTCTCAGCGAGGATGAAGGCAACATTAATCCACGACTGGAAAATCTGGTTAGCCAAGTTCTTACAGAGCAAAAAATCAGCACCTATTCCTGTTGGTATTATACACCTATGGCTTTGGAATATACATCACATCTCAAGCCGCAAGTAACAATCTACGATTCTATGGACGAGCTTTCTGCATTCCGTTTTGCACCACCTCAATTGCTGGATCTGGAAGATCAACTGTTCAAAAAAGCCGATGTGGTTTTTACCGGAGGTCATACCCTTTACCAGGCAAAGAAAAACCGCCACCACAACATCCATCCGTTTCCAAGCAGTATAGACAAACAGCATTTCGAAGCGGCAAGATATTACACAGAAGATCCCGAAGACCAAAAACATATTCCCAATCCGAGGTTTGGTTTTTTTGGCGTTATTGATGAGAGATTCGATATTGAATTATTAAGGGAAATCTCTGCAAAAAAACCAGACTGGCAATTTGTGATTATTGGTCCAGTTGTGAAAATTGATGCCAACGAGCTTCCAAGAGCAGAAAACATTCATTATCTGGGATCAAAAAAATACGGACAGCTTCCAGATTATATCAGCCAATGGGATATTGCTATGATAATGTTTGCCATTAATGAATCTACCGAATTCATTAGCCCCACAAAAACACCGGAATATCTCGCAGCGGGGCTTCCAGTGATCTCAACCCCGATAAAAGATGTTGTAAAACCATACGGGGAAGAAAATCTGGTTTACATTGCCAAAGATGCTGAAACTTTCATTAATTACGGAGAGGAAGAGCTGGCTAAAACCTCACGTAAAGACTGGATGAAAAAAGTCGACCTTTTCCTTGAGAATGAATCCTGGGATAGCACGTTTGAAAAAATGAATCTTTTAATTAACAATGTTAAAAAAAACAACGGAATGTATGTATGATTTTCTAATTATAGGCTGTGGTTTTGCCGGTTCGGTCTTGGCTGAAAGATTGGCTGACGAAGGAAAAAAGATTCTGATTGTTGATAAAAGGAATCACATTGCAGGGAATGCTTACGATTATTATAACAAAGAAGGCATATTGATCCATAAGTACGGACCGCATATCTTCCATACCAATTCTGAAGATGTCTTTAAATATCTGAGTAAGTTCACAAAATGGCGCCCATATGAACACCGGGTTTTAGGAAGTGTTGACGGACAGCTTGTGCCGATTCCCATCAATCTCACAACAATCAATAAGCTCTACGGAAAAAATCTCACGTCTGATGAAGTTGTAGATTTCTTAGCTTCAAAAGCAGAGGTACGCAAACCTGTTCTAACTTCAGAAGATGTCGTCCTGAATGTTGTCGGGAAAGAACTTTATGAAAAATTCTTCCGTGGCTACACCAAAAAACAATGGGACCTGGATCCTTCAGAATTAGATGCTTCGGTTACAGCCCGAGTTCCGACAAGGACCAACAGTGATGACCGCTATTTCACTGATTCGTTGCAGGCGATGCCAAAAAATGGTTATACTGAAATGTTTCAGAAAATGCTTTCGCACGAGAATATCCACATTATGCTGAATACAAACTACAAAGACATTGTGGATATTATTCCTCATAAAAAACTGATCTACACAGGACCAATAGACGATTATTTTGATTACAAGTTTGGAAAATTGCCTTACCGTTCAATTGATTTTAAATTTGAAACTCTGGATCAGGAAGATTATCAGCAAACCGGAACCATCAATTATCCCACATCCAATCTTTATACAAGAATAACGGAGTTCAAACATCTGACCGGACAAAAACATCACAAAACAGCGATTGTTTACGAATATCCGACTGCAGATGGCGACCCTTACTATCCTATTCCAAGAAAAGAAAATCAGGAAATTTATAATCAGTACAAAAAACTGGCTGATGAAACAGAGAATGTTTATTTCACAGGCCGCTTGGGAACGTATAAATATTACAATATGGATCAGGTTGTAGCACAATCATTGGCATTATTCCGAAAGATAATCAAAGAAGAAGATGCAGCACAGCAGTAATTATATCAGCTTAAAAAATCCTTTCAGATCCTTTCTTATGGGTGGTTTTGAATGTGCGGATCATCAAAATGCTTTTGGTGAACGCATTGATCTTATTGAACTGACCGGTCACAACCGTTTCATACACGAAGATTACCAAAGACTTTCTAATATAGAGATTAAAACAGTTAGGGAAGGTATCCGATGGAGTTTTGTAGAAAAAACGCCATTCAACTATGACTGGACACAAGTGGAAGAGATCATTGCTGCTTCCAGAAACAACGGCATTCAGGTGATTTGGGATATCTGCCATTTTGGGTTTCCGGATGATATGACTCCTCTGCATCCGATGTTTGCCAGAAGATTCTCTCATTTGTGCAGGGCTTTTGTCATTAAATATCGAAGTTTGGTTCCTGAAGGCGAATTGATCATCACGCCCATCAATGAAGTAAGTTTTCTTTCGTGGCTGGGTGGTGATGCCAATGGCACAAGTCCTTACTGTATTAATCAGGGGTGGGAAGTCAAGTATATGCTGATGAAAGCTTATATTGAAGGAATAGAGATGATGAAGGAGATAGATCCAACAGTCAAAATTATGACAACGGAACCTTTGATTAATATTACTTCACAGTATCCGTCAAATGTAACTTCAGTGCTGAAAGCAAACGAAAAAAATCAGGAACAGTTCCAGGTTTTGGAGATTCTGACAGGAAAAATGTGTCCTGAACTGAGAGGAAAACCAGAATATCTGGATATTATTGGAGTTAATTTTTATTTCAATAATCAATGGACATTTCCAGATCATCAATTTATTCCATGGAACGAAATACCTTCTAACCCATATTGGCGAAGTCTTCACTCTTTGATCGAAGAAGTATTTGTTAATTACAAAAAGCCAATTGTGCTATCGGAAACCAGCATTCCTGAAGATGACAGATACGGCTGGCTGAAAATGATTACAGAAGAATGCTTAACCATTCTTAAAAGCGGATTGCCACTATACGGTTGCTGCATTTATCCCATAATAGACCGTCCTGATTGGGATTTTCCGAAAATTTGGCATCATAGCGGACTTTGGGACATTCCCGACCCCGAAACCTTAGAACGAAAAGTTCATGAGGAAAGTCTTTCCGTATTGCTGGAATTTCAAAATAATATCAAAATATTGAATCTGAAATCTTTATTTGATAAAAATAAAATTTGTAATCTTATTTAATCTCAAAAGAACAAAAACAGTTTGAAGATACGCTAGTCATAGTCAGAAAAATGACACCATAAGAAACTTTTTTATTTTAGTTATTGATATGTGTTTGATCGTTACTGTAAGTCTTCAGAAAAAGATAAAAACCCACAATAAGAAGATTTTCATTCTCCGAATGTGGGTTTTATATCAAATTAAACGAAATTTTTACCAGACAAACTCACATGGCAAATCTCTTTCTGCAATTACTCTGCGTGATTTTGTCACATACAGTCTCAGAAAAGATCCTCTCGGAATATGATAAATGTCTTTGCCATAAACTTTGACTGCCATTATACCTCCATATTTATCAAAATTATAAATCACGATTTGTTGTTTCGGATAAATTTCTTTGAAATTAACAACCATTTTAATATGTTCACCAATAATATGAATCAGTCGGTTTCTATCATCTACATCAAGATAACCAGAAGGACCGATCTCATATTCGTGGGGATCTAATCGGATTGCGTATTCAGATTCATCATTCACAATTTCATCTCCAAGACTGGCTACATTACCATTGGGAATAAATATGGTGTCGGGTCTTTCCTCTTCCGATTTGAAGTTTTTGCTAGCTTTTACCGAACCTTCTACCGTCAATTTATCCTCCTTATTAGACTCTCTTCCCATTCCGAAAAGTTTTGTATCTAAATTAAAGTTCAGCCCGTCAAAATTACCATAACGTGAACCATATTTATAAAAACTCTCCTGCTTGGCTGAAACGAATCTGTCATTGTTACGATCGACCATCCCGGATTCACCTCCGAAATAATCATCTGCAATGAGTAAACCTGATCCTGTATTTACTGCAAAGTCTGAATTGAGCTGTAGACCGTACTGAGCCATATAATTCCAGTGCTGGATATTTCCAATATTAAAATCTTGAGAAGTCCAGATTTGTGCCCATGCTGACCAATTTCCACCATTTATAGTCCTTTGATAAGTTACATTAGAAGTATTACCTGAGCCAAATGAAGTCGCAGTTTGTTTTACCCAAGTAGAATCGTGAGTTTCAATAGTCACGTACCACCAACCACTATTATTAAAAGGTGCGTTAATTAAACCTGAACCTCTGTAAAAACCTGTTTTGAGGTAATTATTTAAATTTGAACCTGATATGATAACAGATGTACCATTCGGTGTACTCAGAAAATTTGACTGCACATAAGACTGTGTTGACAATGCTACATACAATCCTGAATTATGATATATATACGGAAACGAACTTCCATCTGCAGTAGGTATGTTCCCAGAAGAGAAACCAACTGCAGTAGCATTTTCCTGACCATTAGCTTTTGTACTCAACTGATTGAAATTCACCGCATGTGTTCCTAAAGTTCCGTTTGGGATTACAGGACTCTGCAAAAAAGTATTGGTATTTGTAAAAGTCTGAATACCATTTAGTGTAGCATAATTACCCAGCTGGGTATTTAATGAGGATTGTGTTACATAACTTGCAGGATTAAAATTACCTGTATGCAAAATTTTAACCCATGAAATCCAGTTACCTGCTGTTTGTGATCTAAGATATAGCTCATTGGTTCTCCAGTCTCCATATAATTGTGTAGTCCATGCAGAGCTGTAACTTAATGATAATAAACTACCATCCGTAGAACCGGAAGGTCTATTACCACCCCCTAAATAATTGGTTTGAGTACCTTCGCTTACTAAATTAGCATCAGATATAGATTTTGATGATAAATAAGAATTATTAAGCCCATCAATGATACCATAACCAGCTAATGTAGTTGGCTTTGAAGTTAATGATGCAAAAGTGTGTGTATGATTTACTAAAGCATATTCTGATGGATTAAAATTCCCCGTATGAAAAATTTTATTCCAAGCACCCCATGTATTATTATAATTTTGAAAAAATAAATTATTGCTGGATTGTACTAATCTGAATGCTGTATTATTATTTCCTGAATTATCACTATAAGGTACAAAAGTCATACTTGCGCCATAAGTACCTACAGGAAAATTATTCAGCTCAATTGCTGAATTTGATTTAAAATCAAACCATACACCGGCTCTTATATCAGTTGAGGGTAACGGATTTGTATTTCTTGTATCAACACTTCTTACTGAGTTTACATCACCTCCTAACACCGCTTGTCTTGGCACATCTGTAATACCGTATCCTGATGCTGTAGTTGGTTTGGCTGTTATTTGAGAAAATGCATGAGTGTGTCCTGATAATGAATAATTGTTGGAATCTAAGCTACCATCTGCTTTTAAAAATTGGGCGGCAGTACCGCCCAATACCCTATAGCCTTTCGACGTGCTATAAAACGCATATTTAATATCCATATTAAATATCTTTACGTGTTACCGTTATAGATACAGTGTTTGGTAAAGCAGAATCAAATTCAATATCAATCTTATTTAGATCTGTTAATTTTATTCTGCCATCAATTTTGTAGAATGTTACTGTATCATACATTGTAACATCTACATTTCTGGTTCCTAAGTTGTGTATCACAGATGCAGTTCCTGAAATCGCAGTAGTATATGATTTCACAGAATTATTTCCTGCGATAACTCTACCTTTTGAATCTACTGTAACCTCATCGTACGTTCCGGCTGTTACACCTGTTGCTGCTAATGTAAAAGCTGAGGTAACGTTAGCAGAGCCGTCAAAAGAAACATTCCAAGTTCCGTCACCTGTAGCAGAAATTGTTCTCGGAGTGGTCAGTTTTGCGGATGATCCGGTGGTATTGATTGCTGCAGTTCCAGTTAATAATGTTGCCGGAACAGCAGTGACAGGAATAGTAACATTTCCTGACCCATCAATGTTTTGTGCTGTCGAAGTAACTCCTGAAAGGCCGATGCTTCTTACTGTAGTCCATTTTGTAGCAGAAAGAACACTTTTAGCTGCATCTGCCGTGTTATCAACATTATTTAAACCTACATGAGATTTATTTAAAACTACAACACCTGTTAATCCGTTTACAGAATCTACAGCTCCGGAAGTGATATAAACGAATGTTGTCCCCGTCCATCGGTACGTTTTGTTGGTATCAAGCGATACATAAATTTTACCTGTTTCAGCAGCAAGAAGGTTTGTATATGCAGCTTCTCTATAAAACTTTCCGTCAGCAACTTTATAATACCCTTCCAAAACATCATCTACATAAGATGGCAACTGTGTTGCAGGAACCTGTCCCGACGCATCCAGTGTAGCAACTCCATTCGCTGTACCCTTTTGCGATACAGGAATATAATTAACCAGATCCGCAGCTGTTGGCAAAGAGCCTAAAGATACCGTAATGCCGTTAGCAGTTTGGGTAATTCCTGTAACTACATTTCCTGTCCCTGAAGTTGCAACCGGCAAAGAGAATGTAGTTCCCGATAACGTAAGACCATTTCCTGCGCTGTAAGTGGTGTCTGTAGCAGCTAAGGTAATGGTATTTCCAGCCTGACTGATTGCCATATTGGAACCTGCAGCAAGAGTGACATCTCCCGAAACCAAAGATCCGGATGCTCCGCCTTTTAAACGGGTAATTGTATCGGGCGTTGTGAATGATCGGTTTGCCGACAAATCATAAGCCGTACCGTTAATGGTTAGCGTTCGGGTTTTAGGGACGTAATCTGACGGATTCAGATTTCCATCATGCCAAAACGTACTGATTGATTTGGTGCCGCCACCGGCTGTTAAAACTTCGCTGTCTGTTTTTCCTTCAATTTTGTAACCTACAGAGCTTCTGTAATAAGCGTATTTAATGTCCATAATTATATTTTTTTAATGGTTAACTGAATCATATTTGGCGGTAAAGAATCGAATAGCACATCAATAGTATTTGTGTCTATTCTTCTTACCTTGAGAGGCATTGTAAACATGGTAACTATGTCATAAGCATCAATGACAAAACTTAATGTATCAAGATCATGTTTTATTCGGGAATCACCCCTTACTCTTTCTTCGTGCCTGATTTTTTCGGAGCTGGCTGTCTCTTCGATCTTTTTAATCTTGTCATACACCAAATCATTAAACTGATTTTGAAAAATAACAGAACTCCAATCTGAATAACTTCCAACAAGATTAATTTTATCATCTGAACTATTTCCGATACCAATTTCTTTAAGCAACTCAATCTGCTGCCTGTTTTCTTTGATGTAGTCTACTATTTTTTGTAATTCATCAAGGTTTACATCATTGGAAATCAGCATTGCACTAATTCTGGCAATATCTGCAACGAATTCATCATCTTTTATTTGAAATACATTCAGAATCTCGCGAATCTGGTCTTTTGTGTAAACATTTCCTGTCTCTTGTTCGCCATCAACGGTGGCTGCTACATGTATTTTTAACTTTTTTTTCCATTCCTCTACATTTGCGGCAGTAAGATTTGATGCATTCAGCGCTGCCAATACCGAATGATGCGCATGTTGATCTTCGAGATGACTGGCAAAAGCCGCAGTAACAGCTTCATTTAATCCTGTCACATCACTCATTCTGATTTTATCATCCAAATGACGAAATGAAGAGAAGGTCTGCTTAAATTGATATTCCGTGGGCATATCACCTTCTTCAAACCAGCTGAAGATCGTATGTAATGGTGTAGGTGTACTCATTTGCTTTTTTAAAAATTAATTTTATAAATTGATAATTGAGAAATTCTCTCCTGTTCATAAGCCAATCGCTATGAATGAATTTTTCTTTATGGTTTTGGATTAATTACAGAGTTATGATCAGGCAACCCTGTTTAAAAAAATTATTTTGATATCAACAGCAAAACTTTACATTTTATCTTAAACAACTTTCTTCCTGATCTTTTATTGCAGTCAATGACTATCCGAATTTTGAGAGGTCAAATTTGATCATTATTTTGCTTTTACAAAAGTTTTTTCACCCTCTCATCCTGTAGTTGCAGTAGTCTTTAATTTTCTGAAAACAGAATGATACTGTTTGTAATTACCGTTTGCAAATGTCATTTTTTTTGATTTAGTCTGAAAGTTTTTTGGGCTTCCTATTCGGTAGTTGCAGTATATTGAAGTATTTTATATACATTAAGTAGAGAATTTGAATTAAAGTTTAAACTGAAAATTTTGTTTAGCTAAAAGAAAGGGTTCAAAATCGAATTATTCTAAATGAATTCAAAATAATTTAAGGGACATTAATTTTTTAAATTTATAAGAATAAATAATTATTTTTGAATATAAATTCAACACCGACGCAATGAGCAAAATATTTTTAGTGGATGATGATCTTTTTTTTGGCGAAATGTTAAAATATCATCTTCAGCTCAATCCGGATGATGAAGTTTTTTTGTATTCCACAGCAAAAGACTGTCTTGCCGAGCTTTTCAAAAATCCGGATATAATATGTATTGACTTTGGTTTGCCCGACATGAAGGGCGACGAACTTTTCAGAAAGATAAAAAACAGCCGACCCGATTTACCAATTATCGTAATCAGCGGTCAGGAAAACATAACGGTTGCCATAGATTTTCTGAAACAGGGAGCAAAAGATTACATCGTAAAAAATGAGCATACTAAAGATCTATTGTGGAATTCGATCATCAGACTACGGGAAAACATCAGTCTAAAACAGGAAGTTGAAGTACTAAAAGAAGAACTTGAAAAAAAATACAGCTTCGAAAAAACCATTATCGGACAAAGCGAGGGTATAAAAAATATATTTTCAAAAATCAATAAAGCCATCAAATCCAACATCAATGTTTCTATTACCGGAGAAACAGGAACAGGAAAAGAGGTGGTGGCAAAAGCAATACACTATAATTCTGCAAGAAAAAACAAACCTTTTATCGCGGTGAATATGGCAGCAATTCCTAAAGAATTGGTAGAGAGTGAATTTTTCGGTCACGAAAAAGGAGCTTTTACGGGTGCAGCAGACAGAGCTTCCGGAAAGTTTGAGCAGGCAAACGGCGGAACTATTTTTTTGGATGAAATTGCTGAGCTCGATCTTAATATTCAGAGTAAACTGCTCCGTGCACTTCAGGAAAGAGAAATTACGAGAGTCGGCGGAAATCAGAAAATAAAACTGGACGTAAGAGTAATTACCGCAACCCATAAAAACCTCGCACAGGAAGTAAAAAAAGGAAATTTCCGGGAAGATTTGTATTACAGAATCGTTGGTCTTCCGATTGAGTTGCCTCCTTTACGAGACAGAGATCAGGACACACTTATTCTTGCCAAACATTTTATAGAAGCATTTTCAAAAGAAAATAAAATTAAACCCTTAGCTTTATCCGCAGATGCCCGGAAAAAACTTCTAGCCTATAATTTTCCGGGAAATATAAGAGAACTGAAATCGGTAATAGACCTTGCCTGCGTAATGTGTGATACTTCTGAGATTACGGCAGAGGATATTAATTTTTATGCTATTGAAAAAGATTCAGAGTCTTTTCTGGGCGAACAAAAAACGCTGAAGCAATATACTTCAGATATTATTTTACACTTTCTCAAAAAAAACAATAATGATGTTATTAAGACAGCCAAAGTTTTGGATATCGGCAAATCTACAATCTACAATCTGATAAATACCGTTGACATCAAAAAAAAACAAAATAACCAATGAAAGTTGCCAAATTACTTTTTAAAAACGGAGAATCTCAATATGAAAGAAACGATGAAAATCTCAATTACGATAAAGCGCAGCTGGTCATAGGATACGGAGCGAGACATATTATTGAAGACAGCAGTTTCTTTCTTACGTTAAAGGAAAAATTTCCCAATGCAGAGATTGCTTTATCCTCATCTTCCGGAGAAATTTTCAGCAATGAAGTCTATGATGATACTGTCGTGGTTACTGTAATGAGTTTTTCTCACTCTCATATTGAGACTTCACAGGTTAATACAAAAGATTTTCCCAACAGTTTTGAAGCAGGAAAAAGCCTTCTGGAAAAGCTTTCTAAAGAAAATCTTAAATGGGTTTTTGTGTTATCAGACGGAAGCTTTGTTAATGGCAGTCAGCTTGTGCAGGGATTAAATTCTGTACGACCTGAAAATGTCCTGATCTCCGGAGGATTGGCGGGTGATGGCGATCAATTTGAGAAAACAGCAGTTGGACTGAATCAGGTTCCTGTTCCCAATCAGATTCTGGCAATCGGGTTTTATGGAGAAAACCTGAAATTATCTCACGCTTCTTACGGTGGCTGGGAAAGCTTCGGACTGGAAAGAACAGTAACCAGGTCACACAACAATATTCTATATGAAATTGATCACAAAAATGCGCTTGATCTTTATAAAAAATACCTCGGAAAATATGCTGAAAAACTTCCCGGTTCTGCCCTGCTCTTTCCGTTATCTCTAAAATCTGATGACAAGTCTTTTCCGGTGGTACGAACTATTCTGTCGGTAAACGAAAAAAATAATAGGATGGTTTTTGCAGGAGATCTGCCGGAAGGAAGTAAGGTAAGATTTATGAAAGCGAATATGGATAGATTGATTGACGCGGCAAACGACGCAGCCACTCAATGCCTGGAGATGAATTCTACGAAGCCGAAACTGGCGGTCATTATAAGCTGTGTTGGCAGAAAATTAGTTTTAGGAAATCGTACCAACGAAGAAGTGGAAGTCATAAAAGATGTATTGGGATCAGCGCCAATTATTACAGGATTTTATTCTTACGGCGAAATTTCTCCGCTGAAACCTTTTGATGATTGTGTACTTCATAACCAGACAATTACCATTACAACCATTAACGAAACTGAATAAAAATGGAACCGGAATTCCACAAACTTTTACAAAGGCAGATCAGCAAGCATCTTACCGATGACTGCATATCTCATCCACAATTCAAAAATTTCATCAATGCTGTTAATCAGTCTTATAAATCTTTTGAAAGAGATAAAGAACTGATGGATCATGCCTTTAAACAGAGTGAAGAAGAATATCAGGAGATTTATATCAATCTCAGAAATGAAAACCTCATTAAGCAGGAATCTATTTCCAATCTTTATGAGTTCATCAAAATTCTTGATCCGTCTGTTAAATATCAGGATTCCGAAGATCTCACCAAATTATCCTCTTATGTGTCCGAGCAACTGAAAAAGAGAGTAGTCCTTCAGGAACAGCTTAATAAAGAGCTTCAGTTTCAGAATCTCCTGATGGATATCTCTTCCGGTTATATCAATGTTCCGATTGAGAAGGTATCGGAAAGCGTTAATAAATCTCTGCAGGAGATGTCTGAATTTGTACAGGCAGACAGAGCCTATATTTTCAAATATGATTTTGAAAAAAATACCTGCTCCAATGTTTTTGAGTACTGCAATGAAGGAATAAGCCCGCAGATAGACAACCTTCAGGATGTGCCTCTGGAAATGGTCAGTGAATGGGTAGAGATCAACAAAAAAGGCGGCAGCATTTATTACCCGAATGTTCAGGAGCTTCCGGAAAGTGGTATAAAAGACATTTTGCAGGAACAGGATATTAAAAGTCTGCTTGTTATACCGGCAATGCTCCATAACGAGTGTCTTGGCTTTGTGGGCTTTGATTTTGTAAAAGATTTTCATCAGGTATCAGATACAGAAAAAAATCTTCTCACTATTTTTACTCAGGTTCTTGTCAATGTCAGAGAACGTATTTTTCTTGAAAGAGATCTTTCGCGGACTGTAGAAATCCTGAAAAAATTATTAGCGAATCTACAATTCGGGATTTTAATGGAAGATGAAAACCGAAAAATCATCTTTACCAATGATCTCTTTTGCAAAATGTTTAATATTCCGGTTTCCTCAGAGCATATGATTGGAGCAGACTGCACCAATTCTGCTGAAGAATCTAAATCTTTATTTAAAAATGAAAATCATTTTGTAGAAAGAATCAACGAAATTCTGGACAAAAAGAAAATTGTAACCAATGAACTTTTGGAAACCCAAAGCGGAAAATTTCTGGAAAGAGATTATATTCCTATTTTTATTAATGATCATTACAAAGGGCATCTTTGGAAATACAATGATATCACGGAACGTGTACTCACGCAGAATCTTCTGAAACAAAGTGAAGAGCGCAACAGAATGATTATGGATTCTGCAATGAATGCCATCGTTATTACCAATGATAAAGGTGAAATTACTTTTTGGAACAGAAAAGCAGTTTCAACCTTTGGCTGGACGAAAGAAGAAATAGAAGGCGAACAGATTATTGGGAAAATTATTCCGAAAGCTGATAAAAGGTTGCACAAAGTAATGCTAAACAAACAGCTGGAGCTCAAGGTAACCAAAAAAAACGGTGAAGAGCTTACAGCGGAAATGTCGGTGATTGCCGTTATTCAGAATAACGACAAACATTATTGCTACTTTATTAAAGATATTTCCGAGAGAAAAAGAGCGGAAGAACAGCTGAAAAGACAGGAAGAAAAGTACCGGAATATGATTGCCAATATGAATTTGGGATTACTGGAGGTAGACAATAATGAAATGATCCGATATGCAAACCAAAGCTTTTGTAATGTTTCTGGTTATGATTTGGATGAATTAATCGGTAAAAATCCCTCACAGCTTTTTTTATACGGAGAAAACAGTGTAGAATTTGTGCAGGAGCAGCTGAAATTAAGAAAAGCTGGCGTGTCCAGCGTTTATCAGTTACCGGTAAAAAACAAAAGAGGAGAAATAAGATGGTGGGCAATAAGCGGCGCTCCGAATTATGATGACAATGGCAACCAGCTTGGCTCCATAGGAATTCATCTTGATGTCACAGATCAGAAGAAGCTTGAAGAAGAACTGAAGCAGGAAAAAGCAAAAGCATTGGAGGCATCAAAAGCCAAAGAGGTATTTCTTGCCAATATGAGTCATGAAATAAGAACCCCACTAAATGCAATTATTGGTTTTTTACGAGAGCTGAAAAGGATTAACCAGAATGACGGAACCCAGAAACAATTTATAGAAAACAGCTACAACGCTTCACATCATCTGTTATCAATTATAAATAACATTCTTGATATGTCAAAAATAGAATCTGGTGAAATGTCACTGGATAATAAGAATTTTTCACTTCGGGAAAGCATTCAGAACGTCATTGCCATTCTTCAGCCAAAAGCCAAAGAAAAGAAACTGCAGCTTATTACAGACTTTTCTCAGGATATTTCTACTGCATTGAAAGGAGATTCTTTAAAGATAGAGCAGATTTTGTTCAACATCATCGGCAATTCCTTGAAATTTACCAATAAAGGAGAGATCAAAGTTGAATGCGCTCTTCAGAAAGATTTCCCCGATAAACAGGCAATTACAATCAACATTACCGATACAGGAATCGGGATGAGCGAAGAGTATGTAAAAAATATATTTAAAAAATTCAATCATGAAGACAGTTCCGTTTCCCGAAAATACGGCGGTACAGGTCTCGGAATGCCTATTACCAAAGAGCTTGTAAAATTGATGAAAGGTGAAATTTTGGTTAAAAGTGAGAAAAATATCGGAACCTGCGTAACTTTAAAATTTACGATTGACAAAGGAAGTGAAGGAACCCAAAAAGGAAATCCATTAGAAAAACAAGACATTTCCATTGCCGGAACCAAAGTATTGCTTGTAGAAGATAATGAGCTTAATCAGTTGGTCGCAGAAAATTCGTTGAATCATTTCAAATGTGTTGTTACAAAAGCAGACAATGGTAAAATGGCAGTAGACATCGCAAGAAGTGAACCTTTTGACATTATTCTGATGGATATCCAGATGCCGGAAATGGATGGTATTGAGGCAACTAAAATTTTGCGGGAACAACTGGAAATCAGAACTCCTATCATTGCATTGACTGCAAATGCTTTTAAAACAGAGATCGACAATTGCATCAGTGCAGGAATGAATGATTACATTACAAAGCCATTTATTGAGGAAAATCTGCTCGGTATCATTTATAAACACACCAGAAACACACATCGCATCCAACAAAAAAAATCTGGAGGAGACGAAGTGCTTTATGATCTTAAAAACATAAAAACACTCAGTCGTGGTAATGATGAATTTGTTCAGAAAATGCTTTCCATATTTATTTCGCAGACAGAAGAAACTATTCCATTGACAGAAAAGGCATTTGATGAAAAGAACTGCGCCGAAATTGCAAGATTGATCCATAAAATAAAGCCAAGCATCGAAGGTATCGGAATCTATTCTATTAAAGAAGATGTAAAAATGCTGGAAATTTTAGCCAAAGAAAATAATACGGAACTTTCTGAACTGTATTTGCTGTTTGAAAAAATAAAACAAACTTTAATTGCTGTTATCACTCAGCTAAAAGCAGAAGTGAAATAATCCTTAAATCCAAAATAGAGAACCTATTCCATTTTTTGGAAATTAACCAAAACATAAATTTCTGTTTATCAATGATTTAAAATAAGGCATAAAAGTAGAGATAATGTTTCCAAATGAACAAAATGGAGACAAACAATCAAAACCTAAAATTCTTTATTGTGGATGATGACATATTCTGCGCAAGTGTTTATGAGCAGTATCTGAAGAATCATAATTATGAAGATATTACATCATTCAGCAACGGAGAAGAATGTCTGGATGAACTTCATCAGAAGCCGGACATCATTTTTCTGGATCACAATATGGAAGATCTTAATGGATTTGAGGTTTTAAAGAAAATAAAAAGATACGATCCCAATATATATGTCATTATGGTTTCCGCACAGGAAAATATTGGCACCGCCGTTAATGCCCTGAAATACGGTGCTTTCGACTATCTCGTGAAAGATGCCAATGTCTGCGAAAAAATGACAGAAACCATACAGAAAATCCTTCTCATTAAAGAAGAAATGTCTGGTAATCAATTGAAAGGCTTCCGAAAATTCTTTTCTATATTCTTTTAAATCTTATGTTAAGACAAATTTTCATATCGTTAATGTTTCTGTTTCTCCTTGTTTCCTGCAAAACCTACAACGTACTGGAAGAAGAACAGACTACCCGAAATTTGCAGGATTTCAGCTACGATCCCAACTATGAATACAGAATCCGTAAAGATGACAAAATTACACTTTCAGTTTGGGGACAGGATGATCTGAGTGTTGGTTCTGTATACGGAATCTACAATTCCAATGAAGTTTACGGAAAATGGCTTCTGGTGGATATAAACGGAAATATAGAAATTCCAAAATTGGGAACAACACCCGTTTTGGGAAAATCTGTTCCGGAATTGAAGGAGGAAATAAAGACTAAGCTTAAAAAATGGCTTGTAAATCCTGTGATTGATGTAAAAGTTCTCAATAAAGAAATATCAATAATGGGCGAAGTAAGAAACCCAGCTGTAATTCAGGTAGATAAAGATCAAAATACATTACTGGAGATGGTCTCCAAAGCAGGCGGATTTGAAATGTATGCCAATTTAAAATCAATTAAAATTCTCAGACAGGAAGGCGAAAATGTTCGCGTTACCAATATTGACCTTACCAGAATGAAAGACGTTCCCAATCAGAATATCCTTCTTCATCCGGGAGATTACATTATTGTTCCTTCCAAGAAAAGCAAAGATTTTGATAAGAGAATTTCTACCATTATTCCTTTTGCAACCGTTACTTCCGCAGCTGCAATTCTCATAGGATTATTATAAAATTTACCACAATGAACAACGAGAATGTAAGATTTCTGAAACCACTGTTACGAGGATTTCCCATCGTAGTTCTGGCTATGATTATTGCGGTTTTGGCAGCGAAAAAATACCTCAACTATGTAACGCCAATGTACGAAAGCACAGCGAAACTAAAGCTTGCAGACACACAGGAAGGCGTTCCGAGTGCCAATCTTTTCAAAGATTTTGATGTTTTTGCATCACCCAACAAAATAAATACAGAAATAGAAGTTCTGAAATCTACTTCATTAATTGAAAAAACACTCGCAAAGCTTCCTTTTTCAACAGAAATTTACAGGAAAGGAAAAGTTCGTTCCGTAGAATTGTTTGACGATTCTCCGATAAAGGTTGAAAGTATTCTGACCGATGAAAAAAATTATGATCAAAAATTTATTATCAATATTATATCAAATCAGAATTTTACAATCACAGCTTCAGGTTCAGCAAAACTAATAAAAGGTGTTTTCGGCGTTCCGGCAGCTATTAAAGGCGGAAAAATTTTAGTCACTAAAAACGAAAGTTATCTTCACTCTAAAACGGATGCTAAAATCATTGATCAGTACGAAGTGGAATTTCTGAGCAGAGAAAAACTTCTGGACAAAATCAATAAAAATCTGGATATTGTTTCTGTAGATAAAGACGTTCCGGTTATCAGAATCAATTACAAAAGCAATGTTCCTGAAAAAGCAAGCCTTCTCGTAAATACTCTAGCCGAAACATATATTGAAGATTATATTGAAAATAAATACCGTGCTGCAAACACAACGGTTGACTTTCTGAAAAACGAAATAGGACAGGCAAACAACAAGCTTTCCAGTGCAGAAAACCGTATAGAAAATTACCGAAACAAAGAAAATATCATTAATATTCCTCAGGAAACCGAAACCGATCTGAGAAAAATATCCCAGCTTAAAATTCAGAAAAGCAACCTGAAGATGAATCTGGATGCGATTAAAAATCTCAACAGCTATATTTCTGAAGGAAAAGACAATTATCTTGATCTTGCTCCCAATTTCGAAGCGTTCAATGATCTTCTTTCCACGGAAATGGTAAAAAATATGAAGCAGCTTCAGGCAGAAAAAAAGGAATTGCTTTTAACCTATACTCCTGAACACGAAAAAGTAAAGATTATTGATGCTAAAATTAAAGATCTTACCGATTATCAAACCGAAAGCATCAGAAATACGCAGAGAAATTTACAGATCAAATATAATGACATTAACCAGGATATTCATATTGCAGAACAGGCTTTTATCGGTCTTCCCGAAAAAGAAAAACTGCTGAACATCATGAATCGTGAGTTTAATCTTTACGAAAAAAACTACAACTTCCTGAATGAAAAAAGAATAGACGCAGAAATTGCCAAAGCGGCAAAAATTTCTTTTCACAAAATTATTACCAGAGGAGAACTGCCGAAACAGCCCGTTTCTCCAATGCGTTCCATCATCATTATTGTTGCAGCGATTATGAGCATGATCGGCTCTATTGCCTTGATCTATACTGTACATTTTGCAAAAGCTAAGGTGAATGATATTTATACTATCGAAAAAAACAGCTCAATTCCTGTTGCATTCTCCACTCCTTTCATCAAAAACCGGGCAAAAACAATGCATCATTTCCTGGAAAATATCCTGGAAATGGAACTGAAAGAAATCATTAAAGCTAAAAATCTCATCTGCATCACATCTTACGACAAAGCGAAACAGCACGCTTTTCATTCAAAAAACATCATAAAAGCTTTGCAGGCGCAATCCAGAAAAGTATTGGTAATTGATGTAGCAGGAAACTTAAAAAATATTGAAAACATTGATTATATCGACTTTTCAGAAGAAAAAAACTTAAGATTAACTTCCACGGATATTGAAAACCTGATCCGAGAAAGAATGAATGGAAACGATCTTTGCATCATCAACAACCAGTCGATAAAACAAGGCAAGCTTCCTTTATTATTCCTGAAAATGGCAGATGAAAATCTGTTTGTCTTAGACAGCCGTAAAACAGCCGCAAAAACCATCATGAACGTCGAGCTTTTGAAGGATGAATACAAACTGACCAATCTATGGTTTGTGCTGAATAAAGAAGGTTATAACCCGAGTTTAATGACCTCCGTTAAAAGTTTTATAAACAGAAAAAGATCGTGAAAAAGCTTACAGAAATATTTCGCAGACCCACATCTCTGGTTTTCTCAGACCAGCTGATTTTCAGCGGAACAAATTTTCTTCTGACGTTTTTGCTTGCCCGAAAACTGAATATTTCAGATTTTGGTCTGTTCTCATCTGTGCTTTTGGTGACGTATCTTTTGGTAGGCATCTGTAATGCCATTATAGTACAGCCTTTCCAGATTCTGGCAGCAAAAGAATTCACTAAAAAATCGCTTGGCTTTGTTTTTCAGGCTTCAGTAGTTCTAATAATGATTTTCTCTGCCTTACTATTGATCGCTAAATTCCTGCCTGTTTCTTCAATGGCGTTTTTTAAAGATAATCTATTGGCAATTATTGCTTTTGCAGCAGCGTATGTTTTTCAGGATTTACTGAGAAAGGTTCTGCTTACGATAGACCGCATACAACTGGTACTTTTTATTGACAGCATTTTTCTTCTTGCTTTTCCTTTAATCTGGTTTGAAAACAATCTGAATTTAAGAAAAAGTCTTCTGATTATTGCCATTGTCAACGCCATGGCTTCTTTTCCCGGAATTTGGTATTGTTTGAAAAATGCAGAATTCAGTTTAAAAAACACTTCCCTTTTTCATTATCATTTCACAGAAGTAAAGTGGCTTTTAAGCGCTTCAATCGTTCAGTGGTTTTCGAGTAATTTTTTCACACTCGTTGCCGGAATTTACCTTGGAGTTAATGCTTTGGGAGCGTTAAGACTGGTTCAGTCGTTTTTCGGGGTGATTAATGTTATTCTTCAAACCGTTGAAAACTATTACCTTCCGAAAACAGCCCAGCTTCATTATCAGGATAAAAAAGAAGAAAAAAAATTCCTGCTTTTCAGTATGTCGAAAGGAATGATTGTTTTAGGAATTCTGATCATCGGTTTCTTCATTTTTTCGGAATCTCTCATTACCTTATTGGGCGGAGAACAATATAAGCAGTATGGTTTTGTGATTAAATTGGTTTCAGTTTTATATATCGTGATTTTATACAGCTATCCTACCCGACTTTCCATAAGAGTTCTGGAGCAGAATAAAGCTTTTTTTACAGGATACTGCATTTCGTTTGTGTTTTCATTACTCAGTTTTCATTTTTTACTGAAATACGGAGCACTTTACGGCGCAGTTGCTGGTCTTGTAATCAACCAGATTTTAATGATCGTGTACTGGAAAATTTTACTTAACAGAAAACAGATTTCGGTATGGGCATAGTACATTTGATATTGGGAAAAGCAAATCCTGAAAAGATGAACGGCGTGAATAAAGTCGTGTACAACATCGCAACCAAACAGGCTGAAAACAATCTGGATGTAGAAGTCTGGGGAATTTCCGAAAACACAGAGATCAATTATCCGGAAAGAAATTTCAAAACAAAGATTTTTAAACGCGGAAAAAATCCCTTTTCGATCCCGGAAGATCTTCAGAAAGAAATAATAAACAGCAGATTATCTACGGTTTTTCATCTTCACGGCGGGTGGATTCCTGTATTTTCGTCTTTAAGCAGATTTTTAAGAAAACACAATTTTATATATATCATTACGCCACATGGTGCGTACAATGCAGTCGCAATGCAGAAAAGCATGATTACCAAAAAAGTGTATTTTGAACTATTTGAAAAAACCGTTATCAAAAACGCATCAAAAATTCACTGCATCGGCGAAAGCGAAATGGAGGGTTTACAGTCGATTTTTCCGACCCGAAAAGGTACTTTGATTCCTTATGGTTTTGAAAGAATAAAAGATGATCTTTCTTTCGGTTCTCAAAAGGAAAATCTGATCTTCGGGTTTGTCGGACGGCTGGATATTTACACAAAAGGTCTGGATCTGCTTGTAGAAAGTTTTGCTGAATTTTCAAAAGCAGATCCTTATTCTGAATTGTGGATTATTGGCGACAGCGACGAAAAAGCGGATCTTCACCAAAAGATAAAATCATTGGGAATTGAGGATAAAACAATCCTTTTCGGAAGTAAATTCGGTGAAGAAAAAAACGATCTGCTGAAAAGAATGGATGTTTTTGTACATCCTTCAAGAAACGAAGGGTTGCCGGTTTCCGTGATAGAAGCCGCAAATTTCGGGAAACCCTGTATTGTCACCAAAAATACCAACCTCGGATACCTTGTGGAACAATTCAATGCGGGGATCAATATTCCTTTTCCTGAAAAAAATATTCTGACTAAAGCATTTTTTGATATTTCCAAAATCTGGAAAGACCGGCAGAACTATGAAAAGACCTGCGGAAATGCGGTAAAAATGGTAGAAGAAGCGTTTGACTGGAACAACATTCTTGATGAAATGAATATCAAACTCTACAACTGCTGAAATGGAAACGCTATCTCTTCAACATCAGCAATTTCTAAAGAAACTCAATAATCAGCTTTTTATTATTCTGCTGCTTATGGTGGCGTGTTTTTTTACATGGAGCGAAAACGTAAACATTACAAGAGCCATAAAAGTAGTCGGAAGAATGGGCGTTATGATTTCTTCTATTCTGCTATACCGGAAAATCATCAGATACGGAAGCATCAATTCTTTAGAATACAAAAATATATTTTCGCCGATTTTTTACATTGGTTATTTAATTTTGGGCTTCATCTCATTTTCATGGAGTACAAACCCGGGATTCAGTGCTTTGCAATGGTTTATGACCGCGCAAAGCTTTGTTTTTGCTTATTTTTTTGTAAAAAGCCTCAAGGTTTTAGATGTTTATTTTAATGGCCATAATATCAGACTGTATCATCTTTTAGGAAACGCAGTTTTTGTCCTGCAACTGATCTTTGTGATCGGAATGTGGGTTGATCCGGATGTATTTTTTCGGCTCACAGACGGTGGTGAAGAAGCCAGATTGGGCGGAACAATGATGAATCCCAATGAACTTGGAATGTTGGCGGGAGTTGGATGTGCCTGTCTTATTTTTGATCTTTACCGTTTTAAAAATAAAGTCTGGACCATTGTAAAAATACTGGTTATTTTTTACGCGCTTTTTATGACCGGCTCAAGATCATCATTAATAGGTGTATTGCTTATCATTTTCTTTCATATCAATCAGACGAAACAAAAAACATTAAAATTTGCCATTATTGCGCTTGTTGCCATGGTTGCTCCTTTCGCTGTGTATACGGTTATTCTGAAAGGCGGCGATCAGGAAAGACTTGAGGAAATCATGAGTCTTACAGGAAGGCTTCCGTTTTGGCAGGCTTTAATTACGGAAGGTTTACCCAGAGAACCGCTTTTAGGCTTTGGCTTTATGAGGATTGATTACAAAGAATTTTTCCAGAGCGCCCACACCTATCCTGGAAAAATGACGCACAATACTTTTATGCAGGTATTGATGAATCTTGGATTTATCGGGTTTACCATTGTCCTTTTTCAGGTATTTTTTACCGTAAAATCTATATTGTCCGAACAAAAAGAACTGAAACTGATGCTGATCGGAATTCTTATTCCTATCGTGATCAATTCATTTACAGAATTCGGAATCTTTGGAGAAAGTAATTATGGAATATTATTTTATCAGATCATTATATTTTCTATTGCATTCCGCAACAACAACCATCTTACAAGGCTGCAGAAAATTATTCTGAAGAAAAAAAGACCGGATCTGATTCAGGATTAATTTCCACAGAACAGTACTGCTTTCCATATTTTGGAATTTAAACAAAAATGAAATTAAATAAAAACCTGATTATTAAATACTTAATTATTTGGCAAATATTTTTATACTACTTTGGTATAATCATCAGCAATGAAAACATTATTTAGAAATACCGGGTACAGACTGTTTACAACACAAGAGGAGAACACCAAAAAAATCTCTTTTTCATATATCAAAAATCCTGACGGAACGATAAGATGGTTTTGGAATTCAGATTCCCGAAAGCCATTATTTCTAAAATTTTATAATTCAGCTACACCGAAAGCAAAACTTTTTGAATTATTGGTAAAAATTGTTTTTGCAATCCGTTTACAGAAAATTGTTTTCAGGAAAGAAATAGTTTATTACTCAAAAAATGATGATCCTGTTTTCAATATAGAAGATGACTGGGCAATTTTTACAGGAACAGTGGGACCCAATAACAAAGCTCTCCTGCTCAGTGGAAGATATTTTTACAAAATTGCAGAAACAGATTCTGCAAAAAAACTGATTGCCGCAGAACATAAAATTCTGAGCAAGATCATTTCGAGAAATAAATTAGAAGTTCCGAAAGCATTGATGCTTAATGAAAATATTATTCAGCTATCGGATATTTCAAACGACGGAATCCGTGAGAATTTTTTCACTCAGATTCACGCCGATGCAGTAATGGCAATTTCTGCCCACCACAACAGGCAGACAAAAATTTCTGACTGGAGTTATTTTCAGAAATTAAAAACAGAGTTTTCGGCAATTGAAGATGAAAGGATTCCGAAAAATATCATACGAAAAATAAAAGCGATTCTGAAACATACCGATGAAAAGGAAAACATTAGTCTGGCGTTTTCCCAAGGAGATTTTACCTCGTGGAACTGTTATGTAAAGAATGACAGGCTTGCTGTTTATGACTGGGAATTGTCTTCCACAGAAAAACCGAAAGCCTTCGATTTCTTTCATTTTATCATTCAGAACGGAATTTTAATCCAGAAAAAAAACTGGAAAGAAATTTATGCAGAGATTGAAGAAAAAAATAAAATGACGTTTCAGTTCAGCGAGGAAGAACTCCTGAAATATCTGAAGTTTTATCTTCTGACGAATACATTATCTTATCTTAAACTATATTCTGTACAGGAAGAATGGCATCTTCAGATTCATTGGCTTTTAAAAACCTGGAACGAAGCCTTAAATACAATTCTTAAAGCCTATTCTACCGAAAGAGAACTGGTTATTTTAGATACTTTCGATGCACTTTACCACATAGATTATGCAGCTTTGAAATTTCATAATGAAGAACCGGAAAAGCTGAAGCTGAATTCTGACATTGATATGATCATATCTTCTGAAAACGCTCAGAAATTAGTTAATTATTTATCCGGACACAGCCTTGTGCAGAAAGTTTCAACAGTGAAAAAATCTTTCATGCAGACGGTAAGAATTGTTACGTTTCAAAATGAGATTCTTAATCTGGATCTGATTCATCAGGTAAAATGGAAGCATATACAGATCATGGAGGTTTCTAAAATTCTTGAAAACAGAAAGAAAAACAGATTTGGCATTTATAAAGTTTCAGACAAAGATACTGCCAGATTTATTCACCTGTTTTACAGTCTGAATAATGCAGAAATTCCTGCAGGATATAAGCAGTTTACCTCAGAACATTTAAAATCAAAAAAAATCGCTGATAGAGAACTCACAATTAAAGTCCTGAAAACGAAACCTTACAACAAAGGATTTAATTATTTGAAAAATATTTTTAACTATTTAAAAGATTCATTTTCTGAGAAAGGGTTTATCATTACATTCAGCGGTGTGGACGGCGCCGGAAAATCTACCGTGATCTCCGAAATTTCCCAACTGATTGAAAAACGCTACAGAAGACCTGTAAAAGTTCTGAGACACAGACCATCCCTACTTCCCATTCTGAGTGTATGGACAAAAGGAAAAGAAAAGGCATACAAAGATGCAGTAAATTCTTTACCGAGACAGGGAAACAACAAAAACTCTCTTTCCTCCTTGTTGCGATTCGGATATTATTATACAGATTATATTTTAGGACAGTTTGTGATCTACACAAAGTATGTTTTGCGGGGAAAAATAGTTTTATACGACAGGTATTATTTCGATTTTATTGCTGATGCAAGAAGAAGCAACATCCAGCTTCCGAAATCCGTGACGGAAACAGGATATCATTTCCTGATGAAGCCGGAATTCAATTTTTTCCTTTACGCTGCGCCTGAAAGAATACTCAACCGTAAAAAAGAACTTTCATATCATTCGATTTGCGAACTCACTTCAGAATACAGTTCTCTTTTCTCAAAACTGGAAAGCAGAAACCGGAGAATAAAATATCTTGCCATTGAAAACAATGATCTGGATGTGACATTGGGAACCATTATGAACACAATAATCACAGAGAGATGAAAAAGCTTGTCGTTAAAATTATGAAACTAAGAAATCCCACCTTTACATTAGACGATAATTTGAATTCCGGAGCGTTTCTACAGTTTATCTGGATCCAGCTTTGGAGTATCATGAGAGGTCTTAGACTTCTTCTTTTTGCAAGAAATCCCAAAGGAATGCTTTTAGGCAAAAGAGTAAGTTTCTTTGATATTTCTAAAATAAAGTGGGGAAAATTTCTGCGTCTGGGAAATGATGTGCACGTTTCTGCTCTTTCCAGACACGGAGTTGAATTTGGAGACAATGTATCAGTCGGCGCTTTCAGCAGAATAATCGTTTCCACTTCTTTTAGCAATATCGGAGAAAAAATTAAAATCGGGAATAATGTGGGAATCGGGGAATTTGCTTATCTGGGAGGCTCCGGCGGACTGGAAATCGGTGATGAATGTATTGTAGGGCAATACCTGAGCTGTCATCCGGAAAATCACAATTACCAAAATATTGAAATATCTATCAGACATCAGGGCATCAACAGAAAAGGAATTAAGATCGGGAAAAACTGTTGGATCGGCAGCAAAGTAACCATTCTGGACGGTGTGGAAATCGGAGACGGATGTATTCTCGCTGCAGGAAGTGTGATTACGAAATCTTTTCCGGACAATAGCATTATCGGCGGAATTCCCGCGAAACTTTTAAAAACAAGAACCAATGATTACCAAACAGACGATTTTAGCGACTTGCTACGCAGTAAATCCTTATAAAGGCTCGGAAGATGCAATGGGATGGAATTTTGTGTATCAGATCGCCAGATTCCGTAAAGTTTTTGTCATAACGAGAGAAAATAATAAAAGCCACATTGAGAACTACATGAAGGAAAATCCTGATCCAGTATATCAGAATATGAATTTCCTTTATTTTGATCTTCCCTACTGGATGCGTTTCTGGAAAAACGGAAGTCGTGGCGCGCTTCTGTATTATTACCTATGGCAACGAGGCATTGTTTTATTTATAAAAAAACAGAAGCTGAATTTTGACATTGCCCACAACGTAAATTTTCATAACGACTGGACACCCAGTTTTTTATGGAAATTAAAAAAACCTTTGGTTTGGGGACCTGTAGGACATCATCCTCTTATTCCCAAGCAATACCTAAAAGATTATTCTCAGAAATATTTACTTAAAGACCGTTTAACATGGATGGTAAAGAATTTCTTCTGGAAAGTTTCCCCTTCCCTGAAAAAAACAGTTCAAAACTCTCAACATATCTGGTGTATGAACAGCGGAGTTCCTAATAAACTCAAGCTTAAAAAAGAGCGATATTCGCTTTATCCTTCGGTTGCTTCGGAAGATTTTTGTGGCAAAGATGAAATGACAGTAAAATCAGACTTTACCGTAATCAGCGTAGGGAGATTTGTTCCGCTGAAAGGTTTTGATCTCACCATACGATCTTTTGCAAGATTTATTGCATTACTTTCTAAGGAAAATCAAAAGAAATGCAAACTTATTCTGGTAGGAACTGGTGAGCAAAAAAAGCTTTATCAGTCGCTTATCAAAAGATACAGAATACAAAACTTCATCGAAATCATCGAATGGATAGACCGCAGAGAGCTGATGAAATTATACGAAAAATCTTCAGTTTTTCTTTTTCCGTCTCATGAAGGAGCGGGAATGGTAGTTCCTGAAGCACTTTCTTTCGGACTTCCTGTTGTCTGTCTTCAAAATGAAGGTCCCGGAGAATTTATTACCGAAAAATGTGGTTTTACTGTTCCACAGCAGGAATATAACAGAACCCTGACCGGTCTTAGCAGCGCACTGTTCAGATTATTTTCAGAAAAAAATCTGTATAAAGAAATGAGCAATGCAGCCAGAAATCACTACTTGGAAAGATTTTCATGGGAAAAAAGAGGTGAACATCTCAATGAAATTTATAACAAACTCTAGAATGAAAAGAATAGTTGCCGTTCATCTTTTAAACGACTACAGCGGAAGCCCGAAAGTCCTGATGCAGCTTCTGAAATCCTGGACAAAAAACGGGATGGACGCGCATCTTTTTGCTTCAGGCGGACGAAAAGGTTTTTTATCTGATATTCCCAAGGTGAAAAATCATCTGTTCTGGTATCGCTTTTCATCCAATGCTCTGATAAGAATTATTAAATTCTTTCTGAGTCAGTTTTTTCTGATGATTAAATTGCTGTTTTTCCTGAAAAAGAGCGATCTGGTTTACATCAATACAGTATTGCCTTTCGGAGCGGCAGTTGCAGGAAAACTGAAAGGCTGTAAAATTATTTATCATATTCATGAAACTTCGGTAAAGCCGAAAATATTTAAACATTTTCTTTTCGGAACGGCAAAAACGACAGCTGATAAAATTGTTTTTGTTTCGGAATATCTTCTCAAGAAGGAATCTCTGATTAAAAATCAGGAATTGCTGTACAATGTTTTAGAAAGTGTCTTTGCCGAAAAAGCAGACCGTTTCCGAAATATGGAAAAAGAAATTCCCGCGGTTTTAATGATCTGTTCTTTAAAAGTTTACAAAGGAGTGGATGAGTTTCTGGAATTAGCCCGAAAAAATCCTTCTTACATTTTTAAACTTGTGGTGAATGCCACGGAAAAGGAAATTCAGGAGTATTTTAAAGGGAAGGAAATTCCAAAACAGCTTATAATTTATACTACGCAAACGGATACGCATCCTTTTTATCAGGAAGCCAGCGTAATTCTTAACCTGTCTCATCCCGATCTTTGGGTGGAAACATTTGGACTTACGATTCTGGAGGGAATGCGTTATGGTTTACCTGCCATTGTTGCACCTGTAGGAGGCGTTACCGAACTGGTTGAAGACAATAAAAACGGTTTTTTAATTGATTCGAAAAATATAGATCAACTTTCTGAGAAACTAAATTACATTTTGAATGATGCATCAGTTTACAAATCCTTCAGTGAGGCATCTTATAAAAAAAGCCTTCTGTTTTCTGAAGCATATTTCGAGGAGAAATCTGTAGAAATTATTTCCAATTTATAATTCATTTTCCATATTGTGGAAATTCGGCATAATTCATTAAATTATAATGACCTTATTTTCATTATGTTATGTATTTTTTATGATTTGGAATCTAAATAGCCTTATAGTATTAAAATAAAACAATTATGAAGACAAAAGTAGCAATTATAGGAACGGTAGGTCTGCCTGCAAAATACGGTGGCTTCGAAACCTTAACGACTCATCTTGTGGAAGAACTTTCCGATACCTATGATTTCACCGTGTACTGCTCTTCAAAAAAATACGGCAAGGAGGAAAGAATGGAAAGCTGGAAAGGTGCAAAACTGGAATATCTTCCATTAGACGCAAACGGAATCCAGAGCATTGCTTATGATACTTGGTCTATTTTTCATGCTTTATTCAGAAATGACGTTCTTCTGATTTTGGGCGTTGCGGGAGCATGGCTTTTACCTTTCGTAAAATTATTCACCAGAAAAAAAATTATTATCTCCATAGACGGCATCGAATGGAAAAGAGACAAATGGTCTGTTCCTGCAAAATTATATCTCTGGTGGGCGGAAAAACTGGCGGTGAAGTTTTCTCATATTGATATTTCGGATAACGAATCAATTCAGGATTATACTTCTTTACGATATAAAACAATAAGCCGCGTTATTGAATACGGAGCAGATCACACAAAAATCAACCGTGCTCCAGCTGCTGAACATCTTGAAAAATATCCTTTCCTGAATGAAGAATATGCGGTAAAAGTATGCAGAATTGAACCTGAAAATCATGTACATACAATTTTAAAAGTATTCAGCACGCTACCTGAGCGTAAATTGGTTTTGGTAGGAAACTGGAAAAATAGCGAATATGGTAAAAATCTGAAAGAAGAGTATTCAGGATTTAAAAATATTATTCTTCTCGATCCTATTTACGAACAGGAAACCATTGATCTGATCCGCGGAAATGCGTCTCTTTATATTCACGGGCATTCTGCGGGAGGAACCAATCCTTCGCTTGTGGAAGCCATGTTTTTAGGTCTTCCCATCATCAGCAACGGTGTTTCTTACAACAGAACCACAACCGAGAATCAGGCTTTTTATTTTTCGAACGAAAATGAACTTAGAAGTATTCTGGAAAAGGTAAGCAAAGAAGATTTGGAAGTCTGCGCCGGAAAAATGAAGAAAATAGCAGAAAGAAGATACACCTGGAAAAGAATCGCCAAAAAATACAGTCAGCTTATCGAAGAAACTTTTACTATCAGTCAGAAAACCAATGTGATGCCTGAAATTTCCGAACTGGATGAGGCAATCCTGGAAAAGTATAATGTAGAGCATCTTAAAAACATCAAACTATTCAGCAACTCTAAATAAAAACTTTTAAAACCTAGGTCATGAAAAACTTTGTAGAATTTTCAATATATGGAATTCTTGCATTCATCCTTTCGATGTGCGTGATTCCGCTGATGAGAATAATTGCCCAGAAAATTCAGCTGGTGGATGTTCCCAATGCAAGAAAAGTGCATCAGACCGCGATTCCGCTGATTGGGGGTCTTGTAATCGGGATTGTTGTTTTTTTGCTTTTGTGGATTTCTGAGGACAAAAGCTGGAAAGATATTCTTCCGATCATTATTACATCTTATATCATGCTTTTTGTGGGAACACTGGATGATAAAACAGATATCAGAGCGATCTACAAGTTGGGAATCCAGATTTGTGTGAGTGTGATTATTGCTACTTCAGGAATCCGGATTACCTCTCTTTACGGACTTTTCGGGATCCATGAAATGAATGTTTACTTTCAGTATATTCTTACGGTTTTGATCATTACAACGGCTGTAAACGCTTATAATCTGATTGACGGAATTGACGGTTTGGCAGGAAGTGTTGCCGGTGTAAGTTTTGCTTTGTTTTTTGTTATTGCTTTAATCGAAGAACATTTCGGACTGGCAAGAATCGGGTTGCTTTTCGTGGGAAGTATTGCCGCTTTTTTACGGTATAATTTCTCTTTGAAAAACAAAATTTTCCTGGGAAATTCGGGTTCTTTATTTTTGGGATATCTGTTGATTTGTCTGGGAATTTACATTACGAAATTCGACAGAAGCACCGGTGAATTCCCTTACGGTATTTTCTTTATTCTTTTTGTATTCACGATTCCCGTAATTGATTCCGTGAGAGTGTATGCAGACAGAATTTCGAGAGGAAAATCGCCATTCAAGGCAGATAAATCGCACATCCATCATCATCTTTTACAGTTAGGACTGTCTCACAAAAGAATTACTTTAACTTTTGTATTGCTGAATATTGTAACATTTATTGTTCAGTACGTGTTTTTCCCCAACTACTCTATTTATACGACGCTTATTTCATTCTTTGTCTTTATTTTTATTTTTAAAATTATTAAAGTCCTGAATCTTTTCTTTACCTGGAAGAAAAATATTAAAGAGATGGAGAATTTGTAATTTAGTCTTTGTAAATCATAAGTATTGCAACAATTATTTGGTTTTAAATATCAGATTTTCTCCATAAATAAACTTGCCGATCAAATGAATTGTCAGCAAGTCTTCTTTTCGGCTTGATTTATTTAGAAATTTTAATTTCTGAACAACAACTTTGCCTATTGTGAAGTGTCTGACTTAATAATATCTATAACCAAACTTTAATCTTATTTACAATTCTGCAAAATTAAAAAAGTATTAAAAGATTAAATTATGGTTACCTCATAAGATTTTAAAATAATTACAAGATAAGTCTCACCCCCCCCAGTTCGTCAACTCTGTAGCTGAATCTTTCACCAGGACTGCTGATGAACATGAAGTTTTTAGGAATACTCCATTCCTTGCTCAGCTGATCTACCAGTTCAGGAGTAAACTCTCCCACCATCGTAATGTATTCCATATCAACCTCAGGATAAGCCCTATCCAAGGTATCAAAGTCTGAAAGAAATTTAGGATCAGGTTGCTTATCCTTGTCAAGAATCGTTACAATCTTCATTTTGTTGGTCACCTCATTTTCGTGCAGATACATCATTACTTTATTGAGTGTAGAAATATCATCACCCTTAGAAAAAAACACAAAATTCTGCTCATACAGCTTTTTCAGACTTCTGTTTAAGAAACGCTGTCTCGTAACAGTATATCTTTTATATCCTTTAGATACCGATTCCAGAATATTTACAACAAAGTGCATAATGTCTTTTCTCATCAGCATTGCCAGAATAAGTAAAACTGAAGGCACAAAATACTGTAAAAATGTAACCAGATACTGCGGGTTTGCTTTCACATTTCCGTACAGTGCAATAATAATAGCAAAAAGCGCTATCAATACAGCGCCGGGTTTGGCGTATTCCGGTCTTGGAAGACGGGAACGTCTCAGCTTTAACAAAATATTTCCTAAGGCAAAAGATGCCATTACCGTTAAAAATGAAAGCGCATATACTGCAGCTAAAGGACCTAATTTACCTTTTGTAACCAACAGAACAGAACAGCACAGAAGAAAAAATAATATGAGAATCCTGTATGTACTGCCTCTTTTGTTTTCTTTGAGGAAATAATTTGGAAGAATCCTGTCTAAAGTCATCCTCTTGATAAGACCATTAACCCCAACAAACGAGGTAAGTACGGCTCCGCTCAAAACCGTAACAGCATTTATTGAAACAATTGTTGCCAGCCAGCTTCCACCCGTTAAGCTTCCGATATAGCTGAGAAAAGAATTCTGATGCTCACCAACCTCAGCGATCGGAATGATGCAAATTGCTAAAAAGGCAATCAGCGGATTGAGAACAGAAACTGCAATCCACATATTTCTGAGGGTTTTGGCAAAAACACCTCTCTTTTGTTCCTCTACAAAGTTTGATGAACTCTCAAACCCGGATATACCCAGCATTGCAGCAGAAAAACCGAAAAATATGGCTGTCATAATGCTTCCGTTTTTTACCGGCAGGTGAAAATTGGATGTAAGTATAGAAAAACCATTACTCATCACGAAGTAAATGCAGGAACCTATCAATAATGTCATCGTTGTAAGGTGGAAAATAAATATTACCAATGCTACAACCGCACTTTCTGAGATCCCCAAAACAGTAAGCCCCAAAAAAATCAGCAAAAGAACAAAAGTTGCAATATTTACATCAAAATATGGCAGAATGTGGTGCAGGTAATGCATTGCCTCACTAGAAGAAATAACGGCAGTTGCCATATAAGAGAGAATAGTGAGGCAGGCTGCCACTGAAGCATTGCTTTTTGTTGTTGTATTGAGCAACACGTTATAAGCGCCGCCATTCAGAGGAAGTGCCCCTACTACTTCACCATAAATTTTACGAAACAAAAAAAGTATTGCGGCAACCATGAGAAGAGCAATCCAGGCATATTGTCCGGCAGCGACTATCGCCAAAGCAGAAACATAAAGGCAGGATGAAGTAATATCATTTCCGCATATCGCCGTAGCGTACCATTCACCAAGTTTTTTTGTAGACATTTTATTTTGATCTTTTATGTTTAAGGATGTAATAATAACAAAAAAAGTTCAAATTTCCGGCTTTTGTATTGATAAATATGGCACTAAAATTTTGTAATACTCATTTAAAAAGAGGCAAAAAGCGAGAAAACCTTATTATAAATCATTTTCAGATTTATTCTGGAGTCGAACCAATATCATAAGATTAACCGAAGTAAGTTTTCTCTAACGGCACTCTGTTTTCAAAGAGGTTACAATCAAAAAGACTTCCCGATCTTTTCCAGATCGTTTGGACTCGAACCAAAATTATACCAAGAAGTAAGTCTTTTCTACGACACTCTTTATTATCAAATCAAGGTAAAAAATATAGAATCTTTCTGTGCATTTGCTCTACCTACTGAGCTACTTTTCCTTTTGGGAAAAGGCAGGACTTGAACCTGCGTCCCAATAACTAATAACCGAAGTATGATTCTAAAACGACACTTGATTTTTATGTTTAATTTTTTCAAAAATACAAGGCAAATTTTGATAAAAGATGTCTTAAAACCTGTCTAACCACTCGACCACACCTTTCGGCGAAAGGATTCGAACCTTTGTACAAATCGAAGTAACTTTTATCTGCGGCACTTGCGTATAATACAAACCGGGCAACTGATAAAAAGAGCTTAAGTTCAAGGGAAAGTCGAAGCAACTCTTTTTTACGACACCGGTGGTTTTAAAGCAAGGTAAAAGATTCAAATAGAACTTGTGTACGGCACGTTACCATTTACGCTATTCACTTTGGAAGCAGGACTCGAACCTGCAAAACCGCCCTTAACGAAGTAACCCTGTTTCACGACACTTGCTTTATTAAAATTTTTATGGCTATTGTGTTTTGTTGTTGCAAAAATTATTTTGTTAGTGCGTATTCTTTTACGCAGTTGAAATTTATTTTATATTTAAAAACCAAGTAACAAGCTATAAGAGTTTTTAATATCTATTCAAAGAAATATGACGATGGATCTCTTATATTAACGACATTGGTTATTTAAACCGAGCAATCTGGCGAAAAGACTAATATTCAAGTGGAAATCGAAGGAATTCTTTTCTTACGGCATCGGTAATTTTTGAAGTAAGGTAAAAAATCAAACAGAGACTTGACTGCGACGTGATAACCATTACACCATCCTGAATTTTCAGGAGCAGGACTCGAACCTGCAAAACCGCCCTTTAACGAAGTAACTCTATTTTACGACACTTACTTTTTTAGTTTCCATTGGGTTTTTCTGTATTTTTTCCAATTTCTCTGAAACTTAATTTCTTTTGAATTAATTGTTTCAAAACCATGTGGGAAACAATAGGAACATCCCAATTCATTTCCATATAAAATTCTGGAAATCCGGATATTTGAAATTTTCTTCGGAAAGTCAATTAATCCATATTCATTGGTTCCGAAAGACTTTTTTAATCTTTTAAATTTTTTCATAAGTATTGAGTATTTAACTCAATACAGTGTTCCTTTAAGCCATTTTTTGTAATAATTCATAGTTATATGTCTTGTTGATGCAAAGTTATCGTCTTAGTGCGCATTCTTTTTACGCAGTTAAATTTATTTTAAACCAAGTAACAAGTTATAAGAGTTTAGAATGTTGTTCAAATTTTAAGTTTGACGATGGAACTCTTAAAAACGACATTGGTTATAAAAACCGAGCAATCTAGCGAAAAGACTCATTTTTCAATTGGAAGTCGAAGGAATTCTTTTCTTACGGCATCGGTTATTTTTTCTTGTCATTGCGAGGAGCGTAGCGACGAAGCAATATTTAGCTATTTGAATAACATTTCATTAAAGTTTGGAATTACTTTTTTAGCTAAATTTAATACTTTTTGATTTTGTTTTATAATATAAGTTTGTTTTAATATGTCTGTTAAAAAGTTATTTAAATCATCTGTTATTTTAAAGAATTCAATAATCATTTCTCCTGTTTTATCTCCATCAAATTTAATTATTGTATTATAGTATAAATCTACATTATCACTAATATGACCACTAATATTGTTTCTAATCGTTTTCATATCCGTTTCATATCTATACTCTTTCTTAAAAATCTTAATTGAATTATTAATATTTACAAAACTTTCTTTAAGATGAGAAAGAGCTTTATCGGAAAGTATATTCAAGAATTCTCTATATTTATTAAATGTTTTAAAACTTTCAAAAATAGTTAAGTAAACATTTTTAATTACATAAATCTTTTCCCAATTATTTGAAGCATTATAAAGCATTTTACTAGATACAGCCAAATCGAGAGTAGCAATAGCAAACAATGAAACTACATCATTTATTTTCTTTACTAAATCAAAGCCATCTAAACACATCTCAATATTATTCGTATCAAAATGTATTTTTACACAATCAATTATTTTGTTCACTTTTGTTGCTGTATCTAACACATCTGTAAAAATAGTAACTGTAGAATCCGCAGAATCATTAAAGCTTTTACTTATGATTTTCATATTAATTATTTTTATTTGACTCTCTTTACTAGCCCCGATTGCAACGGCATCCTTTTGTGTAGCAAAGCGGAACAAAAGATATAGTGGAAAGCGGGAAATAGCTCCTTAAAAAAATTAATGGTTATTAGTTTTTTATTTTAAAAGCAGTGCCTTTTACAGCACTACTTTTTTAATCATTTCTACGGCAGATTTTCGGTCTTCCAAAGCATTCAGTACATCGAAAATTTTGTCGGACCAACCTGCGATAAGATAGACATCATTTTTTCTGACATCTAACGGCTGTTTTCCGTAACCTGCCAAATCAAAGATATATAATTTTGCATTTGGAGCAATGTTTTTGTAACGATTCCACGAATGTTGGAATGCATTTGTAAAACCACCGGTATCCCACATTTGGGCATCGGTAAACAACATTACTTTATCTACTTTTTCACGTCTGTTCATCAAATCTTCGATCACAAGATAACCGTTGGTGGAGTAACCAACTTCACCTTCTCTTTTATAAAATGCATCTACGTTTCTCAGAATACCGTTTTTAGGCATCGGAACTCTTTTCCAACGGTCACCAAACATGCCTGAAATTACGTTTTTGCACTGGGACTGCAACATCATCGACATTAGCAAGCCAATATCGTACAACAATACTTTAGATTTCGGAGAAACCGGCTGTTGCATGGAACCCGAAACATCTGCCGCAACCACAACTGAAGTATCGAAACCAAAACCTTTGATGTTTTTGGCACTCACCAAAACAGCATCTTCCAATGCTTCCAGAATGGATGAAGTATATTTTGAATCAATATTTTTCAATTCTCTATACGCCGCTAAAAATCTGAATGGTAATTGCTTAGAATTTCTTACGGCTTTTTCGTCTGACAAATATCTGCAGATCTTTTGCATGGCATCATAAGAAACATTCGTTTCTAAGATGTTTCGCAGGTTTCTTAACGTTGCCATGTAACCTAATTTATTGCTGAAAATCAGTTCTTCCCATTTGTTTTTGAAGGCTGCTTTTCTTTCGGCATCATCAGCAAATTTAGTCTGACCCAAAACAGAAAGCTCAACTTCCCAAGTGTATGGAGTTTCCAACGCATCATTAACGATTTTGTTGAAAATTGCCTGCTGATTTTCATCTTTAGCTTTCGGGTGAACCAAAAACAAAGCATCTTTCAAAGTAACTTCTGCTTTTCTGTTGTATTTGGCGAATTGGTATTCATCAAATTTATTGAAAGATTTCACCAAACCTTTTTGAATTTGTTTGGATAATTTGTCCAGTTTTTTCAGATCTGTTCTTTCGTTTGCCAATTGGTAATACGCCAGCAATTCTGTGATTTCGTCTGCTCTCTGGATTACGCCGTCAACAGTTCTGCTCACCAAGTCTGTACCTGAAGTGTGTTTTGCCAATTCGGTCGTCAAAACCAACGGAATGGAACGCAAATACATATCTTTTCTTGCATAAACTGCCAGTTTTGCAACAAACTCAGGATCATTTTTCTGAATCAGGGACTGAATTCTTGTGAGTCTTTCATTTCCTTTTTCATAGGTTGCGTTTGATAATCCTGTTGTAACAACAGCACTGTATAGTTCTTCTGCAGGTGTCATGGTATAAGCCTTTGCACCTTCGTAGTTGATAACTACTTTGTTTTCTTTCTTGAAAAAATTAAATTTCATGGTTACTGTTTTTTTGTTAAACATTTTTGGAGGATTATCTCTTCCTCTCTGATTTCTGATGCAAAGTAATTACGATTTTGCGCAATGTTTTTGCGTAGTAAAATTTAATTGCTATAAATTTTCATTTTTTTCAACTAAGTTCTCTGTAAACACCAAAATAAAATCTTGGCAATGTTCTTTACATCATCTACTCCTCTGTGATGGATTCCTTCCAAGGGGAGATTCAATTCTTTCAGGGCTCTTTCCATTCCTACACTTTTCCTTATGGGATGCAGCTCTCCGAATAATGTCTTCACATTAATATGATCATAACTCAATGGATAGTCAACCTTGAATTTTCTTGCCTGATTTTGAAGCATATTGAGATCATAGTTTCCATAACTTGCCCATGTCAGATTTTCAGCATTATATTCTGCTCTCAGAATATCTAAAGCATCTTCAAGCAAAATGCCTTCGTCATCAAGCATTTGTTGCGTAATAGAAGTAAGTTCTGTACAGAACGGACTCACTTTTGAGTATTGAGGTTTTACTAAAATCCCCTCATTTTGGGAAATCTTTCCGGTTCTTGCATCCATGATACAAACTCCGATTTCTATGATTTCACTTTCCTGACCTATTGGCGGCCGGTCTTTCCAACAAGTGGCTTCAAGGTCTATAATTAATATGTTGTCTGTTGTTTTCATTTTCTATTTTTTATAATTTCTAATTTGAAAAGTAAATGTTTAATGCTTTAACAATACTTTTCACATTTGTATTCGGATAAAATCCGGAACTGTTAATACAGTTGATTTCAACAATTTTCCAGCCTTCATCTGTGAAGCAAATATCCATTACAAAAGCTTCTTCAAGATTAAAAAGCCGGATCATTTCATTAGCGAAACTCAATCCGTCTTCTGAAACTTTTTCTTCAAAAGCAGCATGATCATTGAATTTATAATATCCTGCATCGATAATCTGTCCGCCAACAATCCAAAGTCTTGCTTCTTTGATCGTTCGTTTTGCTTCTGAAATCTGAACCAGAGAATCTTCAGTAATTCTATTGGTTTGATTTTCTAATGCTTCAAAAACAAAATCTTTCCATTCGGCTTCATTGAAAACTTTCCCTGTAAAAATTTTCGCTTCTTTGTAAGGTTTGATGAATTTGAGTTCATCTTTTTTCCAAATTAATTCTTCCGAAATTTTATGTACGGAAACTTTGTGGTTGAGAAGGTTTTCACCATAATATTTGGAATACACTTCATACAAATGATTGCCTCCGTAAAAAGAACCGGGAAACCAATCTGTATTTTGCTTTGCCAATCTTGCAATTGTCACCGAACCATAGACTAAAATATCTTTTCTGTCTGTTTCGAAGTCAATTTTTTGTGCGGTTGGAGGAATATTAATTACGCTGTAATCAATATTTAATTCGTCCAAAGCATCAAAAATCCTGTAATGATCGGGATCTAAATATATATTAGCCTGAACTAAAAAATACATGGTTATTAATTTTTTAAGGTTCTTTTATTTTTTTGGATGGAGACCAGAAGCTGGATGAAGGAAGTTAATATTCATACTGTTAAAAAACTTCTATCTCCTATCATCCCACTTCCAGCTTTATCACACCATCATATCAGCACAATTTGAACTTGCGAATGCGTAAGGCTTTGCTTTAAATACATATCCCATTCCCAGAATATATCCCATTGCGTCTCTTAAGGCAACATTGGATTTGAAATCCGGATCGGTGTTTATGTCTGCGTGTACCTCCATTTCCACATCATAAGTTTCCAGAATAGAACAAATTGCATAAGCGATTTCTACGGATTTGTTGACCTCGTTCAGCATACGTTCTTTGATACTGATCTTCTGTATTTCTCTTTCTTTTCTGATAAAGGTAAACGCTCCTTTTCCCTCACGAATAAATACTACTGCCGTAGCATAATTAATGGCATCCCCGTATACATGGGAGTCTGAACCTACACAAACCTTCAGTCGGTGTCCATTTGCCTGTTCGCGGATGATGGCTTCTTCTACCAGCTGGGTGATAGAGTTTTGAAAAATTTTTCCTGTCATGTTCTGCCATACTTTTTGTTGCGTTTCCATTTTTTCTACATGTTTTTTGTTTTGTTTAAATTTTTATTAATTATTATTTAAATATCTGTAATCCGGCAGAGTGCTTTTTTAACGCAAAGTCCACAAAGATTTTTTTACTACTCACTGCTATTAAAGTTCGCAAAGGCGTTTGACTTTGTTGAATCTTCGATTTCACTCAGCTAAGAACACAAAGCCTTTTTTAAATTCACTCAAAATTCACAATTGACTATTCATTTTTGTTGATTCATCAGGATTGTTCATGAATTTTACATTTAATTTAATGAATTCACGAATGCTTCGCATTTCGAACCTGAACAACAAGAGTCAAAATCTTGTGTGCTGACCAATTACACTATGAATCAGTTTATAAGTAATTGATAATTATTAATATTTTTTCGCATAACTCATTACTTATTGCATATTACTTATTACTTTATCTCGTGGAACAGACAGGAATCGAACCTGTACCTTTAGTTTTTCAGACTAACGTGCAGACCTGCTACACCACTCTTGCAAGTTTTTATAAATGATAATTGATAAGTTATAAATTATTCTAACTGTATATTTTCATCAATTATCATTTATATTTCATCAATCATATTTTATACGGGAAGAGGGATTCGAACCCACAAAACCTTGAGCCTAAATCAAGTGTGTCTGCCAATTCCACTATTCCCGCAGATTTTTTATGAATGATTATCGATTAAGAGATAAATGATTTAAAACATAATGTTTTCATCAATTATAATCCATCATTAATCATTAATAAAATTAGGTCCGAGAAAAGCCTGTCTATTTATAAACTATGCCTGTAATTTTTTTTAAAGATCTTCTGCGCTCGACAGACTTTTCTCTTTACATTTAACCTATTCCTTTGTGAATTGTCAATCGTCAATTTACTTCGTAGTCAATTCTTAAAATCCACTCGCGGAGCAAAATTCACCATTTACTTTTTCTTTGACCATCTGACCAGGAGTCGAACCTGAACAACAAGAGTACATTTCCTGCATGCTGCCATTACATTATCAGCGGTGTGGTGGAAGTAGTAGGATTCGAACCTACTCAGCAATGAAGCAACAGATTTACAGTCTGCCCCGACTCTCCAGCTTCGGCGTACTTCCCTTTTTTCATGAGTAATAAGTAATTGGTAATGAGTAATATTTACCAACTAACTTTTTAATCTTTAATTTTTGAAGAAAAACAAAGCCTGTCTTAATTTTTAGTTTGATGTAAGAACTCCTGCGCTCGACAAACTTTTTCTTTCTTCGGAACTAATCTCATTTTAGTTATTTGAGATGGTTATGGGATTGCTCATAACCTTTTTATTCTTTTTTATCTGAATTCACGAATGTCTCACATTTCAAACCCACTCAGCTTACGCAACGGTTTTGCAGACCGCCCCGACTCTTCCACTTCGGCGAACCATCGTTTTTGCAACTATTTGTTCGTTGCTGGTTGATCGTTTTTAGATGATATCACATCTCTAAATTCTAATCAAAAAAATAAAGCCTGTCTTAATTTTTGTTTGATGTAAGAACTTCTGCGCTTTGACAAACTTTATCTGATCTAAAATTTATATTATGTTTAAAACTTTCATTGTCCCGCTTCAAAATGAGTTAAGAAAAAGCCTGTCTATATAATATCGTGTTTTTGGCTAAAGATCTTCTGCTCTCGACAAGCCTTTTCTTTTTTCTCTTTGAAACAATTAACTTAGTTTGAATTGTGAATAGTCAATTATCAATTTGCTTTGCTTGTCAATTTTAAAATTCACTTACGAAGTAAAATTCACTATTTACCATTCACTTATTCTTGTCTGGAAAGCAGGGTTCGAACCTGCGACCTCCCGCGTCCAAGGCGGGTAAACAACCACCGTTATCTTTCCAGTTTTGCAGATTCACTTCCATTTTCTTTTCCGAGAGACAGTCGGATCCGAAATCTTCCGTGAATCTTTGTGGTCTATGCGAGATTGTTCACTATCGCATATATTTTTTTCTATTGAGTTCACGAATGCAAGCATTTCGAACTCGCAGTGCCCGAGAGACAGTCGGGAAGGTTAACCATTACCTCAATAGACATTTTGCGGAGAGCAAAGGAATCGAACCTTCACTACTGTCGTAGAACTTATTAGCAGTAAGCCGCAACAAACCAGTATTTGCCTACTCTCCTTTTGTGATTCCGACAGGATTCGAACCTGTAACCCTGGGTTTAGAAAACCCATGCTCTATCCGGTTGAGCTACGGAACCTTAGTATTGTGAATGATCAATGGTCAATTGTCAATTCGTCTTGCTCGTCAATTTTTAAATTCACTTGAAATAAAATTCACTATTGACTATTCACTTTTTGTAATCCCAGAAAGATTTGAACTTTCAACCCCCGGTTTAAAAGACCGGTGCTCTAACCAGTTGAGCTATGAGATTGTTTTTATATGTTGTGAATGGTCAATCGTCAATTCGCTTTGCCTGTCAATTTTTAACTTACTTATGAAATAAAATTCACAATTGACTATTCACTTTTTGTAATCCCAGAAGGACTCGAACCTTCAACCTTTGGTTTCGTAGACCAACGCTCTATCCAATTGAGCCATGAGATTGTTTTTAATTTGTGAATTGTTAATCGTCAATTCGTCTTGCTCGTCAATTTTTAAATTCACTTACGAAGTAAAATTCACTATTAACTATTCACATTTTTGGGTATCTCCGGGGATCGAACCCTGTTCTCCGGTGCCACAAACCGACGCTTTACCAAATAAGCTAGAGAAACCATACAACCATAAAAAAAGCGCCTCTTTTCGTGAGGCGCTTTATATTTCTGGACATGTCAGTTCATTAGCTGACCCATTTATATAAGCACCTTTTTCCCACAAATTCACTATCAAGAAGAATAACACAAGCATATCTTTGCCCCATCGGTTCTGTACCGCGTTGTCCTGAATACACTTTAGATATGTTATGTAATTGTTTCATTTTATTCTTGTTGTTTTAAAAATGTTTTTTTGAAAGGCTTGAAAACCTATTGCTTTCAATTTTCGGTTGCAAAGTAAATATGATTTTTTTTAACTCGCAAATTTATTTCTCAATTAAAAGTTTGAAAATCAATTAATTACGTGTTAATTTTAGAATAGAGAATTTCCGTCCGCAATACTTTGCAGATGCCTCAAATACCTAAATGACTGTCTCTCATCGGGTTACTGATCACACTTTATTTTCTATTAATTGTTCATTTGTTATTAAATAATTTTCACTTTTATGGTTATTTTTTTTCATTCTAAATAATTTCTGCTCTAAAAACATAAAAAACGCCTCGATTACCGAGGCGTTTTTGCAGTATTTTGATAAAATTTTTACGGTTTTACAGTAAATAATTGTCAAAGCAAGCACATTTCGCCTCATAAGATATCATCCATTCATACCCAAACGATCCCTTTATTACAGGGCGATCGCATAGATTTAAACTGATATGTGCTCTTTGTATTGTCATAAATTTTATGGTAGCAAAGATAAATAAATTCTTGTTTGTCTGAATAGCTTGTTTGCTTAAAAACTTTTTTTATCACTTAAAAAAAAATACAAAAATACTCTTAAGCAGGATAGAAGTATCCAATTTTTTGCTCAATACTAACACTTGTTAGTATTTTGTTTTTTATCTATCTTTGCTTTCTATGGAAAATACACTTCACGAAAAAGTTTCACAGGATATTTTACTTAAAGCTTACAACCATATGATGCTTGCCAAGGCAATGGCAGACATTTATGAAGAGAACAGAAATGTGTGTAAGTATGTTCACAGTACATCCAGAGGTCACGAGGCTATTCAGCTGGCAACTGCTTATCAACTAAAAAAAGAAGATTGGGTGTCCCCTTATTATCGTGATGAAAGTATTCTTTTAGGAATTGGTTTTGAACCCTATCAACTGATGCTGCAATTATTAGCAAAAGCTGATGATCCATTTTCCGGAGGAAGATCTTATTATTCTCATCCATCAAGCAGGGATGAAAATAAGCCTAAAATTATTCATCAGAGTTCAGCAACAGGTATGCAGACAATCCCTACTGCCGGAGTTGCGCAAGGGATAAAATATATTCAGGATTTTAATCTAAAACAATTTGAAAATAATCCGGTTGTAGTATGCAGCCTGGGAGACAATTCTGTGACAGAGGGTGAGGTGAGTGAAGCACTTCAGTTTTCTGCTTTGCACCAGCTTCCCATCATTTTTCTTGTGCAGGATAACGAATGGGGAATTTCAGTAACCAAAGAAGAAGCGAGAACCTGTGATGCCTACGATTTTGTAGCTGGCTTTGAAGGGCTGGGAAGAATGAGGGTTGACGGAACTGATTTTGTTGAAAGCTTTGAGGTGATGAAAAAAGCGGTGGAATTTGTACGAACTGAGAGAAAACCTTTAGTTGTTTGTGCCAAAACTGTTTTAATAGGTCATCATACTTCCGGGGTAAGAAGAGAGTTTTACAGAGATGAAGAAGATCTTGTGAAGCACAGAGCAAAAGATCCGGGGGAAATTTTGAGAAAATATCTTTTGGAAAGCGGTGTAGATGAAGATCTTTTAAAACAAATGACAAAAAAAGCACGTCTGGAAGCAGAAGAAGCTTTTGACAGAGCTCAGAAAGCAGAAGATCCAAAACCTGAAACGGTAATGAATCATGTTTTTGCTCCAACTCCGATTACCGAAGAAGTGGGAACGCGTGAACCTGAGGGCGGAGAAAAAATTGTAATGGTTGATGCTGCTATTCACGCTATTCAGGAGCTGATGTGGAAGCATCCGGAAGCTTTGCTCTATGGTCAGGATGTTGGAGAAAGAATTGGCGGAGTTTTTCGTGAAACCGTAACATTAGGAAAAAAATTCGGAAGCAAAAGAGTTTTTAATACTGCAATTCAGGAAGCATATATTATTGGTTCCACAACCGGAATGAGTGCTGTTGGCTTAAAACCTATCGTTGAAGTACAGTTTGCAGATTACATTTATCCGGGTATCAATCAGCTGATTACAGAAATCTCAAAATCCAGTTATTTGAGTCAGGGGAAATTCCCTGTGAGCAATATTATCCGTGTTCCGATCGGAGCTTACGGAGGCGGCGGTCCTTATCATAGCGGAAGCGTTGAAAGTATCTTAGCCAACATTAAAGGAATTAAAATTGCTTATCCAAGTAATGCTGCAGACTTTAAAGGATTGCTGAAAGCTGCATATTACGATCCTAATCCGGTCGTAATGCTGGAGCATAAAGGTCTTTACTGGAGTAAAGTTCCCGGAACAGAAGACGCTAAAACTATTGAGCCTGCTGAAGATTACATTTTACCATTCGGGAAAGGAAAAGTAATCATCGAAGCGGATAAAAATGAGACTGAAAAAGGCAGAACTCTGCTAGTTATAACTTACGGAATGGGAGTTTACTGGGCTAAAGAAGCTGCAAAAAACTTTAACGGAAGAATTGAAGTCATTGATCTGAGAACATTAATTCCTCTGGATGAAGAATTGGTTTTTGAAAGAGTAAAAGCTCACGGAAAGTGCATCGTTCTAACAGAAGAACAGCTAAATAATTCTTTTGCAGAAGCGTTTGCCCACAGAATTTCCAAAAACTGCTTCAGATATCTTGACGCTCCGGTTGAAACAATGGGATCTCTGGATACTCCAGCAGTTCCTATCAACTTAGTTCTAGAAAAAGAAATGCTTCCAAATGCTGAAAAACTGGGAGCAAAGATCGAAGAAATGCTTAAATATTAAGTTCTAAACCTGAAATATAATAGACCTCCAAACTACTTTGGAGGTTTTTTTGTTTAGTTTTTGTTACTTTGAACAACAAATATCATTTTTAGTTTATGATCACCACAAAATACGTCAATTATAAAAAAGTCCTGAACCTATCAGGATTTCATTTAGTTTTAATTTCTATCTGGTGTACTTTGATTGCGGTTTTATTTCATTTTTTTCATTGGGAATGGATGATTATCCCGTGGGTACCTGTAGCGCTGATCGGTACTGCCGAAGCATTTCTTGTCGGTTTCAAAAATAATCAGGCATACGACAGATTATGGGAAGCAAGGAAAATCTGGGGCGGAATTGTGAATTCCAGCAGGTCTTTCGCAGCAATGGTATATGCTTTTGAAACGAATAACGAAAAAATTGGCATATTTGATCTTGAAGACCGCAGAAAAAAACTTGTTAAAAGGCATATTGCATGGCTCTATGCATTTCGTGAACAAATCCTTGTCCCAACTGACTGGGAACATATCAAGGCAGAACAACAGCATACTAAAAAAATTAATAAACAAAGAAACAGATTGATAAAAGCCGGATTTCCCGATTATGGAAGAACACCTATTTTCCTTAATAAATATCTAACAGAAGATGAGGCAGAATTACAGTCACACTATAAAAACTTTGCGACATATCTTGTTGCTCAGCAATCTAAAGATGTAAATGAACTCAAAAATATGAACATTATCTCAGATTTCAATCAAATGCAGCTGCAGGATTGTCTGAACGAATTTTACACCTTACAGGGACAGGCAGAACGAATCAAAAAATTCCCTTTGCCACGCCAGTTTGCAAGCACAGCATTTGTTTTTAATGTGTTATTTATCATGCTTCTTCCTTTGGGATTAGTCAACGAATTTTCAAAACTTGGGGATTATGGTATCTGGATGTCTATACCTTTCTGCATCATTATCGGATGGGTTTATATCATTATGGAATTAGTGGGAGATTATTCTGAAAACCCTTTTGAAGGACTGATGTTTGATATTCCTATGCTTTCCATTTGCAGAACCATAGAAATAGATCTTCTTCAGATCGTGGGAGAAACAGAACTTCCTGATCCTATTTTATCAAGAAATGGCGTCTTAGTTTAAAAATATTATTTCCAGTTTTTTAGCGAATATAAAAAATCCCAAACCTATAAAGTTTGGGATTATATTTTTCTGACTGAAAAAAATCTATTCGAAAATATAGCTTAAGCTTAAACTTAAAACCTGCTCAGATTTCTTTTTTGATGAATTGGGATCAAGTTTACTTTCATCAAGTTGAGGATAAGTATTCGATAATCCAAAATCATATTTTAAAGCCAATTCAAGCTGTCTCTTATAGCTATATCCTATTCCTGCACCAATCGCAAAATTGAAGGATTTTGCTTTTCCCAACTGATCTGTTCTGTAAATTTCTCTGGATTCATTGGTTACTTTCTGATCAATCAAGAAATTGAATCTTGGACCAATTAATCCGAAAAACTCAGATTCTGCTTCGGAAAAATAGCCTTTAAAAGATACCGGAACACTGATGTAATTATTGGCATACATAGCATCATATCCCTTAGAACCTTTTGCATTTTTATCTTTCCCAGATTCTCCGGCACCATAATATACTACTTCAGGCTGAATGTAGAACTGGTCATCACTTCCCAATGGTATGAGTGCCAGAACACCACCCTGAAAAGCAAAACGGGCACCTGAAGGATTGTGTGCATTTTTTACTCTGGAATAGTTCCCACCTGCAGTAAGACCAAATCTTGTTCCTCTCAGATCAATCTGTGCAAATGAGGAAACAGATAATGCTAGTGCTGTGGTTAATAAAATTTTTTTCATATCATCAATGTTTAAAATTAACCTAGGATTTTTGCAACAGTTGCACCAATATCAGCAGGAGAATCTACAACGTTGATACCGTTTTCTCTCATGATTTCCATTTTAGCCTGTGCCGTGTCTTCTGCACCTCCAACAATTGCACCTGCATGCCCCATTGTTCTTCCTTTAGGAGCAGTTTGTCCTGCGATAAAACCTACAACAGGTTTTGTAGAACCGCTTGCTTTATACCATCTTGCGGCTTCAGCTTCAAGACCACCGCCAATTTCTCCAATCATTACTACTGCTTCAGTTTCAGGATCGTTGATAAATAATTCCAAAGCTTCTTTAGTTGTAGTACCAATAATCGGGTCACCACCAATTCCGATAGCAGTAGAAATACCGTAACCTGCTCTTACTACCTGATCCGCAGCTTCATAAGTAAGCGTTCCTGATTTTGAAACGATTCCTACTTTTCCTTTTTTGAAAACAAAACCAGGCATAATACCAATTTTAGCTTCTTCAGAAGTAATAATACCAGGGCAGTTAGGACCGATTAATCTGCAATCTTTATCAGCGATGTAAGATTTTACTTTAACCATATCTGCAACAGGAATACCTTCAGTAATACATACAATAACTTTGATACCTGCCTCCGCAGCTTCCATAATAGCATCTGCAGCAAATGCAGGCGGAACGAAAATAATACTCACGTTAGCTCCCGCTTTTTCAACCGCATCAGCTACGGTGTTGAATACCGGTTTGCCTAAATGCTCGCTACCTCCTTTGCCCGGAGTAACACCGCCTACTACGTTGGTTCCGTACTCAATCATCTGACCAGCGTGGAAAGTACCTTCGTTACCTGTAAATCCCTGTACAATTACTTTAGAATCTTTGTTTACTAAAATTGACATTTTATTGTTGTTTTAATTTATTTTTTCTGATTTATTAACGCTCACAAATTTACTTATTTTTCTTTGATTATAAATAAATATGAGTAATTAGTTTACCCAAGATTCCGAAGCTTAACTTCTTTTTTCAGATACGTTTTAAAATCTTCTGCAAACATCCCGATGTAAGTTCCTTTTTTTAGATCACGGTTGACTCCTGTTTTGCCTAAAAGTACCGAACCACTTTCAATATTGTTTCCTGATGCAATACCAACCTGTCCCCATAAAGTAACGTCATCCCCAATGATGCAGCAACCTGCTACACCAACCTGTGAAGCAATCAGACATCTTTTGCCAATCACCGTATCATGACCAATCTGAATCTGGTTATCTAAAACAGAACCTTCTCCGATAATGGTAGAATCTGTAACTCCTCTGTCAATGGTACAGCCATTTCCAATTTCTACGTTGTTTTCTACAACTACGTTTCCAACGGAGATTAAACGGTCGAAATTCCCGTTGAGTTTTCTGTAATAAAATGCATCCCCCCCTAAAACTGTGTTGGACTGAATAACCACATTATCACCAATTACTGTCCTGTCACCAATTACTACATTCGGAAAGATAAGGGTATTTTTTCCAATTTTCACGTTGTTCCCGATTACTGCAGAAGAATGAATTTTTGTTCCTTCTCCTATTTCCACATCGTGCAGCTCTTCTGTAAAGTTTGAAATTCTGGTAAAATGGGTGTTGATCTTATTGAAATCTCTGAAAGGATCATTAGAAATCAGAAGAGCTTTTCCTTCCGGACATTCTACTTCTTTATCAATCAGAATAATGGTTGCAGCAGAATTTAGTGCTTTATCGTAATACTTCGGATGATTGACAAAAACAATTTCACCGGATTTTACTCTGTGAATTTCATTGATTCCTAAAACTTCAAAATCATCAGAGCCGATAAATTTTGCTCCGATAAGATCAGCAATAGTTTTAAGCTTTTGTGGGTGATGAAACGTCATATTCTTAAAAATGATGTTGAGTTTAATCAACCATGTAAGATTAAAGCCTTGACATGGTTATTTGCTGTTTAAATTTGCAGCCCGGCCTGAGTGGAGCTCTTTTTGCCGGAGCGAAGCGAAGGCAAAAAAGCGGGAACGGAGGACGGAAAAAGCTGCCCGAAAAAATAAAAGCTGAAAGTTATACGCTTCCAGCTTCAAAATATTTTGAAAATTATTATTCTTTTACTCTTTCAAGATAAGAACCATCTTCGGTGCTTACTTTGATTTTGTCTCCCGGCTCAATGAATAATGGAACCATTACTCTAGCTCCTGTCTCAACAATGGCGTTTTTCAGCGCATTGGTTGCCGTGTTCCCTTTTACTCCCGGATCTGCTTCTATTACTTCTAAATAAACAGACTGTGGCAATTCAGCAGAAAGCGGGGTTTCATCTGCCTCCTTAAGGATAATGGTAACTTCTTCGCCTGCTTTCATCAGGTTTGAATTTTCAATCATCTCTTTGTTGAGATACAATTGGGAAAAATCTTCATTATTCATAAAGTGAAAACCATTCTCATCATCGTAAAGATACTGGAATTTTCTTGTGATTACTTTCACTTCGTCAATTTTGTGACCTGCAGAAAACGTATTGTCGATTACTTTACCGTTGGTTACTGATTTTAGTTTAGTTCTTACGAAAGCAGGACCTTTACCTGGTTTTACGTGAAGAAATTCGATTACTTTAAAAATATCATTGCTGTATTCTATACAAAGACCTTTTCTGATATCGTTACTTGTTGCCATAATTTTGGTTTAAAGTTTCGGATTTAAAAGTTTATTTTAAACTCGATTTTTTATAGTTAATTACTTTTTGATTTATATTTTTTACAGACTAAGTGAATTGATCACATGATTGTCTTACTCTTTACCTGTTCCGTATCCTTTTACAATACCTCTCGGTGAATTTTGGATAAACTGAAGAATTTCGTCTCTTTCGGCAGTAGGCAACATTTCCTTTTCAATGTACGAAACAGCCTGAGAAACATTCATTTTCATCTGGAATATAGCTCTGTAAATTTTCTGGATTTCAAAAATTTTCTCATTGGAAAAGCCTCTTCTTCTTAATCCTACCGAATTGATTCCTGCGTAAGACATAGGCTCTCTCGCAACCTTTACATAAGGCGGAATATCTTTTCTTACCAACGTTCCTCCGGAAATCATTACGTGCTTACCGATTTTCCCGAACTGGTGTACCGCAGATAAACCTCCCATTACCGTATAATCACCGATTTCCACATGACCTGCAATACCACAGCCATTGACAATGATGACGTTGTCACCAATGACACAATCGTGAGCAATATGGGACGTCGCCATGATCAAACAATTGGCTCCTATTTTTGTAAAGCCCAGAGCTTTTGTTCCTCTGTTTACCGTTACACATTCTCTGATCGTCGTTTCGTCACCAATTATCGTCTGTGTATCTTCTCCGTCAAATTTTAAATCCTGAGGAATTGCTGAAATTACGGTTCCCGGAAAAATTCTGCAGTTTTTGCCTATTCTCGCTCCATCCATGATGGTAACATTCGATCCTATCCAGGTTCCCTCACCTATTTCCACATCACCTGCAATGGTTGTAAAAGGTTCTACAACTACGTTTTTGCTGATTTTTGCACGCTTATCAACGGCTGCTAACTGATGAATCATTTAGTCAATTTTATTTTTTGCAACCTGAGCCATTAATTCGGCCTCCACCGCAACTGTATCTCCTACGTATCCGTAACCCTGCATATGAACAATACCTCTTCTGATAGGTTCCATCAGTTCAATTTTGAAAATCATCGTATCACCCGGAACTACTTTTCTTTTGAATTTTACCTTATCAATCTTAATAAAATAAGTTGAATAGTTCTCCGGATCCGGAACGCTTGCCAAAACAAGAATTCCTCCGGTCTGTGCCAATGCTTCCACCTGCAAAACTCCAGGCATTACAGGCTCTTTCGGAAAATGACCAATGAAAAAAGGCTCATTAAAAGTTACATTTTTTAATCCTACAACATGAGAATCCGAAAGTTCTAAAACCTTATCAATCAACAAAAACGGATAACGGTGCGGCATTAATTTCATAATACCGTTGATGTCAAAAACCGGTTCTTTTGTTAAATCAAAATCCGGAACGTTTTTCTTTTTCTGTAATTTCCACTGACGGTTGAGTTTTTTTGCAAACTGTGTATTGACAAAATGTCCCGGTTTGTTGGCAATTACTTTGCCTTTAATTTTTACTCCTGCCAAAGCTAAGTCACCAATTACATCAAGTAACTTGTGTCTTGCCGCTTCATTAGGATAATTTAGGGTTAAATTATCTAAAATTCCGTTTGGTCTGATGGAAACATTATCTTTTCCAAAGGCTTTTTTAAGTTTTTCTGTTGTTTCGGGAGTGAGATCCTTATCTACATAAACAATAGCGTTTGATATATCTCCGCCCTTAATTAGCCCGTGATCCAAAAGCATTTCCAGTTCGTGCAGGAAGCTGAATGTTCTTGCTGAGGAAATTTCTTCTTTAAATTCAGAAATATTTTTCAGGGTAGCATTTTGGGTTCCCAAAACTTTAGTTCCGAAATCGACCATTGTAGTCACTTCGTAGGTATCTGAAGGAATGATGGTTATTTCCGAACCTGTAGCAGGATCGCTGTAACTGAGAACTTCTTTTACAACAAGGTATTCTCTCGCCGTATTTTGTTCTGCAACACCAACGCTTTCAATAGCCTCTACAAAAAACTTTGATGAACCGTCTAAAATAGGTGGTTCAGAAGCATTCATTTCCAGAATTGCATTATCTATATCACAGCCTACCAAAGCCGCTAAAAGATGTTCGCAGGTATTGATTTTTACGCCCAGTTTTTCAAGGGTCGTCCCTCTTTCCGTAGCTACTACGTAGTTTACATCTGCTTCTACCTGCGGATGTCCTTCAAGATCTGTTCTTACAAAAACAAAACCTGTATTTTCTTTAGCAGGTTTGATGGTTAGTTTTACTTCTTTACCTGTATGAAGACCTATTCCAGAAAGAGAAACCTCTTGCTGAAGGGTTTTTTGCATATCACTCATTAGTTTTATCTTTTGAGTTATTCTCAAGATTATTTATTCTTTTTACAATTTCCGGAAGATTTCTGAAGTGCACATAGCTTCTCAGGTAATCATTATAGCTGATTGCAGGTGATCCGTACATTGTTTCTCTGTCATTTACACTGGAATTTACTCCGCTCTGTGCCTGAATTTTCACCTGATTTCCGATTTTGATGTGTCCCACGATTCCTACCTGTCCGCCAATCTGGTTCCAGTCACCGATGGTTGTAGAACCGGCAATTCCTGCCTGAGCTGCAATTACATTATTGGCTCCGATTTTTACGTTGTGAGCAATCTGTATTAAATTATCTATTTTGGTTCCTTTACCAATCACCGTGGATCCTAGTGTAGCACGGTCTATACTGCAGTTAGAACCAATTTCAACATTCTCTTCAATGATTACATTACCCAGCTGAGGAATTTTCTGGAAGCCTTCCGGAGTTGGCTGGAAGCCAAAACCATCTCCTCCTATTACTGTATTGGAGTGAATGACACAATTATCGCCAATGATGCAGTAATCGTATATCCTTGCTCCACTGTCAATTTTACAGTTTTTTCCTATTTTAACACCTTTTCCGATGTAAACTTGTGGAAAAATCTGAGTTCCGTCACCAATTTTAGCTTTTTGAGAAACATAGGTAAAAGCACCAATATAAACTTTCTCGCCAATAACGGCAGTATCATGAATAGAAGAGCCATCTTCAATACCTTCTCTTCTTCCCTGCATCTCCTGATAAAGATTCATCAGAATCTGGAAAGAAAGATAAGCATCTTTTACCGAAATAATAGTTGAATTGTACTGACTTTTGGTAATGAGTTTCTCACTTACGATAAGTACAGAACATTTTGAAGTTTCGAGATGATGAGCAAAACGATCCTGAGCAATAAACGAAAGATGCCCTTTTTCACCGCTCTCAATAGGAGAAACGCCCGTTATAAGTGAGTTCGCATCACCTATAATTTTTCCATCTATAAAACTTGCAATCTGCGAAGCTGTAAATTCCATATTCTGCAAAGATAAGAAATTCTGTAATTCGCAAACATTTTTTTAATTTACGGCAGGTCGTTTTTAAGAATATTTATGAAAAAATAAATTATATTCTCGGGAAAGCTAGAATATATCTCTTGGTTTTATTCATAATCAACCCTGCTAAAAGCTGATCTTCTGACTCATTCAGCTTGATAATTTTGCCGCTTTTCTGCAAGAGATAAATAGGCTGTTTTTCTGTATTATAAGGTCTGAGTTCTCTTTGTATTTCATTCACTAATTCTCCTGCATTATCAATTCCGAAGAATTCGTTGCTGATTTTTATTTTTTCATTAACGAAATCCTGTTCAAATGGTCTGGAAGAAATAATTGTTTTGGGAAGATTTCTTTTGACCACACATCTGCACCAGTAAGACAGAATAAAATCATCTGCAGTCTGCCAAAGTTTCATAGCCTGAATAATGTCATTATCATCCAGCTCAGTAAAACGCAGAATATCTTCTTCCGTAGCTGCGGATTTACCTCTGTTGAGAAAATATCTCAAATTTTCTGTTGAAGGCAGATCTATTCCCTGAGAAGTCAAATATTTCGCTCTTTCTAAAATTTTAACCAAGATAAATTCGGCTAAAGCGGATGTCTTATGGTAATAAACCTGCCAGTACATAAACATTCTCGCCGTTAAAAAATTTTCAATGGAATAAACTCCTTTTGCATCAATTACCAGCTCATCTTCACAGACATTCATCATAGAGATAATTCTCTGGGTATTAATATTTCCTTCCGAAACACCAGTAAAAAAACTGTCTCTGTTAAGATAATCTAACCTGTCAACATCCAGTTGAGAGCTAATTAACTGATTAAAAAATTTCCTGTGATATTTACCCTGGAACATTTGAATAGCAACCGACAATTGTCCGTCAAATTCGTCATTCAGCCTGTTCATCAACAACAGAGAAAGCTTTTCATGATGCCAGTCATCCATCAGCATACTTTCTAATGCGTGTGAAAATGGACCATGTCCAATATCGTGCATCAAAATTGCCAACATGGCTCCTTTTTCTTCTTCCTCAGAAATCTTCACGCCTTTTTGCTTTAAAGTCTCCAGAGCAGTAAACATAAGATGCATGGCTCCAATCGCATGGTGAAATCTTGTGTGTGTTGCTCCCGGAAAAATAAGGTTGAGAAGACCTGTCTGTGAAATTCTTCTTAATCTTTGGAAATACGGATGCTCAATTACATCAAAAAGAATTTCGTGAGGAATTTTTATAAAGCCATGTACAGGATCGTTGATGATTTTAAGCTTGTTCTGCATAGAAATTAGGATGAAGTATGCAAAATTAACTTTTTAAACCCAGAAACAGTTATGATGAAGATTATTATTACTACAATTTAATTTGTATCTGTTAAGATTACAATATTTATCATATCTTCATATAAAAATTGCATTTTAATTAACGATCAAAATTCTTTTAACTAAGATTTAACTTTTAAGCAGATCATTTTGTGAGAAATTAAAAGTAATTGGTCGTAATTTTGATGCCATTACTCAACAAAAAATAAAACTTGTATGTCAGATAAAATATTATGGATTGATGATGAAATAGATTTGCTGAAACCGCATATCGTTTTTCTTGAAAAAAAAGGTTATCAGGTAACGCCTGTTAACAATGTAAATGAAGCTTTAGAACTTATTGAATCTGAAAAGTTTGCATTAACACTAATCGACGAAAATATGCCCGGAATTTCAGGACTTGAAGCTATTCCGATGATTAAACAAATAGACAGTTCGCTAAAAATCGTAATGGTTACCAAAAGCGAAGAAGAGCATATTATGGAAGAAGCCATCGGATCACAAATTGCAGACTATATTTTAAAACCGGTAAATCCTAATCAGATACTTCTTTCGCTGAAAAAAAATCTTCAGGAAGATAACCTGGTAGAGCAGAAAACCATTCTGCAGTATCAGCAGGAATTCAGAAACCTTTCCATGGAACTTTCATATCTGAAAACGTATCAGGAATGGGCAGATTATTATAAAAAAATCATCAATTGGGAACTGAAATTCGATAAAGTAACCGATAATGAATTTGCAGACCTTTTGCAGTCACAAAAGGAAGAAGCAAACATTCAGTTTGCTAAATTTATCGAAAACAATTATGAAGAATGGCTGAAAGGCTCGGAAAAGCCTATGATGAGCCACACTCTTTTTAAAGAAAAGATAAAGCCGGAGGTTGAAAAAGATAAAGTTCTTCTTTTAATGATTGATAATCTACGATACGATCAATGGAAAGTTATTGAGCCGCTTTTTACAAAATTCTACAACAAGATTTCAGAAGACTATTATTACAGCATTTTGCCAACAGCAACTCAGTATGCAAGAAATTCTTTCTTTGCGGGTCTTCTGCCTTCAGAAATCGAAAAACGTTTTCCTGACAAATGGTTCAATGATAATGAGGACGGGAATAAAAACGAATTTGAGCGTGATTTTCTTGAAGATCAGATGAAAAGAATCGGTCTTAATTCCAAATCTATGAAATACCTTAAAGTATTGAATGCCGATTTTGAAAAAAAGATTTATGAAGATTTTAATCAGCATAAAAACAATGATCTTCTGGTGATTGTGTATAATTTTATTGATATTCTGTCTCACGCAAAAACCGACAATCACATTGTAGATCAGCTGATTCGGGACGATAAAACATTCAGATCCCTTACCATGAACTGGTTTGAAAATTCTTCACTGGTAAAAATCATCAAAACCGCGGCTGAAAACGGATTTAAACTCGTCATTACTACCGATCACGGAACTGTTTATGTCAAAAAACCAAGCAGGGTTGTAGGCGACAGAGAAACCTCAACCAACATCCGCTATAAAACCGGAAAAAGCTTAACCTACGACGAGAGTGATGTTTGGGCTATAACAAACCCGGAAAAATTATTTTTACCTAAAGGAAATCTAAGCTCAAAATATATATTTGCGAAAAACAATATCTTCCTTGCCTATCCGAAAAATTACAATCATTTTGTGAATTATTATAAAGAAACATATCAGCATGGCGGAATTTCTCTGGAAGAATGCATTATTCCGATCAGTATTCTGGAGCCGAAATAATCTGGTGTGACCTTCAACCTTAATTGCTGATCTAAATGTAAACTGATTCGGACGGAAAGTCTAAGTTTTCCGCCCGAATTTTATATTTTTGAATTATGAGATTAATTACTTACAATGTCAACGGAATACGAGCTGCATTTACCAAAGATTTTTTAAACTGGCTTAAAACTGCTGACCCGGATATTATCTGTATTCAGGAAAGTAAAGCAGGAACCGACCAAATTGATATCGAAAGCCTTGAAAAAGCTGGCTATTACAGTTATTGGCATTCCGCAGTAAGGAAAGGCTACAGCGGAGTGGGAATTGCTTCAAAAATAAAACCGAGTCACGTAGAATATGGCTGTGGTATAGAAAATTATGACAACGAAGGAAGAATAATCCGTGCAGACTTTGAAGGTTTTTCGGTTATTTCAGTATACGTTCCGTCTGCTTCCAATATAGAAAGGCTGGATTTTAAAATGCAGTTCTGCTATGATTTTTTAGATTATATTAAAAACCTAAAAAAGACTATCCCTAATCTTATTATTTCAGGAGATTTTAATATCTGTCATCAGGCGATAGATATTCATGATCCTGTACGTCTTAAAAATGTATCAGGATTTCTACCGATGGAACGTGAGTGGATGAGTCGTTTTATTGATGAATGTGAACTGATCGACAGTTTCAGATATTTTAACGCCGAACCTGATAATTATACTTGGTGGAGTTACCGACAGAATTCCAGAGCTAAAAACAAAGGATGGCGTTTAGATTACAACTTCACTTCGTATTCACTGAAAGACCAATTATCCCGTGCTGTGATTTTAAAAGAGGCAGTGCATTCTGATCACTGCCCCGCTTTAGTCGAAATTATGGTATAATTGGTTTATACTTTTAAGCCGTTTTTAAAATTTATCAACAAAAAAGAATCTTTATTTATTAAAAAAAATATTAATCATTGTTCTAATTCTTTCACGGTCTTCATCTGTAAGATTTGATCCGGAAGGCAAACATAGACCGTCATTGAACAGTTTTTCGGAAATATCTGTTCCGTAATACGGTGCATCCGCAAAAACGGGCTGTAAATGCATCGGCTTCCACAAAGGTCTTGATTCAATATTATCTTCAAGAAAAGCTAATCTTAAATCTTCTCGTGTTTTCCCGGTAATCTCCGGATTTACAACAATTGCAGACAACCAATGGTTGGAAAAATAATCTTCTGTAGGCTCAGAAAACACTTCAACTCCATGAATATCTTTAAAAAGTTCAACGTAAAAATCATGCATTTTTCTGCGAGCCTCTACCCTGTCTTTCAAAACTTCCATTTGTCCACGACCAATTCCTGCTACAATATTACTCATGCGATAATTGTAACCAATATGTGAATGCTGATAATGAGGTGCATTGTCTCTAGCCTGAGTTGAAAGAAAAACCGCTTTATCTTTATCTTCCTGCGTATGGCAAACCAATGCTCCTCCACCCGAAGTGGTAATAATTTTATTTCCATTAAAAGATAAAATTCCAAAGCGTCCAAAAGTTCCGCAGGTTTTGCCTTTATAAGTTGATCCTAAAGCTTCAGCAGCGTCTTCAATCACAGGAATTTCATATTCCAAAGCTATTTTTAAAATCTCATCCATCTTTGCAGGCATACCATACAAATGAACAACAATAATTGCTTTTGGCTTTTTACCTTTAGAAATTCTGTTTTCAACAGCTTCTTTTAAAGCAACAGGACACATATTCCAGGTTTCTTTTTCTGAGTCTATAAAAATGGGAGTTGCGCCGCAATAAGCTATCGGATTGGCGGAAGCTGAAAATGTCATAGACTGGCAAATCACCTCATCGCCATGTTTTACATCACATTCAATTAAAGCTAAATGCAGCGCAGCAGTACCGGCAGAAAGTGCTGCCACCTTCACATTTTCGTTAAAAAAAATTTCGATATCTTTTTCAAAGCCATCTACATTAGGACCTAAAGGTGCCACCCAGTTGGCTTCAAAAGCTTCGTTTACATATTTTTGTTCGTTTCCGCCCATGTGAGGAGAGGAAAGCCATATTTTTGAGCTCATATTGTATATAAAATTATTAGTTATGCGTATTCTTAATTTTAATTATTTTCCCTGGATTTCCAACAACAGTTGCACCATCAGGAACATCTTTGATTATAACCGCCCCTGCTCCGATTGTACACCACTTTCCTATTCTTATTCCCTGAATTATATTTGCTCCAATTCCAATATGAGTGCCTTCACCAACTTTTACATCACCTGCTAATGCTGCATTTGGAGAAATATGCACAAAATCCTCAATAATACAGTCGTGATCTATCGAAGAATTGGTGTTAATAATGCAGTGTCTGCCAATTTTTGATTCAGGATTAATTGTAACACCTCCCATTACAACAGTTCCAACATTGATTACGCATCTTTTAGAAATAATTGATCTTGGATGAAATAATTTCATAAAATTCAGAGTAGAATTTGAATCGGCAATTTTTTTTCGAGTAAAATTATTTCCTATAGAAATTATAAAATCTGCATTTATATCAGGAATGCCGTGCAAAACTTTGTATTCTAAAAACTCTGTTTTTAAAACATTTTGATCTATAAATGCGTCTATAGCAATATTATTTTCTTCAGCAATTTCAGCAATTACCTTTCCGTGTCCGCTTGCTCCGTATAAGTACATTATAGGATTTTAATTAGTTAATTACTTCCATTAAAAGCTTCCATTGTAGCCTGACCTTCCTGTGAAATACCTTCACTTTTAAAAACTTTTTTAAATGTCATCAAAAAAACTTTTAAATCTGTCATGAAACTTAGATTATCAACATACCAAACATCTAACTCAAACTTTTTAGTCCACGAAATGGCATTTCTGCCATTTACTTGTGCCCAACCTGTAATTCCTGGTCTAACTTCATGACGACGTTTTTGAGTATGATTATATAAAGATAAATATTGTGGTAATAAAGGACGTGGACCAATCAGGCTCATGTCACCTTTTAAAACATTAATGAGCTGAGGTATTTCGTCTAACGAAGTTTTTCTTACAAAAGCTCCGATCGGAGTAAGCCTTTCCGCATCAGAAAGCAAATTACCATTAATGTCTTTTCTATCATTCATGGTCTTGAACTTAATAATATTAAAGATTTTCTCATTTAATCCTGGACGTGCCTGAAAGAAGAAGGGTTTTCCTTCGTTTGCAAAATATAATCCTATTGTTACAATAATAAAAATAGGACTTAATATTAGCAATCCTAAAAATGCTACTGTAAAATCTAATAATCTTTTAAAATATTTTTTGTACATCTATTTCTTCAATTGACTGATTATAAGTTTATATTCTTGTGCCACAGCGTTCCAGACTAACTGTTGATTATAACGAGACTCAATCATGGGTCTGGTATTTCCTTTCATTTTTTCATAAAATTTTTTATCGTCCATCATTTTATGCATTGTCAACTTAATTGCTTCAGAATCTTTTACCGGAATAATAATGCCGTTCCTACCATTGACAATAATTTCATTGCAGCCGCTAATATCACTTACAATACTTGGAAGTTCCATTGCTCCTGCCTGCATCACCACATTAGGAAAACCTTCACGATAACTGGGAAATATAAGTGCATCGGAAATTGCAAAATACGGTCGTACATCATTTTGAAAACCAACACTAATGATATTGGCATTAATGGTAATTTCATATAAAGTTGATGGCATCAAAGGATCAAGTTGAGGTTCAAAAGAACCCACAAGCAATAGTTTTACTTTTTGATTCTTTATTAGTGAAAACGCTTTGACAAGTTCGTTAATTCCTTTATCCCCGACTAACCTGCCCACAAAAACAAATACAAAATCATCGGCTGCAATTTTAAGCTCAACGTTCAGTCTTTGTTTTTTCTCAGCTGAAACGGCATCCAGAGAAAAAAAGTTAAGGTCAATACCATTCACATTACCGTTTGCCAAAACTTTTAACGGTTTTGAAGTGATTTTAAATCTGATCAGATCATTTTTAACTCCATTTCCCTCCGGATAGACATGAGTAGCTGCCCAACACAGCAACTGATCCATTTTAATTAACAACTTCTGCATTAAGCCTGTACGCGTAGGAAAAATAAGACCTGTAAAAGTATGCATACGAACCGGAACTCCAGCCATTTTCCCTGCCAGCATCGTTAATAATCCTGCTTTAGGAGTAATTGAATGAACAACTGTAGGTTTTTCTTTTTTGAACTGTCTGTACAGTTTTAACAATGAAATCAGGTCTTTGATAGGACTGATTCCTCTTTCCATGTCAACAGCGATTGTTTTTACTTTTTCCCGTGAAGACACCTCTTCTAAGTGACCATCATTAGACGATAATGCAATGATTTCAAACTCCTCCGAAAGTTTTTTCAGCTGACCTTTCAGAAGAATATTTAACGAGGTAGAGATGGTAGAAGTACGGATAATTTTAATCATTATACACAAAAAGATTTAAATTTTTCTTTTTCATAATAATACTATTTCTACGTCTAATCAAATAATTCTCTTTACCCAATAAATTAAATATGTAATAACTCAGACCTTTCAAAACATTTCCTGCGAAGAACTTTTTCCAAAATGGTGCATTCTTATATTTTTTTAAAATATACGGTTTGGCATCATTGGCCTTAAAGTATTTTTTATAATAGTCTTTCCCGACCTCTCTGTAAAAGAATAACGGTTCAGTAATCATTTTGAAGTTATTATTCTCTAGCGTTCTGTACCATAATTCTGTATCTTCTATTCTTATGGCTTTATCATCATAGGGGTTATCTAAAAACCACTTTGTTTTTGCCATAATTGTAGGATGGATAAATGAGGTAACATCAGCCAAATAACTAGAATCAGGATTATATCGGATACCAAATACCTGATCGTTTTCATCAATAGAATAGGCATTTGTTCCTAAAACATCAATGTACGGATTTTCCTTAAAAATCGTTAATTGTTTTTCAATTTTTTTGGGGTGCATAATATCGTCGGCATCCATTCGCACCAAATATTCTGTGGATACCAATGTTGGAATCTGATTAAGACGAAATCCTAAATTTTTATTCTGTCCATCTGAAATTACTTTTATTCTGTTATCTTTTTCAGCATAACTTTTAGCTATACGCATGGAGCTATCTGTAGAACCATCGTCTACCAATAAGAGATTCCATGAAGAGAAACTCTGGTCAATTACTGATTCTATAGCTTTTTCAAAAAACTGCTCAGCATTATAAAATGGTATTGCGATTGTAACTGGAACATGTGTGAAGTTCATAATATATTTATATAGCTGATGCCGGTTTAACTTAATATAAATTCAAAGGTAATAAAAAGTACTATACAGATTGTCCAAGCTAATGTAGCGTACTGGTGACGGCGATATGCAAGAAGAGGTTCCATCAAAAGAGGAATCATTATCCAAGACAGCAAACCAATTCTATCGGAATAAGGAATCTGAAACGCCATAAAAAATAACATTGAAGATAACGTAAAATAGATGATATAGGAGTTATATTTTTTTTGCTCTGTCACAGGATATTTACTGACTATTTTTTTTCTGATAAAATAAGCAAGCATCAAGAAAAGGGTATTAAACAGTACGAATTGTGGTTTGAAACCCACAGTATATAGTTCGTTGGTCTCGTGCGTTGCATACACTTCTATACGTCTATCGTATTTATTAAGATTGGAGAGGAAAGGAAGAATTGTAAGTAAGCCAAAATTAGCAAATGCCAATACAATTGAGCTGAAATAACTTATATTTAAAAACTTTAAATTAATTTTCCGGGTACTAAAATAAACCAATGGTACTGCAATAATTGTGGTTGTATGCCAACAGAGCGATATTATTATAAGAATAACAGACTTTTTAAGCTGCTTTTTTTCGTACGCCTGATATGCCAACAAGAAAAATATAAGTGAAACTCCCTGACGTACAACATTAATCCCAAGTGTCTTAAAAAAGAACATGCTGAAAAACACAAAAAACAGCAAAAACTGATTTATGTTTGGTCTACTTTTTATGTAATAATAAAGCGATCCTAAATAAAAAGAAGCAATAATAAATAAAAAAGTCTGCACCGAGACTAATTTGTGTAAAAGCTTGGTAAAGTAATAAAATGCAACTTCTCTATCGGGGCTTAAGCTGTCGACATTTTCGAACTGGAAGATATAGGCATTGGTATCGGCTCCTACTTCCTCTCCGCGTAATCCAAATAACAGAAGAAGAAGAAAAAGAAAGAGAGACAACCATTGTAACTGACTTTTTAAATTCACTCTCTTAACATCATGCATAGTTGCAATAATAAAGGCAACTATGGAGCAAAATGCGAAAATGAGGCGATACTGAGTGTTAAACAATTCCATTATTTATTGTAATACGTCCTTATTAAAAAATGTTACAATTTTATTTTTAAGTCAGAGCTTCAAAGCTTTTTTTGAGTTTTCTAAAACTTTCTGCTCCTAACAGTTTGTGAGCCATTTGATATGCAAATACCTTAAATCTTTCTTTGGGAGTGAGCCAAGAACCCGCATAATGATGAATAGTATACGTATTTTCCGTTATTAACAATTTACCTGTGTTATATCCTTTAGGAGAAAAATACTCTGGAGGATAAATGACAAAATTTTCAATAACCTGATAAGATCCGTCTAACTTCAGACCTTTCTCTACCAAAATCTTCGTCATTATGGTAACAATTGACTCTGTATTAAGGGTTCCGTCGGGTAATTTAAATTTCTTGTTGAGATAGTAATCTCTAAATACAGCCATCAATTCAGATTGTGGAACAGATCCTAATATAAGACCGGGAGCTACTGATCTTTCATTCTCAAAACCTGTAAATAATTTATGCTCTAAAAATACATCAAGACTTTTAAGAACTTCTACATCGGTATCCAAATAAATACCTCCTTCATCATAAAGAATCTGAAATCTCGCAAAATCGCTAACGAAAGCATACTTTTTTGCTTCATAAGCTTCTTTTATATAGTCATTTTTGAACACATCAAAATTTGATTCGTCCCATCTTCTTATTTCATAATCAGGTAATATAATCTGCCATGTAGTTAAACATTTTTCAACCAATTCAGGCAAAGGATTCTTTCCGAACCAACAATAATGGAGCACTTTAGGTATCATTTTATAATATTTTTTAATCGTTTAATTGTTGGAAACAATAATACCTTACTTACGAGAACAGAAAGTTTAGTCTTTTTATTTTTAAATATATTGGTAATTACCCAGTAATTTATCCTTTCCATTAATTCGGCCTGATAAAATATTATATTTGTTTTCGGAACTTCCCTATAGACTACTTCTTCCCTAAACGTATAGAGACCGTCCATAAATCTTTTATTATAAAAAGTCTCTCCACTAAAGACCATACTTTCATGCTGAGTACGATAGTACATAACGTCTTCATTCAGAAGATAAAGTTTATGACCATTTTTGGATGATCTTATCCAAAATGGTAAATCTTCAAGAAATCTATACCTCTCGTTAAATAAACCTTCCTGAAATAAATCTCTCCTGATAAATGCTGCAGGCGAAAAATTGAAACTTTCAGTAAGCAATAAACGATGTTGTTTGGCTGCGTCAAAATTAAAAAATTTAAGCTGTTTTTCTGTTGGCAATCTAGAGCAATATATCTTTTTTCCGATCTCTAAATAAAAAGGAATGAATCTGCCTACAATTATTTTCTGGTCTTCAGTGAGCTTGGCATTTTTTAGATGTGCCAAGCAATCAGAATTGAGGAGATCATCTCCTGCAATAATTTTTATCCATTTTCCCTCAGCCTTCATTATTGCTTTATTGCAATTAGCAGGAATACCTTTATTAACATCAGCTGTTAATAATGTTACTTTAAAGGGTAAATTTGAATATCTATCAATCCAATTACGGCATAATTTTACGGTATTATCCGTAGAACAATCGTCGGTAATTATCAGTTCAAAATCCAGACAAGATTGAGATTTTATACTCTCCAACGTTTCCAGTACGTACAAACCGGAATTATAAGTCATTAATATAATCGAAGCTAGCATACTAGAATTTAAAAATTAAAGAAAATAAAATTTTAGACAATATAGAGTTTCTATTCAGTCCCAATTTATTCAGCATAATTACAGCCTTAAATTTTGTAATCTCTTTTCGTACTCTAAAGTTGTATTCCTCGTTTTCAAAAAAATTCTGTAAAAAGTATATACTTTCGCAAGCAAAACGTTCATTCATAAAAGGCTTTGCTTTTTTCATGCTGGAATTGTCATGGATTCTGTATCCTACGGTAATTTTATCAAGTAAATGTATTTTTACGTTATTCCTTGTAATCTTCAGCCAAAGAGGATAATCTTCCATTAATTTAAAACGCTCATCATAACCGCCTACCTCTATTAAAAGCTGTTTTTCGACAAGCATTGAGGGTGCATAGATATAATTTCCAGTATTTAAAATATAATTGTATTGTGATTTTCCATCCGGTAATTTAAAAAATTGATATTTTGTTTCCGCAGGTTCTACTGAAAATGCTTTACCCGAAAAATTATTTTTATAAAGAGCTGATAAAGATTGTAGTACCCGGACCTCCGGGTGTTCATGAATGTATCTTACATTATCTTCCACACAGTTGCTATAAAGTATGTCATCACCTGCTATTATTTTCACAAAACTTCCTTTGGAGTTTAGTAATCCGCGGTTACAATTACCCGATGTACCAGTGTTATGAGTGGCTTTAATAAGTGCTGCTCTATAATTTGGTTTCGTTATTCGTAGCCATTCTTCAGCTTTTTTCACGGTGTCATCGGTAGAAAAATCGTCTGCTATTATTAATTCAATATTTCTGTAAGTTTGGCGATTTACACTATCTAATGTCTCTAGCACGGTTGCTGAAGAGTTGTACGTAATTACAATAACTGAAACAAGAGGATTTATTTGACTCATGATTTTGATTTAAACAGTTTTTTTATTTTCTGTATAATTTTAATGTCCTCTGCTAAATTTTTATAAGCAATAAAAGCCGAGACTAAGACTACAAATATATTAAGTAAATGTGACAATAGCTTTTGCTCTACATAATTATACATTATAAAGCTTAGTGTGAGTAAGAGAGCCATTACTGAAATAAGTTTTGTATTCGCAGTATTAATTGTAAGACCATATTTGCGGTAGAAAAAGGAATATACAAAAACAAGGGCAGCTAACTGTGATATAAAAAATGCAAAACCAATGATTTTGAAACCAAAATAATCCCAACCTAAAATAATAATGAGAAGATAAATAAGAGAATAACCAATGCTATAACCCGTATACAGCTTGCCAAAACCTTTTGCTAAAAAAATAAAGCCGCATGGCCAAGCAATAATCTTAAAAAAGTCACCGATAATCTGCCATTGAAGAATTTCAATAGCTCCATAGAACTGTTTGGAATATAAAATATTAAGGACTACATCACTAAATCCTACCATTCCTATAATAAGTGGCGAAGCCAACAGTACAATAATATTTACCTGAAGATTAACCGCTTCGTTGATTTCAACATTTGTATTTAATGCTGCAAGTTTAGGAAGATAATCCGACGATAAAGAAGTAAGAACCACCGTGAGATACATTCCGGCAATTGTAGTAGCGGCTGTGTAGAGTCCCAAACCTTCCGTACTTGTTTGATCTGTAATAAAAGATCTCAGTATCAGGTTCATGAACTGATCAAATACACTTACAAGAACAATGAAAAACCCGACTTTAATCATTTCTTTTACATGTGGAAAAGAATTAAGATAAGTAATGGATTTAGAATAGCTGGGCGACCATTGTCGGTAATAATAATAAGAAAAAATAAAATTAACAACAGCTGTTACTATTAGAGAGGGCACAATAGCATTGATACCAAGAAAATAAAATAAACCAATACTTAGAACTGCCGCCAAAATATTAGAATACAAACCTGCTCTCACCATCGCGGGTATTGCACGCCGCCCCTGTAATACTGCTAAATTTCCCGCTGCAAGTCCACCAAAAAATACTGCAGGACTCAGGAAAAAAATGTCCCAGCCATACTGATAGTTTTTAAAAATAAAAAAGCTAAGCGGGAAACTGAAAACTGCACAGAAAAAAGCACCTAACAATGCCATCAGTAGAATCCACTTTTGGAATATAGTGACAGTAAAGTCAACATTCTCTGCATTATTTGAAGATTCAGCTACTGAGATTTCTCTTACTCCGCTAAGGGGAATTCCCATACTGCCGATGCTCTTTATCATCTCTATCACAACTGTAAGTAATCCTAATAAACCGACTCCAGATGGACCCAGGAGAATGGCAGCTACTTTAGTTTTGAAAATACCTGAAAATATAGTAATAAGCTGACCTCCTCCTACAGCAATCGTTGTCTTTAAAGTTTTTCCTTTTTCGCTCATCTAATTACACTTGATGACCTACGTCCTGATATTGTTGTTTAAATCTCTGTCGCCATTTTTCCCATTCTTCGATCTTTATCTTGCTGTTCTTCAGGATGTCCTTAATGACCGATTTCTCGATATCATCAGGTAATCCTGAAGCAGAATCGAATTGATCCTGCATCCAGGCCTCATTAAGCAGATAGTTATAATCGTAAACATTAAAATCAATATCCAGAAACATATTGGTAGCTGATGAGCTAAAACTTGTTTTTACAACATCGACGTTTTCGTAAGAATATTTTGGCTTATATTTATTAAAATATTCTAAAGATCGTATTAACTGTATATCTTCATTAACAATTACCGATACTCCCTGCCATAAATATCTATAGTAATCTAAAGAAAAAACTGTTCCCGCAACATTGTAAATAGTGTAATACTTTACTTTTTCCTTTTCTATATAATCAATTCCTAGTTTATAAAATATGGCTTTAATTTTAAAAATATCATCAGCGAAGATCATCTTGAAAAGACGCTCGTTTTTAGTAAAAAGACTAGGTTCTACAAGCTTAACATTCTCTTTAATAGCTGTCTTCTTCCCATTGTTCAATTTGGGGTTATTAAAGTGAAAAAGCTTATGGATACAGATCTTATACTCCTTCATCATCACACCTACTTCTGCTAAGTTTACATCTGCTGTGAACCACATATCATCCTCCAAAAGAAGAAAATAGTTTTTAGAATTACTTTCTATTTCCTGAAGCCAAAATGACAATGGCAATTCAGATTTCGGTATCGGAATTCCACCAAAAATGAAATTTGTAATATTTGTAACTTTTCGAGGATGACTTGGAGAAATACGTATTTTAACTTCAGGAAAAATATTTTGTATTTTATCCAAATATTTAGGATCTGTACCGTCGTCCAAAACATATATCTCATTAAATCCTTGTACATGTGTATACACTGATGTGAGACATCGTTCAAGATAATATGGTCTGTTGAAAGATTTTATAAATATGTTCATTTGTTTTCTACTACATTTGACATAAGAGTACCAATTTATAAGTTTTATCGGAAATCAGGAGAATAAATCTCGAAAGTATCCTTTTTTACTTCTAAGTGTATCTTTATTTGCAACTCGCTGACGTATTAATTACTTAATCCTGAAAAATACCCGTTAGCATATTATACAAACAATCTTCGCAACAATTTTCTGAGCTGTGTACTTCTTATTAAACATTTATATTATTTAATACACCAATAACCATTTTGACTTCTTCATCAGTCATCACCGGACTTATCGGTAAACTCAACACTTCATTATGAATATTTTCCGTTACAGAGAATGTTAGTGTATTCATCTCCTTGTAGGCACCTTGTTTATGTGGTGGAATTGGGTAATGAATTAAAGTCTGCACTCCTTTTTCAGTAAGGTAATTCTGTAATTTTTCTCTTTCCTTCGTTCTGATCACGAATAAATGCCAGACATGCTCTTCCTGATTTTCAGGTAATTGAGGCAAAACAATATTGTTATTATTGATCTCAGCAACATATCTGTTAGCAATTTCTCTTCTTCGTGCGTTTTCAGCATCAATATACTTCAATTTTACATCCAAAACCGCTGCCTGAATTTCGTCTAATCTGGAATTTAAACCCTGATAAATATTAATATATTTTTCATTAGATCCATAATTAGCCAATGCACGTATGGTTTGTGCCAATTCATCATCGTTAGTCGTTACTGCTCCAGAATCTCCAATAGCACCTAAGTTTTTACCAGGATAGAAACTAAATCCAGCCGCATCACCAAGATTTCCTGATTTTAAACCGTTCCATTTTGCTCCTATCGCCTGAGCATTATCCTCAATAATCTTTAGGTTATGTTTTTTTGCAATTTCTTTAAGTTCGTCAGAAAAAACAATTCTTCCATACAAATGTACGATCATGATTGCTTTTGTTCTGGAATTGATTTTTTCTTCAATTGCAGAAATTTTGATATTAAAAGTTTCAGGATCTGGTTCTACTAAAACAGGTACCAAATTATTATCTGAAATGGCAAGCAGTGATGCAATATAGGTATTAGCAGGAACAATGACTTCATCTCCCGCTTTCATTATTCCCAATTCGATATAGGCTCTTAAGATGAGCCTTAATGCATCCAGTCCGTTAGCAACGCCGATAGCTTGTTTTGCTCCGATAAATTGAGATAAATTATGCTCAAGTGTTTTTACTTCGTTTCCTAAAAGGTACCATCCGGAACGGAAAGTATTAAGAATTCTTTCTTCAATTTCCTGCTGATGCGCTATATTTATTTTTTGTAAATCTAAAAATTTAATCATTAGTATTTTATTTGTAAGTTATTTTACCGTTTTCATCAATAGTACCTTTTTGTTTTGCAGGATTACCAAACCATACCGTATTTGCGGGCACATCTTTGGTTACCACACTTCCTGCTCCAATCAGCGCATTTTCACCAATAATATTTCCAGCAACAATTGTTGAGTTGGCACCTATAGATGCTCCCTTTTTAATTAAAGTTTTAGCAAAAACCTCCGGATATACTTTCGAGCGCGGAATTAAGTCATTGGTAAAGGTTACATTAGGTCCTACAAAGACATTATCTTCAAGTTCAACGCCATCCCAAATCTGAACACCTGGCTTAATGGTTACATTATCTCCAATTTTCACATCGTTTTCAATAAAAACCTGACAGTTGATATTGCAATTACTGCCTATTACAGCATTCTTAAGAATAACTGCATATTGCCATACCATTGTTTCATTGCCTATGTTTTCAGTCTGAACATCACTAAGAGGGTGTATTTTAACCATTTTTTCTGTAATTTAAAAACTGTTCGTAATCTCTGATATAATCGTCTTCGGTATATTTCATGGAGGCGAGAACTAAACAAATACTCCCACTGGAAAAATCTTTCATTTCTCTCCATATTCCCGGCTTAATATGTAGTGCTTTATTTGGATGATTCAGAAAAACTTCTTTTTTGTTTGTACCATCATCCAGAACAAAAGTAAAAGAACCGCTAGCAGCAACAACATATTGTTGCAACTCGTAATGGGAGTGGCCTCCTCGCTCTGCATTCATCGGAACATCATATAGATAATATATTCTGCGAATATCAAATGGAATATTCAATTGGTTTTCAAGCACGGTCATATTTCCTTTTTCGGTATGCGCAATTGGAAGTTCTACGATGTTACAATCATCAACATTAAATTTCATTTTTTAAAATTTTAAATTGTTCAAAATCTCTGATATAATCTGCTTTATCATATAATTTGTCAGAAACAATTAATGCTAATGAATTTGTTGAGAAATTTTCTAAACTCCGCCAATACATTTTAGGAACATACAGTCCATGATAAGATCTATTCAAAGAAATTTTTTCTTCTTTCACACCATCATTCAGAATAACATCAAAACTTCCTGACAATGCTATGATAAACTCCTGTTGTTCTCTAAATGCGTGGCTACCACGAACTTCACCTCCTGGTACGTCATAAATCCAATACGTACGTGCTATATCAAACGGAAGTTGATTAGGATATTCAAAAAAAGATAAATTTCCTCTTTTATCTAATATCTTTGGAAGATTTATTAATTGGGGCTCTTTCATATTATATTTAAATCAAATTCAAATCACTTTCCACCATCTCCTTTATCAAAGTTTGAAGATCATATTGAGGTTTCCAGCCCAGCTGGGTTTTTGCTTTAGTAGGATCACCAATCAAAAGGTCAACTTCTGTCGGTCTGTAATAATCAGGATCTACCGAAACTACCGTTTTACCAATTTCCAGTTGGTATAAAGGATTATTACATGCTTTAACTTTTGCAATTTCACTTTCATTTTCACCTTCAAAAGATAATTCTACACCGATTTCATTAAAAGCCATTCGTACAAAATCTCTTACCGAGGTGGTTTCTCCCATGGCAATCACATAGTCTTCAGGCTTTTCCTGCTGAAGGATTCTCCACATAGCTTCTACATAATCTTTGGCATGTCCCCAGTCACGAAGCGCATTCAGGTTTCCTAAATATAAACACTCCTGTTTACCTTTGGCAATAGCAGCAACTGCCATGGTAATCTTTCTTGTTACAAAAGTTTCTCCTCTTCTTGGAGATTCATGGTTGAACAGAATTCCGTTACACGCAAACATCCCGTAAGCTTCACGATAATTTTTAGTAATCCAGAAGCCATATATTTTGGCAGCTCCATAAGGTGAACGTGGATAGAAGGGAGAATTTTCATCATAAAAGCCCGCTGCATTTTTGTTTTCAGAAAGACCTCCATACAATTCAGAGGTTGAAGCCTGATAAATTCTTGTTTTTTTCTCTAAACCTAAAATCCTTACAGCTTCAAGAATTCTTAAGGTCCCAATTCCGTCAACATTAGCAACATATTCCGGAGAATCAAACGAAACTTTCACGTGAGACATAGCTCCCAGATTATATATTTCATCCGGCTGCACTTCCTGTATAATTCTGATGATATTGGTAGAATCCGTCAAATCACCATAATGCAACGTAAAATTAACATTCTGCTCATGCTGATCCTGATAAAGATGGTCGATTCTTTGGGTATTAAATGAAGAGGCTCTTCTTTTAATACCATGGACTCTGTATCCTTTTTCAAGCAAAAGTTCTGCTAAGTATGAACCGTCCTGTCCGGTAACTCCTGTTATTAATGCTGTTTTCATCTTTTGGATGTATGCTTGTTTATTATTGATGAATGATGTTTGATAAGTAATTTTTAAAGCTAATAATATTAAGACATTTTTACTTGTTTGAAATTATTGAGGTTTTCAAGAAACCACTGATAGGTTTTCGTAATTCCTTCTTCAAGCCCGATCTGATGTTTCCAGCCTAATTCATGCATTTTTGAAACATCCATCAATTTTCTGGGCGTTCCATCCGGTTTTTCAGAATCCCAGATAATTTCTCCAGAGTGACCTGTTATTTTCTGAATTACCCCAGCCAGATCTTTGATGGTTAAATCCTGACCTGTTCCTACGTTGTATAAATGTTCCGGAAGTTTGTTTTCTAATGCGAAAACAACCGATGCTGCCATATCATCAACAAACAAAAACTCCCGCATGGGGGTACCGGATCCCCATAATGTTACCGGTGCGTTGTTATTTTCTTTTGCTTCGTGAAATTTCCTAATCATTGCAGGTAAAACATGAGAGGTATTCAAATCGAAATTGTCATGTGTACCATATAAATTGGTCGGCATCAAAGATACATAATCCTTACCGAATTGTTTTCGGATAGATTCTATGGCTTTAATTCCTGTAATTTTGGCTACCGCGTACCATTCATTAGTTGGTTCTAAAGAATCTGTTAAAAGATACTCTTCTTTAAGTGGCTGAGGTGCCAGCTTTGGATAAATACAAGAAGAACCCAAAAAAATGAATTTTCCGATATTCATCTTTAACGAAGCGTCTATAAGATTATTCTGAATCTGCATATTTTCCATCAGAAACTGGTAAGGGTACGAATTGTTTGCTAAAATACCTCCGACCTTTGCTGCTGCATCAATCACTGCAGAAGGTTTATTTTTTTCAAAGAAATCTAAGACTTCGCTCTGATTCCGCAAATCTAATTCTTTACTTGCCATTCCTAACAAGTTGGTATATCCTCTTTCCGAAAGCTGTCTCCAGATGGCAGATCCTACCATACCTCTGTGACCCGCAATATATATTAATGAATCTTTTGAAATCATATTATTTATTACCTTAAAATGGATTGATATTTTTCAAGCTGATTATATATTTTCTTGACATCCTGCGATTTCTCTTTCTGAAGAATAAGAATTGCATCTGGCGTATGTACAAGAATTGAATTGCTGAGTCCTACAAAAGCCGTGAAAATTTCAGTTCCAATGACCATATTTCCATTTTCATCTACAGGATGACCTGTAGAACGCAGATAATCATACAGTGATTCAAAAGAACCTAAATCATTCCACCGAAAATGAGCAGGAACAACTTTAATTTTTTTGGATCTTTCCATTACTGCATAGTCAATGCTGATAGAGGGAACTTTCTGTGAAGCTTCGGCATTTAAGCATTGATCGACAGATATCTGCCACGCCGCTTTACACTTATCCAATAATTCAGACTGATAGACTTTAAGCTCCTCTAAAAGAACACCTGCTTTAAAACAAAACATTCCTGAATTCCAGAGAAACGTTCCTCTTTCTAAAAATTCCTGTGCTGTTTCAGTATTGGGCTTTTCTCTGAAAGACAGTACATCTTTACCCTGATACTCAATGTATCCGTAACCTGTTTCAGGTTTTGACGGAACTACCCCAAAAGTAACAAGAAAGTCTTTCTTTGCCAATTCAATAGCTTCTCTTATTGCTTTCTCATAAGCATCCTGATTTTGGATAAGATGATCAGATGGTGTAACAATCAATACATCATCAGCGTCAACAGCTAAAGCTGCAAATGCTATAGCAGCAGTTGTATTTCTGGCTACTGTTTCTGTAATAAAAGTTTTGGGAAGCGAAATATCCTGCAAAAGCATTTTACTCCATTCAATATGATCTGTGTTTCCTACAACCATAATTTGATCCACTACTTCTTGATTACGTTCCGCAGTCAATTCAAATAATGATTTGCCAGAAAATAATTTAAGAAATTGTTTTGGATGCTGTTTTCGCGAAAGAGGCCAAAGTCTGCTTCCTACACCTCCCGATAAAATTATGTTGTAAATTTTCATAATAATTAATGAAAAATAAAAAAATTATTGTCCTATTTTAATAATTAATGAATCTCTTTTAATAATAGGTCAAGATTTTATATTTATAAATACTAAAGGCGGCTACTGATTATTTCCTTTTTTAAAATTCCTTTTACATCATAAATCAACCCATTATGTTTCAGAAACTTTTCTAAATTTAGCTTAAGAAATTCCTGATGAGATACAGTTAAAACAATAGCATCATATTTTTCATTTTCAGGCAGTGCTGAAAGACAATTTATATTATATTCATGCTTGACTTCATCAGCATTTGCCCAAGGATCAAAAGTAATTACTTCTGCTCCGTAATCCTGCAAATGGGTAATAACATCTATAGCTTTTGAATTTCTTATATCAGGACAGTTTTCCTTGAATGTGATTCCCAGATTTAAAACTTTTGCACCTTTAATTTTAATGTCATTATTAATCATCAGTTTCACAACCTGTGATGCCACAAAAGCTCCCATTGAGTCATTCAGTCTTCTTGCTGCAAGAATTAATTCAGAATAATATCCTATTTCCTGAGCCTTTTGAGCGAGATAAAAAGGATCTACCCCAATACAATGTCCCCCAACCAGACCTGGCTTAAATTTAAGAAAATTCCATTTGGTTCCTGCCGCTTCTAAAACATCGTGGGTGTCAATATCCATTAAAGAAAAAATCTTAGCCAACTCGTTCATGAATGCAATATTCAAATCACGTTGAGAATTTTCAATAACTTTAGAAGCTTCAGCAACCTTAATGGTAGGTGCTAAATGTGTCCCGGCAACAATCACCGATTTGTATAAGTCATCAACAATTTTTCCTATTTCAGGTGTAGATCCGGATGTGACTTTCAAAATTTTTTCAACCGTATGTTCCTTATCTCCTGGATTGATTCTTTCAGGTGAATACCCTACAAAAAAATCCTTATTGAACTTTAGTCCCGATACTCTTTCTAAAACCGGAACACATTCTTCTTCAGTGACCCCAGGATAAACTGTTGACTCGTAAATAACTATATCTCCTTTAGATAATACATGACCAACCGTTTCACTTGACTTGTAAAGTGGAGTCAAATCTGGTCTGTTATGCTTATCTATGGGCGTTGGAACAGTTATAATATAAATATTTGCATCATTAATATCATTCACTGACATTGAACAAAATAAACCGTTCTGGTTTTCTCTTAAAAAAGGATTAGTCTTTACAAGAACAGATTGCAATATATTATCTTCTATTTCAAAAGTCTTATCATTACCTTTCTGAAGGTCATTAATTCTCTTTTCATTGATATCAAACCCTACAACAGGATATTGAGTTGCAAAAAGTCGAGCTAGTGGTAATCCCACATATCCCAAACCAACTACTGCAATATTATATTTTTTGTTCATTGTATGAAAGTTAACAGAATATCCTAAAGCATACAGCTTATCAATTACCTATTAAATAATTTTTTCCAAAACGGTTTTTTTTCATCAGCTGTATAGCCGTAACCGTATTTGTAGCCATAACCATATCCACTATGCATTTTACTTACGTCATTAAGCACCAAGCCAACATTTTTAATTTTCTTATCTTTTATCTGTTTATTGATAAAAGAAATCAATTCTTTCTCAGTATAACCTGACCGGGTGACGTACACTGTAACATCAGCAACATCAGCAATCAGGAAAGAATCTGTCACCAGCATCATTGGAGCAGTATCCAAAAGAATATAATCATATGTGTTTTTTAAGCTTTCAACAAGTTCCTGATATCGTCCGTTTGATAACAATTCGGTTGGATTCGGCGTAATAGCTCCAGAATAAATTACATCACAGTTAGGGTTAAATGATGTTGGATGTATAATTTCAGATACCTGTAGATCATCATCATACATAAATTCTGATAAACCAACTAGACCTCTTCTGCTTTCGTTGTATCTCTGCAATTGTGGATTTCTAATATCAGAACCAATGATAATCACTTTTTTTCTTGGTGTTGCTAATGTTAACGCTAAGTTAACTGAAGTAAATGTTTTACCCTCTCCTTTAACACTTGATGTAACAAAAATAACGTGTCCTTTTTTATTTTTAGGAAGCATAAAATTGATGTTGGTTATCAGGATTCTAAACGCTTCCGCTAGAGGTGATAAGTCATTCAGCTGAACTATTTCCTGTTCACCTTTGTTAAGAGATGGCAATTCACCAATAACCGTTGCACCATTAGCTAGCTTTTCAAGATCACTCTTTGATTTTATCTTATTATTGAATAATTCAGCTAAATAAATGATTCCAAACGGTATTAATAACCCAACAAGCATTGTACCTAGATAAATGATCATCTTTTTAGGAGATACTGGTGTTGGATTTGTCAATGCATCATCAACAATTCTGGCTTTAGGAGCAGCAATCGCAAGGGAGATAGCAGCTTCTTCTCTTTTTTGAAGCAACAATAAATAAAGTTGTTCTTTTATATTCTGTTGCCTTTCGATGCTTCTGAATAATTTTTCCTGAACCGGAATTTTAGAAATTCTGCCTGATAAACGGCTCTGTTCGCCCAAAATATTGCTTCTCGCTATTTGCAATGCTGATCTGCTTTTCTGTAAACTTTGGATTACAGAACTTCTCATACTGTTGATTTGACTGGTAATGTCCTGCACAAGAGGATTGGCTGTTGTTGAATTTTCCAGCAAACGGTTGCGTTCAATAACCAATTGATTGTATGCTCCAATATTGGAAGAGGCATCCGAATCAGATAATCCGACGTTCAAAGGTAAAACCTGATAATTTCCTTGTCGGTTAATAGAATTTAAGAGACTATTAACGAGTTCCAATTGCGATTCATTTTCAATTTGTTTTTCCCTGCCGGTTGCAGCTGTCTGCAAAGAAAGCTCTGCTTCGGTCTGAATATCTGCAATATTATTCTGAACCTTAAAACTTTCTTTTTGCGATTCCACATTGCCAAGCTCTTTACTGATAAGGTTGATTCTTTCATCAATAAAGCTGGCTGTTTTCTGAGATTCCGAATTTTTATCTAAAATAGCTTCTCTATTATAATTTACAGCTAAACGATTTAAAATATCCTCAGATTTATCTGGAACAGGATCTGTAATAGCAATTTTGAGTACAGTAGCTTCTTTTTGTACCACGCTCACATTCAGTTTAGAGAGGTAATATCTCGCCCTATTGATTCCGGACATAAACTGCAGCTTATAAACTTCATTATTGCCAGAGCCTTTGAATCTGTTATTTTTCTGAAACATTACAACACCAAACGGCATAGACACCGCTTTATTAAATGATGCTTTTATTGGCTTTTTAAAGCTTTCAGATTCAATTAAAACCTCATTACCATTAATTCTTGCAGTAACTTCATGATTGGGATATACTGCTTTAGCTTTTTCATTGATTACTCTTACAAAAAAAGGTGCACTGTCTTTATAAAGTTCTGTCTCTTTGATCTTTCCTTTTGAGTAAATATTTGTTTCGAGTGCAAGCTCGCGCACAACCGATAGCATGAGTTTTTTTGATTTTAAGATCTCAATCTCATTATCAACAGAATTAGTACCCATTCCGCCAATACCACCCAGCTCTGAAATTACTGACATCTCAGGTTGCCCAGAAGTTGACTTTTTGACCTCTTTAATCAATAATGTAGATTCAGTACTATAAACCGGTATTGAATATCTTAGAAAAAACCAGGCTAAAAGTCCTGCAATAATAATTCCTGCAACAAACCAGTACCATCGGTATAGATAGGGTTTAATAATTTCCCTGATATTTAGATTTTCTTCCTGAATGTCTTCCTGATTGTAATCCACTATTATATATCTTAAATTAATTTCTTGTTAGTGCTAATACACCTAAAGCAATTGAAGCGATTACCGAAGCTACAGATATATAGAGACCTGTATTAGGGTCTATTCTGGCTGCTTTTTCACGTACAGCATTTGGCTGCACATAAATCATATCATTCTGTTTTAGATAATAGTAAGGCGAATTAATAAATTGTGCACTTGTTAAATCAACTCTTTGCTGCGTAAACTGACCGTCCACATTTCTGACAATCAAAACGTTTTTTCTTAAACCAAAAGGAGTTAAATCTCCGGCCATTCCTAAAGCACCAAAAAGCGTTGTATTGCCATCGGGAATAATATATTGTCCGGGTCTTGCAACTTCACCCAAAATTGATACTTTAAAATTGACCAGTTTTACATCAACAACAGGATCTTTAACATATTTGGAGATCAGGTCTACCAATTTTGTCCTGAAAGTCTCTACCGTTTCTTCTCTTGCATTTATCTTTCCTATTTGTGGAAATATAATATTCCAATCAGTATCAACCATATACATTGGTCCCGAAACAGGCAATTGCTGAGGAAAATTATTTGAACTTGGCACAGAATACTGAGTAATGGTTGTGCTTGAGGAGTAATTCTGATTAAATGGCTTTACAACATCCATATCTTTTGCTGAAACATTAATCACTAACTGATCTCCCGGTTGGAGGGTGCTTCTGCTATTTTTAACAGAATTATCCAATGCAATACTTTCTATATCTTTCATGTAGTTTATTTCCTGTCTTGGAGTACAGGAAAAAACAGATAAACCAAGAACACCGTAAACGAAATATTTTCTTAATATCATTTTTGATAATTTTTTCACAAAAATAGGATTATTATTTGTAATAGTTAATTTGTTTCTAAACATTGGCAAAATTAATATTTCAATATTATTTAAATTATAGAGTATTAAATTTATTAGATATTATCATTGAATGAGACTTATTAAATATCAGAAACTTCAATCTTTTTTTTATCTAAGACTTCAAACTCTGAATTATTACTGATAAATTCAGGAACAATCTCTTTTAAAATACTCACAACCTGTAATTTATCTCTTTTTACGGCCGATTTTATTATTTGCTTACATAACATTTCAATTTCTGAAAATCTTAAGCACGGATCTTTTGAAATCATAATTTTATGATGATGAGTAGGAACTGTTGTGGCATCGTTACTAAGCAATTCCTCATACAATTTCTCACCTGGTCTTAAGCCAATAAACTTAATTTTTATATCCTCATCCGGAGTAAAACCAGACAACTTTATCATTCTGCGGGCCAAATCCAAAATTTTTACCGGCTCGCCCATATCAAATACATAAATCTCACCTCCGCTGCCCATTGTACCCGCTTCCAATACCAATTCGCAGGCTTCAGGTATGGTCATGAAATAACGGATAATGTCAGGATGTGTAATAGTAACAGGTCCCCCTTTTTCAATTTGCTTTTTAAAATGAGGAATCACAGATCCATTAGACCCTAAAACATTCCCAAATCTTGTGGTAATAAATTTTGTAGTATTTCCCTCACTTCCCTGTAGTGACTGCACAAAAAGTTCAGCAGTACGTTTTGAAGCACCCATCACATTAGTAGGATTTACTGCCTTATCTGTGGATACCATTACAAAACGGTTCACTTTATATTTTTTCGAAAGCATGGCAACATTCCTTGTCCCGAGAACATTAACAAAAATAGCTTCATGCGGATTTTCCTCAATAAGCGGAACATGTTTATAGGCTGCTGCATGGTATACCATTGAAAACTGATAATTTTCAAACAATGCCTCTAAACGATAGCTGTTAGAAATATCAGCCAAAACAAATTTAAACTTTTGATTCGGAAATTTTTCAAGCAAATCCAGCTCCAGCTCATATAATGGTGATTCTGCCTGATCTACAACAACAATTACAGATGGCTCAAACTGTGCAACCTGTCTTACAATCTCACTACCAATGGATCCCGCTCCTCCAGTAACCAGAACACTTTTTCCCGAATGCCTTTTCTTAACCTCCTCATTTTCTATTCTAATAGGTTTTCTGTTAAGTAAATCCTCTATCTGAAGATTACGAATACCACCTACAAAATCTGACTCCCTCATCTTGCTTAAAGTAGGTGCTTTTAAAACCTTAAGCCCATTATCCAAAGCACAAGTCATCCACTCTACAAGCTCTTGCTTGCTCATAATCTCTTTAATGATCAGAACTGCATCAAACTGATTGACTAAACTTTTATCCTTAAAAAATTTATCAATATTATATATTTTTCGTCCCAGTAATAAAGCTTTATTAGAATCTGATCTCTTGGTAAGAAATCCTTCTAAACGATAAGGATAGTTGGGATTATGAAGTATTGCTCTCGCTAAAGATACTGATGCATCACCAACCCCAACCACAGCAACTCTGATCTTGGAACTGCCTTTATAATCAATAAGAATATTAAACATTTGCTTTATAACCATTCTGAAAAAAAACATAATAGAAATGGATATAAAAAAATAGAGGAATAAATTCGGATACAAAAACAGCGGTTTACCTACAGTCAGGCTAAAGAAAAAGTTAATAACCAGAAGTGTAGACAGAGTACTTCCGGAGCATAAAATAATTTTAAAAAAATCAAAAAAGGTTGAATGCCTGATAATTCCGGCATAAGTTTTATATACAAACATGAAGAAGGCATTTACTGTAATAATAATTGCTATCTTGATATAAATATATTCAGGAAAATTCACCCTAACATGAAGTTTCTCAATAAAATAGTAAGATATAAAAATAGATAAAAAAGCTATTGATAGATCTAAAAACAATACTGCCCATCTGGGTATATATCTTAACTCTGTGATTTTCACCACATTATCCCCATTATATAATGAACTAAAAGCATCTTTAAGCTTTTTCATTTAACGAATTTGTATTTTGCTTATTTTCTGCAAATGTAGTTATATTAATCGTATAAAAAAACATGGGTGCTAAACATTTACTAACAAAAAAATGATGAAATTTTGATATATATCATACCACACACCTTTAATAAACAGAAAAATAAAAAAATGTTGATGAAAATTTAATACCAAACTTTTAAATAAAGTATAGCAAAAGTCAATTAATTACCATTTGCACCTTTGTTGGTGTTTTAGGAATATGTTCTATTATTTTTCAAGTAATATACTCACCCACTCTTCACGCTGCAATTTCTTTTTCATTTTGAGATTATTTTCTGTGCAAACTTCTAGAATATCATCCACATCAAAAAAACACAATCCGGATAATAGAAGCTGACCACCATTATTCAGCACAGATTCATACACAGGAATATCGGATATTAGTATATTTCTGTTGATGTTAGCCAAAATAATATCGTATCGATCTTTACCTAAATTTTCAGCGGTTCCCAATTCAATATCCAGTTCTACATTATTTCTTTCAGCATTTTCTTTAGAGTTTTCCACAGACCACTCATCAATATCTATTGCCTTTGTTTCACCTGCGCCTATCTGTTTCGCATAAATTGCCAGAACAGAAGTTCCGCAACCCATATCCAATACTTTTTTATTTTTAAAATCCATCTCCATCATCTGCTGGATCATCAGATGCGTGGTAGGATGATGACCTGTTCCGAAAGACATCTTAGGCTGAATGATAATTTCATGCATTCCCGGAACAGATTCATGAAATTCGGCTCTTATTAAAACTTTATGATCAATATTAATGGGTTCAAAATTTTTTTCCCATTCTTCATTCCAGTTGATGTTTGGCATTTCGGTAAACGAAAATTCTATTTTTACATCCTTATTTTGAAAAAGCGGAAGGTTTTTAAGCTGATTATCATTAAACAAATCTTTTTGGATATAGCCTAAAATACCATCATTTTCTTCTGTAAAGCTGTCAAACCCGATTTCAATAAGTTCTGCCATCAAGATTTCGTTCCACGGCTGAAGAGGAGATATTTTAAAACTGAATTCAAGATAATTTTGCATAAAAATTTTTTTGCAAAAATAGCTTTTTAAATTTTTATAACTCCGAAATATAAACCGATAAATTGTCAAATAAATATTCGGCAGATTTTTTGCAAACACAATAACAGTCAAATACATTATAATATGAAAACAACAGTTGCAATCATTGCACTCGCTTCTCTCACTTTTGGAAGCTGTGCAGATAAAAAAGAAAACAGAGAAGAGTTCAAAGAAGAACACAACAAAGATTTTATGAGAAACAATATGGGTGAAACTGCCGCTTCACATTCGGAACAGTCACCGTATCCAGATACGGACACTCCTAAAGCTTTAAGAGATACTGCAGCCTCTGCTACTGATTATAAAAGTAAAGAATCAAGACCCAATACCTCGGTTGGTGGTTCAAGATAAAAATTCAATCCGCAAATTATTTGCGGATTTTTTTTATTTTACATATGTTATTATTTATCAAAAGAGAATAATTTTTTAACATAATCGTTACATTTGTATCCAACAAAAAAAATTCATGAAAAAAACAGCAATACTTTCATTTCTATTCTTTGCTGCATTAACGTTTGCACAAGGAATAAAATTTGATGAAGGAAACTTCAAAACTCTTTTGGCAAAAGCTAAAAAAGAAAACAAACTTATCTTTATTGATGCTTATGCAGTGTGGTGCGGACCATGCAAGCTGATGGTAAAAAATATTTTTCCACTTCAATCTGTCGGTGATATTTATAACAGCCGTTTCATTAATGCTAAAATTGATATGGAAAAAGGTGAAGGTATTGAACTTGCAAAAAAATACAATGTAAAAGTCTTCCCTACATACCTCTTTATTGACGGTGACGGAGAAGAAGTTCACAGAACAATAGGTTATGTGGAAGAAAACGATTTTATCCAATTTGCAAAAGATGCCGAAGATCCTGCTAAAAGACTTACATCGCTAAAACAGAAATTTGAAAAAGGAGAGAAAGATCCTGCTTTTTTATTAAATCTTGCGGAACTTACGGTGTACAGCGATACTAAATTATCTAACCAGGTTCTCGAAAGATATTTTGCCGGAAATCCGGAGCTAAATCAGAACAATCTTCAATTACTGTTTCAGGCAATGAAAAGTACTGATGATTCATCTTACAGAATATTTCAGGCTAAAAAAGCAGAGATCCTGAAAATGATGCCCGAAAAAAATTATGAAAACATCGACAAAAATGTAAAAGTAAATACAGCAGTAAGCCAATCTTACAATCCAAATACAAAAAAATTTGATGACAGCTATTTTTTAGCTGAAACCCAAAAATTTATGACGAAGGAAGAGTCTGGAAAATTACTGATTAAAGTAAAATCAAACAGAGCCTTGAAAGATAAAGATTTTGCAACCTATGAAAAACTTACTTTAGAACATTACAAAGATTACTCTTCTGTTTCTTCAGAAGAACTCAATTCTATTGCCTGGAATTTCTTTGAAAACATCAAGACAAAATCTTCTTTGGAAACCGCTATAAGATGGGCTCAGGAATCAGTAAAGAAGAATGAAAATTTTGCCAATACAGACACCCTGGCTAATTTATATAACAAAATCGGTGATAAGAAAAATGCTAAAATTTGGGCAGAAAAATCTATCCAACTAGCGAAAGCAACCGGACAAGACGCCACTGACACAGAAAAATTGTTAAAAAGCTTATAAATTTTTCCTTTATATATATATCAATCGCAGCACTAATGTGTTGCGATTTTTATTTTTGCTATTTTATAACCAAACTGATCTAATGTTAACAGATTAATTTATGTCCAGTTTAATTCCTGACGAAAAATTTATGCAAAAAAATCCGTTTCACGAAACGTAAAACGGATTTTGATATTATAAAGAGATTTTATCTTATGCTTCTTCAGCAGGAGTTTCTTCTTTTTTAGCAGGAGCAGCTTTTGGAGCTTCTACTGGTGCGTCTGATACAATATCAAACTCGAAATTGTACTCTACATTTCTGTGCAATCTGATGTTAGCAGTCGCTTTACCAGTTCTCTTGATCGTATTACCAGGAATTTTGATATATTTCTTCTCAACAGAAACACCAGCTTTCTCAAGAGCAGCAGAAAGATCTGCATTGTTAATAGAACCGAATAATCTGTCTCCAGAACCTACTTTTGCAGGAATAGTAACTGAAGTTTTCTTTAATTGCTCTACTTTAGCGTTAGCGTCAGCGATCAATTTAGCTTCTTCTTCTTTTCTTGCTTCTAAAGTAGCCTCAAGAGCTGCTTTATTTTTTGGAGTAGCCAAAACTGCATAACCTTGCGGTAATAAGAAGTTTCTTGCGTAACCAGGCTTTACATTTACTGTGTCGAATTCAAGACCTAAGTTTTCTACGTCTTTTTTTAGGATAATATCCATTGTTGTTGTCCTTTTTTAGATGTTAGAAATTAGATGTTAGAAGTAGAAGTAAGACTGTGTCTGTTATCTGAAATCTATTATCTGAAATCTAAATCAAGTTAGAATTTAATTATTTATTCAGCAACAAAAGCCAAAAGATATAAGCTAATGGCTAATTGCAATTTTTTCTTATTTCAATAAGTCAGCTACGTAAGGCATCAAAGCAAGATGTCTTGCTCTTTTGATCGCAGCAGAAACTTTTCTTTGGTACTTTAAAGAAGTTCCAGTGTATCTTCTTGGTAAAATTTTACCCTGCTCATTTACGAACTGTAATAAGAAATCAGCATCTTTGTAATCAACATGCTTAATTCCGTATTTTTTGAATCTACAATATTTCTTTTCAGATTTTGTATTGATATCAAGCGGAGTAAGGAATTTTACTTCAGATTCTCCTCCAGCTGAGGCTTGTTTAGCCATATCATCTATTGCCATATCTTTGTCTTTTAAATTGTGGGTTAATCAATTAAGCTTTTGCAGCCTTTAGTTTAGTTCTTCTGGTTACAGCATATTCAACAGCATGCTTGTCTAACTTTGTAGTAAGGTAACGGATAACTCTCTCATCACGCTTGAAAGCCAATTCCAGATCAGCCACTACAGAACCTTCTCCTTTAAACTCGATTAAAGTATAGAATCCATTCTTTTTCAATTGAATAGGATAAGCTAATTTTTTTAATCCCCAATTTTCTCTGGTTACAATTTCGCAGTTCTTTTCTTTCAAAAGATCTTCGAATTTTTTCACTGCTTCCTCCACCTGAGCGTCAGATAGAACGGGAGTTAAAATGAAAACAGTTTCGTAATTGTTCATAATGTAAATAAATTTGTTAATTATTTCGAGGTGCAAAAGTATGAATTAAATTAATAACACACAATAAATCAGTTAACTTTTCATCAAAAAATATAAAATACCGCGTTAAGAACCAAAAAACTTTTTTTTCAGTCTCCGATCCTGAGATTGAGCATCAGTTTTAAATAAATTTTAAAATAAAAATCTGCCCCATTTCTGAGACAGATTTATTTTTTATTCACCAGAAATTTAGAGTTGTACCATTTCCGTAACTTCAACATCATATCCCCCAACCTGAGGTTTAATGTTTGGATTCTGAGTAATAACTTTAAATTTATTGATTCCCAGATTTTTCAGGATCTGCGTTCCGATTCCGTAATCTCTGTAGTTGAAAGCCAGAGTCGGGTGCTGCTGTTGTCCATCCTGGTAATTCAGAAACTGCTGCAGTTTCCGTAATGTATTTTCAGAGTTTGAAACATTATTGATAAAAATAATGGCGCCTTTACCTGCATCATTTACCATTGTAGTCACTTTTTCGAGCAAGGGCTTTTCGCCGTTATTCAGTCGCGTCAAAACATCAAAATAAGAATCTGACGATTGCACTCTCACCAAGACAGGTTCATCAACCGTCCACGAACCTTTTGTTAAAGCAAAATGAATCTGATCGTTTGAAGTCTCTCTAAAAGCGAAAAAATCATATTCACCGTAAGCTGTTTTTACCTTTCTTTCTTCAATACGCTCAATAAGATTTCCTTTTTTAAGCTGATAATGAATTAAATCTTCTATGGAAACAATCTTCATATCATGCTTCTGTGCAAAGGCGTAAAGCTCCGGTAAGCGTGACATAGAACCATCTTCGTTCATAATTTCACAAATAACACCACCTTCTTTTAAACCTGCAAGGCAAGTTAAATCAATAGCAGCTTCTGTATGTCCAGCTCTTTTCAAAACTCCGCCTTTTCTTGCTCTTAACGGGAAAATATGACCGGGACGCATAAAGTCGGAAGGTTTAGACTTTTCATCCATCAGAGCTAAAATTGTTTTGGCTCTGTCACTTGCCGAAATTCCTGTAGAAGTTCCGTTTCCCAAAAGGTCAACAGAAACGGTAAAAGCAGTCTCTTTAGGATCGCTGCTTCTGCTTACCATCACTTCAAGCCCCAGTTCATCACACCTTTTTTCAGGTAGCGGCATACAGATCAGCCCTCTTCCGTGCAGTGCCATAAAGTTGATTATTTCCGGGGTTGTGAGCTCTGCAGCACAGAGAAAATCACCTTCATTCTCTCTGTCTTCATCATCTACTACTATGATTATTTTACCATTTTTAAGGTCTTCAATTGCCTCTGGAATAGTATTTAATTTAATATCAGACATTTTTACTTTAAATTTTTGCAAAGATACTTAATAAAATAAGCATCAACAATTAATATGAACAGTTTGTGTTTATCTTAAGGTTCTGGAATATTTTTTCTTGAATATTATTTATGAGCTGAATAATGAGTCTTTTGAATTTTTGAAGATCTCATAAGACTCCAGTCTTTTCTGATGATCAAAGATATGAGAGTTGATCATCAGTTCGTCAACATTAAATCTTTCCTGAAAACTTTTCAACTTAGCTTCAATTTCGGTCTGATTTCCAATAAGGGTAAATTTTAACTTTTGTAATACCATAGATCTCTCCATAGGCGACCAGATATCATCCATATCATCAACGGGCGGTGCAAAAGGTTTTCTGTCATTCCTGATAATATTGATAAAAGCCTGAAACAGAGTTGTGGAAATTCTATGTGCCTCTTCAGATGTTTGTGCCGCAATTCCATTGACACAGGCAATGATATAGGGTTTATCCAGATATTTTGACGGTTCAAAATGTTCTTTGTAAATATTAAAAGCCATCTCCATCTGTTCCGGCGCAAAATGTCCTGCAAAAGCGTAAGGAAGGCCTAATTCCGCAGCAAGAAAAGCACTGTCTGTGCTTGAGCCTAAAATGTATAAAGGAATGTCTAAACCTTCTCCCGGAATTGCCCGAACCAGCGCATCCGAGTTTTCCTTAGAAAAATATTTTTGCAATTCTAAAATTTGCCTTGGAAACTGCTCGTTGATCATTGCTGGATTTCTGCCTAAAGCCTGAGCCGTTAAACCATCTGTTCCTGGAGCTCTTCCCAAGCCGAGATCTATTCTTTCCGGAAAAAGCGACTCTAATGTTCCGAACTGTTCAGCAATCACCAGTGAACTATGATTGGGGAGCATAATTCCACCTGATCCTACTCTTATTTTTTTGGTTTCGTTGGCAATAAAACCAATCAAAACAGATGTGGCAGAACTTGCAATGCTTTCCATATTGTGATGTTCGGCAAGCCAGAATCTTTTATAATTTAAGTTCTCAGCATGTATTGCCAAAGATAAACTGTCCTGATAGGTATCGTGAAGAGTTCTCCCCTGCTTTACAGGCGCAAGATCCAATACTGATATTTCAAAATTTTTCATGTAATCCTATTTGAAAAGCAAATGTAAAACTATTTATTTACATTAGTTACTTTTTGTAATTGATAGGATTGATGAGACATTCAGGGAAAAACTATTGATGACAAAGCTGTATCATATATTAGATCAAATATAAAAATCCGTTTCACAATTAGTGAAAACGGATTTTTGTTTAAGATAAAAGCAGTATTGCTGAAATTATATTTATATTATTTCCTATTTTCTACTTAACATAAATACTTATCTCAAACTGCTGATTGACAGGAATACCATAGATTTTAGCAGATTTCCATGTATTGAGTTCATGCTGTTCAAATGCTTTTTCAATCGCATTTTTAGAATTGATATCAGTAAACTTCAATAGCTCTATTTTCTCAATATTATTAGAGTTTCCAATGATTACTCTTACACGGTTTTCTCCTTGTTTTGCATTTTTTGGAAGCTTAATGCTTTTAAACAGCTCAATTCTAAACTGCGCAATGCCGTTTTTAAAATCAGCCCAAAGTTCCTTATTGCATGCATCACAATATAATCCTCTTTCAAGACACTTTTCAGCGTTTGTATAAAAAGCATCAATTTTTATGGAATCTGATTTATTGGAAGCAAAAAGCTTCATATTTTCTAAACCCGGAGACAGATAAAATTCTGCGTGCTTTTTATTAGTGGTGCAGTTTGATAAAACACATAAAACTAAAATAATTAAATAAGCTTTCATTATTTAGGGTTCATGCTAATATCTGTTAAACCTCTTACATACCAAAATTCTATTTTCTCTATAATAAGATTTTTATAAAAATTTTCTGCGTCAGAATTCCAATAAGAATGGTAATTATTATTAAATATGACTGTGGCTTGTTGGTAGTTAAAAGACTGTTGAAAATAAACCGCAATATAAGGTTGCGCATAATCGTTATTCATTGCTGCTATTCTTACATCTCTATTCCAAAAAAAACTCAGTTCCAACAATTTACTGTTAAAAGGAGCAGGTTCGTACTCCTTAATGATAATGTTATTTTGATCTAGAGCCTGTAAAAATACAGAAAGTGGCTGACCATAATAATTGGTTTTCTTTGGAATGATATTGTTGAGTTTGTTGATTGTTTGAGTATAGAATGCAGGGTACTCTGCTATAGTCATGGGCTCATCCGGTATTTGTGCAGTAAAAGAATTGAAATAAAAAATTCCTAAAAGTATTGTAAGTTTGGTTTTCATAATTGGTAAATGTATATATTAATTAAGGACAATTTTCCGCTCTGTAGCCGGTAATCTTTTTACCTCCTGATGCCGGTATTGTATAATTAAAAGGAACAGATCTAAGAGGTTTTAGATTTCCATTGGAATCACTTTTTGCTAAACTGATCCCTGTATCATACTTCTCTAATATTTCTGCAAAGGCAGACTCTAATCCGTCATTTTGGCTACTTCCAGAGTAAGAAGGCAGTCTTCCTTGTGTATAGTCTTTTAATATTGTAATAAAATCTTTTCCCACTTGAGAACTTGTATTAAACATTTTTTTACCATCTACAATATTTACGGTGTTTGACATAGGATAAGCCGCTAAAAAAGCTTCTGCTTTAGCTCTGTCATTAACTACAAAAGCATATTTAGTACCATTGCCAGCAAATATAAAACATGCTTGAAATAAAGGATAGTTTTTTGCACTCGTTAAGCACATGTAAAAATCTGCTACAGAAGGCGGAGGAGCTCCATGACTTGGATGCGTATGGGCATTTGCAATATAATCTCCAACAGTTGGAATATTTATGGTTACTGTTCCTGGGTTATTAGGATCATTATTACTATATGGATCTTGTGCGGTAGTAGTTCCAGCCTGATTGGTTATTGCCATACCATATTCTGTGAAACTACTAGCTGCATGACTTTCCATACTACTTACTTGAGAGGATATGCTTGTGTTGTGAAGTAAAGCATTTGCATTATTTACCGGTATTTTTGATTTTCTACAAGTTGTCTGAGAAGGTCTTACAATCGGCTCAGACGGCATTCCTATAAAGCATCCCGTAGGGCTTACCA
>VFQP010000341.1_pt1 | contig 102219 bp, 83 predicted proteins | sample 3512351 | NCBI WGS metagenome assembly VFQP01 (sample SAMN10412372, study PRJNA504923) | tailings metagenome | isolation source: Relicate 1 Philex TSF1 revegetated site | place: Philippines: Tuba, Benguet | collected 2017-08-29
CGACGTACAGCGCGCTGCCGCGCGCGAGGCCCAGCGTGCCCGCCGGGGCCGGGGCGGAGTCGAGCGGGCTGGTGGGCAGATCCCGTCCGGAGGGGGAGAGCGGGCCGCCCGTCGGGGTGGGGCGGGTCGTCGGGCGGGAGATCGTCGGGTCCACCCGCCCACCCTGGCAACGAGGGCGGGACCGGACGAGTGGCAGTCAGGGCACGCAGGGACAAGATCCTGCCACCCTGCGTACGACGGCCGCCTGCGGCCACACTGGACCATGAGGATCGGGATACCCACCGAGGTCAAGAACCACGAGGACCGCGTCGCGCTCACCCCCGCCGGCGCGCACCACCTCGTGCGGGCCGGGCACGACGTGCTCGTCCAGTCCGGGGCCGGGACCGGCTCCCACCTGCCCGACGCGGAGTTCGAGAGCGCGGGAGCGCGCATCGTGCCGACCGCCGAGGAGGTCTGGGGCGAGGCGGAGCTCGTCTGCAAGGTCAAGGAGCCGGTCGCGAGCGAGCACCGCTTCCTGCGCGACGACCTCCTGCTCTTCGCCTACCTCCACCTCGCGGCCGACGCGGCGTGCACGCGCGCCCTGCTCGACGCCGGCACCACCGCGGTCGCCTACGAGACCGCCCGGGCCCCGGACGGCACCCTCCCGCTCCTGGCGCCCATGAGCGAGGTCGCCGGACGCATGGCGACCCAGGTCGGCGCGTGGCTCCTCCAGCGCCCGGCAGGCGGCCGCGGCGTCCTGCTCGGCGGCGTGCCCGGGACGCGACCCGGCCGGGTCGTCGTGCTCGGGGGCGGCACCGCGGGGCGCCACGCCGCCGAGATCGCCGTCGGCATGCGCGCCGAGGTCACGGTCGTCGACCTCGCGCTGCCCGTGCTGCGCGCCGTCGACCGGGAGTTCTCCGGGCACGTGCGCACCGTCGTGTCGAGCGCGTACGCGATCGAGCGCGAGGTGCTGGAGGCCGACCTCGTCGTCGGCGCCGTGCTCGTCGCGGGGGCGCGCGCCCCGCGCCTCGTCACCGACGACCTCGTCGCGCGGATGCGGCCCGGCGCCGTGCTCGTGGACGTCGCCGTGGACCAGGGCGGGTGCTTCGAGGGGTCGCGGCCCACGACCCACGACGACCCGACCTTCGCCGTCCACGGCACCACGTTCTACTGCGTCGCGAACATGCCCGGCGCGGTCCCCGTGACGAGCACGCTCGCGCTGACCAGCGCGACGCTCCCGTACCTCGCGGCGCTCGCGGACGGCGGGGTCGACGCGCTGCGGGAGGTCCCGCTCCTGCGGTCGGGGGCGTCCACCCACCGCGGCACGCTCCTCAACGCGGCGGTGGCCGCCGCGCACGACCTGCCGTGGACGCCCGTGGAGGACGCCCTGCGCCGGTGACCCACCCGGGTCCGGGCACGGTCGAGAGCGGCCGTCGCTCCGGGCTCCCGGGCCGGGAATCCGGGTGACGCCGCGCGGCACGGCGTGCCAGGCTCGGGCGGGTGCACCCCTTCGCCCTCGACGACGGCCGCGTCCACCTGTCCACCCCGACCCTCGACGGCGTCGACGCGATCACGGCCGCGTGCCAGGACCCGGACGTCGCCGCGTGGACGGTCGTGCCGTCGCCGTACACGCGCGCGGACGCGGTGCAGTTCGTCCAGGAGTACGTCGGTCCCGGGTGGGAGCGCGGGGACGTCCTCACGTGGGGCGTGCGCGAGAGCGCGGGCCGCTCGGGCATCCCCGGCCCCGACGGCGCGGGCCCGCTCCTCGGCATGATCGGCCTCAGCCTCGACGACGCGCCCGAGGGCCGGCGGTCGGCCGAGATCGGCTACTGGACCGCACCCGGTGCCCGGGGGCGGGGCCTCATGACGGCCGCGGGCCGCCTCGTCGTCGACTGGGCGTTCGACCCCGAGGGGGCGGGTCTCGCGCGGCTCTTCTGGCAGGCGTACGTCGGCAACTGGCCCTCGCGCCGGACCGCGTGGCGCCTCGGCTTCCGGGTCGAGGGCACGGTGCGCGGCTTCGCGCTGCAGCGCGGCGAGCGACGCGACGCGTGGCTCGGCACGCTCCTGCCCGACGACCCGCGCGAGCCCGCGGAGCCGTGGCCGGCGGACGCGCCGCCGTCGGGCCGCGCCGCCTGACGCCGTACCGCCACCGTGCTCCCGGGCGGCGGGGTGTCCGTTTCCGTGGCGCCTGCCCGCGGGGTCAAGATGGGCACCATGACCTCCGAGCCCACGACGCGCGCCGCCGCGCCCGCGCCCACCACCGCGCCGGCCCTCCTCGACCTCGACCCCGCCAACCCGTTCGCGGCGCCGTCCGTGCTGCCGTACGAGCTGCCCGACTACGACGCGATCCGCGAGGAGCACTACCTCCCGGCGCTGCGGGCCGCGACGGCCGCGCAGCGCGCGGCGATCGAGGCGATCGCGACCGACGACGCGCCGCCCACCGCCGCGAGCGTGCTCGAGGCGCTCGAGCGGTCGGGCCGCGACCTCGCGCGCGTGCTCAACGCGTTCTACAACCAGCTCTCGGCCGACGCGACGCCGGGCCTGGAGCAGATCGAGGAGGAGTTCGCGCCCGAGCTCGCCGCGCACCACGACGCGATCTACATGGACGCGCGCCTCTACGCCCGCGCCCGCGCGCTCCAGGACGCGGTGGACGCCGGCGAGCAGACCCTCGAGCCCGACGCCGCGTGGCTGCTCCGCACGCTGCTCGTCCGGTTCCGCCGCTCGGGCGTGGAGCTCGACGCGGACCAGCAGGAGCGCCTGCGCGCGCTCAACGGCCGCCTGACCACGCTCGAGGCCGCGTTCGGCCGCAAGCTGCTCGCGGGCGCGAACGCCGCGAGCGTGCTCGTCACCGACCGTGCGGAGCTCGACGGCCTGGCCGAGGACGCCGTCGCGGGCGCGGCGGCGGCCGCCGCCGCGCGCGGGCACGAGGGCGCGTGGCTGCTGGAGATGCAGCTCCCCACCCAGCAGGGCGTCCTCGCCTCGCTCGCGCGCCGCGACGTGCGCGAGCGCGTGCAGCAGGCGTCGGAGTCGCGCGGTGCGACCGGCGACGACCACGACACGCGCGAGATCGTGCTGGAGACCGTGCGCCTGCGCGCCGAGCGCGCGCGCCTGCTCGGCTACGAGCACCACGCCGCGTACGTCGCGGAGGACGCGACCGCCAAGACGACCGAGGCCGTGAACGCGATGCTCGGGCGGCTCGCTCCTGCCGCCGTCGCGAACGCGCGCCGCGAGGCGGCCGACCTCGAGACGGCGCTGCGGGCCGACGAGCCGGGCACGACGCTGCGCGCGTCCGACTGGTCGTTCTACGCCGAGCGCGTGCGCAAGGACCGCTACGCGCTCGACGACGCGCTGCTGCGCCCGTACCTCGAGCTCGAGCGCGTCGTGCACGACGGCGTGTTCCTGGCCGCGAACCGCCTGTTCGGCATCTCCTTCGCCGAGCGCCACGACCTCGTCGGGTACCACCCGGACGTGCGCGTCTTCGAGGTGTTCGACGCCGAGACGCCGGGGGAGCCGGGCCAGGGCCTGGGCCTCTTCCTCGCCGACTGGTACACGCGCGAGTCCAAGCGCGGCGGCGCCTGGATGAACAACCTCGTCGACCAGAACCACCTGCTCGGGCAGAAGCCGGTCGTCGTCAACAACCTCAACATCGTCAAGCCGCCGGCCGGCCAGCCCACGCTGCTCGTGTGGGACGAGGTCATCACGCTCTTCCACGAGTTCGGGCACGCGCTGCACGGCCTGTTCTCCGACGTGCGCTACCCGTCGCAGTCCGGCACCGAGGTGCCGCGCGACTTCGTCGAGTACCCCTCGCAGGTCAACGAGATGTGGGCGTGGGAGCCGTCGGTCCTGCGCTCCTACGCGGTGCACCACGTCATGGGCGAGCCGATGCCCGCCGAGTGGGTCGACACCATGCTCGCCTCGCGCCAGTTCAACGAGGGCTTCGGCACGACCGAGTACCTCGCCGCGGCGCTGCTCGACCAGGCCTGGCACCAGGTCGGGCCCGACGGCGTCCCCGCGTCGGAGGCGGACGTCGTGCCGTTCGAGGCCGCCGCGCTCGAGGCCGCGGGCGTCGCGTTCGCGCCCGTCCCGCCGCGCTACCGCACGACGTACTACAACCACGTGTTCGGGGGCGGGTACGCGGCCGGGTACTACTCCTACATCTGGTCCGAGGTCCTCGACGCCGACACGGTCGAGTGGTACCGCGAGAACGGCGGCCTGTCGCGCGAGAACGGCGAGCGCTTCCGCCGCGTGCTGCTCGCGCGCGGCGGCTCGCAGGACCCGCTCCAGTCGTTCCGTGAGCTCCGCGGCCGCGACGCCGACATCGCGCCGCTCCTCGCGCGCCGCGGCCTCGACGCCTGAGGTGTGGGCCCCTCCCGTCGCGAGGTAGAGCCGTGGTAGCGCGAGGTAGAGGCCTGGTCATGACCACGCCTCTACCTCGCGGACCTCGGCTCTACCTGGGCGGGGTGCCCGGGCGGACCAGGCCGGTCTCGTAGGCGACGACGACGAGGCCGGCCCGGTCCCGCACCCCCAGCTTGGCGAGGATACGGCCCACGTGCGTGCGGGCCGTCGCCGGGCTCATGAACAGGGCCGCGCCGATCTCGTCGTTCGTCAGGCCGCGGCCGACGTGCGCGAGCACCTCGCGCTCGCGGTCCGTGAGCCGGTCGGCGACCGCGGCGACAAGCGCCTCGTCCCGTCGCCCGGCGTCCACCGCCTGCGCGACCACGCGCGCCGTCACCGCGGGGGAGAGCAGCGCGTCGCCCGCCGCGGCCGTGCGCACCGCGCCGCGCAGCTCGTCCGGGCTCGCGTCCTTGAGCAGGAAGCCCGACGCCCCCGCGCGTAGCGCCGCGAAGAGGTTCGTGTCGTCGTCGAACGTCGTGAGGACCACGACGCGCGGTCCGGCCGCCGCCCCGTCCGCGCCCGTCGCGCCGTCCGGTAGCCCCGAGCCGGGGGCCGCGTCGTCGACAATCTGCCGCGTGGCCGCGATCCCGTCGAGCACGGGCATCTGGAGGTCCATGAGCACGACGTCGGGGCGCACGCGGCGCGCGAGCGCGACGCCCTCGCGACCGTCGGCCGCCTCGCCGACGACCTCGACGTCGTCCGCGCGCTCGAGCAGCGCGCGGATGCCCGTCCGCACGAGGGGCTGATCGTCGACCAGCACGACGCGGATCACGGGGCACCCCCGCCTGAGGAGTGCGGGTCCCGCACGGCGGCCGTCCCGCGCACCGCGGCGCCGGGCGTGACCGGCACGCGCGCCCGCAGCCGGAACCCGCCGCCGTCGGGTGCGTCGGTCTCGACCGTGCCGCCCAGGACCGCGACGCGCTCGCGCAGCCCGCGCAGCCCGAGCCCGCCACGGTCCGTGGCGTCACCCGCGCCCCGTGCCCCGGGGCCGTCGTCGCGCACCTCGACCGCGAGCACGTCGCCCGGTGCACCAGGCGCACGCTCCAACGCCACGCGGACGACGGCGGCGTGCGCTCCGGCGTGCCGCAGCACGTTGGTCAGGCCCTCCTGGACGACCCGGTACGCCGCCGCGCCCGCGGCGGTACCCTCCGCGGTCCCCGAGGGCAGGTCGACGTCGAGGGTGACGTCGAGCCCGGCCGCCCGGGCCGTGAGCGCGAGGTCGTCGAGCCGGTCGATGCGCGCCTGTTCCGCGAGCCCCGCGGGCGCGGCCGTCCCGCGCAGCGCGCGCACCGCGGCGCGCAGGTCCGCCAAGGCGGTCGTCGTGGCCGTCCGGACGAGCTCGAGCTCGGCCCGCGCGGTCGCGAGCGCGTCCGACTGTGCGGCACCGACGGCGTCCACGTCGTCGAGTGCCTCGCGGGCGACGTTCGCGTGCAGCGAGACGACGGCGAGGTGGTGCCCGACGACGTCGTGCAGGTCGCGGGCGACGGCCTCCCGGTCGTGCGCGAGCCGGTCGGCGGCCTCGAGCTGGAGCGTCTGCTCGCGCAGCGCGTCCGCGTGGCGCCGCTGCTCGTCGCGCTGCCGGCGGGTGAACGACCCGTGCCCGAGGGCGATCGCCGCGGCCATGAGCGCCACGGTCGTCGCCAGCTCGTAGCCGATGACGTACCGGACGTCGTCGCCCTCGGCGAGCCGGAAGTACGTCGAGGTGACGACGAGCGCCGCCGCGACCCCGACGGCCCAGCCGAGCCGGCCCGCGACGGCCGCCGAGTAGAGGGCGACCGAGACGGGCAGGGCGAGGCCGATCGCGGGCAGGTCCAGCGTGTAGTAGGCGCAGATGACGAGCGCGGTCGCGACGAGGACCCCGACGGGGAAGCGGCGCCGGCCGAGCACGAGCAGCCCCAGCACAAGGGCGATCGGGTACGCGACCCACGGGTCGGCCCGCGTGCCCCCGACGTCGGCGGCTATGGCGAACGCGACGACGTCGAACACCGCGAACCCCAGCAGGGCGTCGACGAGCCACGGCGGGGGCGACGAGCGCGACGGCCGGGTCGCGGGAGGCGACCCGGCGGGCCGGTCGTGCGGGAGATCGCGAGACGTCACGACCACCGAGTCTAGGAAGACACACCCTGACGCGCGTCCGTCGTGGGGCGGGTCCAGGTCAGGGGTCGGCTACGTCGAGACGCGTACGCCCGGGGCGCGGGACGACGCATCGCGTCACGCGCCGGGGCGGACGCGGCGCCGCACCGCCGCTCCCTAGCGTCGACGTCATGAACCCGACTCCCGGACCCGCACCCCACCGCCCGGTCCCGCCCGGCCCGCCGCGCCCCACGCTCGGCGAGACGGTCCGCTCGCTGAGCTGGCCGCTCGTCCTCGGGCTCGGCGCGCTCGCGCTCGTCCGACCGCTCCTGAGCGTCACCGGCCTCGACGACGCGATCGGACGGCCCGCGGCGCCCCTGCTCGCGACCCTCGTGCTCACGATCCTGTGGGTCGGCGCGATCGTCGTCGCCCGCCCGGCGCACCCGCTCGCGACCGGCGTGGCCGTCGGGCTCGCCTACGGTGTCCTCGCGCTGATCCTCAGCGCCCTGCTGTCGCCGATCCTCACCGGCGAGCTCCAGGGCCCCGTCGCGCACCCCGTCGCGATCGTTCCGATGCTGCTCACCAACGCGGCCTGGGGCGCGTTCGCGGGAGCCATGGCGCTCGGTCTCCTCGCGGCCCGACGTCGTTGAGGCCCCACCAGCCGACGTCTCGCCGCGCCACCCCGCTTCCCCGACTCCGAGACCGCCCCGTCCCTGGCACCACCCCGAGCCGCGGCCGCGCGCGCTCGGGGTCGGCTCCGGGCATGCGTACGCTGCCGAGCGGACGCGCCCGGCACCGCCCGGTACCTAGCGTCGACAGCGTCGCCCGCACCGCCGGGCCGCCGTCGAACCGCACCCGCCGCCCGCCGTCGTCCACCCTGGAGAAGACCCGATGACGACCACGCACACCACCCCGCCGCCCGCCGTCCCCCCGACCCCCGGGGCACCCGGCGGACCGCCCGGACGTCGCCCGCGACGGCGGCGTGGCCCGCTCGTCCGCGTCCTCCTCGTGCTCGGGCTCGTCGTCGTCCTGCTCGTCGGGGCCGTCGCAGTGGTCGTGGGCGTCGCGTGGGCGCGCGCCGCGACGAGCACGGCGGGAGCCGTGGAGTTCACGCGGCCGCTCGCCGTCCCGCCGCTCGCGGAGTCGCGCGTGGAGGACGGCGTGCGCGTCTTCGAGCTCGAGGCGCGCGAGGGCGTCGCCGACCTCGGCGCGTCCGCCCCCACTCCGACGATCGGGCTGAACGGCGACTACCTGGGGCCCACCTTGCGGGCCGCGCGCGGGGAGCGCGTGCGCGTCGACGTGACTAACGCTCTCGACGAGACGACGACGCTCCACTGGCACGGCATGCACCTGCCGCCCGCGATGGACGGCGGCCCCCACCAGATGGTCGAGCCGGGCGAAACGTGGTCGCCCACGTGGACGATCGACCAGCCCGCCGCGACGCTCTGGTACCACCCGCACCTGCACGGGCAGACCGCGAGCCAGGTGTACCGCGGGCTAGCGGGGATGTTCCTCCTCGACGACCCTGCCGCCGCCGACGGCCTGGCCGCCGACCTGCCGCACGAGTACGGCGTCGACGACGTCCCCGTCATCCTCCAGGACAAGAGCTTCCACGCCGACGGGCGGCTCGACGACGCCGTCTCCTTCTTCTCGCCGGTCGGCCCGCTCGGTGGCACGGTGCTCGTCAACGGCACCCCGGGGCCCTACCTCGACGTCGCGACCGAGCGCGTCCGTCTGCGCCTGCTCAACGGCTCCGACTCACGCGTCTACGACGTCGGCCTCGCCGACGGCGGCACGGTCCAGCTCATCGGGACCGACGGTGGGCTGCTCCCCGCTCCGCAGTTGGTCGAGCGCGTGCGCCTCTCCCCGGGCGATCGGGCGGAGGTCGTCGTGACCATGACCCCGGGGCAGCGCGCGGTCCTGCGCAGCTTCCCGCCCGAGCTGGGCGTCAACCCGATGTTCGAGCGCTTCTCGGGCGGCGAGGACACCCTCGACCTCCTCGAGCTCCGCGCGGCCGGCACGCTCGAGCCGAGCCCCGACATCCCGGGCACGCTCGGCGCCGCCGACCCCGCGGACGCGCTCGACGAGTCCGACGCCGTGCGCACCCGCCGCTTCCAGCTCGCCGGTACCGCGATCAACGGGCGCTCCATGGACATGGCGCGGATCGACGAGGTCGTCACGGTCGGCGAGACCGAGGTGTGGGAGGTCACCGGGCTCGACGACACCCCGCACAACTTCCACGTGCACGACGTCCGGTTCCGCGTCCTCGACGTCGCAGGACAGCGGCCCGGGCCGGACCTCGCCGGGTGGCAGGACACGGTCTACGTCCAGCCGGGGCACGTGACGCGCCTGCTCGTCCGGTTCGACGCCGCCGAGGGCACGACCGATCCGACCACCCCGTACATGTTCCACTGCCACCTCCTCACGCACGAGGACCGCGGCATGATGGGCCAGCTCGTCGTCGTCGCCCCGGGCGAGCAGGCGCCGTCCCGTATCGACGTCCCCGACGGCGGCACCCATCAGGAGCACGACGCCGACGCGCTCCCGGGCGACGGCACCGGCCCCCGCCACACCCTCGCACGGGACGGGAAGCACGACCCTGACCACTGACCCGTCGAGGTAGAGCCGTGGTTGTGCGAGGTAGAGCCGTGGTTGTGCGAGGTAGAGCCGTGGTCACCCTGCCCGACGGCGTGTGGTCGCCCTGGGTGGTCGTGGTGGGTGGTGGTGCCGCGTCTACCATCCGCCGTTCTTTCCTCGCGGCTCCCGCCAAGCCCGCCACGACGCGGCACCACCACCCACCCCGCCCGGCGTCGTCTTGCCTCGGTCTGTGCTCGCCCCGGGTGGCTGCCCGCGGGACCGTCGATCTCGCGACTTGCGCTTCGCGGTCCACTTCTCTAGCGTCGCACAGCGGCGCTCACGGCTGCACCGTGGTGCCGCGCCCTGGCGGCGCGCAGGTGATCTTGACGCGTCTCGTGCGTCTCGTGCGTCTCGTGCGTCTGGTGCGTTCGGGTGCTTGCCCGATCCGCGCCGCTCACCGCCCGGGTTCAGCCCGGGCGACCCGACGGCCCTCGGCGGGGCCGACCACCTCGGATGGTGACCCAGCCGCAATGGTGGCCCCGACCGCGACGGGCGACCGGCCGCCGTCGGACACGACCACGGCTCTACCCGACCGGGCAGCGTTCTGCTTCGGTGGACCACGGCTCTACTTCGCGTGACCAGGGCTCTATCTCGCGTGACCAGGGCTCTACCTCGCGTGACCACGGCTCTATCTCGCGTGACCAGGGCTCTACCTCAGCCCACCGGGGTCCTCGCTCGGCGTGTCCGGCATACGGGCGGTCGGGCGGGGCGGTCCGCACGCCCGACGGCGACGGGTAGCGTGTCGCTCATGACCGCTCCGCACCCGGACTTCCTGGCCAGCGCCCCCGCGGCGACCGACGCGACCCCCGGCGCGGTGCCGCGCGCCGAGGACGAGGTCGTGCGGATCTGCCGCGAGCTGCTGCGGATCGACACGTCGAACTTCGGCGACGGGTCGGGCCCGGGGGAGCGGGCCGCCGCGGAGTACGTCATGGGGCTGCTGCACGAGGTCGGGCTCGAGCCGGAGCTGTTCGAGTCGGAGCCCGGCCGGGCGAGCGTCGTCGTGCGGCTCGAGGGCGCGGACCCGACGCGACCGGCGCTCGTGCTCCACGGCCACCTCGACGTCGTCCCCGCGCAGGCGCAGGACTGGTCGGTGGACCCGTTCGCGGGCGAGGAGATCGACGGCCTGCTGTGGGGGCGCGGCGCCGTCGACATGAAGGACATGGACGCGATGATCCTCGCGGTCGTGCGCCAGATGGTGCGCGAGGGTCGCAAGCCCGCGCGCGACGTCGTCGTCGCGTTCTTCGCGGACGAGGAGGCGGGCGGCGCCTACGGGGCGCGCTACGCCGTCGACCACCGGCCCGAGCTGTTCGAGGGTGCGACCGAGGCGATCAGCGAGGTCGGTGGGTTCTCGGTCGAGGTCGGGGGGCGGCGGGCCTACCTGCTCCAGACGGCGGAGAAGGGCATCGCCTGGCTGCGCCTCGTCGCGGAGGGCCGCGCCGGGCACGGGTCGCAGGTGAACGACGACAACGCGGTGACGCGGCTCGCCGAGGCGGTCGCGCGCATCGGGACGCACCACTGGCCGAACACGCTCACGCCGACGGTCGACAAGCTGCTGCGCGGCGTCGCGGACCTCACGGGCCTGCGCTACGACCCCGAGGACTCCCGGTCGATCGAGGCCCTCGTGGCCGCGCTGGGCCCGGCGTCGCGGTTCGTCGGCGCCACGGTGCGGCACACGTCGAACCCGACGCAGCTCTCCGCGGGCTACAAGGCGAACGTCATCCCCGGCCGCGCCGAGGCGGCGATCGACGCGCGCCTCCTGCCGGGCCACGAGGAGGACGGGTTCGCGACGCTCCGTGCGCTCGCGGGCGAGCACGTGCGGGTCGAGGAGATCCACCGCGACATCGCGCTCGAGGTGCCGTTCGAGGGCGACCTGGTGGACGTCATGGTGGACTCGCTGCTCGCGGAGGACCCGGAGGCGACGGTGCTGCCGTACACGCTGTCGGGCGGCACGGACAACAAGTCGCTCGCCCGGCTCGGGATCACGGGCTACGGCTTCGCGCCGCTGCGCCTGCCCGCCGACCTCGACTTCTCCGGCATGTTCCACGGCGTCGACGAGCGCGTGCCCGTCGACTCGCTGCGGTTCGGCGTGCGCGTCCTGGACCGGCTCCTGCGCACCTGCTGACCGACGGGCGTCACGCGGTCAGGTCTCGCCGAGCAGCGCCCGGACGCAGGAGCGCAGCTGCGCGCGGTACCCCCCGCCGAACAGCACCGCGTGCACCGCGACCGGGTACACCTGGTGCAGCGCGACGCGGTGGCGCCACCCGCGCGCGAGCGGGTGCGCGGCGTCGTACGCGGCGAAGATCTCGTCGAGGAACGGTGCGCCGAACAGCGCGAGCATCGCGAGGTCGGCCTCGCGGTGCCCGCCGTGCGCGGCCGGGTCGATGAGCACCGCCTCGACCGCGCCCGCCGAGCCGCCCGTGCGGTCGTCCGGCACGCCGCCCCGGCGTGGCGCCCACAGCACGTTGCCCGACCAGAGGTCGCCGTGCACGCGCGCCGCCGCGTCGTCGAGCGCGGGGCGGGCGAGGTCGGGCAGGCGCGCGGCGAGGCGGTCGAGGAGCCGCGCGTCCTCGGCGTCGAGCGCACCCCGGTCACGGCCCTGCCGCGCGACCGGCAGGAGGCGCGCCTCGGCGTAGAACGTCGACCAGTCCGGCCACGCACCCGTGGGCAGCGGCAGCGGGTCGTCGAGCGGGCCGAAGAACGCCTCACCGGACCACCCCGGCGGGGCCGCACCCCAGGCCGGCGCCCCGGCGTCGTGCACGACGGCGAGCGCCCGCCCGAACGCGCGGGCCGCCTCGCGGGTCGGCGCGGTCGTCGGCACACGCTCCAGGTCGAGGTGGTCGGGGCCGACGTCGAGCACGCGGGCGACGCGCGGCCCGCCCGGGACGTCGAGCCACGCCAGCCCGGCGGCCTCGCAGCGGAAGAACCCCGCCGGCGCCGCGGCGCGCGACTTCGTGAAGACGGCCCGCGCCGCCTCGTGCTCGCCGCTCACCGGGCCGCTCTCACCGGATCGTGCTCGTGCTCACAGCGTCGAGCTGACCCGGATGATCTTGCGCCGCAGCCAGACCCGGCGCTCGCCCCCGACGTACAGCCGGGTGCGGGCGAGCTCCCAGCGCCCGTACTCCGCCTCGTCGGTGAGGAGCCTGCTCGCGTCCGACCGGCTCGTGGAGCGGTCGATCGTCAGGACGCGGTACTCGTACTGCCCGCCGTGCGCGGCCCATCCGGACCTCCGGCGTGACGTCGGCCTCTCCTCCACGTGCCACCGTCCTCTCTCGCCTGTCTCGGTCGCGGGCCGGGTGGTGGGACCGACCCGGCCAACGAGTGCCATTGTGCCCCTCTCGGCGCTACCGTCAGGGTATGACCGCTGACCCGCGTGCCGCGCTCGACCGGTTCATCGCCGCGCTCGAAGCCCACTACAACGCCGTCGCCGCACGTCGCGGGGAGGACGACCCCGCGGTCGACGACGCCTACTACGTCCTCGGGGACGCCTTCGAGGTGTACGACGAGGCGCTGGGACAGGTGCACGGGGAGGCGACGCCGTTCTACCTCGCGGAGGAGGACGACGACGAGGACGACGAGGACGACGACGCGGAGGAGGACGACGACCTCGACGACACGCTCGACGACGACGTCCTCTCCGGCGAGCTCGAGACCGACGGCGCGCGCTGAGCCGCCCGAGGTCGCCGAGGGAAGGACGGGGTCACCACCGCTCGGGGTAGCCGACGTCGAGCGCGCTCACGTCGTCGAGCGCGGCGCGCACGGCGTCGGGAAGCACGAGGTCGGTCGCGGCGAGCGACGTGCGCAGCTGCGCCGGGGTGCGCGCACCGACCACCGCGCTCGCGACGGCGGGGCGCCCCAGGAGCCAGGACAGCGCGACGTCGAGCGGCGCGCGGCCCAGGCCCTCCGCGGCGGTGACGACGGCCTCGACGATCCCCGACGACGCGTGGTCGAGGTACGGCTCGACGAACGCGGCGAGGTGCGGGGACGCGCCCCGCGAGTCGGCGGGGAGCGAGCGCCGGTACTTGCCGGTGAGGACGCCGCGCCCGAGCGGGGACCACGCGAGCAGGCCCAGGCCCAGCGACTCGGCGGCCGGGACGACCTCGCGCTCGGCGCCGCGCTGGAGCAGCGAGTACTCGAGCTGGACGGCGGCGAGGCCGACGTCGTCGGTCCCGCCGAGGAGGGTCGCGGCCCGCGCCGTCGCCCATCCCGGGTGGTTGGACAGCCCGACGTAGCGCGCGCGCCCGGAGGTCACCGCGTGGCGCAGCGCCGACAGCGTCTCGGTGAACGGCGTGCGCGGGTCGGGCGCGTGCACGAGGAACAGGTCGACGTGGTCGGTGCCCAGGCGCGCGAGCGAGTCGTCGAGCGAGTCGAGGAGCGCGCCGCGGGACGCGTCGACCACGGGGCCCGACGGCGTGTGGCGCACCCCCGCCTTGGTGCAGAGCAGGACGTCTCGCCGGTCGACCTTCGCCCCGAGCAGCGACCCGAGGAGCGACTCGGCGTCGCCGTCGGCGTAGGAGGCGGCCGTGTCCACGAGGGTGCCGCCGGCGTCCACGAAGTCCCGCAGCTGCTCGGCCGCGTCGAGCTCGTCCGTGTCCCGGGCCCACGTCATGGTGCCGAGCCCGAGCTCGGACACGCGCAGGCCGGTGCTGCCGAGGTGGCGGTTCTCCATGGTTGCCGAGGGTACCGGCGGGGGCCCGCGGGCGACCGTCGGGGCGCGCGGTCGGGGGTCGGGTCTGCCCAGGTTCACCCGCTCGGTCGCGGGCCTGCACGTGCGCGGCTGCCGCGCCCCGAGCGGGTATCGTGACCGCTCGTGAACGCGTGGGAAGCCGTCCTCCTCGGCCTCGTCCAGGGCCTGACCGAGTTCCTCCCGATCTCGTCGAGCGCCCACCTGCGCATCGTCGGCGAGCTGATCGGGTCGCAGGACCCGGGTGCCGCCTTCACGGCGATCACGCAGATCGGGACCGAGACGGCGGTGCTGCTGTACTTCCGGCGGGACATCGCGCGCATCTGCTCCGCGTGGTGGCGCTCGGTGCGCGGCGACCACGGCACGGACTGGCGGGCGCGGCTCGGCCGGCACGACCACGACGCCGCGATGGCCTGGTACATCGCGCTCGGCTCGGTGCCCATCGTGCTGCTCGGCCTGCTGTTCCAGGACGCGATCGAGAACACGTTCCGGAACCTCTACCTGACGGCGCTCATGCTCGCGGTCTTCGCGCTCCTGCTCGGCTGGGCCGACCGCATCGGCGCCAAGCGGCGCACGCTGCGCGAGCTCTCGGCCGGGCAGGCGGTCGCGTTCGGCTTCGCGCAGGCGCTCGCGCTCGTCCCCGGCGTCTCGCGCTCGGGCGGCACGATCACCGCCGGCCTGCTCATGGGCTTCACGCGCGAGGCGGCGGCGCGCTACTCGTTCCTCCTCGCGATCCCGGCCGTCATGGGCTCGGGCTTCTACCAGCTCTTCAAGTCCGCGGACGAGCCGGCACCCGGGGCCCCCGGCGCCGGGGCGACCCTCATCGCGACGCTCGTCGCGTTCGTCGTCGGGTACTTCGTCATCATCGCGTTCCTCAAGATCGTCTCGACCTTCAGCTACACGCCGTTCGTGGTCTACCGCCTCGTGCTCGCGGCGCTCGTCGTGCTGCTCCTGCTCGTGGGCGTGCTGGAGCCGGGCGGGACGGCCGTCTCGACGCCGTGACCCTCTCGGGCCGCGGTCAGAGCCAGCCGACGCGCTTGAAGACGCGGTAGAGCACGACGCAGCCGCCCGCCATGAGGGCGAGCGCGAAGGGGTAGCCGAACGCCCAGTGCAGCTCCGGCATGTTGCGGAAGTTCATCCCGTACACGCCCGCGACGATCGTCGGGTACACGAGGATCGCCGCCCACGCCGAGATCTTGCGCATGTCCTCGTTCTGCCGCACCGAGACCTGGGTCATGTGGACCTGGAGCATGTCCGAGAGCAGGTCGTCGTGCGCGTCGAGGTGCCGGTCGATCCGTTCGACCGTCGTCACGACGCGCTCGAGCATGCGCCGGTTCACCCCGAGGTGGTCGGGGACGTCCGGGTCGAGCAGCTCGGGCAGCTCCGCCGTGACGGGCATCAGGGCGCGCCGCGCCTCGGTGATCTCGCGCTTGAGGTCGTAGATGCGCTCGACCGGGTCCTCGCGCTGCTGGTCGAACACCACGCGCTCGGTGTCGGCGACGGCGTCGCCCAGGCCCAGCTCGACCTGCGAGGCGCCGCCGACGATGGCGAGGACCGCGGCGGAGACGATCCGCTGGACGGGCGAGCCGTGGGGGTCGCCGGGCGCGGCGACCTTGTCGAGCATGATCGCGTGCACGTCCGCGTCGCCCTCCTCGGCGGTGAGGACGAGGCCCGGGCCGAGCAGCGCGGCGAACTGGCCCGTGTGCACCTGGCGGTCCGACTCGGTGAACCATGCCGTCGGGGTCACCAGGAGGAGCCAGTCCGCCGCGACGCGGCGCACGTGCGCCAAGGGGTGGCGGTTGTGCCGCGCGAGGTCCTGCCGCGTCGGGCCCACCCCGGTCGTGACCTGGGCCGCGGCGTCGAGCACGGCGTCGAGGTCCTCCAGACGCGCCCAGGTCACCGTGGCGCGGGCGGCGTGCCGGTCGCCAGGAGTGTCCAGGGTGCCGGGATCGGCCGGGTGCACGCCGTCGGCGCCGGGCTCGACCGTCCACGCCGCGACGGCGCGCACGGTCGGTCGTCGGGGCGCGGGGGCGGGCGCGCCGTCGGGCGGGGTGCCCGTCCGCGGCTCGGTGGGGTTCGTCACGTCCGCATTGTCCCGCGCCCCGCACGGACCTGCCCGGTCGCCGTCGGGCGCGGCGCCGCGCCTCGCCCGCGTGCCGGACGGCGGTCCGACGGCGGCGCCCCGGCGGCTAAGGTTGACGCGTGCACAGCTGGCCCGCCCCGCAGATCCCCGAGCTCCCCGGACGAGGCCTCCCGGTCCGGGTGCACGACTCGTCGACCCGTGAGCTCGTCGTCGCCGCCGCGGGCGAGGACGCCACCCTGTACGTGTGCGGCATCACGCCCTACGACGCGACGCACATCGGCCACGCGGCCACCTACGTCGCGTTCGACCTGCTCGTGCGCGCGTGGACGGACGCCGGGCACCGCGTGCGCTACGCGTCGAACGTCACCGACGTCGACGACCCGCTGCTGGAGCGTGCCGCCGCGACCGGCGTCGACTGGCGCGCGCTCGCCGTCGAGCAGACCGCGCTGTTCGCCGAGGACATGACGGCGCTCGGCGTCGTCCCGCCCGACGTCTACGAGGGTGCGGTGGAGACGATCCCCGCCGTCGTGGACGCGGTGACCCAGCTCCTCGACGCGGGCCTCGCGTACCGCGTCCCGGTCGAGCCGGGCGCCGGCGGCACGGACCCCGGGCTGGGCGACGTCTACGCCGACCTCTCGGCCGACCGCGCGTTCGGCTCGGTCTCACGCCTCGCGCGCGACGTCATGGAGCACCTCTTCGCCGAGCGCGGCGGCGACCCCGACCGCGAGGGCAAGAAGGACGCGCTCGACCCGCTGCTGTGGCGCCGCGAGCGCCCGGGCGAGCCCGCGTGGGACGGCGGCGCGCTCGGCACCGGCCGCCCCGGCTGGCACGTGGAGTGCGCGGTCATCTCGCGCGACGGGCTCGGCCTGCCGTTCGACGTGCAGGGCGGGGGAGCCGACCTGCTGTTCCCGCACCACGAGATGTCGTCGTCGCACGACCGCATGCTCGCGGGCGGCGGTGCGCCCCGCGCGCACGTGCACGCCGGACTCGTCGCGTACGAGGGCGAGAAGATGAGCAAGTCGCGCGGCAACCTCGTGCTCGTGTCGAACCTGCGGGCCACGGGCGTCGACCCGATGGCGATCCGCCTCGCGCTGCTCGCCCACCACTACCGCGGCGAGTGGGAGTGGACCGACAACGACCTGCCCGCGGGCGTGCGACGTCTCGAGACGTGGCGCGACGCCGTGTCCGGCAACGGTGGCCCGGACGCGACCGCGACGCTCGCGGCCGTGCGCGCCGCGCTCGCCGACGACCTCGACGTCCCGACGGCCCTCGCCGCCGTGGACGCCTGGGCCGCGGAGTCGCTGCGCCCCGGTCGTGACACGTCGCACGACGAGGAGGGCGCCCCGGGCGTCGTCGCACGCGCGGTGAACGCCCTGCTGGGCGTCCGGCTCTGACGAGCAGCCCGGCGCGCCGACGCCGCCGCCCCGCGGGGCGGACCGTGCGTCAGACGGTCGGGCCCTTGCCCGGGTTGCCGCGGTCGCGGCGGCGCAGGTAGCGCTCGAACTCGCGCGCGATGGCCTCGCCGCTCGCCTCGGGGAGCTCGGCCGTGTCCTTCGCCTCCTCGAGCTGCTGGACGTACTCCGCGATCTCCGCGTCCTCCGCGGCGAGCTCGTCGACGCCGTGCTGCCACGCCTCGGCGTCCTCGGGCAGGTCGCCCAGCGGGATCGGCTCGGACAGCAGCTCCTCGATGCGCGCGAGGATCGCGAGCGTCGCCTTGGGCGACGGCGGGTGCGCCACGTAGTGCGGCACGGCCGCCCAGAGCGACACCGACTGCATCCCGCGCTCCGCCGCGGCATGCTGGAGGACGCCGACGATGCCCGTCGGTCCCTCGTACGTGCTCGGCTCGACGTCGAGCACGGCCTGCAGGCCCACGCTCTCCGACGTCGCCGTCATGGGGATCGGCCGCGTGTGCGGCACGTCCGCGAGCAGCGCGCCGAGCGTGACGACCGTGCGCACGCCGTGCTCCTCCGCGACGTCGAGCAGCTCGCGGCAGTACCGGCGCCAGCGCATGGACGGCTCGATGCCGTGCACGAGCACCACGCGGCGACCCGTCGGCGACAGGACCGCCGACGCGATCGTCGTCGTGGGCCACGTGATCTCGCGGCGGCCGTCGTCGTCGGTCGTGACGACCGGGCGGTTCACCTGGAAGTCGTGGTACTCCTCCGGGTCCAGCTCGTCGACGTCCTCGGCGCCCCACACCTCGTGCAGGTGCTGGAGGGCGGCCGTGGCGGCGCTCCCGGCGTCGTTCCAGCCCTCGAACGCCGCGATCATCACGGTCTGGCGGGTGCCCTCGGTCGCGTTCTCGGTCATCACCCCAGCCTATGCGGCCGGGCCCGACGGCGTCGGGCCTGGTTCGCGCCCGGCGTAGCCGCCTCAGCCGCAGTCGAGCGCCGGGTAGGCGACGTCGTCCGACGACGACCGCCCGTCTCCCGTGGCCGTCACCAGCGCGCTGCCCGCGTCGAGCGTGGCCGAGCGCGCCGAGAACGACTGGTACGCGGACGCGCCGGGCGCGACGCCCGCCACGGTGCGCTCACCGAACGGCGTGCTCAGCGTGACGTCCGCGGGCACCGCGCCGTCGTTCGTCGCGCGGACCGCGACGTACGCCCGCCCGGCCAGGCACCGGGGGACGGCGGTCGCGGAGACGTCGGGGCCGTCGAGGGCGGCGGACAGCGCGAGGACGCCGAGCACGGCCGTGGTCGAGCGCACGACGCTCGCCGACGCGCCGGCGTCCTCGATCGCCGTGGAGCCGAGAGCGAGCGCCTCCTGGACCAGGGTCTGCGCCGCGTCCCAGTCACGCCGGTCCGCGGCCTCGAGCGCGCGCCGCATCCGGACCTGGACCTGCGCCCCGGCCTCCGGCTCGACCGTGCCCGCGGCGACACGCTCGTCGACGAGGTCGACGACGTCGGTGTACCAGGAGGGGTCGGCCGCGACGTCGGCACCCACGAAGCCCGCCTCCACCGCGGCACGGGTCGACGCGACGACGGCGTCGCGGTAGTGCTCGGCGTCCGGGTACCAGGCCGCGAGCGTGGCGTCGTCCACCGGGCGCGAGCCGCCGTCGAGGAAGCAGAACCCGGGCCCGGCGTTGGCGCCGGAGTTGATCCGCGTCGGGACGTCCTGCTGCGCGAGCCGGACGCCGCCCAGGCCCAGGCCGCGCTCGTCGCGCACCACCTGGCGCGGCGCCTGGTCGGACAGCGTGATGGGGGCCGCCGACGGCGGGGTGGTCCCGTCCGCGACCCACGCGGCCACGTGGTCGTACACCGACGCCTGGACCAGGTGCTGGGGCACGCGGGAGCCGGACGGCTCCTCGCACGTCTGCGGCGTCCCGGGGTAGCCGCCGGGCGCGGAGCCGACGTCGCGGATCCGCAGCCGCCCGTAGTCGGTGATGAGCTTCCAGTCGCCGTGCGACGCGCCCGCGACCTCCCACGTGCGCCGCAGGTCGGTGTCGGGCTGGCGCTGCGCCGCCCCGAGGAGGTCGATCGCGACGTCGGTCTCGCTGTTGACCTTGAACACCGGCGTCTCGAGGTCGTCGCGCAGCAGCCCGCCCCCGCCGTGCAGCACGACGGCGTCGACGACCCCCGCGAGCGGGTCGACCGAGTTCGCGTACGACCACAGCCGCCCCGCCGACTGCGAGTGCCCGGTCGCGACGACGCGCTCCGCCTCGAGCGGACCGAGCGGCGCCGTGCCCGCGGGGTCGCGCACCGCGGCCACGGCCTGGCTGAAGACGTCCCACGAGAGGGTGTCGTCGGTCACGGTGCCGCCGTCGGTGAGGTCGAGCGTGCCGTAGCGCTCGGGGCTCCAGGCCCGCAGGCCGGTGGGCGAGTGCACGCCCGCCCGCTGCGCCGACACCCCGACCCACGCGTAGCCCTCGCGCACCAGGTGCTCGTGCGTCTGGAACCAGTCGACCTCCTGGTCCCACTGGTTCGAGACGTTGTACCACTCGGCGATCACCGTGCCGTTGAACGTCGCGGGGTCGACGGGCCGGCGCACCACGACGCGGGTGCGGAAAGCGTGCCCGGTGCTGAGGACCGTCGCGTCCGTCACGCCGTCCGCCTGGTAGCGGGTCGCCTCGCCCTCGACGAAGAACTCCTCCTCGACGTAGCCGCGCGCGGCCAGGTCGTAGTCGGTCGCGAGGAAGGGGTACCCGTGGGCAGGGTCGCCGGGCGCCGTCGTCGTGGGCACCGGGCCGGTCACCACGGGGTCGGGGACGGCGGCGCTCGCGGGGAGCGCGGTCCCGGCGAGCACGAGCACCCCGGCGAGGGCGAGCACGAGCGGGCGGCGGACGGGGGGTGCGGACATGGCGACTCCTTCGTCGGGCCCGACGGCGGTGGCGGGCGCTCAGCAGCCTAGGGAAGCCGCACGCTTCTGTCGACCGGCGCGCGAGTTCGGGAGCGGCGTCGCCAGAAGCCGTCGCGCGCGACCGCACGCCCAGGAACGGCGGCGCGCCCGCGGCGGAGCCGCCCGGTTAGGGTCGAGGGTGCAGGGGTTCGTCGTACGACCGTTGATGGAGACCGCTTTGCCTTTTCGCCCTGACAGCACGTCCGCAGGTCAGCGCTCTGCCGAGCGTCCCGACGCCCCGGCGTTGCCCGAGGCAGTCCTGTGGGACATGGACGGGACGCTCGTCGACACCGAGCCCTACTGGATCGCGGCGGAGCACGAGCTCGTCGGCGCGCACGGCGGCACGTGGACGCACGAGGACGCGATGTCGCTCGTCGGGAACCCGCTGCGCGAGTCGGCGCGCATCCTGCGCGAGCGCGGCGGCGTCGACCTGCCGGTGGACGAGATCGTGGCGTTCCTCATCGGGCGCGTGATCGAGCAGGTGCGGGTCGAGGTGCCGTGGCAGCCCGGCGCGCGCGAGCTCCTCACGGCGCTGGGCGAGGCGGGCGTGCCCTGCGCGCTCGTCACGATGTCCTACCGCGAGCTCGCCCAGCCCGTCGCCGAGATGGCGCCGCCGGACGCGTTCCAGGTGCTGGTCTGCGGCGACGAGGTCGAGCGCGGCAAGCCCGACCCGGAACCCTACCTCCTCGCCGCGCAGCGCCTGGGCGTCGACGTCACGCGTTGCGTCGCGATCGAGGACTCGCCGGCGGGGATCGCCTCGGCCCGCGCCGCAGGGGCCGCGACGCTGGGCGTCGAGGCCGTGGTCCCGGTGCTCCCGGCGCCGGGCCTGAGCCGGACGCCGTCGCTCGAGCTCGTCGACGTCGCGCTCCTGTCGCGTCTCGTCGCGGGCGACGTCGTCGACCTCATGGAGGACGACGCCGCCTGAGGCGCCCGGACGGCCTGCCCGACGGTGCGCGGGCCGTCGGGGACGGACCTGCCCAGCGCATAGGCTCTCAGGGTGGACGGACCCGAACCTCGAGCACCCCGCACGCCCGCACCGGCAGGCCCGCGCACGAAGGGCTGGGTGATCGGCCGCGTCGTCGGCGCACCGGTGATCCTCACGCCGTCCTGGTTCCTCGCCGCGGCGATCCTCACGGTCCTCTTCGCGCCGACGGTGCAGCGGCTCGCCCCGCACCTCGGCCCCGAGATCTACCTCGTGTCGTTCGCGTTCGTGCTGCTGCTCTTCGCGTCCGTCTTCCTGCACGAGGTCGCGCACGCGCTCGTCGCGCGCGCCCGGGGCCAGCACGTGACCGAGCTCGCGGTGACGCTCTGGGGCGGCCACACGGCGTACTCCGGGACGTCGGCGCGCCCGCTCGACGGCTTCCTCATCTCGGTCGTCGGACCGCTGACCAACCTGGCGCTCGCGGTCGTGTTCTGGGTGACGTTCCAGGCGCAGCCGACCTTCTCCGTGCCCGCCCTCCTGCTGTACGCGGCCGCGTTCTCCAACGCGTTCGTCGGGTTCTTCAACCTCCTGCCCGGCCTCCCGCTCGACGGCGGCCAGATCCTCGAGTCCGCCGTGTGGGCCGCGACGGGGTCGCGGACGAAGGGCACGGTCGCAGCGGGATGGGTCGGGCGCGCGGTCGCCGTCGGGGTCGTCGCGTGGGCGCTCGTGTGGCCGCTGACCTACGGCGGACGGCCGGACCTGTGGACCGTCGCCTGGGCGGCGCTCATCGGGGCGTTCCTGTGGAGCGGCGCGGGGCAGGCCATCACTGTCGGGCGCACCCGCGAGGCGGTGTCCGGGCTCACCGTCCGCAGCCTCGCGCGCCCCGCGGTCGCCGTGCCGTCCACGGCGACGGTCGGCGCGGTCGGGCGCTCGGTGGCGCTCGCGGGCGGTCCGCACGTGGTGGCCGTCCTGGTGGACGGCGCAGGCCGACCCCTCGGATACGTGGACCCCGCCGCGGCTGCGGCCGTGCCGCCCGACGCCGCGGAGACGACCCCGGTCGGCGCCGTCGCCGTGCCCCTGCCCGGGGCCGCGACGATCGACGCCCACAGCGCGGGGCAGGACATGCTCGCCGAGCTCTCGCGCGTCGGGCGGGACGCGGCGGTCGTCGTCGTGACCGACGGCGGCCGCGTCGTCGGCGCGCTCGAGGTCGCCCGGGTCGTCGCGGCGCTCCGGGACGCCCGACGCGGGCGGTGACCGGTGCGTCGTCCGCGCGCGCGACCGACCGGCGTCGGGCGCGGGGCGGGCGGCCCGTAGGATGGTCGCCCGTGACCTCCGAGCCCGCCACCACGCCCGGCCACCCGACCCCGCAGCCCGGTGGGGACGGCGCAGCCGCCCCCGCGCACGGCGCGTCCGACCGCCCCGGTGCGACGGGCGCGGACGAGCGCCGCGGCCCGCTCCGCGTGGGGGACAAGGTCCAGCTCACGGACCCGCGCGGTCGCCTGCACACCATCACGCTCGCGCCGGGCGCGACGTTCCACACGCACAAGGGCTACCTGCGGCACGACGACCTCATCGGCCGCCCCGAGGGCAGCGTCGTGCGCAACACCGCCGAGATCGAGTACCTCGCGATGCGCCCGCTCCTCGCGGACTATGTGCTCTCGATGCCCCGCGGCGCGGCGGTCGTCTACCCGAAGGACGCCGGCCAGATCGTCGCGATGGCGGACATCTTCCCGGGCGCGCGCGTCGTCGAGGCGGGCGTCGGGTCGGGCGCGCTGACGATGTCGCTGCTGCGCGCCGTCGGCGACGCGGGCGAGCTCCACTCGATCGAGCGGCGCGAGGACTTCGCCGCGATCGCGCGCGGCAACGTCGAGACGTTCTTCGGTGGCGAGCACCCGGCCTGGACGCTGTCCGTGGGCGACCTCGCCGACGTCCTCCCGACCGTCGCCGAGGACGGCACGGTCGACCGCGTCGTGCTCGACATGCTCGCGCCCTGGGAGAACCTCGACGTCGTCGCGCGGGCGCTCGTTCCCGGCGGCGTCCTCGTGTGCTACGTCGCCACGACGACCCAGCTCTCGCGTCTCGCGGAGGACCTGCGGGCCGACGGCCGCTACGCGGAGCCCGTCGCGTGGGAGTCGATGGTGCGGGGCTGGCACCTGGAGGGTCTCGCGGTGCGGCCGCAGCACCGCATGATCGGGCACACCGGGTTCCTGCTCACCGCACGGCGCCTCGCGGACGGCGTCGCGCCGCCCGAGCGCAAGCGCCGCCCGGCCAAGGGCGCGTACCCGACCGACGCCGAGCAGTGGTCGCCCGAGGAGCTGGGCGAGCGCCCGGTCTCCGAGAAGAAGATCCGGCGCGTACGGCGCGACGTCGGCCAGGGCCCCGAGCAGACGACCGGTCCCGGCGCGGAGCAGAGCACGGACCGTGGCGCGGAGCACGGCGTGCAGCAGGGCGCGGAAGACGCCGGCGGGGCGCCCGACGTGTCGGGCGCGTGACGGTCCGGTAACGATCGGGGCGCCGCCGTCTCACCCTGGGTGTCGTCCGTGTGCAAGGGCGAGACTTGTGCCTAAGGTCTACACCCGACCGCCGGACGATGGTCGGCACGGGCGCCTCGCGAGGCCCGTCGTCCGCCGTCCACCCGTGGTCGGGCGAGCCGGCGGCGAGAGGGACACCCGATGAGCGAGACATTCGGCCGTAGCGACCAGGCCCCGCAGGACGGCGCGCGCGAGCTCGCGCTGCTGTCCGCGAAGAACGAGAGGCTCGCCGAGGCGCTGCGCGCGGCCCGGGACCAGATCCTCGACCTCAAGCGGCAGATCGACGACCTCGCCAAGCCCCCGGGCACGTACGCGGTGTTCCTCGCCGCGCACCCGGACGGGTCGGTCGACGTGTCCGCCGCCGGGCGCAAGATGCACGTCGGCGCGAGCCCCAGCCTCGACGTCCAGCGCCTGCGCCCGGGCCAGGAGGTCAAGCTCAACGAGGCGATGACCGTCGTCGCCGCGGGCGGTTACGAGCGCACGGGCGAGATCGTCACGGTCAAGGAGATCCTCGACGCCGACCGCGTGCTCGTCGTCGGCCGGGCCGACGAGGAGCGGGTCGTGCGGCTCGCCGGGTCGGTGGCGCGCACGACGCTCCGCGTCGGCGACTCGCTCACCATCGACACGCGCAGCGGCTTCGTGTTCGAGGTCATCCCGAAGTCCGAGGTCGAGGAGCTCGTCCTCGAAGAGGTCCCGGACATCGAGTACGAGGACATCGGCGGTCTCGGGCCCCAGATCGAGCAGATCCGCGACGCCGTCGAGCTGCCGTTCACGCACCCCGACCTGTTCCGCGAGCACGGCCTGCACCCGCCCAAGGGCGTGCTGCTGTACGGGCCGCCCGGGTGCGGCAAGACGCTCATCGCCAAGGCCGTCGCCAACTCGCTCGCGCACACCGTGGCGCGGGCGCGCGGCGAGCAGGTGGAGGACGGCTCGGGCGCGGCGCGCAGCTACTTCCTCAACGTCAAGGGCCCCGAGCTGCTCAACAAGTACGTGGGCGAGACCGAGCGGCACATCCGGCTGATCTTCGCCCGCGCTCGGGAGAAGGCGTCGCAGGGGACGCCCGTCGTCGTGTTCTTCGACGAGATGGAGTCGCTGTTCCGCACCCGCGGGACGGGCCTGTCGTCGGACGTCGAGACGACGATCGTGCCCCAGCTCCTCGCCGAGATCGACGGCGTCGAGCGGCTGGACAACGTCATCGTCATCGGGGCGTCGAACCGCGAGGACATGATCGACCCTGCCATCCTGCGGCCCGGGCGCCTCGACGTGAAGATCAAGATCGAGCGGCCCGACGCCGAGGGCGCCAAGGAGATCTTCGCCAAGTACCTCACGGAGGACCTGCCGATCCACGCGGCCGACCTCGCCGAGCACGGCGGCAACCAGCGCGAGGCCCTCGACGCGATGATCCGCTCGGTCGTGGAGCGCATGTACTCCGAGGAGGAGGAGAACCAGTTCCTCGAGGTCACCTACGCGAGCGGCGACAAGGAGATCCTGTACTTCAAGGACTTCAACTCGGGCGCGATGATCCAGAACGTCGTGGACCGCGCGAAGAAGTCGGCGATCAAGGACCTCCTGGCCACGGGCCAGCGCGGCATCCGCGTCGACCACCTGCTCGCCGCGTGCGTCGACGAGTTCAAGGAGAACGAGGACCTGCCGAACACCACCAACCCCGACGACTGGGCGCGCATCAGCGGGAAGAAGGGCGAGCGCATCGTCTTCATCCGCACGATCGTCCAGAAGAAGGGCGAGGGCGGCTCGCCGCGCACCATCGACACGGTCACCAACACCGGCCAGTACCTGTAGCGGGGCGCGGTCGCTCCGCCCCGTGGACGGCGCGGCGCGGCGTCGGAGGGCGGACATAGGGTGAGCGCGTGAGCGTACGACGGGTCATGGGCATCGAGACGGAGTACGGCGTCCTGCAGCCGGGGAAGCCGATGGCGAACCCGATGCTCATGTCGAGCCAGGTCGTCACCACGTACCGGGCGCTCGCCGCGCGCAGCGACGGCGCCCGGGGCCGGGCGCGCTGGGACTACGACGACGAGGACCCGCTGCAGGACGCGCGGGGGTTCCACGTGCCGCGCGCGTCGGCGCACCCCTCCCTCCTCACGGACGACCCGTCGCGCCCCGCGCCGTCGGGGCCGGTCGACCGGGCCGCGGAGGGCGGCGCCGCCGGGGCCTCCCTCCAAGAGGTCGCGCGACCGACGACGGAGGAGTACGACGACCCGAGCGCGGCGAACGTCATCCTCACCAACGGAGCCCGGCTCTACGTCGACCACGCGCACCCCGAGTACTCCTCGCCCGAGGTCACGGTGCCGCACGACGTCGTGTGCTGGGACGTGGCGGGGGAGCGGGTCATGCTCGCCGCGTCGCGCGAGCTGGCCCAGGTGCCGGGCGGCGGCGTCGTGCTCTACAAGAACAACGTCGACGGCAAGGGCGCGAGCTACGGCACCCACGAGAACTTCCTCGTCGACCGCGAGGTGCCGTTCGGCGTCCTCGTGGAGATGCTCACGCCGTTCCTCGTGACCCGGCAGGTGTTCGCCGGCTCGGGGCGCGTGGGGCTCGGCCCGGCGGGGGAGGAGCACGGGTTCCAGATCTCCCAGCGCGCCGACTACGTCGAGGCGGAGGTCGGGCTGGAGACGACGCTGCGCCGTCCCATCGTCAACACGCGCGACGAGCCGCACGCGGACCGGCAGCGCTGGCGCCGGCTGCACCTCATCATCGGCGACGCGAACATGTTCGAGACCGCGACCTACCTCAAGACGGGCACGACGTCGCTCGTGCTCTTCGTCGTCGAGCACCTGGAGGAGCTCGGCCCGGAGGTGCGCGCCCGCCTGGCCGGGTTGCGCCTCGCGGACCCGGTCGCGGACGTCCAGCGCGTGAGCCGCGACCTCGAGCTGACGCGTCGTCTCGCCCTCGCCGACGGGCGCGAGCTGACGGCGCTCGAGGTCCAGCGCGAGTACCTGGAGGTCGCCGCCGACGCGGCGGAGCGCCTCGCGGGACCGGACGGGGTCGACGCCCCGACGCGCGACGTGCTCGCGCGGTGGCGCTCGGTGCTCGACCGCCTGGCGACCGACCGCGACGCGTGCGGGCGCGACGTCGAGTGGGTCGCGAAGCTCCGGCTCCTCGACCGCCTGCGCGAGCGCGACGGCCTCGACTGGGGCCACTCGCGTCTCGCGGCGATGGACCTCCAGTGGTCCGACGTGCGGCCCGAGCGCGGCATCTACCACCGCCTCCTCGCCGCCGACGCCGTGGACCGGGTGGTCACCGAGCGCGAGGTCGGCGCGGCGGTGCACCACGCGCCCGAGGACACGCGCGCGTTCTTCCGCGGCGAGGTCATGGCGCGCTACGGCGACGAGGTCTCCGCGGCGAGCTGGGACTCGGTGATCTTCGACGTGCCGGGCGCGCCGTCGCTCCAGCGCGTCCCGATGATGGACCCGCTGCGCGGGACGCGCGCCCACATCGGGGCGCTGCTCGACGCGAGCCCGGACGCCGCCGCGCTGCTGGCGGGTCTGGCAGGCCCGTCGTGACCGGCGGCGACTAGGCTGGACGCACGACGGCGCCCGCCCTCCGTGGGAGGGGCGCCGCGTGCGAGCAGGGCCGGGAAGGGCGCGAGCCCGGACGGGGTTGGAACGGACAGAGCGTCGGCGCGAGGCCGGCCGACGGACGAGGAGGCAGCCATGGCGGGTACCGAACGCACGCACGCGTCGCACGAGGACCGGCGTCCCGACGACGAGCCCGAGGCCCCGGCGACCCCGGTCGCGCCGCAGGCGCAGTCGCGCGACGCCGAGGTGGATGCGCTCCTCGAGGAGATCGACGAGGTCCTGGAGACGAACGCGGAGTCCTTCGTCCGGGGCTTCGTGCAGAAGGGCGGCGAGTAGGAAGGGTGACGGCAACCCGATGAGCACGGACCAGCCCGGGCGCCTGCCCGACGCGTTCACGACCCCCGGGTCGTCGTCCTTCCTGGAGTTCCTGTCCGGGCACGCCCCCGACCTGCTGCCGTCGCACCGCGTGGCCGGGCACGCGGCGTCCGGCACGCTTCCGGACGCGCCGCACGCCACCACGATCGTGGCGCTGACGTTCGGCGCCGAGGGCGTGGGCGCGGGCGTCGTGATGGCGGGGGACCGCCGCGCGACGATGGGCTCGATGATCGCGAACCGGGAGATCGAGAAGGTCTTCCCGGCCGACGAGTACTCGGCCGTGGGTATCGCCGGGACGGCGGGTATCGCCGTCGAGCTCGTGCGCCTGTTCCAGCTCGAGCTCGAGCACTACGAGAAGATCGAGGGCGCGCTGCTCTCGCTCGACGGCAAGGCGAACCGCCTGTCGACGATGATCCGCCAGAACCTCGGCCTCGCCATGCAGGGCCTCGCGGTCGTGCCGCTCTTCGCCGGGTTCGACCTCGACCGCGGCGCCGGCCGGATCTTCTCGTACGACGTCACGGGCGGGCGGTACGAGGAGCGGGCGTACCACTCGGTGGGATCGGGCTCGGTGTTCGCGCGCGGCTCACTGAAGAAGCTGTGGCGCACCGGTCTCGACCGGGCGGCCTCCGTGCGCGTCGCGGTCGAGGCGCTCTACGACGCGGCGGACGACGACTCGGCCACCGGCGGCCCGGACCCGGTCCGCCGGATCTGGCCGGTGGTCGCGGTCGTCACGGCCGACGGCTACGAGCGCGTGCCGGACGACGAGCTCGCGGCGGTCGTCGAGCAGATCGTGGCGGAGCGCTCCGGGGCGGGCGTGGAGCGCGGCCGTCCCCCGGTGACGAACGCCGAGGCCGTCCCGCACGACCGCCCGCAGGACGGCCCGACCGGAGGTGACGACGCGTGAACATGCCTTTCTACGTCTCGCCCGAGCAGCTGATGAAGGACCGGGCGGACTTCGCGCGCAAGGGCATCGCGCGCGGCCGGTCGGTCGTGGTCCTCGCCTACGAGGACGGCATCGCGTTCGCGACGGAGAACCCGTCGCGCGCGCTGCACAAGATCTCGGAGATCTACGACCGCATCGCGTTCGCCGCGGTGGGCAAGTACAACGAGTTCGAGAACCTGCGCGTCGCCGGGGTGCGGTACGCGGACCTGCGCGGCTACTCCTACGACCGCACGGACGTCAACGCGCGCGGTCTCGCGAACGCGTACGCCCAGACGCTCGGCACGGTGTTCACCACGGAGTCGAAGCCGCTCGAGGTCGAGCTCGTCGTCGCGGAGGTCGGTCGCACGGCGGAGCAGGACCAGCTCTACCGCATCTCCTACGACGGCTCCGTCGCCGACGAGCAGGGCGTGGTCGTCATGGGCGGCCAGGCCGACCAGCTCGGTCGCGTGCTCCAGGACGCGTGGCGGCCCGGTCTCGGGCTCGCCGAGGTGCTGCGCCTGGCGGTGCACGCGCTCGCGTCCGGCGGCGAGGGGGACGACGCCCGCACCATCCCGGCCGCGCAGCTCGAGGTGGCCGTCCTGGACCGCACCCGGCCCCGGCGCGCGTTCCGCCGTCTCACGGGCTCCGTCCTCGAGGGCCTCCTCGCGGACGAGGACGCGGCGACCACCACCGACGGGACCGCCGAGGGCGCGCCCGACGACACGACGGGCACCGGCCCGACGGACGAGGGGTAGCGCCGCATGGACCGCAGGATCTTCGGGCTGGAGACCGAGTACGGCGTGACGTGCGCGTCCGACGACGGGCGCGGGCTCTCGGCGGACGAGGTCGCGCGGTACCTCTTCCGCAAGGTGGTCGCCTGGGGCCGCTCGTCGAACGTGTTCCTGCGCAACGGCTCCCGGCTGTACCTGGACGTCGGCTCGCACCCCGAGTACGCGACGGCGGAGTGCGACGACGTCCGTCAGCTCGTCGCGTACGACCGTGGCGGCGAGCGGATCCTCGAGGGCCTCGTCGCGGACGCGCAGCAGCGGCTCGAGCACGAGGGACTGCCCGGCCGGATCCACCTGTTCAAGAACAACACCGACTCGGCGGGCAACTCGTACGGCTGCCACGAGAACTACCTCGTGCGACGCCAGGGCGACTTCGCTCGCCTGTCGGACGTCCTCGTGCCGTTCCTCATCACGCGCCAGGTCCTCACTGGCGCCGGCAAGGTCCTCGCGACGCCGCGCGGCGCCGTGTACTGCCTGTCCCAGCGCGCCGATCACATCTGGGAGGCGGTGTCGAGCGCGACGACCAGGTCGCGCCCGATCATCAACACGCGCGACGAGCCGCACGCCGACGCCGAGAGCTATCGGCGCCTGCACGTCATCGTCGGGGACTCCTCGATGGCGGAGACGACGACCATGCTCAAGGTCGGCTCGACCGACCTCATCCTGCGCATGGTCGAGGCGGGGGTCCCCATGCGGGACCTGGCGCTCGAGAACCCCATCCGGTCGATCCGCGAGATCAGCCACGAGATGACGGGCAAGCAGCCCGTCCAGCTCGCGAGCGGCCGGACGGTCACCGCGATCGACCTCCAGGGCGAGTACCTGCAGCGCGTGCGCGAGTTCGTCGAGCAGGACGTCGCGCCGACGCCCGTCGTCAAGCAGGTGCTCGACCTGTGGGAGCGCGGGCTGCGCGCCCTCGAGACGGGCGACCTCTCGCTCGTCGACCGCGAGCTGGACTGGGTCATCAAGTACCGCCTGATCCAGCGCTACCAGGCCAAGCACGGTCTCGAGCTCGACGACCCGCGGATCGCGCGCCTCGACCTCGCCTACCACGACATCTCGCGCACCGAGGGGCTGTACAACCTGCTCGCGGCGCGCGGCATGGTCGAGCGCGTCACCACCGACCTCGAGGTGTTCGAGTCGACGGCCGTCCCGCCGCAGACCACGCGCGCGAAGCTGCGCGGCGACTTCGTGCGCGCCGCCCAGGAGGCCCGCCGGGACTACACGGTGGACTGGGTGCACCTCAAGCTCAACGACCAGGCGCAGCGCACCGTGCTGTGCAAGGACCCGTTCCGGAACGTCGACGAGCGCGTGGAGCGCCTCATCGAGTCGATGTGATGCAGGACGTGATGTGACGAACCTGGCCCTCGCGGCCGGGCGCCCTCGGGGCGTCCGGCGCGCTCGTCGTGCGCCCGCGTCCCGGGCCGCGCTCGTGCTGCTCGTGGCGCTCCTCGCGGCGCTCGTGCTCGGTGCGTGCACGGAGCCGGAGGACGCGACGGAGACGCCGCTCAACACCGACCTCACGGTCGCCGGGTCGTCCGGCGCCCCGCCGGCGCTGGAGTACCGCGCGCCGCTCGACGTGCCGGACGCGCGGTCGGAGGTGGTGTGGCCGGGCGCCGGGGCGGAGCTCGTCGACGGCGGCCCGCTGCTGCTCAACCTCTACGCGGAGGACCTGCGCGACGGCACCGTCCTGCAGAACACGTACACGGACGCGCCGCGCTGGCGCACGCTGACCGACGAGTCCGTCGGCCGCGAGCTGCGCGACCTCCTGCGGGGGCAGCGCGTGGGGGCGCGCCTGCTGCGCCTCGAGGTGGACGACGGCGTCCCCGTCGCCCTCGTCGTCGACGTCCTGCCGACACGCGCGTCCGGGGAGCCGGTCGAGCCGGTCGAGGGCCTGCCCACGGTGACGCTCGACGAGCAGGGCGCACCGAGCGTGACCGTCCCGTCGGAGGCCGCGGCGCCCGCGGGCCTCGTGGTGCAGCCGCTCGTCCGCGGCGACGGGCGCCAGGTCGAGGTCGGTCAGGTGGTCACCGTCCGGTACTCGGGCGTGCGCTGGTCCGACGGCGAGGTCTTCGACTCGACGTGGACGGACGGCGCGGCGCCCCTGTCGGTGATGATCGGTATCGGCGAGGTCATCGAGGGGTGGGAGCAGGGGCTCCTCGAGCAGTCGGTGGGGAGCCAGGTGCTCCTCGTCGTGCCGCCCGACCTGGCCTACGGCGCCACCGCCAACCCGCTGGCCGGCGAGACGCTCGTCTACGTCGTCGACATCCTCGACGCCCAGTTCCCCGTGACCGAGGAGAGCGCGGGCGACACCGGCGCGGCCGACGACACGGCCGGCACCGACACGACCGGCACGGCCGGCACCGACACGACCGGCGGAGCGCCGGCCGACCGAGGAGACTCCCCATGACCGTCGCGATCCGCGTGATACCGTGCCTCGACGTCGACGCGGGACGCGTCGTCAAGGGCGTGAACTTCGAGAACCTGCGCGACGCGGGCGACCCCGTCGAGCTCGCCGCGCGCTACGACGCCGAGGGCGCCGACGAGCTGACGTTCCTCGACGTCTCGGCGTCGTCCGGCAACCGGGAGACGACGTACGACGTCGTGCGGCGGACCGCCGAGCAGGTCTTCGTCCCGCTCACGGTCGGCGGCGGGGTCCGCTCGGCGGACGACGTGGACCGTCTCCTGCGCGCGGGCGCGGACAAGGTCGGCGTGAACACGGCGGCGATCGCCCGCCCGGAGCTCATCGCGGAGATCGCGGACCGCTTCGGCAGCCAGGTGCTCGTGCTCTCGGTGGACGCCCGCCGCACGACCGGCGACGTGCGGACGGAGTCCGGCTATGAGGTCACGACCCACGGCGGGCGTCGCGGCACGGGGATCGACGCCGTGGAGTGGGCGTCACGGGCCGCAGGGCTGGGCGCGGGCGAGATCCTGCTCAACTCGATGGACGCGGACGGCACGACCGCCGGGTTCGACCTCGAGATGCTCGCCGCGGTGCGCTCCGAGGTGCGCGTGCCGCTGATCGCGAGCGGCGGGGCGGGCACGCCGGAGCACTTCGTGGCGGCGGCGCGCGCCGGGGCGGACGCGGTGCTCGCCGCCAGCGTCTTTCACTTCGGCGCCCTCACCGTCGGTCAGGTGAAGGACGCGATGCGGGCCGAGGGCGTGCAGGTGCGCTGACCGGCGCGGACGCCCGGCGGCGGTGTCGGGAGCCCGTGAGAGGATCGGGCCACCCCCTGAACGAAAGACGAGGACCGTCCCGTGCCCGGCAGCAGGACGCGCCCCACCGGCGCCGACGCCCCGCCCGCCCCGACCGACCCGCCGGCCACCGCCGCCCGGCATGACCGCCCCCGCGACCGGCTCCCTGCCGAGCCGTCGGTCCGGCGACCGCACGCGCTCACCGGTTCCCGCGTCCGCCGCTCGCTCGCGCTCATGGGGCGCGGCATCCGCGACGAGCCCCGCACGTACGTGCTGGCGATCGGGTCCTCCGCGCTCTTCGGCGCGCTGACCGTCGCCGTGAGCGGCGCGGTCGGCCGGGTCACCGACGAGGTCGTGGTGCCCGCGCTCGCGGGCGACGAGGCCGCGCGCGGCCGCATCTGGGTCGCGGGCCTCGTGCTCGCCGGGATCGCGCTCTCGCTCGCGGTGAGCGTCGCCGCGCGGCGCATCTTCGCGGGCAACGGCTACGCCGCGCTGCAGGCGCGCCACCGCACCGCGGTGACCCGCCAGTACCTGCGCCTGCCGATGTCGTGGCACCGCTCGCACCCGGCCGGGCAGCTCCTGTCGAACGCGAACTCCGACGTCGAGGCCGCGACGGGCGTCTTCAACCCGCTGCCGTTCGCGCTGGGCGTCGTCGTCATGATCGGCGTCGCCGCCGTGATGCTCTTCCGGGTGGACGTCTGGCTCGCGTGCGCGGCGCTCGTCGTGATCCCTGTCGCCGTCGCCGTGAACATCGTGTTCCAGCGCTACATGTCGCCCGCCATCACGCGGGCGCAGCAGCTGCGCGCCGAGGTGTCCGACGTCGCGCACGAGAGCTTCGAGGCCGCGCTCCTCGTCACGTCGCTCGGCACCGCGGACCGCGAGGAGCGCCGCTTCGCCGAGCGCACCGACGAGCTGCGCGCCGCGAACGTGCGGGTCGGCGTCGTGCGCGCGTTCTTCGACCCCGTCATCGAGCTCCTGCCGTCGCTCGGCACGCTCCTCGTGCTGGGCGTCGGGACCGTGCGCCTCACCGCGGGCGACGTCGCGCCCGGCGACATCATCACCGCCGCGTACCTCCTGACCGTCATGGCCGTGCCGGTCCGCGCGTTCGGCTGGGTCCTCGGCGAGCTCCCGCGCGCGCTCGTCGGGTACGAGCGCATCAGCCGCGTCGTCGACGCGGGCGGCGTGCTGCGTCCCGGGACCACGGCCCTGACCGGGTCCGGTGCCGGGCTGGGCGTGCGGCTCGAGGGCGTCGGTGTCGACGTCCGGGCGGGCGGCCACGAGCTCACGCTGCTCGACGGCGTGGACCTCACCGTGGCGCCGGGGACGACGGTCGCCGTCGTGGGCCCGACGGGCGCCGGCAAGACGACGCTCGTCTCGCTCCTCGCGCGGCTCTCGGACCCGACGCGCGGACGCGTGCTCCTCGACGGCACCGACGTGCGCGACGTGCGCGAGGCGGACCTCACGACGCAGGTCGCGCTCGTCGCGCAGCAGGCGTTCGTGTTCGAGGACACCGTGCGCGCGAACGTCACGCTCGTCGACGACGGCGATCCCGGCCCGGACGACGCGGAGGTCTGGGCGGCCCTGCGGCTCGCGCGCGTGGACGACGTCGTCGAGCGGCTCCCGGAGGGCCTCGACGCCCCGCTCGGGGAGCGGGGGGCCAACCTGTCCGGTGGCCAGCGCCAGCGTCTCGCGATCGCGCGCGCGCTCGTCCGGCGTCCTCGCCTCCTCGTCCTCGACGACGCGACCTCGGCCGTCGACCCGCGGGTCGAGCAGGAGATCCTCGCGGGCGTCGCGCGGGGCGGCGACGACCGCCCGACGGTCGTGATGGTCGCCTACCGCATGTCGAGCGTCGCGCTCGCGGACGTCGTCGTGCACGTGGAGTCCGGGCGGGTGGTGGACGTCGGGACGCACGACGAGCTGCTCGCCCGCGACCCGGGGTACCGCGAGCTCGCGACCGCGTACGCGCGCGAGGCGGAGCGCCGGGAGAACGAGCGCGCCGACGCGACGGACGACTCCGTGCGCGAGGCGGGCGAGGACGAGCAGGTCCGCGACGGTCACCGGGACGACGACCTCGCGCGCCAGGAGGAGACGGAGGAGGACGACGTCGTGCGGCACGTCGAGACGGGGGCGCTGGAGGAATGACCCGGACCACGACCGAACGACCCGGGCGGTCGCCCCGCCGGGGCGCGGGCCCCGCCGTCGACGGCGGCGCGGACGTCCGCACCGGCGACGCGCGCATCGCCTCGGCGAGCTCCCTGGGCGTCCTCGCGACGCTGCGTCGCGGCGTGCAGGCGTCGCCGCAGATCCTCGCCGGCATCTGGGTGACCCTCGGCCTCGCCGTCGCCGCGGCGCTGGGCCGGGTCGTCGTGCCCGTGACCGTGCAGCAGACCATCGACACGGGCGTGCTCGCCGACGGCGGTCCGGACACGACGCGCGTCGCGGTGCTCGTGGGCGTCGCCGCCGTGATCCTCGTCGTCGCCGGGCTGTGCTCGGCCCTCGTCAACGTGCGCCTGTTCCGGTCGACCGAGGCCGGCCTCGCCGCGCTGCGCGTACGCGCGTTCCGGCACGTGCACGACCTGTCGGTGCTCACCCAGAACTCCGAGCGGCGCGGGTCGCTCGTCTCGCGCGTCACGAGCGACGTCGACACGATCTCGCTGTTCGTGCAGTGGGGCGGGATCATGCTGCTCGTCTCGGTGCTGCAGATCGGCGTCGCGACGGCGCTCATGGCGGTGTACTCGTGGCAGCTCACGCTCGTGGTGTGGGCGTGCTTCGTGCCGCTGTTCCTCGTCCTGCGCCCCGCGCAGGCGCGGGTCAACGACGCGTACACCCAGGTCCGCGCGCGGGTCGGCGCGATGCTCGGCGCGATCTCGGAGTCCGTCGTCGGCGCGGAGACGATCCGCGCGTACGGCGCCGGGGCCCGGACGGCCCGTCGTGTCGACGCCGCGGTCGACGCGACGCGGCGCGCGATGGTCCGGGCGCAGAAGCTCGTCGCCGTCGTGTTCTCGAGCGGCGTGCTCGTCGCGAACCTGGTGCTCGCGGTCGTCGTGGTCGTCGGGTCGCTGCTCGGCGTGGCGGGCGACATCTCGGTGGGCCAGCTCCTCGCCTTCCTCTTCCTCGTCCAGCTCTTCACCGGCCCCGTCCAGATGGCGACGGAGACCCTCAACGAGCTGCAGAACGCCGTGGCGGGCTGGCGCCGCGTCCTCGCGGTCCTGGAGACGCCGGTCGAGGTCGTCGACAAGGGCCTCGACGGCGTGCGAAGCCCGCGCGGCCCGGCCCACGTGCGTCTGGAGGACGTCCGGTTCGCCTACCCCGACGGGCCCGAGGTGCTGCACGGCGTCGACCTCGACCTCCCGGCGCGTGCCTCGGTCGCCGTCGTCGGCGCGACCGGCTCGGGCAAGACGACGATCGCGAAGCTCGTCACGCGGCTCATGGACCCGACGGGCGGGCGCGTGCTCCTGGACGGCACGGACCTGCGCGACCTGTCCGTGGCGTCCCTGCGCCAGCGCGTCGTGCTCGTGCCCCAGGAGGGCTTCCTGTTCGACGGGACGCTCGCCGACAACGTCGCCTACGGGCTCCGGGGCGCCGCCGAGGAGGAGCCGGCCGCCGCGCGTCGCGCCCGGATCGAGGCGGCCGTCGAGCGGCTCGGCCTCACCGACTGGGTCGCGGACCTGCCGGACGGGCTCGACTCCTCGGTCGGCCAGCGGGGCGAGTCCCTCTCCGCGGGCGAGCGGCAGCTCGTCGCGCTCGTCCGGGCCTACCTGGCCGAGGCGGACCTGCTCGTCCTCGACGAGGCGACGTCCGCCGTCGACCCGGCGACCGAGGTCCGGATCGCGCGGGCGCTCGCGTCGCTCACCGCGGGCCGGTCGACGCTGACGATCGCGCACCGCCTCTCCACGGCCGAGGCGGCCGACCTCGTCGTCGTCGTCGACGCCGGGCACGTCGTGGAGGTGGGCCACCACGACGACCTCGCCCGCGCGGGCGGGGTCTACGCCCGCATGCACGACGCCTGGGTCTCCCAGACCCGCTGACCTGCCCGGTCGGGCGACCGACGTCACGCCGGGTCGGGCGAGACGGGGGACCGGCGGCGGCCCGGCGTCTGGCAGGATTCTCGGGTGCCCGACTCCACGACCGGCCCGCAGACCACGATCCCGTCCGCGCTCGACCCCGAGGTCGCCGCGCGGCTCAAGCGCGACGACGCCGGACTGGTCGCCGCGATCGTCCAGCAGCACGACACCGGCGAGGTGCTCATGCTCGGCTGGATGGACGACGAGGCGCTCCACCGCACCCTGACCACCGGGCGGGTGACGTTCTGGAGCCGGTCGCGCCAGGAGTACTGGCGCAAGGGCGACACGTCGGGCCACGTCCAGGTGGTGCGCTCGGTCGCGCTCGACTGCGACGGCGACGCGCTCCTCGTGCGCGTGCACCAGGTCGGCGCCGCGTGCCACACGGGCACCCGCACGTGCTTCGAGGCCGGGGGAGACCTGGGCGCCGTCGTCGGCGAGCTGCCGTCCGCGCCCGGTGCCCCGGACGCTGGGGCCGCGCCCGCCGTCGGACCGGACCACGAGGAGGAGGACCAGTGAGCACGACCGTCGACCCGGCCGGCACCACCACCGTCCCCGCGGGCGGGCCCGCGTGGGGCACGACGTGGCCCGTGCTCGACGGCTTCCGCGCGCTCGCCCGCTCCCGCCGGGTCGTCCCGGTCGTGCGGCGCCTCCTGGCCGACGACGTCACGCCCGTCGGGCTCTACCGCACCCTCGCGCAGGGGCGGCCAGGCACCTTCGTGCTGGAGTCCGCGGAGTCGGACGGGCGCTGGGCCCGCTACTCGTTCGTCGGCGTCGCGTCCCGCGCGACTCTCACGGCGCGCGACGGCCGGGCGGTGTGGTCGGGCGACGTGCCCGCGGGCGTCCCGCGCGACGGCGACGTCGTCGACGTGCTGGAGGCGACGCTCGACGTGCTGCGCACGCCCGCGGTCGACGGCCTCCCGCCGCTCACGGGCGGGCTCGCCGGCGCGATCGGGTGGGACGTCATCCGGCACTGGGAGCCGACGCTGCCGGCGCACGCGCCCGACGAGCTGGGCGTCCCGGAGCTCACGCTGTGCCTCGCGACGGACCTCGCGGTCGTCGACCACGCGGAGGGCAGCGTGTGGCTCGTGGCGAACGCGATCAACTTCGACGACACGGACGAGCGGGTCGACGAGGCGTACGCCGACGCGGTGCGGCGCCTGGACGCGATGCAGGCGCGCCTCGTCGCAGGCGGTGCGCACGTCGCGTCGGTCGTGGCCGCCGACGCCGTCGAGCCGGAGCTCGAGTTCCGCTCGACGCGCGACGAGTTCGAGGCGTCCGTCGTGGCGGGCAAGGACGCGATCCGCGAGGGCGAGGTCTTCCAGGTCGTCCTCTCGCAGCGCCTGGACCTCGACTGCCCGGCGGACCCGCTGGACGTCTACCGGGCGCTGCGCACGATCAACCCGAGCCCGTACATGTACTACTTCCAGCTCACGGACGCGGACGGGCGCGACTTCGCGGTCGTCGGGTCGAGCCCGGAGACGCTGGTCAAGGTCGAGGACGGGCGGGTCACGACGTTCCCCATCGCGGGCTCGCGGCCGCGCGGCGCGACGCCCGAGGAGGACGTCGCGCTCGGGGAGGAGCTGCGCGAGGACCCCAAGGAGCTCGCGGAGCACATCATGCTCGTCGACCTCTCGCGCAACGACCTCGTCAAGGTCTGCGAGCCGACGTCGGTCGAGGTCGTGGAGTTCATGGCGACCAAGCGGTTCAGCCACATCATGCACCTGTGCTCGACGGTCGTCGGCACGCTGCGCGACGGCGCGACGGCGCTCGACGCCTTCCGGGCCACGTTCCCCGCGGGGACGCTCTCGGGCGCGCCCAAGCCGCGTGCGATCGCCCTCATCGACGAGCTCGAGCCCGCCTCGCGCGGGATCTACGGTGGGACGGCCGGGTACTTCGACTTCGACGGGAACATGGACATGGCGATCGCCATCCGCACGGCGCTGATCCGCGACGGGCGCGCGAGCGTCCAGGCCGGGGGCGGGATCGTCGCCGACTCCGTGCCGGCGCTCGAGTACGCGGAGTCGCGCAACAAGGCGGCCGCGGCGGTCCGCGCCGTGCAGGTCGCGGCGCGGCTGCGGGGGCTCGCATGAGCCGACCGGGCGGCCCGGCCCGCCGCACGGCCATCTGGGTCCTGCTGCTCCTCGGGGGCGCGACCCTCGCGGCGGCCGTGCCCACGTGGCTGCGCACGACGGGGGCCACCGCGCTCGACCCGCAGGTCGACGTCGCGGTGGCCGGCACGTCGGCCGCACCCGGCGTGAGCGCGGCCGCGCTCGTGCTCGTCGCGGCCGCGCTCGCGCTCGGCCTCGTCGGACGTGTCGGCCGGTGGGTCGTCCTGGCGGTCGCGGCGGCGAGCGGCGTCGTCGCGACGGTGTCGGCGCTGAGCGTCGCGATCGACCCGGAGCCGACCGCCCGGTCGGCGGTGGCCGAGGCGACGGGCGTGACGGAGCTGACCGCACCGGTCGAGCTCACCGCGGCGCCCTGGGTGGCGGCCGTGCTCGGCGTGCTCACCGTGCTCGTGGTGGTGTGGGTGGCGCTCGGCGCGCGGTCGTGGGCGAGCGCCTCGACGCGGCACGAGCGGGCCGGGGCGGTCCCCGCGACGGCAGCCGGCACGCCCGCGGACGGGACGCCTGAGGTCGCGGGCGCGGCGGGCCCCGCCGACGCCGCGGACGTCTCCGACCACGACGCGTGGGACGCGCTGTCCCGCGGCGAGGACCCCACGGACCGCTGAGCAGCGCGGACGTGTCCCACGCGACGTCCGCCGACGTCCCGCGACGGGACGGGCCCCGGCCCGGTCCGATAGGCTCTGACCACATCTTGACGAAAGGCACGACCCTCATGGCCGAGAACCAGCAGACCACCGAGATCGCCTACCTGCCGCCCGCGGCACCGCCCACGAACCACGGCCACACCGTCGCCGCGTGGTTCACCATGATCGGCATCATGGTCGGCGCCCTCGTGGCCGCGATCGGTGTCGTGGTCGCCGCCGTCTGGCTGTTCTGGGTCGGCATGGGCGTCGTGGCCGTGGCGCTCGTCGGCGGCCTCGTGCTCCGCAACATGGGCTACGGGCAGAAGAAGCAGGACGCGCGGTGACGCAGCCGCCGGGACCGGGCCCGCACGACGCCACGCCCCCGCAGGACGGGTCGCAGGCGCCGTACGGCTCGTCGGTGCCCGGCGGCGCGCAGCACCCCGGCCCGCAGGGTCCTGACCAGGGCTACCCCGGTCAGCAGCAGCCCGGCCAGCCGTACCCGGGCCAGCAGCAGCACCCGGCGGAGGCGTACCCGGGCCAGCCGTACCCCGGTCAGCAGTACCCTGCCGGCGCGTACGCGCCGCCGCCGTACTACCCCAAGAACAACCTCGCGATCTGGTCGCTCGTCCTGGGCATCGCCGCGTTCGTGCTCAGCTGCGGCTTCTTCACGGGCATCCCCGCGGTGATCGTGGGCAACGCGGCGAAGCGTGCCGTCGCGGAGGGCCAGGCGGACAACGACGGCATGGCGACGGCGGGGATCATCCTCGGCTGGGTCGCGATCGGCCTGTCCGCGATCGGTCTGCTGCTCCTGCTGGTGTTCTTCCCCGCCGTCCTCGCCTGGGTCGGCACGATCCCCGACCAGTACTGACGGGGCGGTCACGTGACGTCCGAGGCGGTGCGCCGACGGCTGGTGCCGCGCGAGGCCGTGGCGCCGCTCGCCGTCGGTGCGCTCGTCGCGGCCGCGACGGCGTACGTGGGCGCCGTCGACCCGAACCGCCCGGGCCACTACGTCACGTGCCCGCTGCTCGCCCTGACGGGCCTCGCGTGCCCCGGGTGCGGCGGCCTGCGGGCCACGCACGACCTCGTGCACCTCGACCTCGCCGCGGCCTGGTCCATGAACCCGCTGTGGGTCGTCGTCGCGCCGCTGCTCGTCGTGCTGTGGGGCCTGTGGCTCGTCCGTGCCTGGCGCGGCCGTCCCGCGCCGCGCGTGCCCGCGGGGGTGGCGTGGACGTCGCTCGCCCTGCTCGTGCTCTTCGGGGTGCTGCGCAACGTGCCCGCCCTGGTCCCGTGGCTCGGCCCGGTGGCTGCCTGAGCCGGCGGCCGTGACCGCGACCGGCCGCGCCGCGCGCGTCTCGGGGGCTGGGCCGTGGTCATCGTCACTCGGGGGCGGCTCTACGATGGCAGGTACCTCCCTGTCAACGGGTCGGCCCGAACCTGTGGGTGCACGCCGGCCGACCGGCCCGGCAGGGGGCGGGACGACACGGGGAGTGGTGGGACGATGACGGTGCTGGACGACATCGTCGCGGGTGTGCGCGAGGACCTCGCGGCACGCCAGGCGACGACCTCGCTCGACGAGCTCAAGGAACGAGCCGCCCGCGTCCCCGGTGCGCTCGAGTGCGTGAGCCGCCTCAAGGCGGACGACGCCGTGGCCGTCATCGCCGAGGTGAAGCGGTCGAGCCCCAGCAAGGGCGCGCTCGCGTCCATCTCCGACCCGGCCGAGCTCGCGGGGGAGTACGAGAAGGGCGGCGCGGCCGCGATCTCGGTGCTCACCGAGCAGCGGCGGTTCAACGGGAGCCTCGCCGACCTCGACGCCGTCCGGGCGCGGGTCGACGTCCCGGTGCTCCGCAAGGACTTCGTCGTGACGCCGTACCAGGTGTGGGAGGCGCGCGCGCACGGCGCGGACATCGTGCTCCTCATCGTCGCCGCGCTCGAGCAGACGGTGCTCACGTCGCTCGTCGAGCGCGTGCACTCGCTCGGCATGACCGCGCTCGTCGAGGTCCACACGCTCGACGAGGTGACGCGCGCGCTCGACGCCGGGGCGCGGGTCGTCGGCGTGAACTCGCGCGACCTCAAGACGCTCGACGTCGACCGCACGACCTTCGCGCGCCTCGCGCCCGCGATCCCCGACGAGGTCGTCCGCGTGGCCGAGTCCGGCGTGCGCGGGCCCCACGACGTCATGGACTACGCCCGCTCCGGCGCGCACGCCGTGCTGGTCGGCGAGGCGCTCGTGACCGACGACGCGCCGCGCTCGTCCGTCGCCGACCTCGTCGCGGCCGGGTCGCACCCGTCGCTGTGGTCCGTGCGGCCCTGAGGCACGACGGCACCGTCCGTCACGTCGCAGGCGCCGCGCCCCGGCCCAGCACACCCCACCACGCAGGAGGACCGGCCCCGTGCCCGACTCGACACCATCGACCACCCCTCCGAGCGGCGCGCACTCCGTCCGCGCCGACCTGACGCGCTCCCTCGCGACCCAGGAGGGTCCCTACTTCGGCGAGTTCGGCGGGCGCTACGTGCCCGAGGCGCTCGTCGCCGCGCTCGACGAGCTCGAGACCGAGTACCGCAAGGCGCTCGACGACCCGGCGTTCGTCACCGAGCTCGCGCGCCTGCAGCGCGAGTACACCGGCCGCCCGAGCCCGCTCACGGAGGTGCCCCGCTTCGCGGAGCACGCCGGCGCCTCGCGCGTGTTCCTCAAGCGCGAGGACCTCAACCACACCGGCTCGCACAAGATCAACAACGTCCTCGGCCAGGCGCTGCTCGTCAAGCGCATGGGCAAGAAGCGCGTGATCGCCGAGACGGGCGCCGGCCAGCACGGCGTCGCGACGGCGACGGCCGCGGCCCTGCTCGACCTCGAGTGCGTCGTCTACATGGGCGAGGAGGACACGCGGCGCCAGGCGCTGAACGTCGCGCGCATGCGCCTCCTCGGCGCCGAGGTCGTCCCCGTGACGATCGGCCAGCGCACCCTCAAGGACGCGATCAACGAGGCGCTGCGCGACTGGGTCGCCAACGTCGACACGACGCACTACCTGCTAGGCACCGTGACCGGGCCCCACCCGTTCCCCGAGATGGTGCGCGAGTTCCACCGCGTCATCGGCGAGGAGGCGCGCACGCAGATCCTCGACCGCATCGGGCGCCTGCCCGACGCGCTCGCCGCGTGCGTGGGCGGCGGCTCGAACGCGCTCGGGCTCTTCAACGCCTTCCTCGACGACGAGGGCGTCGAGCTCTTCGGCTTCGAGGCGGGGGGCGAGGGCATCGAGACGGGCCGCCACGCGGCCCGCTTCAGCGGCGGCGCACCGGGCGTCCTGCACGGCGCGCGCTCGTACCTCCTCCAGGACGAGGACGGCCAGACCCTGCCGAGCCACTCGGTGTCCGCAGGTCTCGACTACCCGAGCGTCGGGCCCGCCCACTCGTGGCTCCACGACCTCGGCCGCGCGACGTACCTGCCCGTGACCGACGCCGAGGCGATGGACGCGTTCCGGCTGCTGTGCCGCACCGAGGGGATCATCCCCGCGATCGAGTCGGCCCACGCCCTCGCGGGCGCGCTGCGGATCGGGCGCGAGGCCGCGGCCGCGGGCCGCACCGACCACGTGATCCTCGTGAACCTCTCGGGGCGCGGGGACAAGGACGTGGCGACCGCCGCCCGGTGGTTCGACCTCGTGGACGACGACGCGATCGCCGAGACGGCGACGGGCACGGAGGGACAGCTGTGAGCGCCGCCCAGACCCAGGACGCACCCGGGGCGTCGACGCCGGGGACGGCGTCGGCCACCGCCAGCCGCCTGCTCGAGCTGCGCGCGGAGGGTCGCGCGGGGCTCGTCGGCTACCTGCCGGTCGGTTTCCCGACCGTCGAGCGCTCCGTCGAGGCGGCGCTCGCGCTCGTGGACTCGGGCGTGGACGTGCTCGAGCTCGGCATCCCGTACACGGACCCCGTCATGGACGGCCCGGTGATCCAGGCCGCGGCGCAGGCGGCGCTCGACGGCGGCGCGCGCGTCGCGGACGTCTTCCGCGTCGTCGCGGCCGTCACGGAGCGCACGGGCGGGCGCGTGCCGGTGCTCGTCATGACGTACTGGAACCCCGTGCTGCGCTACGGCGTCGACGCGTTCGCGCGCGACCTCGCTGCCGCCGGGGGAGCCGGGCTCATCACGGCCGACCTCGTCCCCGACGAGGGTCGCGCGTGGCTGGACGCCGCCGAGGCGCACGGTCTCGACCGCGTGTTCCTCGTCGCGCCGAGCTCGACGCCGGAGCGCCTCCGGCTCACCGCGCGCGCGTCGCGCGGCTTCGTCTACGCCGCCTCGACGATGGGCGTCACGGGCGTGCGCGCCGCCGTCGGGCCCCAGGCCGCGCGGCTCGTCGCCGACACGCGCGCGGCGGGCGCCGAGCTCGTGTGCGTCGGCCTCGGCGTCTCCACGGCCGAGCAGGCCGCGGAGGTCGCGCGCTACGCCGACGGCGTCATCGTCGGCTCGGCGTTCGTCCGGCCCCTGCTGGGCGACGCCCCGTGGGACGAGCGGCTCGCCGCGCTCCGCACGGTCGCCGCCTCGCTGGCGGCCGGGGTGCGGTCCGCCCGCCAGGAGCAGCCCGGCACGACGACGCCCGGCGGGGTGGTCGCATGAGCGCCGCGCTCGCCGTCGGGCAGCTCGTGGAGGCCGCGGGCGCCCTGCCCGCGGCGATCCCGAGCCCGCCCCAGCACACCTGGTACCTCGGGCCGTTCCCGATCCGCGCCTACGCGCTCGCGATCCTCGCCGGGATCGGCGTCGCCCTGTGGCTCACGCGGCGTCGCTGGGTGGAGCGCGGGGGAGAGGCCGACGACGTCCTGGAGATCGCGTTCTGGGCGGTCCCGTTCGGGATCGTCGGCGGGCGGCTCTACCACGTCTTCTCGACGCCCGACCCGTACTGGGGTCCGAACGGGGACCCCGTCCGCGCGCTGTACGTGTGGGAGGGCGGCCTCGGCATCTGGGGCGCGGTCGCGCTCGGCGCGGTCGGCGCGTACATCGGGTGCCGGCGCCAGCGTGTGAGCTTCCCGGCGTTCGCGGACGCGCTCGCCCCGGGGCTGCTCCTCGCGCAGGCCGTCGGCCGCCTCGGCAACTGGTTCAACCAGGAGCTGTTCGGCTCGCCCACGACGCTGCCGTGGGGCCTGCGGGTCGACGACTCGGTCGCCGCCGCGGCCGGCTACCCGCCGGGCACGCTGTTCCACCCGACGTTCCTCTACGAGATGGTCTGGAACATCGCGGCTGCCCTGCTCCTGATCTACCTGGACCGTCGGTTCCGGCTCGGTCATGGTCGGGTATTCTGGCTCTACGTCTTCGTCTACACGCTCGGTCGGGTGTGGATCGAGATGCTGCGCATCGACGAGGCCGAGCTCGTCCTCGGTCTCCGGCTGAACGTCTGGACCTCGATCCTGGTCGGTGTCGGTGCGTTGGTAGCGTTTATCGTTGTCGGGCGTCGCCACCCCGGGCGCGAGGAGACGGTGTCCCTCGACGCGCCGGGCGAGGCGCCCGCCACGGAGCCCACGGAGCCGGTCGAGGAGTCGACCGACGCCGCGGACCCCGAGAAGACCGCGGACTCCGACGACTCGGAGGAGTCCGAGCAGGCAGATGCCGCGCGACCAGACCCCGGTCGCTGAGCCTCCGTCACTCAACGGCGAATCCGCCGGGCGACCGCCCGGTGGTTCCGTCATGTCCACCAGGGCCGACGACGTCCCGAACCCCCCCCAGCTGGAACCAGCCCGGCCGTCTCGGTCGGGCGCCTGTGAGGACGGTGTTGATGACCACGCCGCAGTATCGGGACGCGCACCGGGCACCCGCCCTGTCCGCCCCTCCCACGGCATCCGGTCTGTACGACCCCGCCGCCGAGCACGACGCGTGCGGCGTCGCCTTCGTGGCGACGCTCCGCGGCACGCCCGGACGCGACATCGTGGACGCGGGGCTCACGGCCCTGCTCAACCTGGACCACCGCGGCGCGGTGGGCGCCGAGGAGAACAGCGGCGACGGTGCGGGGATCCTCACGCAGATCCCCGACGCCTTCGTGCGCGACGTGGTCGACGCCGAGCTCCCGCCCGCCGGGCACTACGCCATCGGCATGGCGTTCCTCCCGCAGGACCCCGAGGCGGCCGCGACCACGGCCCGCGCGGTCGAGGCGATCGCCGCCGAGGAGAAGCTCGAGGTCCTCGCCTGGCGCGACGTCCCCGTGACGGCCGACCTCGTGGGCCCGAGCGCGCGCGCCTCGATGCCGCTGTTCCGTCAGGTCGTCGTGGCCGACCCGTCGCGCGAGCTGGCCGGCGTCGACCTCGACCGCCGGACGTACCGCCTGCGCAAGCGCGCGGAGAACGAGCTCGGTCTCTTCTTCGCGTCGCTGTCGGCGCGCACGCTCACCTACAAGGGCATGCTCACGACGGCGCAGCTCGAGCCGTTCTTCCCGGACCTGTCCGACCCGCGGTACGCGAGCGAGATCGCGCTCGTGCACTCGCGGTTCTCGACGAACACGTTCCCGTCCTGGCCGCTCGCGCAGCCGTTCCGGATGATCGCGCACAACGGCGAGATCAACACGGTGCGCGGCAACCGGAACTGGATGGCCGCGCGCGAGGGCACGCTCGCGAGCGACGCCCTCGGCGACCTCGCGCCGCTGCTCCCGGTCTGCTCGGACGGCTCGAGCGACTCGGCGAGCTTCGACGAGGTGCTGGAGCTGCTGCACCTGTCGGGCCGCTCGCTGCCGCACGCCGTGCTCATGATGGTCCCGGAGGCGTGGGAGAACCACGCCGAGATGGACCCGGACCTGCGCGCGTTCTACGAGTACCACTCGACGCTCATGGAGCCGTGGGACGGCCCCGCGTGCCTCAACTTCACCGACGGCACCCTCATCGGCGCGGTCCTCGACCGCAACGGCCTGCGCCCCGGGCGCTACTGGGTCACCGAGGACGGCCTCGTCGTGCTCGCGAGCGAGGCGGGCGTGCTCGACCTCGACCCCGCGACGATCGTCCGCAAGGGCCGTCTCGAGCCGGGCCGCATGTTCCTCGTCGACACCGGCCAGGGCCGGATCATCGAGGACGAGGAGATCAAGTCCCAGCTCGCGGCGCAGCGCCCGTACGCGCGGTGGGTCGCGGAGAACGCGGTCTACCTCGACCAGCTCCCCGAGCGCGAGCACGTCGCGCACAGCCCCGCGTCGGTCGAGCGCCGCCAGCGTGCCTTCGGGTACACGCAGGAGGAGCTCAAGGTCATCCTCACCCCGATGGCCAACACGGGCGCCGAGCCCCTCGGCGCCATGGGCACGGACACGCCCATCGCCGTCCTCGCGAAGCGTCCGCGCCTGCTCTTCGACTACTTCACGCAGATGTTCGCGCAGGTCACGAACCCGCCGCTGGACGCGATCCGCGAGGAACTCGTCACGTCGATCGGCGGGGCGATCGGCCCCGAGCCGAACCTGCTCGTCGACACCCCGGAGCACGCGCGCAAGCTCATGCTGCCGTTCCCGGTGCTCGACAACGACCAGCTCGCGAAGATCATCCGCGTCGACAAGGACCCGAACCTCGCGGGCGTCTTCCGCGCCGTGACGATCAAGGGCCTGTACCGCGTCGCGGGCGGCGGCGAGTCGTTGCTCGCGCGGCTCGAGGAGATATTCGCCGAGGTCGACGCGCACGTCGCGGCCGGCGCGAGCTTCATCGTGCTGTCGGACCGCGACTCGGACGCCGAGCACGCACCGATCCCGTCGCTGCTGCTGTCGAGCGCGGTGCACCACCACCTCCTGCGGCGCCACACGCGCACGCAGGTGTCGCTCGTCGTCGAGGCGGGGGACGTGCGCGAGGTGCACCACGTCGCGCTCCTCATCGGCTACGGCGCCGCCGCGGTGAACCCCTACCTCGCCATGGAGACCGTCGAGGACCTCGCGCGCCGCGGCTACCTCGCGGTCGACCCGGCCAAGGCCGTCGCGAACCTCATCAAGGGCCTCGGCAAGGGTGTCCTCAAGGTCATGAGCAAGATGGGCATCTCGACCATCTCCTCCTACCGCGGCGCCCAGGTCTTCGAGGCCGTGGGTCTCTCGCACGACCTCGTGCAGGCGTTCTTCACCGGCACGACGTCGCGCCTCAGCGGCATCGGGCTCGACGTCGTCGCGGCCGAGGTCGCGGCGCGCCACGTGGACGCGTACCCGCGCTCCGGCAACCACCGTCCGCACGTCCGTCTGACCACGGGCGGCGAGTACCAGTGGCGCCGCGACAGCGAGGAGCACCTGTTCGACCCGGAGACGGTGTTCCGCCTCCAGCACTCGACGCGCGAGCGCCGGTTCGACATCTTCCGCGAGTACACGCACCGCGTGGACGAGCAGTCCTCACGGCTCATGACCCTGCGTGGCCTCCTCGAGCTGCGCGAGGGCGAGCGCCCCGCGGTGCCGCTCGACGAGGTCGAGCCCGTGAGCGAGATCGTCAAGCGCTTCAACACCGGCGCGATGTCGTACGGCTCCATCTCGGCCGAGGCCCACGAGACCCTCGCGATCGCGATGAACCGCCTCGGCGGTCGGTCGAACACGGGCGAGGGCGGCGAGGACCCCGAGCGCCTGTACGACCCGGAGCGTCGCTCGAAGGTCAAGCAGATCGCGTCGGGCCGCTTCGGCGTCACGAGCGAGTACCTGACGAACGCCGACGACATCCAGATCAAGCTCGCCCAGGGCGCCAAGCCCGGCGAGGGCGGTCAGCTGCCGGGCCACAAGGTGTACCCGTGGGTCGCGAAGACCCGGCACTCCACGCCGGGCGTCGGCCTCATCTCGCCGCCGCCGCACCACGACATCTACTCGATCGAGGACCTCGCGCAGCTCATCCACGACGCGAAGAACGCGAACCCGGCGGCGCGCGTCCACGTCAAGCTCGTCTCCGAGTTCGGCGTCGGCACGGTCGCGACGGGCGTGTCCAAGGCGCACGCGGACGTCGTCCTCATCTCGGGCCACGACGGCGGCACGGGCGCGAGCCCGCTGACGTCGCTCAAGCACGCGGGCACGCCGTGGGAGATCGGCCTCGCCGAGACGCAGCAGACCCTCGTGCTGAACAACCTGCGCGACCGCATCGTCGTGCAGGTCGACGGGCAGATGAAGACCGGGCGCGACGTCGTCGTGGCCGCGCTGCTCGGGGCCGAGGAGTTCGGCTTCGCGACCGCGCCGATGGTCGTCTCGGGCTGCGTCATGATGCGCGTGTGCCACCTGGACACGTGCCCGGTGGGCGTCGCGACGCAGAACCCGGAGCTGCGGGCCCGCTTCACGGGCAAGCCGGAGTTCGTCGTGAACTTCTTCGAGTTCATCGCGGAGGAGGTGCGCGAGTACCTGGCGCGCCTCGGGTTCCGGAGCATCGAGGAGGCGATCGGCCACGTCGAGTACCTCGACACGCGCCAGGCGATCGACCACTGGAAGGCGCAGGGTCTCGACCTCGCGCCCATCCTCGAGAAGCCCGTCCCCGTCGAGGGCGCGTCGCTGCGGAACACGACGACGCAGGACCACGGCCTCGAGAAGGCGCTCGACAACCAGCTCGTCGCGCTGGCCGAGGACGCGCTGGAGCGGCGTGAGCCGGTGCGGATCTCGCTGCCGGTCCGCAACGTCAACCGCACGGTCGGCACGATGCTCGGCCACGAGGTGACCAAGCGCTTCCGCGGCGAGGGCCTGCCGGACGACACGATCGACGTGACCCTCACGGGGTCCGCCGGCCAGTCGCTCGGGGCCTTCCTCCCGCGCGGCGTCACGCTGCGCCTGTTCGGGGACGCGAACGACTACGTCGGCAAGGGCCTGTCGGGCGGGCGGATCGTCGTGCGGCCGGACCGCAACGCGGTCCTCACCGGGTCGAGCAACGTCGTCGCCGGGAACGTCATCGGCTACGGCGCGACGTCGGGCGAGATCTTCCTGCGCGGCCGCGTCGGGGAGCGCTTCGGCGTCCGCAACTCGGGCGCGACGCTCGTCGTCGAGGGCGTGGGCGACCACGGGTGCGAGTACATGACGGGCGGCACGGTCGTCGTGCTGGGCCCGACCGGGCGCAACTTCGGCGCCGGCATGTCCGGCGGCACCGCGTACGTGCTCGACCTGCGCGAGAGCGCCGTGAACACGAGCGCGCTCGCGACCGGCGAGCTCGGGCTGAGCCCGCTCGAGGACGCCGAGGTCGCGCTCGTCGAGCGGCTCGTCCGCCGTCACCACGAGGAGACCGGATCGCCGCTCGCGGCCGAGCTGCTCGAGGACTTCGCCACGGCGGTGCAGCGCTTCACGCGCGTCCTGCCGACCGACTTCGCCCGCATGCGCTCGGCGCTCGAGAAGGCCGAGTCGGCCGGTCTCGACCCGGCCGCGCCCGGCGTGTGGGACCAGATCTTGGAGGTGGCCCGTGGCTGACCCCCGCGGATTCCTGAAGGTGCGGGAGCGCGAGCTCCCGCCGAACCGCCCGGTGGCCGTGCGCCTGCGGGACTGGAAGGACGTGCACGCGCACCTCGAGGAGGGCCAGCCGTTCCTCAAGGAGCAGGCGGGCCGCTGCATGGACTGCGGCATCCCGTTCTGCCACCAGGGCTGCCCGCTCGGGAACCTCATCCCCGAGTGGAACGACCTCGTCTACCGCGAGCAGTGGGCCGACGCGATCGACCGCCTCCACGAGACGAACAACTTCCCGGAGTTCACCGGTCGCGTGTGCCCGGCGCCGTGCGAGTCGAGCTGCGTGCTCGGCATCAACCAGCCGCCCGTGACGATCAAGAACGTCGAGGTCTCGATCATCGACGAGGCGTTCGAGCGCGGGTACGTCACGCCCCAGGTGCCGCAGCGGCTCACGGGCTTCACGGTCGCGGTCGTCGGGTCCGGTCCTGCCGGGCTCGCCGCCGCGCAGCAGCTCACGCGCGCCGGGCACACCGTCGCGGTGTACGAGCGCGACGACGCCGTCGGGGGCCTGCTGCGCTACGGCATCCCCGACTTCAAGCTCGAGAAGCACCACATCGACCGCCGCGTCGCGCAGATGGAGGCCGAGGGCACGCGGTTCCGCCCCGGCGTCGAGATCGGCGTCGACATCACGTGGGACGACCTGCGGGCGCGCTACGACGCCGTCGTGGTCGCGACCGGTGCGACGGTGCCGCGCGACCTGTCGGTGCCCGGGCGCGAGCTCGGCGGCATCCACTTCGCGATGGACTTCCTGCACCAGGCGAACGCGGTCGTGGCGGGGCACGAGGTGCCCGACCAGATCACGGCCACCGGCAAGCACGTCATCGTCATCGGTGGCGGCGACACGGGCTCGGACTGCCTCGGCACCTCGCTGCGCCAGGGCGCCGCGAGCGTCACGACGCTCGCGATCGGCAAGCAGCCGCCGCTCGAGCGGTCCGCGACCCAGCCGTGGCCGACCGACCCGATCGTGTTCGAGGTGTCCTCGTCCCACGAGGAGGGCGGCGAGCGCGAGTTCCTCGCGTCGACCGTCGCGTTCCTCGGCGACGAGAACGGGGCCGTGCGCGCGCTGCGCGTCGCGGAGACCGAGTACCTGCCCGACGGCCGTCGCGTGCCCAAGGAGGGCACCGAGCGCGAGATCCCCGCGGACCTCGTGCTCGTCGCGATGGGCTTCACCGGACCGGAGACGGCTGCCCTCACGACCCAGACCGGCGCGGACCTCACGGGGCGCGGCCTCGTGGCGCGCGGCGACGACTTCGCGTCGTCGCTGCCCGGGGTCTTCGTGGCCGGCGACGCCGGTCGTGGGCAGTCGTTGATCGTGTGGGCGATCGCCGAGGGGCGGGCGGCGGCGGCATCCGTCGACGCCTACCTTCAGGGAGGGACCGAGCTGCCCGCGCCCGTGCGCGCGAACACCGTGTCCTTGCGCGCTTGACGTGCACCCCGACGTCGGATGTCCGGCGCCGGGACGATGAGCGGGGCATCCTAGGGAGGGGCACCCCGCGACGACCGGCTCCTGGCCGGTCGGAAGACTAGAGGCTGGAGATATGCGCAGAGCAAAGATCGTCTGCACCATCGGACCCGCGACCGAGTCGAAGGAGCAGCTCCGCGCGCTCGTCGACGCGGGCATGGACGTGGCGCGGATCAACCGCAGCCACGGCAGCGCCGAGGAGCACGCGGCCGTCTACCACGGCGTGCGCGAGGCCGCCGCCGAGTCGGGCCGCTCCGTGGCCGTCCTCGTCGACCTCCAGGGGCCGAAGATCCGTCTGGGCCGCTTCGCGGGCGACGAGAAGCACTGGCTCGAGGAGGGTGACACCTTCACGATCACGACCGAGGACGTCGTCGGGACCAAGGAGCTCGTCTCCACGACGCACAAGGGCCTGCCGGGCGACGCCCGCGTCGGCGACCCGATCCTCATCGACGACGGCAAGGTGCTCGTCCGCGTCACCGCCGTCGAGGGCCCGCGCGTCGTCACGCGCGTCGAGGTCGCCGGCCCGGTGTCGAACAACAAGGGCCTGAACCTCCCGGGTGTCGCCGTCTCCGTGCCGGCGCTCTCCGAGAAGGACCAGGACGACCTGCGCTGGGCCCTCGCGCTCGGCGCGGACATCATCGCGCTGTCCTTCGTGCGGTCCGCGAAGGACTTCGAGGACGTCAAGCGGATCATGGACGAGGAGGGCCGCACGGTCCCCGTCGTCGCGAAGATCGAGAAGCCGCAGGCCGTCGAGAACCTCGCCGAGATCGTCGACGCGTTCGACGGCGTCATGGTCGCCCGCGGCGACCTCGCGGTCGAGCTCCCGCTGGAGCAGGTGCCGCTCGTCCAGAAGCGCATCGTCGAGCTCGCGCGTCGCAACGCGAAGCCCGTCATCGTCGCCACGCAGGTGCTCGAGTCCATGACGAACTCGCCGCGCCCGACGCGCGCCGAGGCGTCCGACTGCGCCAACGCCGTCCTCGACGGCGCCGACGCGGTCATGCTCTCGGGCGAGACGAGCGTGGGCGAGTACCCGATCCTCACGGTCCAGACGATGGCCCGGATCATCGAGGCGACGGAGGAGGCGGGCCGCGAGCGCATCGCGCCGCTCGGCTCGACGCCGCACACCCGCGGTGGCGCCATCACGCGCGCGGCGGCCGAGATCGGCGAGATCCTCGGTGCGAAGTACCTCGCGACGTTCACGCAGTCGGGCGACTCGGCGCGCCGCATGTCGCGCCTGCGCTCGTCCATCCCGCTGCTCGCGTTCACGCCGCGCGAGCACGTGCGCAACGTCCTGTCGCTCACGTGGGGCACCCAGACGTACCAGGTGCCCGAGGTGGAGAACACCGACGCGATGGTCGGCCAGGTCGACACGACCCTGCAGGCCAACGGCCTCGCCGAGGTCGGCGACCTCGTGGTCGTCGTCTCCGGCGCCCCCGTGGGCCAGCCGGGCACGACGAACTCGATCCTCGTGCACAAGATCGGCGACCACTCCGACACCCGGAACTGACGTCCGGAGCTCTCACCGGAGCTGACGCCGCGCGCCCGCCACGGGCGCTCGTGCTGCCCGACGGCGGCGCCCCCTGCGCGGGGGCGCCGCCGTCGGTCGTCCTGCGCGCCCGGGAAAGCCCGCGACACGGCCCCCGGCGCGCCCCTACCCTCGCGGGATGCGAGCCGTGCCTGCGTCCCTGGACCCCGCGGTCGTGCGTCGGGTCGACGCGCGGCTGGACGCCGTCGTGCGCGACGAGGGCGTCGCGGTCCCGCTCGCGGTGGAGAGCGGCAGCCGCGCGTGGGGGTTCCCGTCGCCGGACTCGGACTACGACTGCCGCTTCGTGTACGTGCGCCCGGGGGCCGACTACCTCGACCCCTGGCCGCGGCGCGACGTCGTCGAGACGCCGCTCGACGCGGTGCTGGACGTCAACGGGTGGGACCTCGTCAAGGCCGTGCGGCTGCTCGTGCGCGGGAACGCGACGCTGCTGGAGTGGCTGCGCTCGCCGATCGTCTACCGCGGCGACCCCGCGTTCCGCGCGGACCGGCTCGCGCTCGCCGAGCGGGTCGTCGACCGCGACACCGTGCGGCGCCACTACCTGCACGTCGCGCTCGGCCAGCGGGAGCGCTGGTGGACGGCGGACGACGTGCCGCTCAAGAAGCTCTTCTACGTCCTGCGCCCGGCCGCGACGCTGCGCTGGCTGCGCGTGCGGCCGGACGCCGTCCCGCCCATGCGCCTCGCGACGCTGCTCGACGAGGGCGAGGCACCGAGCGCGGTGGTGCAGGAGGCGTCCGGGCTCGTCGCGCTCAAGGCGGTCTCGCGCGAGATGGGCGCGGGCCCCGTCCCGGCCGTGCTCCGCCGGTTCGTCGACGACGAGCTCGCCGCCGCCATGACGGCCGCGACGGTGGCGGGGGCCGGGGCCCTGACGGCTCGCTCGGTGGCGGGGGAGTTCTTCCGGTCGGCGGTCGCGCGGTACGGCCCGGCGGGGTCGCGGTCGACGACGGCTGCGGGCGTGCCGGGCGCCGCGTCGGGGGAGTGGCGGTGACCGACGGGCGCGCGCCTCGCTCGAGCGAGCACGGCGGGTCGGCCCTACCCTCATGTGGGTGACCAGCGACCAGATCGAGGACGTCGACCAGGACCTGTACGCGGCGGCGAGCGACCCCGACGCCGACGGCGCGGCGGCCGCCGCGCGCGAGGCGACCTTCCGTGCGCTCGTCGCGCGCCGCGACGCGCGCGAGACCGCGGAGGCGGCCGCCACCGTGAGCGAGCAGGTCCAGCAGGTGGCGGAGGCCGCCGAACGCAGCGCGCAGGACGCGCTGACGTCCGCGACCGTCGCGCACTCCGCCGCTCTCCTCGGCGACGAGGCGATCGCCCGGCAGGCGGCGCGCGACGCGAGCGCCGCCGCCCGGGAGGCCGCGCGCGAGGCGGTCGTGCTGGACACGGCGCGGCCCGAGCTCTAGACGGCGTCGGTCCGTGCGCGGGGCCCCGCGGTCCGTCCGTGCCGTCCCGAGTCCCGCGGCACCGCTCGTCCTCGCCCTCTACCCTGGGCCCAGCGCTCGGCGTCCGCTCGGTGCTGACCATCCAGCCACCGGTGGACGGTGGGAGAGCGAGGTCCGTCGTGGCCCGAGCGCACCGGCGCGGGCGCTCCTCGGGGAGCACGGTCCTTCCGGCCCTCCAGGAGCGGTACGACCTGATCGACGGGGTGCGGGTCTACTCCGTCGTCGCGGAGCCGGACCGGGCAGAGCGCCCGGAGGGTCGCACCGTACCCGCGGACGTGGTCCTCGTGCACGGGCTCGCGCTGTCGACCCGGTACCTGGAGCCGGGCGTCCGCCGGCTCGGGACGGACCGCCGCACCGCCGCACTGGACCTGCCGGGCGTCGGGCGCAGCGGCCGCCCGCCGCACCTGCCGTCGATGGCCGAGATGGCGGACGTCGTGGCCCGCTGGATGGACGGGCTCGGCATGACGGGCGCGGACGTCGTCGGGCACTCGTTGGGCTGCCAGATCGTCAGTCATCTCGCCGCGGAGCGGCCCGACCTGGTCCGGCGGGTCGTCCTCGTCGGCCCTTCCCGGGACCCGGAGCACCCCCGGTGGTGGCAGAGCGCGTGGCGCCTGCTCCTCGACGGCCCGCGCGAGAGGTGGTCGCTGCTGCCGATCGCCGTCGTGGACTACCTGCGTGCCGGTCCGGTCGCGGCGGTGCGGGCCCTGAAGCAGGCGCGCCGCGCCGAGGTCAGCCACCTGGTGCAGAGCATCACGCAGCCCGTCCTCGTGGTCGTCGGGGACCGCGACCCGCTCGTCTCGGGGACGTGGGCCCGCCGACTCGTCGACGCGCTGCCCGACGGGCGGCTCGTCACGGTCCCGGGGGCTCCGCACGGGCTGCCGTACTCCAGCGTGGAGTCCTTCGTCACGACGACGCGGGACTTCCTCGACCGCGAGGAGCCGTGACGTCGAGCACCGTACGCCTGCCGAGATGAGGGGTGCCCCGGGTGGGATTCGAACCCACACTGGATCGGGTTTGAGCCGAACGCCTCTGCCGGTTGGGCTACCGGGGCCGCGCGCGGAAGGGCCCAGCCGGGCTCCGCCGCGCGGGCACCATCGAACCACACGCGCGCGCCTTCACGAGAATCACACTCCTCGGAGGGTGAAACGCGGGGGCGGCACCCGGTGTGGCGCACTACGATGAGTCCCGTGAGTGACCAGACAGCGCAGCCCGAGGACAAGCAGCCGCTCGACCTGCCCCCGATGATCGAGCCCGAGCCCGCCGCCACCCCCGCTCCGTCGGGTCGCGCCGCGCGCCGCGCCGTCGTCGCGGAGGACGAGGCCCTGATCCGTCTCGACGTCGTCGAGACGCTGCGGGACGCCGGGTTTGACGTCGTCGGCGAGGCCGGCGACGGTGCGACGGCGGTGAAGCTGGCGCTCGAGCTCAAGCCCGACGTCGTGGTCATGGACGTGAAGATGCCCGAGCTCGACGGCATCTCCGCGGCGGAGCAGATCGGCAAGGCGCACGCCGCCCCGGTCGTCCTGCTGACGGCGTTCTCGCAGGCGGAGCTCGTCGAGCGGGCGCGCGACGCCGGCGCCATGGCGTACGTCGTCAAGCCGTTCACCCCGGCGGACCTGCTGCCTGCGGTCGAGATCGCGATCTCGCGCTACTCGCAGATCTCGGCCCTCGAATCCGAGGTGGCCGACCTCGCGGAGCGCTTCGAGACGCGCAAGCGCGTCGACCGCGCGAAGGGCCTGCTCATGACGAAGATGGGCCTGTCGGAGCCGGAGTCGTTCCGCTGGATCCAGAAGACGTCGATGGACCGCCGTCTCACGATGCGCGAGGTCGCGGACGCCGTCATCGAGCAGGTCGGCGGCGCCTGAGCCGCCCGCCGCGCCCGGTGCGCCGCGCGGGGGTCCTGATCAGGACCTTTGTCACGGGGCTCCGGGCGGGCTATCGTCTTGGACTGGCGTCCAGCAGTTCCGGGGCGGTGAACACGGTCGCCACGTAGTGCTCATGTCGACGGCCGACGGTGCTGTCCGAGCGACGTGGACCTTCTCACGCCCCACGTCCCTCGGTGCCGCCGCCGGTCCCACGGTGCGAACGAGGAGGAGCGCAGTGCGCCCAGCAGTGGAGGTCAGGCCCGCGGTCGGTGACGACCTGCCGGGGATCGCTGTGCTGTGCTCGGAGGCACGCCGCGAGTCGGCGTCCGGGGCGCAGATCTGCGCGCCCGACGAGGACCGCCTGGTCCGGCACCTGTCGGTGCTGCTCACCCTGCCCGGCGGCAACGTGCTCGTCGCCCTGCACGACGGCCGCCCCGTCGGGTTCGTCCTGGCTCGCGTGCTCGACCCGCACCTGTTCGCAGACGAGCCGAGCCTGTACGTCGAGGCGGTGTACGTGGGGGAGGACGCCCGGCGCCGCGGCGTGGGCCACGCGCTCCTCAGCGCGACGGCCGAGCTCGCCGCGTCGTCCGGCGCGACGCACGTCTACTCCGTGCCCATCCCCGGTTCCCGCGGTGTGCAGCGCTTCCTCGCGCGACTGGGCTTCGGCCCGGTGGCCGGGCACCGCGTCGTCTCGACGGCGGTCCTGCAGCGACGGCTCGCGGCCGACCTCACCCCGGCCCGCCGGGGCACCCGCTCTCTCGAGGACCTCATCGCGCGCCGTCGGCGCGCCCGCACCGAGACGATGTCGGGGCCGGTCGACCTGCGCGAGTTCCAGGCCGAGTACAACCGCCGTGCGGGCGTGGTGACGCCGGCCGACACGCGCGAGACCCTGCCCGGCTGAGCCGGGCTCCCGCGCCCCGCGACCGGCGTCGCCCCGGTCAGCCCTGCGCGAGGATCATGCACGTGAGGCGCGCCGTGCACACGCGGCGACCCTCGTCGTCGGACACGACGATCTCGTAGCTCGCCGTCGTGCGCCCGCGGTGCACCGCGACCGCCTCGCCGTGCACCCAGCCGTCGCGCACGCCCCGGTGGTGCGTCGCGTTCACCTCGATGCCGACGGCCGCGCGCCCGGGCCCGCCGTGCAGCTGCGCGGCGATGGATCCCAGCGTCTCGGCGAGGACGACGGACGCGCCCCCGTGCAGCAGCCCCGCGGGCTGCGTGTTGCCCGCCACGGGCATGCGTGCGGTGACGCGGTCGGCCCCCACCTCGCCCAGCTCGATGCCCATGCGCTCGATGAGCGTCCCCTCGGTGCGCAGGCCCATCGCCTCGTAGGCGTGACGCGGGGCGTCGGGTGTCGACGGGGTGGCGTGGGTCGGCGTCCCGGTCGGGGCGGCGTTCTGGTCGGAACCGTGCGTGTGGGTCATGGGCGATAGGTTGGCACCCGTGACGACCTCCGCGCGACCTCGCCTCCTGCTCATCGACGGACACTCCATGGCCTACCGCGCGTTCTTCGCGCTCCCGGCGGAGAACTTCTCGACGACCACGGGGCAGCACACGAACGCGGTCTACGGGTTCACCTCGATGCTCATCAACCTCCTGCGGGACGAGGAGCCCACGCACGTCGCCGTCGCGTTCGACGCCGGGCGCCAGTCCTTCCGCACCGAGATCCTGCCCAGCTACAAGGGCACGCGGGAGTCCACCCCCGAGCCGTTCCGGGGCCAGGTGCCGCTCATCAAGGAGATCCTGGAGACGCTGCACATCCCGACGCTCGAGCGCGAGGGCTACGAGGCCGACGACATCTTCGCGACCCTCGCGACGCAGGGCGCCGCCGCCGGGATGGAGGTGCTCGTCTGCTCGGGAGACCGGGACTCGTTCCAGCTCGTCGGCCCCGACGTCACGGTGCTCTACCCGAAGAAGGGCGTCTCGGAGCTCGCGCGCATGGACAGCGCCGCCGTCGTCGAGAAGTACGGCGTGCCGCCCGAGCGCTACCCGGACCTCGCCGCCCTCGTCGGCGAGACGTCCGACAACCTGCCGGGCATCCCCGGCGTCGGTCCCAAGACGGCCGCCAAGTGGATCACGGCGTACGGCGACCTGGACGGCCTGCTGGACCACGCGGACGAGATCAAGGGCAAGGCGGGGGAGAACCTGCGGGCGCACCTCGACCAGGTCCGCCTCAACCGGCAGCTCAACGCGCTCCTGCGCGACCTCGAGCTGCCCGTCGGCCCCGACGACCTCGCGACCCGTCCCTGGGACCGCGAGGCCGCCCACCGCGTCCTCGACGCCCTGGAGTTCCGCGCCCTGCGCGACCGGCTCTTCGCGATCGCCCCCGAGGGCGAGGTCGAGGCCGAGGCGGGGTTCGACGTCGCGCTCGCCGACGTCCTGCCGGGGGGCCTGGGCGCCTGGCTGGCCGAGCACGGCACCCGCCCGCTGGGCGTCGAGGTGGCCGGCAAGGTCGTGCCGGGTGGCGGGGACGCGTGGGGCCTCGCGGTGTCCGACGACGCGGGGGCGGCCGTCGCGCTCGAGCTCGCCGACGTCGCGGGCGCCGACGACGAGGCGCTCGCCGCGTGGCTCGCCGACCCGGAGCGGCCCAAGGTCGTGCACGGCGCGAAGTCGGCCTGGCACGAGCTCGCGGCGCGCGGCTACGACCTCGCGGGCGTCACGTTCGACACCGAGCTCGCCGCGTACCTGTGCCACCCCGACCAGCGGGGCTACGACCTGGGCGACCTCGTCGTGCGGCACCTGCACCGCGAGCTCCGCGCGGACACGGAGGCGGGCAACGACGCGCAGGGCGCGCTCGACCTCTCGTTCGACGGCAGCGGCGAGCAGGAGCGCGACGCGGTCCGTGCGCTCGCCGTCGCCCAGCTCGGCGAGGTCCTCGCGGGCGAGCTCGAGGACCGGGGGGCCACGACGCTCCTCGCCGACCTCGAGCTGCCGCTGTCCCAGGTGCTCGCGCGCATGGAGCAGCGCGGCATCGCGGCGGACGTCACGTACCTGCGCGAGCTCGAGCAGCACTTCGGCGACCTCGTCGCGACCGCCGCGTCGGAGGCGTACGCCGTCATCGGGCGCGAGGTGAACCTGGGCTCCCCCAAGCAGCTCCAGGAGGTGCTGTTCGACCAGCTCGGGATGCCCAAGACGAAGAAGATCAAGACGGGCTACACGACCGACGCGTCGGCGCTCGCGGACCTCTTCGTCAAGACGCAGCACCCGTTCCTCGAGCACCTGCTCGCCCACCGCGACGCGTCGCGGCTGCGCCAGACGGTCGAGGGGCTGCTGAAGTCCGTCGCCGACGACGGCCGCATCCACACGACGTTCCAGCAGACGATCGCGGCGACGGGCCGGCTCAGCTCGACCGACCCGAACCTCCAGAACATCCCGATCCGCACCGAGGCGGGCCGGCGCATCCGGCGCGCGTTCGTCGTCGGCGAGGGCTACGAGACGCTCATGACGGCCGACTACAGCCAGATCGAGATGCGCATCATGGCGCACCTCTCGGGCGACGAGGGTCTCATCGAGGCGTTCCGGTCCGGGGAGGACCTGCACTCCTACGTCGGGTCGCGCGTGTTCGAGGTCCCGGCGGCCGAGGTCACGCCGGCGATGCGCTCGAAGATCAAGGCGATGTCGTACGGCCTCGCGTACGGGCTGTCGGCGTTCGGGCTCTCGCAGCAGCTCACCATCGAGGTGGGCGAGGCCCAGAAGCTCATGGACGACTACTTCGAGCGCTTCGGCGGCGTGCGCGACTACCTCACGGGCGTCGTCGACGAGGCGCGGGCCACGGGCTACACGGCGACCATCCTCGGGCGCCGCCGGTACCTGCCCGACCTCACGAGCGACAACCGGCAGCGCCGCCAGATGGCGGAGCGCATGGCCCTCAACGCGCCGATCCAGGGCAGCGCGGCCGACATCATCAAGGTCGCGATGCTCAACGTGCAGCGCGCGATCGACGAGCGCGGGCTGCGCTCACGGCTGCTCCTCCAGGTGCACGACGAGCTCGTGGTCGAGGTGGCCCCGGGCGAGCGCGACGCGGTCGAGGAGGTGCTGCGCACGCAGATGGGTGCCGCGGCGGACCTCGACGTGCCGCTCGACGTCTCGGTCGGCGTCGGCGCCACGTGGCACGAGGCGGGTCACTGACCCGGGCGCGTCAGCCCGGGAGGCGCGTGCGGAAGATCGCCGTCCCGGGCAGGTAGGCGCCGCGCACCGGTCCCCAGCCGCCCCACACCTCGGTGTTGTCGGCGGGCCACTCGGGCTCGACGACGTCGCGCAGCTCCAGCCCGGCGGCGACCACCTCGCGCACGTGGTCGCCCAGGGTGCGGTGGTACTCGGCGTAGACGACACGGCCGGCGGCGTCGGTCTCGACGTAGGGCCGGCGGTCGAAGTAGGACCGGTTCGCGGTCAGCCCGCGCTCGCTCGGGTCGTCGGGGAACGCCCACCGCGTCGGGTGCGTCACCGAGAACGTCCACGTGCCGCCGGGCCGCAGCACGCGTGCGACCTCGCGGTGGACGGCCGCCGCGTCGGGCACGAACGGGATCGCGCCGAACGAGGTGAACGCGACGTCGAACGTGGCGTCGGCGAACGGGAGCCGGCGCGCGTCGGCCTGGACGGCCGGGACGCGCACGCCCGTCGCCCGGTCCAGCGCCGCCCCCGCGGCGAGCATGCCGCCGGACACGTCCGTCGCGACGACCTCCGCCCCCTGCGTCACGAGCCAGCGCGAGCACTGCGCCGCGCCCGCGCCGACCTCGAGCACCCGGCGTCCCGCGACGTCGCCGAGCAGACGCGCGTCCCGCTCGCGCAGGCCCTCCGGGCACCAGCAGAAGTCCACCGCGCCGAGGAAGGTCCCGTGCTCGTGGAGGTACTCCTGCGCGTTGGCGTCCCACCAGCCGCGGCCGGCGCGGCCGCCCTCGGTCGCGGGCACGTCGCGGTAGCCGGCGTCGGCGGTCGGACCGGGGGCCGCGCCGGAGGGCGCGACGACGGGCGGCTCGGGCGAGGAGGGCACGCTCATGCCTCCCATTCTCCCGGTCCCCGCCGCACGGCCCGTCCGGTCGGGACCTTGGTCGTCGGCGTGCCCGCGGACCGGGACGGGCGGTGACCCGTCGCGCGGGGGTGGCTAGGGTTGAGGGCGACGCGGTGCCGCGGAGGTCGGCACCTCCGTCGACGCCCGGCATGCGCGCGAGGCCGCGCGACGCGACGACGAGACGGAGGAACAGGTGCGCATCGGACTTCTCACCGGCGGGGGCGACTGCCCCGGGCTGAACGCGGCGATCCGGGCCGTGGTCAAGCAGGGGACGGGGGAGTACGGGCACACCATCATCGGCTTCCGCAACGGCTGGCGCGGCGTCGTCGACGGCGACGTGCACCCGCTCGGCCGTCAGGACATCCGGAACGTCCTGCCCGTGGGCGGCACGCTGCTCGGCACGGCGCGGTTCCACCCGCGCGAGGAGGACGGCAGCATGGACGCCGTGCTCGCGACCGTCGAGGCCGAGCACCTCGACGCGCTGATCTGCATCGGCGGCGACGGCACGCTGCACGCGGCGAGCCGCGTCGCGGAGGCGGGCGTGAAGATCGTCGCGATCCCCAAGACGATCGACAACGACGTCGAGGGAACGGACCTGTCGATCGGGTTCCACACCGCCGTGAACATCGCGACGGAGGCGCTCGACCGCGTGCACACGACGGCGGAGAGCCACAACCGCGTCATGGTGGTCGAGGTCATGGGCCGCCACGCCGGCTGGATCGCGGTCAACGCGGGCATCGCCGGCGGCGCCGAGGTCGTGCTCGCGCCGGAGCAGCCGTTCGACATCGACCAGGTCGTGAAGTTCCTCCGCCACCGGCACCGCGCGCACGCGAACTTCTCGATCGTCGTCGTGGCCGAGGGCGCCGTGCCGCGCGAGGGGTCGTCGATGGAGTTCACGCAGCAGCTCGGCCGGTTCGGGGAGATCGTCGCCGGCTCGATCGGGGAGCGCGTGAGCGCCGAGATCGCGGAGCGCACCGGGTTCGACACCCGGCTCACGGTGCTCGGCCACGTGCAGCGCGGGGGCGAGCCCACGCCGACCGACCGGATCCTCGGCAGCCGCTTCGGCGTCGCGGCCGTGGACGCCGTGAGCGCGGGGACGTCGGGCGTCATGACGGCGCTGCGGGGCGAGCGGGTCGAGCTCGTGCCGCTCGCGGAGGTCGCGGGCCGGCCGAAGCGGGTCCCGGAGGAGCTGCTGCGGGTCGCCCGCGTGCTCGCGTGACGCGGAACCGGTAGTCGGGACGCCCCGGCGGGGGGCGCGAGACGCGTTGACCGCCGGGGTGACACCCGGATAAGGTGGACGGCGGTGCGCTGCGCCTGCCTTCATCCCGAGCCACGACGTCGACCACGACGCCGGAGCGTCCGGGGGCGTCGGCGGGAGACGCGCCGAAAACCCTAACCGCTCGACTACACCTGTCCGCATCGGAGCATCGAACTCAATGACCATCTCTACCCCCGCGAAGTCCGCACCCCAGGTTGCCGTCAACGACATCGGCACCGAGGAGGACTTCCTCGCCGCCGTTGACGCGACCATCAAGTACTTCAACGACGGCGACATCGTCGAAGGCACGATCGTCAAGGTGGACCGCGACGAGGTCCTCCTCGACATCGGCTACAAGACCGAGGGCGTCATCCCCTCCCGCGAGCTGTCCATCAAGCACGACGTGGACCCCGGTGAGGTCGTCAACGTCGGCGACGCGGTCGAGGCCCTCGTCCTCCAGAAGGAGGACAAGGAAGGCCGTCTGATCCTGTCCAAGAAGCGCGCCCAGTACGAGCGCGCCTGGGGCACGATCGAGAAGATCAAGGAGGAGGACGGCGTCGTCACCGGCACCGTCATCGAGGTCGTCAAGGGTGGTCTCATCCTCGACATCGGCCTCCGTGGCTTCCTCCCGGCCTCCCTGGTGGAGATGCGTCGCGTCCGCGACCTCCAGCCGTACGTCGGCAAGGAGATCGAGGCGAAGATCATCGAGCTCGACAAGAACCGCAACAACGTCGTCCTCTCGCGCCGTGCCTGGCTCGAGCAGACGCAGTCCGAGGTCCGCTCCACCTTCCTGCAGACCCTGCAGAAGGGCCAGGTGCGCCCCGGTGTCGTCTCCTCGATCGTCAACTTCGGCGCGTTCGTGGACCTCGGCGGCGTCGACGGCCTCGTGCACGTCTCCGAGCTGTCCTGGAAGCACATCGACCACCCGTCCGAGGTCGTCGAGGTCGGCCAGGAGGTCACGGTCGAGGTCCTGGACGTCGACTTCGACCGCGAGCGCGTCTCGCTGTCGCTGAAGGCGACGCAGGAGGACCCGTGGCAGACGTTCGCCCGGACCCACGCGATCGGTCAGGTCGTCCCGGGCAAGGTCACCAAGCTCGTCCCGTTCGGTGCGTTCGTGCGCGTCGAGGACGGCATCGAGGGCCTCGTGCACATCTCGGAGCTGGCCGTGCGCCACGTCGAGCTGCCGGAGCAGGTCGTCAACGTCGGTGACGAGGTCTTCGTCAAGGTCATCGACATCGACCTCGAGCGCCGCCGCATCTCGCTGTCGCTCAAGCAGGCCAACGAGGGCGTGGACCCGGAGTCGGACGACTTCGACCCCGCGCTCTACGGCATGGCCGCCGAGTACGACGAGCAGGGGAACTACAAGTACCCCGAGGGCTTCGACCCGGAGACCAACGAGTGGCTCGAGGGCTTCGAGGCGCAGCGCGAGGCGTGGGAGGCGGAGTACGCCAAGGCGCACGAGCGCTGGGAGGCGCACCGCAAGCAGGTCGCGGAGGCCGTCAAGGCCGACTACGACGCCGCGTCGGGCGAGACCACGAGCTCCTCGAGCTCGTCGTCCTCCAGCACGTCCTACTCGTCGGCCCCGGCCGCCGAGGCGACGGGCACGCTCGCGTCGGACGAGGCGCTCGCCGCGCTCCGCGAGAAGCTCACGGGCAACTGACCCGGCCGGCGGCCCCGCGCGGGACGCCACGCTGAGCAGACGAAGGCCCGCCACCCCTCGGGGTGGCGGGCCTTCGCCATGTCCGGCACGTGCCCGGGCACTCGCGGCGCCGACCAGGTGGTCCTGGTCCGTCAGCGGCCGTGGACGAGCCGGGACCGCCTGGTCGACGCCCCGGGACCGCCTGCTCGGCGGTCGGGCGTCAGGCCGTCGCCGGCTCGGGGGCCGTGGCAGCGGCCGGGAGGGTGGCCGGGTCGGTGCCCGACGACGCGGGCGAGTCGGCGAACTGCGTCCGGTAGAGCGTGGCGTAGCGCCCGCCACGAGCCAGGAGCTCGGTGTGCGTGCCCGTCTCGACGACCCGGCCGGCGTCGAGCACGACGATGAGGTCGGCCTCGCGGACGGTGGAGAGGCGGTGCGCGATGACGAGCGAGGTCCGGCCGCGCAGCGCCTCGGCGAGCGCGGCCTGGACCGCCGCCTCGGAGTCCGAGTCGAGGTGCGCCGTCGCCTCGTCGAGGACGACGAGCTGAGGGGCCTTGAGGAACACCCTGGCGATCGCGAGGCGCTGCCGCTCACCGCCGGACATCCGGTAGCCGCGGTCGCCCACGACGGTGTCCATGCCGGACGGCAGGGCGGCGACGACGTCCCACACGTGCGCGCGCCGCAGCGCGGACTCGAGCTCGGCGTCGGTCGCGTCGGGCTTGGCGTACCGCAGGTTCTCCGCGATCGAGTCGTGGAACAGGTGCGCCTCCTGCGTGACCACGCCGACGGCGTCGTGCAGGCTCTCCTGCGTGACGTCGCGCAGGTCGCGACCGGCGATCCGGACGTGGCCGGCGCTCGGGTCGTACATGCGCGTCACGAGCTGCGACACGGTGGTCTTGCCCGCGCCGGACGACCCGACGAGCGCGACCATCGCGCCCGCGGGCACGGAGAACGAGACGTCGTGGAGCGTGTCGGTGGTCGGGTCGGTGCCCTCGACGGCCACGGACTCGAGCGACGCGAGGGAGACCTCGGCCGCGCTCGGGTAGCGGAAGGTCACGCCGTCGAGCTCGAGGCTCGCGCCCTCGCGCGCGACGTCCGCGGCGAGGTCGTCGGCGTCGGGGGCGTCCGTGACGGTGGGCTCGAGGTCGAGCACCTCGAGCACGCGCTCGAAGCTGACGAGGGCCGTCATGACGTCGACCTGGACGTTCGACATCGCCGTCAGCGGGCCGTAGAGACGGCCCAGGTAGGCGGTGAGCGCGACGACCGTGCCGACGGTCAGCGAGCCCGAGATGGCCATGACGCCACCGAGACCGTAGACGATCGCGACGGCGACGGACGCGACGACCGTGAGACCGACGCGGAAGACCGTCCCGTACATGGCCTGGCGGACCCCGATGTCGCGGACCCGACGCGCCTGGGCGGCGAACCGTGACGACTCGCGGTCCGGGTCGCCGAACACCTTGACGAGGTGGGCGCCCGCCACGTTGAAGCGCTCGTTCATCGTCTGCGCCGCTTCGGCGTTGAGCTCGTAGCTCTCCCGCGTGATCGCGGCGAGGCGCTTGCCGACCCAGCGGGCGGGCAGGACGAACGCGGGCAGGAGGGTGAGCGCGAGGAGGGTGAGCTGCCACGACATCGAGAGCATCGCGGCGAGCACGAACACGACGGTGAGCAGGTTGGAGAACACGTTCGACAGGGTCGACGTGAACGCCTGCTGGGCGCCGAGGACGTCACCGTTGAGGCGCTGGACGAGCGCACCGGTGCGCGTCCGGCTGAAGAAGGCGAGCGGCATGCGCTGGACATGGTCGAAGACCGCGGTGCGCAGGTCGACGATGAGCCCCTCGCCGATGCGGGAGGAGAACCAGCGCTGCGCGACGCCGAGCGCGCCGGAGAGCACGGCGAGGCCGGCGGCGACCGCCGAAAGCGCGACGACGAGGCCGACGTCGCCGGCGGTGATGCCGTCGTCGATGATGCGCTGGAAGAGGAGCGGGGTGACGGCACCGGCGGCGGCGTCGACGGAGATGAGCACGAGGAACGCGGCGAGCTGGCGCCGGTAGGGCCGGGCGAACGTGAGCACCCGGCGGATCGTGCCGCGGTGCAGCCGTCGGGAGGTGACGGAGGCGTCCTGGCGGAAGGAGCGCATGCCGCGCCCGCCGCCGGCGCCGGGGAGGGATGAGGGGAAGGACATGGGGCCTCCTGGGTGGGGGAGGGGCGCGTCGTCCGCGGCGGCGGTGGCCGTCCGGCGGGCGCGGTCCGAGGATCGCTCGCGCGACAACGATAGTGAGTCTAACTCACAATGAGCCGATACCACAAGTGGGTCCGGGCCCGGTACGCTCGGCCTCGTGACGACCGACGCGAGCCAGCCTGCCACGCCGGGCGCAGCCCCGGGTGGCCGAGCCACCTCCACCGACGAGGCGGGGGAGTTCCTCGCGCTCCTGCACGCCGCGCTGCGCAGCGTGCGCCGCGAGGCGAGCGAGCGCCTCGAGCCCGCGGGCACGACGCCCGGCCAGTTCCGGATGCTGCGCTTCCTCTCCCGCTGCGACGGCCCGTGCCGGCTCGGCGCGGTGGCGTCGGCGCTCGACGTCGCGCCGCGCTCGGTCACCTCGAAGGTCGACGACGCCGAGCAGGCCGGTCTCGTGCGCCGCACTCCCGATCCGCAGGACCGTCGCGCCACGCTCGTCGAGCTGACGCCGCGCGGGCGCGAGGTCGTCGAGCAGGTCGGGGCGGAGAGGTCGTCGAGCGCGGGCACCCTGCTGGCCCGCCTGGACGCGCGCGAGCGCGCCGAGCTGCTCCGGCTGCTGCGCGCGGTCGCGGGCGAGCGGCCCGACGACGGCGAAGCGGCCGAGGGCTCCCCGGGGGCGATCTCCTCCCGCTGAGCGCCGGCTGGTCGAGGGGCGCCCCGCGCCCCGACGCGGGGCGGTGCGCCGGCTGGCAGGATGGGACGCATGTTTCGCATCGGCCTGACCGGAGGAATAGCGGCGGGGAAGTCCGTCGCGCTCGCCCGCTTCGCCGAGCTGGGCGCGGTGGTCGTCGACTACGACGCCCTCGCGCGCGACGCCGTCGCGCCCGGCACCGTCGGCCTCGACGAGGTCGTCGAGGCCTTCGGCCCCGGGGTGCTCGGGGAGGACGGCGCGCTCGACCGGCCCGCGCTCGGACGCGTGGTGTTCGGGGACGACGTCGCGCGCGAGCGGCTCAACGCGATCGTCCACCCCGAGGTGCGCCGGCTCGCCGCCGAGCGCGAGGCCGCGGCCGGTGCGGCCGACCCGCGGGCCGTCGTCGTGCACGACATCCCGCTCCTCGTCGAGACGGGCGACCCGGCGCGGTTCCACTGCGTCGTGGTCGTGCACACGCCCGAGGACGTCCGGGTGGACCGCCTCATGACGTCGCGGGGGCTGAGCGAGGACGAGGCGCGCGCGCGGCTCGCCGCGCAGGCCGACGACGCGGCGCGCCTCGCGGCCGCGGACGTCACCCTCGACGGCTCGGGCGAGCCCGACGCGCTGCGCGCGCAGGTCGACGCGCTCTGGGCGCGCGTGCGCGCGGAGGTCGACGCGGAGGCGCTCGCGGAGCTCGAGGAGCGCGAGGCGTGACGGTCGTGGTGAGCGGCTTCGAGCCCTTCGGCGGCGACGCGACGAACCCCTCGTGGGAGACCGCCCAGCTCCTCGCGGAGCGCGCCGAGGAGCTCGTGGGGGACCGCGTGGTCGCCGTCCGGCTCCCCGTCACGTTCGCCGGGGCTTGGCCCGCGCTCGACGCCGTCGTCCGGGAGCACGACCCGGAGGTCGTCGTGGCGCTGGGGCTCGCGGGCGGCGCCGGGCGCGTGCGCCTCGAGCGCGTGGCCGTCAACGTGCGCGACGCCCGGATCCCCGACAACGCCGGGGCGCAGCCGGTCGACGTGCCCGTCGTGCCGGGGGCGCCCGTCGGCCACTGGTCCACGCTCCCGCTCAAGGCGTCGCTCGTCGCCGTCCGGGAGGCCGGTGTCCCCGTCGAGGTGTCCGGGACGGCCGGCACGTACGTGTGCAACGACGTGTTCTACGCCCTCATGCACCACTGGGGCTCCGTGGCGGGCCGCCGTGCGGGCTTCGTGCACGTGCCCGACGCCGGCGCGGTGCCCGTCGAGGACCAGGTGGCCGCCGTCGCTGCGGTCGTGCGGCAGGCGCTCCGTGGCGCCCCCGAGCCGCGGGTCGCCGCGGGCACCGAGAGCTGAGCGGGCGCCCGGGCCGGCAGGTCGCCCTGCCGGCCCCGGCGCCGCGGACCGTCAGCCCGCCGCGCGGCGGCGGGCGACGACCACGAGCAGCGTCGCGCCCCCGGCGAGGAGGAGCGCCGCCACCACGGCGAGCACGACGACGGACGAACCGGTCGAGGCCAGACCGCCCCCCGGCGTCGGCTCGCTGCTGGGGGCCGCCGACGGCGTCGGGTCCGTGCTCGCGACGGGCGTCGCCTGCGGAGCGGGCGTGCTCTCCGCGGCGGGCTCGCCCGGCACCTCGGCGCCGGGGGTCTCGGTGGTCGTCGGGGGCGTCGTCGTCTCGGTGCCACCCGGGGTCGGGGTCTCGGGAGTCGGCTCCGGCTCCGGCTCCGCGGCGACCGGGACGGGCTCGCACGGGCCCGCGAACGGGTAGTTGTGGTGCTCGATGCCGGCCCCGCCGGTGTACGCGACCGCGCCGTTCGCGAGGACGCGCCCGTTCGTCGACGTGGACACCGTGAGCGTCGCGTCGGCGCGCGGGACGACGATCGTGCCGGGGAACTGGTCGTTCGTGCCGAGCGCGACCTGCGTCGCGTCCGGGAACGCCCAGAGGAAGTGGGACGACAGGTACTGCGTCGCCTGGTAGAGGCGCACGCCGTCGTACGCGACGTACTGAAGGGACGGGATGCGCACCGTGGACCCGCTGACGCTGAGCAGCACCGGGCCGGTGCCCGTGACGTGCAGCTCGCGGAGCGACGCGGCACCCTCCGCCGTGAGCGCGTACCGCGCGCCCGCCTCGACGGTCAGGACGCCGTTCTCCGGGGCGACCTGCTCGGCGCCGTCGGTCGCGTCGGCGGCGATGCCGGCGACGAGCGCGGGGAGCTCGTCGTAGGGCGCGAGCGCCGCGTCCCGGCCGACACCCTGGCGCACGGACCCGTGCGTGCCGAGCGCGTTCGCGCTCTCGGTGCTCGGCGCCGAGCCCGTGATCGTGCCTCCGACGACGACGTTGCCGCCGCGCGACGCGTGGAACCCGACCTGCGTGTTCCGCGCGGTGGCGAGGTCGCCCCCGACGACGAGCATGTCGGTCCCGCCCGCGGGGGTGATCGCTGACCCGCCGCCGCCCGCGGTCCCGACGTTGAGGGAGCCGGCCCCCGCGAGGTCGGCGTCCCCGCCGACCACGACGCGGCCCTCGAGCTCGGTCGCGGTCGCGACGGTGAGCCCGCCGCCCGCCCAGATGCCGACGCCCGCGTCCTCCACCGCGGTGAGCTCGTAGACGCCGACGGGGCGGGTCGTGGCGTCCGCGGAGCAGACGTCGTCGGCGCCGACGGCGGGCGTCGCGCTCGCGGGCGCGACGAAGCCGACCGACAGGGCCAGGGTGGTGAGGGCGATCAGGGGGATTCCGCGGGGGCGCGCGGGGTGCAGGCGCATGAGGGCTCCAGGTCGAGGGGTCGTTGGCCGTGCTGACGAGAGCTGCGCGTGGGCCTCCACGCCCGTGGCCGGCCGGTCGCCGGAGCTCCACGGGCGTCGGGGAGCGGGCAGGTCGAGGGAACACTAGGGGTTCGGCACCACGCCTTCCAAATTGCGCGCGGGTGAAGTCGGGTGTATGGGGTGCGCGGCCCGGCGAGGCGCTCCCGCGAACGATGTGGGTGGCTGGACGTACCGTGGACACATGCGTCCCGTGACCGATCTCCAGCGCGCCACCGCTCCGTTCGAGGTCATCTCCGAGTACCAGCCGTCGGGCGACCAGCCCACGGCCATCGCGGACCTCTCGCAGCGCGTCCGCGCGGGCGAGAAGGACGTCGTGCTGCTCGGTGCCACCGGGACGGGGAAGTCCGCCACGACGGCCTGGCTGATCGAGGAGCTGCAGCGCCCGACCCTCGTCATGGCCCCCAACAAGACGCTCGCCGCGCAGCTCGCCACGGAGTTCCGCGAGCTGCTGCCGAACAACGCGGTCGAGTACTTCGTCTCGTACTACGACTACTACCAGCCCGAGGCGTACATCGCGCAGACGGACACCTACATCGAGAAGGACTCGTCCATCAACGACGAGGTGGAGCGGCTGCGCCACTCCGCGACGAGCTCGCTGCTCACGCGCCGGGACGTCGTCGTCGTGGCGTCCGTGTCGTGCATCTACGGCCTCGGCACCCCGCAGGAGTACGTCGACCGGATGGTGCGCCTCGACGTCGGGATGCAGGTGGAGCGCGACGACCTGCTGCGGCAGTTCGTCACGATGCAGTACACGCGCAACGACATGGCGTTCACGCGCGGCACGTTCCGCGTGCGCGGCGACACGGTCGAGATCATCCCGGTCTACGAGGAGCTCGCGGTCCGCATCGAGTTCTTCGGCGACGAGATCGAGAGCATCCAGACGCTGCACCCCCTCACCGGTGAGGTCATCCGCTCCGAGCCGAGCATCCACGTGTTCCCCGCGACGCACTACGTCGCCGGGCCGGAGCGCATGGAGCGCGCGATCTCCTCGATCGAGGCCGAGCTCACGGAGCGGCTCGACGAGCTCGAGCGGCAGAACAAGCTGCTCGAGGCGCAGCGCCTGCGCATGCGCACCACCTACGACATCGAGATGATGCGCCAGATCGGCACGTGCTCCGGGATCGAGAACTACTCCCGGCACATCGACGGCCGCGAGGCGGGGTCGCCCCCGAACACCCTGCTCGACTACTTCCCGGAGGACTTCCTCCTCGTCATCGACGAGTCGCACGTGACCGTGCCGCAGATCGGCGCGATGTTCGAGGGTGACATGTCGCGCAAGCGCAGCCTGGTGGACCACGGGTTCCGCCTGCCGAGCGCGATGGACAACCGCCCGCTGCGGTGGGAGGAGTTCGTCGAGCGCATCGGCCAGACCGTGTACCTGTCGGCCACGCCGGGCGACTACGAGCTCTCGATGGCGGACGGCGTGGTCGAGCAGATCATCCGCCCGACGGGTCTCGTGGACCCCGAGGTGATCGTCAAGCCGACCACCGGCCAGATCGACGACCTCCTGCACGAGATCCGCGAGCGGGTCGACCGCGACGAGCGCGTGCTGGTCACGACGCTCACCAAGAAGATGGCCGAGGACCTCACGGACTACCTGCTCGAGAAGGACGTGCGGGTCCGCTATCTCCACTCCGAGGTCGACACGCTGCGCCGCGTCGAGCTGCTGCGCGAGCTGCGCCTCGGCGAGTACGACGTCCTCGTCGGCATCAACCTGCTGCGCGAGGGCCTCGACCTGCCCGAGGTCTCGCTCGTCGCGATCCTCGACGCCGACAAGGAGGGCTTCCTGCGCTCGCCCAAGTCGCTCATCCAGACGATCGGGCGCGCGGCCCGCAACGTGTCCGGCCAGGTGCACATGTACGCGGACCGGATCACGCCGGCGATGGCCGCGGCGATCGAGGAGACCGAGCGGCGTCGCGAGAAGCAGATCGCGTACAACACCGAGCACGGCGTCGACCCGACGCCGCTGCGCAAGCGCATCTCCGACGTGACCGACATGCTCGCGCGCGAGGACGTGGACACCGCCGAGCTCCTGGCCGGTGGCTACCGCCAGCCGGGCAAGGGCGCGAAGGGCAAGGCCCCGGTGCCGGGCGGCCCGAAGGAGGGTGCGTCGTCGGGGAACCGGCTCGCGGGCGCGGCGGCGAGCGACCTCGCGGAGCTCATCCAGGAGCTGAGCGACCAGATGCACGCGGCCGCGGGCGAGCTCCAGTTCGAGCTCGCGGCCCGGCTGCGCGACGAGATCTCGGGGCTCAAGAAGGAGCTGCGCCAGATGCACGCCGCGACGGCCTGACCGGTTCTGGGGGGACCGGCCGGGCGTCGCCGCGGGCGCGCCCGCGGAACAGTCCACGGTGGCGTGGTGTTGTCACACGAGCAGGAGCGATGGCCTATGCTGGCTCCTCGTTGAAGGGGAGTATTCCTCCGCGGTGATGTCGTCATCACGGTCGGCGCAGTCGTCGGCCCGGTGTCACCGGTCCCGCAACCACCAGCCCGCGTCTCGGACGCGCGCGCATGGCGGTGCGTGGCGGAAGAGACCTTCGGTACTCAGTGCTACGTACCGGAGGTTTCTGCATGGACGTCCCCGTCTGGGCCTGGCTCGTCACCATCGGCGTGATCCTCGCGATGCTCGCCGTCGACTACGTCGGCCACGTGCGCACGCCGCACGCCCCGAGCCTGCGCGAGGCCAGCTGGTGGTCCGCGGGCTACGTCGCCGTCGCGGTGCTGTTCGGCGGCATCGTCTGGGCCGTCTGGGGGTCGACGTACGGCGGCGAGTACTTCGCCGGCTACATCACCGAGAAGAGCCTGTCGGTCGACAACCTCTTCGTCTTCGTGCTCATCATGACGAGCTTCCGCGTCCCGCGGCTGTACCAGCAGAAGGTCCTGCTGATCGGCATCACGATCGCGCTCGTCCTGCGGACGATCTTCATCCTCCTGGGCGCCGCGCTCATCGAGAACTTCAGCTGGATCTTCTACGTCTTCGGCGCGTTCCTGCTGTACACCGCGTGGACGCAGGTGAAGGCGGGCTCCGGTCACGACGAGGAGTTCCACGAGAACGGCGCGCTCAGGCTGACCCGCCGCCTGTTCCCGACGACGGAGACGTACGTCGAGGACAAGATGACGACCAAGATCGACGGGAAGCGCTTCATCACCCCGATGCTCATCGTCATGATCGCGATCGGCAGCGCCGACCTGCTGTTCGCCGTCGACTCGATCCCCGCGATCTTCGGCCTCACGCAGGAGACGTACCTCGTGTTCGCGGCGAACGCGTTCTCGCTGCTCGGCCTGCGCCAGCTCTACTTCCTCATCGACGGCCTGCTGGACCGCCTCGTCTACCTCGCCTACGGCCTCGCCGCGATCCTCGGCTTCATCGGCGTGAAGCTGCTCATCCACGCGCTGCACAAGAACGAGGTGCCGTTCATCAACGGCGGTGAGCACATCACCGTCATCCCGGAGATCCCGACCGCCCTGTCCCTCGGGTTCATCGTCGTCGTGCTCACGATCACCACGGTCGCGAGCCTCGCCAAGGACCGCGCCGACCGTCGACGCGAGGCCGAGATCTCGGAGGGCTAGCCACCGATGGTTCACGAACTTCCCGTCTGGTTCGAGTGGGCGTCGCTCTCGGCGCTCGCCGTCCTGCTCCTCGTCGACCTGTTCGTCGTCGGGCGCCGGCCGCACGTCCCGTCCATGCGCGAGAGCGCGCTGTGGGTCGGGTTCTACGTCGCGCTCGCGCTCGTCTTCGGGGCGGTCGTCGGAGCGGTGGGGGGCGCGGCACCGGCCGGGGAGTTCTACGCCGGGTGGCTTACCGAGTACAGCCTCTCGGTGGACAACCTGTTCGTGTTCGTCATCATCATGGCGCGCTTCGCGGTCCCGCGGGAGCAGCAGCAGCGCGTCCTCATGGTCGGGATCATCGTCGCGCTCGTCCTGCGGGGAGCGTTCATCCTGGCGGGCGCGGCGATCATCTCGCAGTTCGTCTGGGTGTTCTACCTGTTCGGCGCGTTCCTCGTGTACACGGCGATCAAGCTCGTGGCGGGCGGCGACGAGCCCGAGGAGTACCACGAGAACCGCGCCGTCCGGGCGCTGCGCCGGGTCCTGCCGCTCGGCACCCGGTACGACGGCGGCCGGCTGCGCACGGTCGAGGACGGCAAGCGGGTCTTCACGCCGCTCGTCGTCGTGTTCCTCGCGATCGGCAGCACCGACCTGCTGTTCGCGTTCGACTCCATCCCGGCTATCTTCGGGCTCACGCAGGACCCGTTCATCGTCTTCACGACGAACGTCTTCGCCCTCATGGGGCTGCGCCAGCTCTACTTCCTGCTGGGCGGTCTGCTCGAGCGCCTGGTCTACCTGCCGATCGGCCTGGCCGTCATCCTCGGGTTCATCGGCGTCAAGCTCATCCTCGAGGCGCTGCACGAGAACACGCTGCCGTTCATCAACGGGGGCGAGCACCTCGAGGCGGTGCCGACGGTCCCCATCTGGCTCTCGCTCGTGGTGATCGTCGGGGCGCTCGCGGTCACGACCGTCGCGAGCCTGCTGCGCACCCGTGCGCTGCACGCACGGAGCGAGCCGGCGGACGGCGAGGAGCCCGGGCCTGCGGCGTCGTCCACGGAGGACGCCACGGAGACCGTGACCGACGAGGCGCCCGCCGCGGGGGAGACCCCGCCGCAGGGCGGCGGGGTCCCTCGCGGTGGTGCCGTGCGCTAGCGCGCCGCCCGGCTCAGACGCGGTCCGCCCAGTCGCCGATCACCGGCGACCACGGGCGGACCGCGCGCTGTGCGACCAGCCCGGCGCGCGCGAAGGGGTCCTCGTCGAGGACCGCGGCGACGGCGTCGGGCGTCTCCCCGTCGAGGACGAGCAGCGCTCCGGCGGGCGCGCCCTCGTGGGCGGGGAGCGGACCGGAGGCGAGGAGCGTGCCCCGGGTGTGGAGGTCGGCGAGGAACGCGCGGTGCTCGGGTCGCAGGGCGTCGAGCTCGGCGCTGCGGTCGGCGTAGACGTAGGTGACGGCGTGGATCGGCATGGAGCCAGTGAACCAGGCCGTCCCGACGGCGTGCGGTCCGGTCCGCGCCTCGGCTGCGCCCCGTGCTCCTTGCCGCCCGCTACCGGCCGGCCGCTACCTGACCCGCGCTACCAGCCCCGCTCGCGCCACTCGGCGAGGTGCGGCCGCTCGGCACCGAGCGTCGTGTCGGCGCCGTGACCGGGATAGACCCACGTGGCGTCGTCGAACCGGTCGAAGACCCGCCCGACGACGTCGGACAGCAGGCTCGCGAACCGCGCCGGGTCGCGGTCGGTGTTCCCGACCCCGCCGGGGAAGAGCGAGTCCCCGGTGAACAGGTGCACCCGGCCAGGAACGGCCTCGGGCTCGGCGACGTCGTCCGGCTCGCCGTAGGCGAGCGCGACGGAGCCCGGCGTGTGCCCGCGCAGCGCCACGACCTCGAGGTCGATCGCGCCCACCCGCAGCACGTCCCCGTGCCGCACGCGGCGGGCGACGGCCACGCCGGACGCCGCGGCGACCGCGTCCGCGTCGGGCTCGCCGGCAGCCGACGACGCGCCCGTCGCGGCGACGACCGGCGCGAGCGCCCGGAGATGGTCGGCGTGCCGGTGCGTCGTGACGACGCCGTCCAGCCGTCCCGACGGCGAGCCCGCCCGCACGAGGTCGAGCACGTCGTCGGGCGCGTCGGCGGCGTCGACGAGGAGCTGGGCACCGGTGCGCCGGCACGTGAGGAGGTAGACGTCGTTCGCGAGCGGCCCGACGGCGAGCTTGCGGATCTCGACCTCGTCGAGCCGTCGCAGGTCGTGCGGGCCGCCCACGGCGACCTGTCCGGTGTACGTCATGCGCCCAGTGTGCCGTCCGCTCGCGGCGGGCAGTGCGCCGCGACCCCGGGCCGCGGTGACCCGGGTCACGGCGGAGAGCCCGGACGTGGGGCGCTCGTGTGCGTTCGTCGGGTGCCGTGCGAAGGTGACGTCGAACACCTGTGCGAGTGTGGGTGGTCGGCCGTACGATGCTGCGGTGAGCAATCGCCTCGTCATCTCCGGTGCCCGCGAGCACAACCTGCGCAACGTCGACCTCGACCTCCCGCGCGACAAGCTCATCGTCTTCACGGGGCTCTCCGGCTCGGGCAAGTCGTCGCTCGCCTTCGACACCATCTTCGCGGAGGGGCAGCGCCGGTACGTCGAGTCGCTGTCCGCGTACGCGCGCCAGTTCCTCGGCCAGATGGACAAGCCGGACGTCGACTTCATCGAGGGCCTGTCGCCCGCGGTCTCGATCGACCAGAAGTCCACGAACCGCAACCCGCGCTCGACCGTCGGCACCATCACCGAGGTCTACGACTACCTGCGCCTGCTGTTCTCGCGCGCCGGGACGCAGCACTGCCCGGTGTGCGGCGAGCGCGTCACCGCGCAGACCCCGCAGCAGATTGTCGACCGCCTCCTCGAGCTCCCCGAGGGCACGCGCTACCAGGTCCTCGCCCCGGTCGTGCGCGGCCGCAAGGGCGAGTACTCCGAGCTCTTCAAGGAGCTCCAGACCAAGGGCTTCGCCCGCGCCCGCGTCGACGGCGAGGTGCGCACCCTCACCGACGTCCCGGCGCTCGAGAAGAAGCTCAAGCACGACATCGAGGTGGTCGTCGACCGCCTCGTCGCGCGCGAGGGCGTCCAGCGCCGGCTCACCGACTCCGTCGAGACGGCCCTCGGGCTCGCGGGCGGGCTCGTCGTCGTCGAGCTCGTCGACGCGGACGCGGACGACCCGGCCCGGGAGCGCCGTTTCTCGGAGAAGCGCGCGTGCCCGAACGACCACGAGCTCGCGCTCGACGAGATCGAGCCGCGCACGTTCTCCTTCAACGCGCCGTACGGCGCGTGCCCGGAGTGCACGGGCATCGGGTTCCGTCTCGAGGTGGACCCGGACCTCGTGGTGCCGGACGACGAGAAGTCGCTGCGCGAGGGCGCGGTCGCGCCGTGGGCGCAGATCTCGTCGGAGTACTTCGAGCGCGTCCTCACGGCGCTCGCGGACGACCTGGGCTTCTCCATGGACACGCCGTGGCGCGCGCTGCCCGAGCGGGCGAAGAAGGCCGTGCTCCACGGCCAGAACCACCAGGTGCACGTGCGGTACAAGAACCGCTGGGGCCGTGAGCGGCAGTACTCGACCGGGTTCGAGGGCGTCATCACCTTCCTCGAGCGCCGGCACACCGAGACCGAGTCGGACTGGTCGAAGGAGAAGTACGAGGCCTTCATGCGCGAGGTCCCGTGCCCCGTGTGCCAGGGGGCGCGCCTCAAGCCGGAGGTGCTCGCGGTCAAGGTCGGCGGCAGGTCCATCTGGGACGTGTGCCGCCTGCCCCTGCGCGAGGCCGCGGCGTTCCTCGGGTCGCTCGAGCTGGGAGCGCGCGAGCGCGCCATCGCGACCGAGGTCCTCAAGGAGATCGACGCGCGCCTCGGGTTCCTGCTCGACGTCGGCCTCGACTACCTCTCGCTCGAGCGACCGGCCGCGACGCTCTCCGGCGGCGAGGCGCAGCGCATCCGGCTCGCGACGCAGATCGGCTCGGGCCTGGTCGGCGTGCTCTACGTGCTGGACGAGCCGAGCATCGGCCTGCACCAGCGCGACAACCGCCGGCTCATCGAGACGCTCACGCGCCTGCGCGACCTCGGGAACACGCTCATCGTCGTCGAGCACGACGAGGACACCATCCGCACCGCGGACTGGGTCGTCGACATCGGCCCGGGCGCGGGGGAGCACGGGGGGCGCGTCGTGCACTCGGGCGACTACGCAGGCCTGCTCGAGGCGCCGGAGTCCGTCACGGGCGCGTACCTGTCGGGGCGGCGCAGCATCCCGCTGCCGGCGCAGCGGCGACCGACGGACCCGGGTCGTCAGATCAAGGTCGTCGGCGCCCGCGAGCACAACCTCACGGGCATCGACGTGAGCTTCCCGCTCGGCACGTTCACCGCGGTCACGGGCGTCTCCGGCTCCGGCAAGTCGACCCTTGTGAACTCGATCCTGTACACCGTGCTCGCCAACGAGCTCAACGGGGCCCGGCAGGTCGCGGGCCGCCACACGCGCGTCACCGGTCTCGAGCACCTCGACAAGGTCGTGCACGTGGACCAGGGCCCGATCGGGCGCACGCCGCGGTCGAACCCCGCGACGTACACCGGCGTGTGGGACCACGTGCGCAAGCTGTTCGCGGAGACGACCGAGGCCAAGGTGCGCGGGTACACGCCGGGCCGGTTCTCGTTCAACGTCAAGGGCGGCCGCTGCGAGGCGTGCTCGGGCGACGGTACGCTGAAGATCGAGATGAACTTCCTCCCGGACGTCTACGTGCCGTGCGAGGTGTGCCACGGCGCGCGCTACAACCGCGAGACGCTCGAGGTGCACTTCAAGGGCAAGACCGTCGCGGACGTGCTCGACATGCCGATCGAGGAGGCGTCCGAGTTCTTCGCGGCCGTGCCCGCGATCTCGCGGCACCTCAAGACGCTCGTCGAGGTCGGCCTGGGCTACGTCCGGCTCGGGCAGCCGGCCCCGACGCTCTCGGGCGGCGAGGCGCAGCGCGTCAAGCTCGCGAGCGAGCTGCAGAAGCGCTCGACGGGCCGCACGATCTACGTGCTCGACGAGCCGACGACGGGCCTGCACTTCGAGGACATCCGCAAGCTGCTCGGCGTGCTCCAGTCGCTGGTCGACAAGGGCAACAGCGTCCTCGTCATCGAGCACAACCTCGACGTCATCAAGAGCGCGGACTGGGTCGTCGACATGGGCCCCGAGGGCGGCTCCGGCGGCGGCAAGGTCGTCGCGCAGGGGACGCCCGAGCAGGTCGCGCGCGTGGAGGCGAGCCACACCGGGCGCTTCCTCGCGGAGATCCTCGAGGGGCACGATCCCGTGCCCGTCGGGCCCGCGCCGTCGGCGTCCTCCGGGGCGTCGGCGCCTGCGGCGAAGGCCGGCAGGTCGACGAAGGGCCGGTCCGCGGCGGCGCGTCGAGCGACCGACGAGAAGCCGAAGACGGGGCGCCGCAAGGCGTCCGCGGCGTAACGACGGTGCGGCGCGGGTGCGGGCTCGAACAGGCCCGTACCCGCGCGGGCCCGCACCCGCGCGGCGTGCTCGGTGCTCGCCGCGTCGGGGCCGCGTGCTCGCCGTGCCCGGCGTCAGGCGGCGGCGCGCCGGGCGGGCGCCGGCTCGACGAGCACGCGGAAGTTCACCGAGCGCGCGATGAAGCAGTGGTCGTGCGCGCGCTGGTGGAGGGTGGCCAGCGCCGCCTCGTCCGTGCCGGGTCCGTCGTCGACCACCACGCGCGGGTGCAGCGTGACGTCCGTGAACTGGCCCTCGCCCCCGGACTCGACCCGCATGGTGCCGGTCGCGTCGTCGACGTACTCGCGCACGACGACGCCCGCCGCGGCCGCGAGGTGGAGGAACCACAGCATGTGGCACTGCGACAGGCTCGCGAGGAACAGCTCCTCGGGGCTGTACCGGGTCGGGTCGCCGCGGAACGCCGGGTCCGCGGAGCCGGGCAGCGGCGGCCTCCCGTCGAGGAGCACCTCGTGGTCGCGGCTGTAGGCGGTGTAGGACGCGGTGCCGCGGTCGCCCGCGCCGGTCCAGCGGGTCGTCGCGGCGTAGCCGTGCTGTGCGCTCATGGCCGCCACCCTAACGGTCGGTGACGCGCGTCACACGACGCCGTCCCGCGCCACCGCGTCCGTCGTCCCGCGTCCCCGCGTCGCCCCACACCCGAGCCACCGGCGTCGGTGGCCTGACCTAGGCTGGAGAACATGGCAGATCCCGCGACGTACCGCCCTGCGCCGGGGGAGATCCCCACCTCGCCGGGCGTCTACCGGTTCCGCGACGAGCACGGCCGTGTGATCTACGTCGGCAAGGCCAAGAACCTGCGCGCGCGCCTGTCGAACTACTTCCAGGACGTCGCGAACCTGCACCACCGCACCCAGACGATGGTCACGACGGCCGCGTCGGTCGAGTGGACGGTCGTCGGCACCGAGGTCGAGGCCCTCGCGCTCGAGTACACGTGGATCAAGGAGTTCGACCCGCGGTTCAACGTCAAGTACCGCGACGACAAGTCGTACCCGTACCTCGCGGTGACCATGGGCGAGGAGTTCCCGCGCGCCCAGGTGATGCGCGGCGCGAAGCGGCCCGGCACGCGGTACTTCGGGCCCTACGGCCACGCGTGGGCGATCCGCGAGACGCTCGACCTCCTGCTGCGGGTGTTCCCCGTGCGCACGTGCTCGGCGGGGGTCTTCAAGCGCGCCCACCAGACGGGCCGCCCGTGCCTGCTCGGCTACATCGACAAGTGCTCGGCGCCGTGCGTCGGGCGCATCACGCCCGAGGACCACAAGGCGCTCGCCGAGGACTTCTGCGACTTCATGGCGGGCGACACGCAGCGGTTCGTGCGCCGGCTCGAGCGCAAGATGAACGAGGCCGCCGCCGCGATGGAGTACGAGGCCGCGGCACGGCTGCGCGACGACATCGCCGCGCTCCAGCGCGCGACGGAGAAGAACGCGGTCGTGCTCGGCGACGGCACCGACGCGGACGTGTTCGCGCTCGTGGGCGACGAGCTCGAGGCGGCCGTCCAGGTGTTCCACGTGCGCGGCGGTCGCATCCGGGGTCAGCGTGGCTGGATCGTCGAGAAGGTCGAGGACGTCACGGACGCCGAGCTCGTCGAGCACCTGCTCCAGCAGGTGTACGGCGCGGCGGAGGAGGCCGTGGCGGCGGACGCCGGGACGCGCGCCGGGCGCGACCTCGCGCGCGACGCCGTGCCGCGCGAGGTCCTCGTGCCCGTCCTGCCGCCGGACACCGACCAGGTCACCACGTGGCTCTCCGGGCTGCGGGGCGCGCGGGTCGACGTCCGCGTGCCGCAGCGCGGCGACAAGAAGGAGCTCGCCGCGACGGTCCGCGCCAACGCGGAGCACGCGCTCGCGCTGCACCGCACGCGGCGCGCGGGCGACCTCACGACCCGCAGCCAGGCGCTGCGCGAGATCCAGGAGGCGCTCGAGCTCGAGACGGCGCCGCTGCGCATCGAGTGCTACGACGTCTCGCACAACCAGGGCACGTACCAGGTCGCCTCGATGGTGGTCTTCGAGGACGGGCTCGCGCGCAAGAGCGAGTACCGGCACTTCACGGTCCGCGGCCCGGACGGCGACGGCGCGGCCGACGACACGGCGGCGATGTACGAGGTGATCTCGCGCCGCTTCAAGCGCTACCTGTCCGACCGCTCGCGCTCGGGCGAGGTCGAGCTGGACCTCGAGGCCGACGACGTCGCCGACGGGTCCGACGCCGCGGCGCGCCGGGCGGAGCGTGCCGCGGAGGCGGCGGGCTACGTGCCGCGCAGCGGCGAGGTCGACCCCGACGCACCCGTGGACCGGCGCGCGCGCTTCGCGTACCCGCCGAACCTCGTCGTCGTCGACGGCGGCCCGCCGCAGGTCGCCGCCGCGGCGCGCGCCCTGGCCGACCTCGGCATCGACGACGTCGCGCTGTGCGGCCTCGCCAAGCGGCTCGAGGAGGTCTGGCTGCCGGGGGAGGAGTACCCCGTCATCCTCCAGCGTTCCTCCGAGGGCCTGTACCTGCTCCAGCGCGTCCGCGACGAGGCGCACCGCTTCGCGATCGCCCAGCACCGCCGGCAGCGCAGCAAGGGCATGACGGCCTCGGCGCTCGACGACGTCCCCGGCCTCGGCCCGGCGCGGCGCACCGCGCTCCTCAAGCACTTCGGCTCCCTCAAGCGGCTGCGCGCCGCGAGCGTCGAGGAGATCGCGAGCGTCCGCGGCATGGGCGAGCGGACGGCGCAGGCCGTCGTCGCGGCGCTCGGCGGCGGGACCACGGACGACCGGCCCTCGCAGGACACTCCGGCGCAGGACGAGGCCGCGGCCCGCGCGTGACGGCTGGCATGCTGGGGGCATGACCTCGGAGCCGACCCCGGACCTCAGCCCGCAGGGCCAGCCTGCCCGCGTGCCGGAGCCCTCCCCGACCACCGTCCCCAGCGGCATCCCCGCGATCGAGGCCGCGACCCACGCCCCCGAGCCGAGCGAGGCCGAGGTGCTCATCATCACGGGCATGTCGGGTGCCGGCCGCACCCGGGCCGCCGCCGTGCTGGAGGACCTCGACTGGTACGTCGTCGACAACCTGCCGCCGCGCATGATCGTCCCGCTCGTGGACCTCATGACGCGGTCCGGCTCGACGCTCGAGCGCATCGCGGCCGTCGTCGACGTGCGCGGGCGCGAGTTCTTCACCGACCTCGTCGAGGTGCTCGACCACCTGCGCCAGAGCGGCGTGTTCTACCGCATCCTGTTCCTCGACGCGTCCGACGAGGTGCTCGTGCGGCGCTACGAGCAGGTCCGGCGCCCGCACCCGCTGCAGGGGGAGGGGCGCATCCTCGACGGCCTCGCCGAGGAGCGCCGTCTGCTCGCGAGCCTGGAGGAGCGGTCCGACGTCGTCATCGACACGTCCGAGCTCACCGTGCACGACCTCGCGCGCGAGGTGCGCGCCGCCGTCGCCGACGGCACCCCCGAGACGCTGCGCATCAACGTCGTCTCGTTCGGGTTCAAGTACGGGCTGCCGCTCGACGCGGACCACGTGGTCGACGTGCGGTTCCTCGCCAACCCCTACTGGATCACCGAGCTGCGCCACCTCACCGGCCGCGACGCGCCCGTGCGCGACTACGTGCTCGGGCGCCCCGGCGCGCTCGAGTTCGTCGACCGGTACGTGAACGCGCTCGAGCCGGTGCTGGCCGGGTACCTGGGGGAGGAGAAGCGGTACGTGACGATCGCCGTCGGCTGCACGGGCGGCAAGCACCGGTCCGTCGCGATCAGCGAGGCGATCGCCGCACGCCTGCGCGCCCAGGGGCAGCGCGTCATCGTCACGGCCCGCGACCTCGGCAAGGAGTGACCGGCGCCGTGGTCAGCCTGCGCAACCCCGCCGTCGTCGCCCTGGGCGGCGGCCACGGGCTCTCCGCGAGCCTGTCGGCGCTGCGGCTCATGTCCGACCGCCTCACGGCGGTCGTCACCGTCGCCGACGACGGCGGCTCCTCCGGGCGCCTGCGCGAGGAGCTCGGCGTCCTGCCGCCGGGGGACCTGCGCATGGCGCTCGCGGCCCTGTGCGACGACTCGGAGTGGGGCCGCACGTGGAGCGCGCTCCTGCAGCACCGGTTCACGTCGGAGGGCGACCTCGACAACCACGCGGTGGGCAACCTGCTCATCGTCGCGCTGTGGGAGCTGCTCGACGACCCGGTGGCCGGTCTCGACTGGGTGGGCAAGCTCCTCGGGGCGCGGGGCCGGGTGCTCCCCATGGCGGCCGTACCGCTGCGGATCGAGGCAGACGTCTGGACGCAGGGCCGGCTCGAGACGGTCGTCGGGCAGAGCCGCGTCGCGGTCACCCACGACCGCATCGAGCAGCTCCGGCTCGTGCCGGCCGACCCGCCCGCGTGCCCGGAGGCGGTGCGGGCCGTGGAGGAGGCGGACTGGGTCGTGCTCGGTCCCGGGTCGTGGTTCTCGTCGGTGATGCCGCACCTGCTCGTCCCCGAGCTCGCACGCGCGCTGCACGAGACGTCGGCGCGCCGGTGCGTCACGCTCAACCTGTCGAGCGAGACGGGGGAGACGTTCGGGCTCACCGCGACGGAGCACCTGGAGGTGCTGCACAAGCACGCGCCGGAGCTGCGGATCGACGCCGTCGTGGCCGACCCGTCCGCCGTCGAGGACACCGAGCAGCTCGCGGAGGCCGCGGCGCGCATGGGCGCCCGGCTCCTGCTGCGCCAGGTCCGTCGGGGCGACGGCACGCCGCGGCACGACGCGCTGCGGCTCGCGGCCGCCTACCGCGACGTGTTCGACGACGTCCTCGGGGACGTCGGCTCGCCCGCCCGCTGAGCCCTCGCCGCCTCCGGCGCCCGTCGTGGACAGGCGCGCGAGGGGCCCGGGGCTCGGGTGCGCGCCGGACATCGCGACGGCCGCCCCCGCGCTCCGGGACGCCGCCGCGACACGCTCCCATCGGTGGCAGGATGTCCCGCATGGCGCTCACGGCACAGGTGAAGGACGAGCTGGCACGACTGCGGGTGGACAAGACCTCGTGCCGCAAGGCGGAGGTGTCCGCGATGCTCCGCTTCTCGGGCGGCCTGCACCTCATCTCGGGTCGTGTGGTCATCGAGGCCGAGCTCGACACGGCCATCGCCGCGCGGCGCCTGCGCGAGACCATCGCCGACGTCTACGGCCACACGAGCGAGCTGATCGTGGTGTCCGCCGGGGGGCTGCGCAAGAGCAGCCGGTACGTCGTGCGGGTCGTGCGCGACGGCGAGTCCCTGGCCCGCCAGACGGGCCTCCTCGACCAGCGCGGCCGGCCCGTGCGCGGGCTGCCCCCGCAGGTCGTCTCCGGCGGGGTGGAGGAGGCCGAGGCCGCGTGGCGCGGCGCCTTCCTCGCCCACGGGTCCCTCACGGAGCCCGGGCGCTCGTCGGCCCTCGAGATCACGTGCCCCGGCCCGGAGGCCGCCCTCGCGCTCGTCGGCGCGGCCCGGCGCCTGGGGGTGTCCGCCAAGTCGCGCGAGGTCCGCGGGATCGACCGCGTGGTGATCCGCGACGGCGACGCGATCAGCGCGCTCCTCACGCGCCTCGGCGCGCACGAGGCGGTCCTCGTCTGGGAGGAGCGGCGCGCGCGTCGTGAGGTGCGCGGCACGGCGAACCGGCTCGCCAACTTCGACGACGCCAACCTGCGCCGCTCGGCGCGCGCCGCCGTCGCGGCGGGCGCCCGGGTCGAGCGGGCGTTCGAGATCCTGGGCCCCGACCTGCCGGAGCACCTCCGCGAGGCCGGCGAGCTGCGCCTCGCGCACAAGCAGGCGTCGCTCGAGGAGCTCGGTCAGCTCGCCGACCCGCCGCTCACCAAGGACGCCGTCGCGGGGCGCATCCGGCGCCTGCTCTCGACGGCCGACAAGCGCGCCGCCGAGCTGGGCATCCCGGACACCGAGGCGGGGCTGAGCCCGGAGCTGCTCGACCTCTGAGGAGCGCGGCCCTCCGCCCGCGACCGTCGCGCCGCGCGCCCGACGCCGCGGCGCCCGTCCCCTGGACGTCACGCACCGGCGGGACGATGGTCCCGAAGCATGGGATTCAGGTCACATGACGGAGTGGTGTTGGTATAGGCTCGTCAGTGTCAGGTGACAACGACGTGCTCCTTCGCTGACACCCCTCGTGGGCGTGGGTGGTCCCGGCTGTCGCCGTGACGGTCCACGAGCACGGAGGGTGCTGTGCCGGGATCCGGGCAGCGGGGCACGGGCGCGATCACCACCTGCGTACGACGGCGTACGTGATCGTTCGGCATCAACCGTGTGCGTCGGGACAACCGGCGCGCCCTGAGGAGGGCATTGTGACCATCCGCGTCGGTATCAACGGCTTCGGTCGTATCGGACGGAACTTCTACCGCGCCATCGTCGAGTCGGGCGCCGACATCGAGATCGTCGGCGTGAACGACCTCACGGACAACAAGACGCTCGCGCACCTGCTCAAGTACGACACGGTCCTCGGCCGTTTCCCGCTGAGCGTGGACTTCGACGACGACAACATCATCGTCGACGGCAAGAAGATCCGTGCGCTCGCGGAGCGCGACCCGGCGAACCTCCCCTGGGGCGAGCTCGGCGCCGACATCGTCATCGAGTCGACCGGCTTCTTCACCGACGCGACCAAGGCGAAGGCGCACATCGACGCCGGCGCCAAGAAGGTCATCATCTCGGCCCCGGCCAAGAACGAGGACGCCACGTTCGTCATGGGCGTGAACTCGGACCAGTACGACCCGGCCGCGCACCACATCATCTCGAACGCGTCGTGCACCACGAACTGCCTCGCCCCGCTGGCCAAGGCGCTCAACGACTCGATCGGCATCGAGCGTGGTCTCATGACCACGATCCACGCCTACACGGGTGACCAGAACCTCCAGGACGGCCCGCACCGCGACCTGCGTCGTGCCCGCGCCGCCGCGCAGAACATCGTCCCGACCTCGACGGGTGCGGCCAAGGCCGTGTCGCTCGTCCTGCCCGAGCTCAAGGGCAAGCTGGACGGCTACGCGCTGCGCGTCCCGGTCATCACGGGCTCGGCGACCGACCTCACCTTCACCGCCTCGCGCGAGGTCACGGTGGACGAGGTCAACGCCGCGCTCAAGGCGGCGGCCGAGGGCCCGCTCAAGGGCATCCTCGAGTACGTCGACGACGAGATCGTGTCGAGCGACATCGTCACCAACCCGCACCAGAGCATCTTCGACTCGAAGCTCACGAAGGTGATCGGCGACCAGGTCAAGGTCGTCTCCTGGTACGACAACGAGTGGGGCTACTCGAACAGCCTCGTCGCGCTGACCGCCCTGGTCGGCGAGAAGCTCTGAGCCACCTGCTGACGCAGCACATCCCTGCGTAGCACCATGCGTCCGCGTGCGCGTCCCGGCACCGCCCGGTGACGCGCACGCGGACGTCCTCATGTGCGGGCCGGGCCGGCTGCCGGCCGGCGTCCCGCACGACGGCGACAGAACCGTAGGAGACCGCATGAAGACCATCGACTCCCTGGGCGACCTGCGCGGCAAGCGCGTCCTCGTCCGCTCCGACTTCAACGTCCCGCTCGACGGGACGACCATCACGGACGACGGGCGCATCCGCGCAGCGCTCCCGACGCTGAAGAAGCTGACGGACGCGGGCGCGAAGGTGATCGTCACCGCGCACCTCGGCCGTCCCAAGGGCGAGCCGGACCCGAAGTACTCCCTCGCGCCCGTCGCCGCCCGCCTGGGCGAGCTGCTCGGCGTGCCGGTGCACCTGGCGCAGGACGTCGTCGGCGACTCGGCGCGCGAGACGGTCGCCGCGCTCGGCGACGGCGAGGTCGCGCTGCTGGAGAACATCCGGTTCGACCCGCGCGAGACGTCGAAGGACGACGCGGAGCGCCAGGCGCTCGCCCGCGACCTCGCGCAGCTCGCGGACGTCTTCGTCTCCGACGGCTTCGGCGTCGTGCACCGCAAGCAGGCGTCGGTCTACGACGTCGCGCAGGTGCTCCCGTCCGCGGTGGGCGAGCTCGTCCTCAAGGAGGTCGACTCGCTGCGCAAGGCGACGGAGGACCCGCAGCGCCCCTACGCGGTCGTGCTCGGCGGCTCGAAGGTCTCCGACAAGCTGGGCGTCATCGCGAACCTGCTCACCAAGGCGGACCGCCTGCTCATCGGCGGCGGCATGGTGTTCACGTTCCTCGCGGCGAAGGGCTACGGCGTCGGGAAGTCCCTCCTCGAGGAGGACCAGATCGACACGGTCAAGGGCTACCTCGCGGACGCGGAGAAGAACGGCGTCGAGATCGTCCTGCCGACGGACATCGTGGTGGCCGACGCGTTCGCCGCGGACTCGCCGCACGAGGTCGTCGCCGCGGACGCGATCCCGGCCGACAAGATCGGCCTCGACATCGGCCCCGAGTCGGCCAAGCTCTTCGCGAGCAAGATCGTCGACGCGAAGACTGTCGTCTGGAACGGCCCCGCCGGCGTGTTCGAGTTCGAGGCGTTCTCGGGCGGGACGCGCGCCGTGGCCCAGGCCCTGGTCGACGCGACGGCGAACGGCGCGTTCACCATCGTCGGCGGCGGCGACTCGGCCGCCGCGGTCCGCATCCTCGGCTTCGACGAGGCGGGCTTCAGCCACATCTCGACCGGTGGCGGCGCGAGCCTCGAGTTCCTCGAGGGCAAGGACCTGCCGGGGATCTCCGTCCTCGAGGGCTGACCGCCCCCCGTACCCCTCCGCGCCGCCCGCTCCCGCGAGCGGCGCGGGCCCCACAGAGAGAAGAAGGACCCGTGGCGAACACCCGCACCCCGCTCATGGCGGGCAACTGGAAGATGAACCTGGACCACCACCAGGCGACCCACACCGTGCAGAAGCTCGCGTGGACCCTGAAGGACGCGAAGCACGACTACGCGGCCGTCGAGGTCGCCGTGCTGCCGCCGTTCACCGACCTCCGGTCGGTGCAGACGCTCGTGGACGCGGACAAGCTCGAGCTCAAGTACGGCGCGCAGGACGTCTCGGCGCACGCCGAGGGCGCGTACACGGGCGAGATCTCGGCGTCGATGCTGGCCAAGCTCGGCGTGAGCTACGTCGCCATCGGGCACTCGGAGCGCCGCCAGTACCACGGCGAGACCGACGCCCTGGTGAACGAGAAGATCGTCGCCGCCGTGGGTCAGGGCATCGCCCCGATCCTGTGCGTGGGCGAGGGCCTGGACGTGCGCAAGGCCGGCGAGCAGATCGCCTACACGCTCGCCCAGGTCGAGGGCGCCCTCGCGGGCATCCCCGCCCCCCAGCTCGCGACGCTCGTCATCGCGTACGAGCCTGTGTGGGCCATCGGCACGGGCGAGGTCGCGACGCCCGAGGACGCCCAGGAGGTCTGCGGTGCGATCCGCGGCGCCCTCGGCGACCTCTACGACGCGGACCTCGCGAACGCGACGCGCGTCCTGTACGGCGGCTCGGTGAAGTCGTCGAACGTGGCCGCGATCATGGCCCAGCCGGACGTCGACGGCGCGCTCGTCGGCGGCGCGAGCCTCGACCCCGAGGAGTTCGCGAAGATCGCGCGCTACCAGTCGCACGCGACCGGCGCCTGACCACCGCCTCGCACCCCGCACCGACGGCCCCGGGACCGCGTCCCGGGGCCGTCGGCCGCCGTCCGGGGACGACGGCGGACGGGGTTGGCCGCGGCGGCCCCACGTCGCCTACTCTTGTCCCCTGTGCCGCGGGTCACGCCCGTGCACGACAACCGTGCGGTCGGTCCCGACATCGGTCGGGCCGGCCCTGAGCCTCAAGGACGTACTCGTGGACGTGCTGCGCATCATCCTCCAGATCCTGCTGGTGCTGACCAGCGCCTTCCTCACCCTGCTCGTGCTCATGCACAAGGGGAAGGGTGGCGGCCTCTCCGACATGTTCGGCGGCGGGATCTCGAGCTCCGTGGGCAGCTCCGGCGTCGCCGAGCGCAACCTCAACCGCATCACCGTGGCGTTCGCCCTCGTCTGGGCCGTCGTCATCGTGCTCCTGGGTCTCCTCCAGAAGGTCGTCTGACCGCACGCGCCCACCAGGGCGTCGTCGGGACGGCAGGAGAGTCCGCAGTCGGCAGGGGGCAAGCCGCGCACGGTCGCGCGGTCCGGGCAGGAACGAGTGCCGACGGCGGCACGGACGGGGGAGAGAGCACGTGGCAGGTGGTAACGCGATCCGAGGGTCGCGCGTCGGGGCGGGACCGCTCGGGGAGTCGGAGCGCGGCGAGATCGCGCCGCGCTTCTGGGTGTCGTACTGGTGCGCCAACGGCCACGAGACGCGACCCAGCTTCTCGTCGGAGGCGGGCATCGAGGCGCCGGAGACCTGGGACTGCCCGCGGTGCGGGTTCCCCGCCGGTCAGGACCAGGAGCACCCGCCGACGCCGTCGCGCAACGAGCCCTACAAGACGCACCTCGCGTACGTGAAGGAGCGGCGCAGCGACGAGGACGGCGTCGCGATCCTCGACGAGGCGCTCGCCGCGCTGCGCGCCCGCCGCGGCCGCTGAACCCGGCCAGGACGGTCCGGGTAGCGGCTCAGCCGCGCACGCGCGCGAGCACGAAGCCGTCGTAGCCCTTGGACCCGACGGTCTGCACGGCCGTGGCATCGAGGCGCGGGTCCGCGACGACGCGGTCCGCCATCTCCCGCACGCCGAGCACGTTCGGGTCGGTGCTCACCGCGTCCGCGACGGCCCCGCCGCGGACGGTGTTGTCCACGACGACGAGCGTCCCGGGGCGCGAGAGCCGCAGCGCGAGGTCGAGGTAGACCGGGTTCGAGGGCTTGTCCGCGTCGACGAACACGAGGTCGAACGGCGCTGCGCCGTCCGCGACGAGCCCTCGCAGCGTGTCCGCGGCCGGTCCGACGACGACGTCGACCGTCCCGGAGAGCCCGGCCGCGGCCAGGGACTCGCGCGCGACGGCGGCGTGGGCCGGGTCGATCTCGCACGTGACGAGCGTGCCGTCGGCGGGCAGGGCCCGGGCGAGCCAGATCGTCGAGTAGCCGCCCAGGGTGCCGACCTCGAGGATGCGCCGCGCGCCCGACGCGAGCGCGAGGAGCTGCAGCAGCCGGCCCTGGGCGGGGGAGACCTGGATCTCGGGGAGCCCGGCGTCCCGGGCGCGCGCCGACGCGGCGGCGAGCACGTCGTCCTCGGCCACCAGGGGCGCGAAGTACGCGTCGACGGCGTCCCACGTGGCCGCGGGGTCCGCCGGGTGCTCGCCGCCGGTCGTCACGCGCGACCCTCGTCCGTCTCGGTCGGGGTCCCGGTGCCGGCCGCGGCGACGTCGACGAGCCACAGCGTGGCCTCCGTCCCCGCGACCGCGGCGGCCGGGGTCTCGCGCGCCGGCGCGCCGGCGAGCGCCGACGCGACCGCGGGCGCCTTCTCGGCACCCGCCGCGACGACCCACACCTGACGGGCCCGCGCGATCGCCTCGAACGTCAGCGTGACGCGCTCGGGCGGCGGCTTGGGGGAGCCGTGGACGCCCGCCGTCGGGGTGCCCGTGACGTCGAGCCCGGGGTGGTCGGGGAAGAGCGACGCGACGTGGCCGTCGGGGCCCATGCCGAGCAGCAGGACGTCGAAGGCCGGGACCTGCTCGCCGTCCGGCGCGTGCTCCGCGAGCGTCGCCGCGTACGCGGTCGCCGACTCCTCGGGGGTCGCGGCCGCGTCCGCGGCCGGCATCGGGTGCACGTTCTCGGGCGGGAGGTGCGGCAGGTGGTCGAGCAGCGCCGCGCGCGCCTGCGTCTCGTTGCGCTCGCCGTCGCCGGACGCGAGGAAGCGCTCGTCGCCCCACCACACGTGCACGCCGGACCAGTCGACGGCGTCGCGCGCGGGATGGCGCGCGAGCGCGGCCAGGCTCGCGATCCCGACGGTCCCGCCCGTCAGCACGACGTGCACGGGGCGGCGGACCGACTGCACGTCGAGCAGGCGGGTCACGAGCCGCGACGCCACCGCCTCGGCGAGCACGCCGGCGTCGGGGTGCACGACGACGAGGCGCGCCGGGGTGCCCGGCCCCGCGGCGGTCACGCGCCCACCTTCTGCAGGCCCTTGGTGAGCACCTCGCCGTAGATCTCGTCGGGGTCCAGGCGGCGCAGCTCCTCGATGAGGGCCTCGCTGAGCGTCCGGATGGGCAGCGCGACGCGGCGGTCGGGCTTGCCCGGCTGGCTGATCGTCACGGTGCGGCCGTCGGGGCGGTCGAGGACGATCGGCCCGCTCTTGCGCTCGAGGGTCACGCGCGTGATCGCCTCGGCACCGCGCCGTCGCACCACCTGGGCGGGGCAGCGCAGGCGCGAGCCCAGCCAGGCGGCGAGCAGGTCGAGCGACGTGTGCTTCGCCTGACCCTCGACGACGACGCTCGTCACCGGCTCGTAGGGCGGCTGGTCGAGCGCCGCGGCGATGAGGCCGCGCCACAGCGTCACCCGGGCCCACGCGAGGTCGGAGTCGCCCGGGCCGTACGTCTGCGCGAGCTGCGCGAGCGTGGCCTCGGGGTCCTTTGCCGTGATCGAGTCGGTGATGCGCCGCTGGGCCATGGCGCCGACCGGGTCGTCGTCGGGGGACGCGGGCGGCTGGCCCGGCCACCAGACGACGATGGGCGCGTCGGGCAGCAGGAGCGGCATGACGAGCGTGTCCGCGTGCTCGAGCAGCGGCCCGGCGGTGCGGAGCACGACCACCTCGGACGCGCCGGCGTCGCCGCCGACGCGGATCTGCGCGTCGAGGTGCGGCGTCGCGCTGCGCCCGGACGGGGCGACGACGATGACGCGGCACGGGTGCTCGCGGCTCGCGTCGTTCGCGGCCTCGATCGACGTCTCGACGTCGGACTCGCGCGCGATGACGACGAGCGTGAGGACGCGGCCCAGCGCGATCGCGCCGCCCTCGTCGCGCAGGCGCACGAGGCGCTTGTTCACCGCGTTCGTCGTCGTGTCGGGCAGGTCGATGATCATCGCGGGGTCCTCGCCGGTCGGAGGGTCGTGCCGCGTACCGGCGCACGACGGGGTCGGGGGGTCTCTCGGGTGCGCGCGGCCCGCTCGGCGGGCGCCGGCGCGGTCACGGGCGCCGCCAGGCGCGGCCGTCGCGCGCGAGCATCGCGTCGGCGGACTCCGGCCCCCACGTCCCCGACCGGTACGGCTCGGGCTTGCCCTTCGCGGCCCAGTGCGCGGTGATCGGGTCGAGGATCTTCCACGAGAGCTCGACCTCCTCGCGCGTGGGGAACAGCGGCGGGTCGCCGAGCAGGACGTCGAGGATGAGGCGCTCGTACGCCTCCGGCGACGACTCCGTGAACGCGTGCCCGTAGCCGAAGTCCATCGTCACGTCGCGGACCTCCATCGCGGTGCCCGGGACCTTGGCGCCGAAGCGCATCGTCACGCCCTCGTCCGGCTGGACGCGGATCACGAGCGCGTTGTTCCCGAGGTCCGACGCCTGCGAGCTCTCGAACGGCAGGTGCGGGGCCTTCTTGAACACGACGGCGACCTCGGTCACGCGACGCCCGAGGCGCTTGCCCGTGCGCAGGTAGAACGGGACGCCCGCCCAGCGGCGGTTGTCGATGTCGACGCGGACCGCCGCGTACGTCTCCGTGGTGGAGGTGTCGGGGATGCCGTCCTCCTCGAGGAAGCCGATGACCTCCTCGCCGCCCTGCCAGCCGGCGGCGTACTGTCCGCGGGCGGTGTGCCGGGACAGCTCGCGCGGCAGCCGCACGGCGGAGAGCGCCTTGATCTTCTCGGCCCGCAGGGAGGGCGCGTCGAACGACACCGGCTCCTCCATCGCGACGAGCGCGAGCAGCTGGAGCAGGTGGTTCTGAATGACGTCGCGCGCCGCGCCGATGCCGTCGTAGTAGCCGGCACGGCCGCCGATGCCGATGTCCTCGGCCATCGTGATCTGCACGTGGTCGACGTAGTTCGCGTTCCAGATGGGCTCGAACATCTGGTTGGCGAAGCGCAGGGCCAGGAGGTTCTGGACCGTCTCCTTGCCGAGGTAGTGGTCGATGCGGAAGACCGAGTCGGGCGGGAAGACCTCCGACACGACGGCGTCGAGCTCGCGCGCGCTCGCGAGGTCGTGGCCGAACGGCTTCTCGATGACCACGCGGCGCCACGCGTCCTCCGCCGAGCGGGACAGCCCCGACTCGGCGAGCTGGCGGCACACGACGGGGAACGCGCTCGGCGGGACCGACAGGTAGAACGCGTGGTTGCCGCCCGTGCCGCGCTCGGCGTCGAGCGTCTCGACCGTCTCGCGGAGGCGCTCGAACGCCTCGTCGTCGTCGAACGAGCCCTGGACGAACCGGATGCCTTCGGAGAGCTGGCGCCACGTCGCCTCGCGGAACGGCGTGCGCGCGTGCTCCTTGACGGCGTCGTGCACGACCTGCGCGAAGTCCTGGTCCTCCCAGTCGCGGCGCGCGAAGCCCGTGAGCGCGAAGCCCGGGGGGAGCAGGCCGCGGTTGGCGAGGTCGTAGACCGCGGGCATGAGCTTCTTGCGGGCGAGGTCGCCCGTGACGCCGAAGATGACGAGCCCGCACGGGCCCGCGATCCGGGGCAGGCGCAGGTCGAGGGGGTCGCGCAGAGGGTTGTGCTCTGGCATGATCTTGGCCGGTCTCACCTGGTGGCACCGTTCCGTTCGGGGAGGGGTCGGAGGACTGCAGAAGGACTGGGCGTCTGCGGATCATAGGGGCGTCGCGACGGGGTGCGCCGCCGTTCCCGCAGGTCGGACGCGCGGCCGGGAAGCCGGCCGCGCGCCGGGGTCAGGAGGAGGCGAGGCGGCGCAGGTTGTCGCGCGTCGTGGCGAGGAGCTCGGTCCAGCTGTCCTCGAACTTGCGCACGCCCTCGGCCTCGAGCTGGTCGGTGACCTCGACGAGGGAGACGCCGAACGACTCGACGGTCTCGATCGTGCGCCGCGACGCGGTCGCCGTGCCGGTGATCGTGTCGCCCGTCACGACGCCGTGGTCCGCGAACGCCTGGAGCGTCGCCTCGGGCATGGTGTTCACGACGCCGTCCGTGACGAGCTCGTCGACGTACATCGTGTCGCGGTACTCGGGGTTCTTCACGCCCGTCGAGGCCCACAGGGGGCGCTGGGGCTGCGCGCCGGACGCGACGAGCGAGCGCCAGCGGTCCGTCTGGCGGAACTCCTCGTAGGCCTCGAACGCGAGGCGCGCGTTCGCGACGGCGGTCTGCCCGCGCAGGTCGAGCGCCTCGGGCGTCCCGACCTTCTCGAGCGCGGCGTCCACCGCGGTGTCGACGCGCGAGACGAAGAACGAGGCGACGGAGCCCACGGGCGCGAGGTCCACGCCGTCGGCGCGCGCCTGCTCCAGCCCGATCGCGAACGCCTCCATGACCGCGCGGTAGCGCGCGAGGGAGAAGATGAGGGTCACGTTGACGCTGATGCCCTGCGCGAGCGTGCGCGTGATCGCGTCGAGGCCCGCGACGGTCGCCGGGATCTTGATGTAGACGTTCGGGCGGTCGATCGTGCGCCACAGGCGCTCCGCCGTGACGACCGTCGCGTCGGCGTCGTGGGCGAGGCGCGGGTCGACCTCGATCGAGACGCGCCCGTCGACGCCGTCGGTGGCGTCGTAGACGGGGCGCAGGAGGTCGGCGGCGGCGCGCACGTCGTCCGTCGTGATGCGCTCGACGGCGGCCTCCACGGCCGCGTCGTCGGTACCCGCGGCCGCGAGGTCGGCGAGCTGGGCGTCGTAGGCGTCGCCCTTCGCGAGCGCCGACGCGAAGATCGTGGGGTTCGTGGTCACGCCGACGACGCCGCGCGTCGCCACCAGCTCGGCGAGGTTGCCGGTGCGCAGCCGTTCTCGGGAGAGGTCGTCGAGCCAGATCGACACGCCCGCTCCCGTGAGCTGCTCGATGGGGCCGGGGACGGTGGTGGGCTGCGTCATCGGACTTCCTCTCGTGGTGCTCTCGCTGCGGGCGTGCGCCCGGGTCGCCGCTCGTGGCGGTCGTCCGGGGTGTCCCGAGGTGGGGCCGCGTGCACGGCCCCACCTCGGAATCTACGAAGGGTCAGCGCAGGTCGCCAGTGCCGCCCTCCGAGGGGGTGGGCTCGGCGCCCGGGGCGTCGTCGCCGCGCGCCGCGGCGATCGACTCGCGCGCCGCCGTCGCGACGGCCTCGGACGTGATGCCGAACTCGCGGTACAGCACCTGGTAGTCCGCGGACGCGCCGTAGTGCTCGAGGCTCACGGAGCGGCCGGCGTCACCGACGAGCTCGCGCCAGCCCTGCGCGACGCCCGCCTCGACCGAGACGCGCGCGCGGACGGCGGACGGCAGGACCGACTCGCGGTAGGCGTCGTCCTGGCCGTCGAACCACTCGCGGCTCGGCAGCGACACGACGCGCGCCTGCACGCCCTCGGCCGCGAGGATCTCGCGCGCCTCGACGGCGAGCTGCACCTCGGAGCCGGTGCCGATGAGGATGACGTCCGGCGTGCCCTCGGTGTCGAGCAGCACGTAGCCACCGCGCGCCGTGCCGGACGCGTCGGCGTAGCCGTCCGTCCCGCGCGGGAACGTCGGCACGTTCTGGCGCGTGAGGATGAGGCCCGCCGGGCGCTCGGTGTTCTCGAGCACGGTGCGCCAGGCCCACGCGGTCTCGTTCGCGTCGGCCGGGCGCACGACGTCGAGGCCCGGGATCGCGCGCAGCGCCGCGAGGTGCTCGACGGGCTGGTGCGTCGGGCCGTCCTCGCCGAGACCGATCGAGTCGTGCGTCCACACGAACGTCGTCGGGATCTCCATGAGGGCGGCGAGCCGGACGGCGGGACGCATGTAGTCGCTGAACTGGAGGAACGTGCCGCCGTAGGCGCGCGTGCCGCCGTGCAGGACGATGCCGTTGAGGATCGCGCCCATGGCGTGCTCGCGGATGCCGAAGTGCAGCGTGCGGCCGTACTCGTGGCCCGGGAACTTCTTCGTCGCGTGCTCGGCCGGCACGAACGACGGCTCGCCGTCCATCGTCGTGTTGTTCGAGCCCGCGAGGTCGGCGGAGCCGCCCCAGAGCTCGGGCAGCACGTCCTTGAGCGCGGTGAGGACCTTGCCGGACGCGGAGCGCGTCGCGACGGCCTTGCCCGCCTCGAACGTGGGCAGCGCGTCCTCCCAGCCGGCCGGGAGCTCGCGGCGCGAGAGGCGGTCGAGCAGCTCCGCGCCGGACGGGTTGGCGGTCTTCCACGCCTCGAACGCCCGGTCCCAGGCGGCGCGGGCGTCGGCCTGGCGCTCGCCGACGGCGCGCGTGTACGCGAGCACCTCGTCGTCGATCGCGAAGCTCGCCTCGGGGTCGAGGCCGAGCTCGACCTTGAGGCCCTTGATCTCGTCGGCGCCCATGGCGGACCCGTGGATGCCGCCGGTGTTCTGCTTCGTGGGCGACGGGTACCCGATGATCGTGCGCAGCGCGATGATCGACGGCTTGCCCGTCTCGGCCTTGGCGGCCTCGATCGCGGCGTGCAGCGCGTCGACGTCCTCCGCGTAGCCCGTGCCGCCGTTGGTCCAGTCGACGCGCTGGGTGTGCCAGCCGTACGCCGCGTAGCGCGCGAGGACGTCCTCGGTGAACGCGATGTCCGTGTCGTCCTCGATCGAGATCTTGTTGTCGTCCCAGATCACGACGAGGTTGCCGAGCTGCTGGTGGCCCGCGAGCGAGGAGGCCTCGCTCGTCACGCCCTCCTGCAGGTCGCCGTCGGAGGCGATGACGTAGACGTGGTGGTCGAACGGCGACTCGCCCGGCGTGGTCGACGGGTCGAGCAGGCCGCGCTCGCGGCGCGCCGCGAACGCCATGCCGACCGACGACGCGAGGCCCTGGCCGAGCGGGCCGGTCGTGATCTCGACGCCGCGGGTGTGCTTGTACTCGGGGTGGCCGGGGGTCTTGGAGCCCCACGTGCGCAGCGCCTCGATGTCCTCCATCTCGAGGCCGTACCCGGCGAGGAAGAGCTGGAGGTAGATCGTCAGCGACGAGTGGCCCGCGGAGAGCACGAACCGGTCACGACCGACCCAGTGGTCGTCGGACGGGTCGTGGCGCATGACCTTCTGGAACAGCAGGTACGCGGCGGGGGCCAGCGAGATCGCGGTGCCCGGGTGGCCGTTGCCCACCTTCTCCACGGCGTCGGCGGCGAGCGCCTTGATCGTCTTGACGGCCCGGTCGTCCAGGTCCGTCCAGTCCAGGGGCGTGTGAGCAGGGGACAACGCGTTCACCGAACCTCATTCCCGTCCGGAGCGCGCGCCCCGGATCCTCGCGACAACTCGAAGCAACCGTTGAACATTTCCCGGCCTCGCGCCTCAGGGGGCGGGGCGGCCCGGTGCCCGTCGCGCGGCCCGGAGGCCACGTCCGTGGCGGGCGGTCCGACGCGGGACGGTCGCGGGCACCAGCCTATACGCGTGGGCCGTTCCCGGCCGGGCGGTGCCCACGTGCTGGATTTCGGTCGGATGTCACACAATCGCCCGGCCCGTCCGGTCGGCCCCCGCGCAGGCGGGGACGTACGATGAGCGAGGACGGCCGGCGGTCCGTCCCAGCTCGCCCCCCACCTCAGAACGGAACACCGAAGCGCGTGCACACCACGAGCCAGGCACCGATCGACGGGACCGGAAGCCCGTCGAGCGCCGCGTCGACCCAGCAGCCGTCCTCTCCGACGGCCCCCGCGACCCCCGTCGCCCCGACGGCCGAGGTCGCCAGCGCGACCCGCGCGCTGCGCGAGCGGGTCGGCGCCTACGTCGCCCTCACCAAGCCGCGCATCATCGAGCTCCTCCTCGTCACGACGGTCCCGACGATGTTCCTGGCGCAGGGCGGGCTGCCCGGGCTGGGCCTCATCCTCGCGACGCTCGTCGGCGGCACGCTCGCCGCGGCCTCCGCGAACGTCTACAACTGCTACCTCGACCGCGACATCGACGAGGTCATGAACCGCACCAAGCGGCGCCCGCTCGTCACGGGCGAGATCACCCCGCGCGCGGCGCTCGTGTTCGCGACCGTCCTCGGCGTGGTGTCGCTGGTCTGGTTCGCGCTGCTGGTCAACGTCGTCTCCGCGTGGCTGACGTTCGCGGCGATCGCGATCTACGTCGTCGGCTACACGATGATCCTCAAGCGCCGCACCCCGCAGAACATCGTGTGGGGCGGCATCGCGGGCTGCATGCCGGTGCTCATCGGCTGGTCGGCAGTCACGGGCTCGCTGAGCTGGGCGGCGCTCGCGCTGTTCCTCGTCATCTTCTTCTGGACCCCGCCGCACTACTGGCCGCTGTCGATGAAGTTCAAGCGCGACTACGCGAACGCGGGCGTCCCGATGCTCCCCGTCGTAGCGGACGACGGCCGGGTCGCGCGCGAGATGATCCTCTACGGCGTCGCGATGGTCGCCTCGTCGCTCGCGCTGTGGCCGCTCGCCGGCATGACCTGGGTCTACGGCGTCGTCGCCACGGCCCTGGGCGCCTGGTTCCTGTCGTCGTGCGTGACGATGCTGCGCCGGGCGCGCGACAAGGCCGACGGCAAGGGCGGCAAGGTGGGGGAGATGAAGGTCTTCCACGCGTCCATCACGTACCTGACCCTGCTCTTCGTCGCGGTGGCGGTCGACGTCTTCCTGCCGCTGTGAGCCCGGTCGTCCCGGGCGGGCAGTGACGCCATGAGCCCCGGCGAGGCCCACGTGCCCGAGGCGCTGGACCGCGCCGCGCGCGAGTACCTGGCGCACCTCGCCGTCGAGCGCGGGCTGTCCGCCAACACGGTCGCGGCCTACCGCCGCGACCTCGCGCGCTACGTCGCCTTCCTCGCGTCGCGCGGGAACCACGCCGTGCGCGACGTCGAGGCGGACGACGTCGCCGACTACGTCACCGCGCTGCGGACCGGGGCCGACGGCGGCGCGCCCCTGTCGCCGTCGTCGACCGCCCGGTCGGTGGCGGCCGTGCGCGGCTGGCACCGCTTCTGCGCGGCCGAGGGCCTGGCCGACGCCGACGCGTCGGCCGACGTCCGCCCGCCCGCCCAGGGCAGACGGCTGCCGAAGGCCATCTCGACCGACGAGGTCGCGCGCATCCTCGAGGCGTCCGGCGCCGGGGACGGGCCCGGCCCCCTGCGTGACCGCGCGCTCCTCGAGCTCGTGTACTCGACCGGCGCGCGCATCACCGAGGCGGTGAGCCTCGACGTCGACGACCTGGACCTCGACAGCGGCGCCGCGCGCCTCCTGGGCAAGGGCGGCAAGGAACGCGTGGTGCCCGTCGGGTCGTTCGCGCGCCGCGCCCTCGACGCCTACCTCGTGCGCGGGCGCGCCGCGCTCGCCGCGAACGGCCGGGGGACGCCCGCGGTGTTCCTCAACACGCGCGGCGCGCGCCTGTCCCGGCAGAGCGCGTGGGCCGTGCTGCGCACCGCGGCCGAGCGCGCCGGGATCGAGCACCCCGAACGCATCTCGCCGCACACGCTGCGGCACTCGTTCGCCACCCACCTGCTCGCCGGCGGCGCGGACGTGCGCGTCGTGCAGGAGCTGCTGGGCCACGCGTCGGTCACCACGACCCAGATCTACACGCTCGTGACGCCCGACACGCTGCGCGAGGTCTACGCGGCCGCGCACCCCCGCGCGCTGGGCTGATCCCGCGCCGCGACGGGGCCAATGCGGCCCCCGGCACCGCCGCAGCATCGCCGCGAGTACCGCCGCGCCACGTCCTCCCGGAACGCGGCGCGCGGGCGCGTACGCACCGGCCCGGGCGAGGTCCTGCGATACCGTGGCGGACGTGAGCAGCCAGGCCGAGACCCAGCCCGAGACGCGCGGCGCGCACGGCTCGCACGGCGACGCCGTCCGTCCGGTCGTCCCGCAGACGTCCGCCGAGGGGGACGCGGCGCCTCCCGCCGACCTCCCCGTCGAGCAGCCCGCGGACCGTGCCGCGGCCGCCGAGCCGCGCGTCGACGTCGTCGGCCGCACCCTGCCGGAGTTCCCCGTCCCGGCCTCGCTCGCCGCGCACGGCCCGGGCCGCATCATCGCCATGTGCAACCAGAAGGGCGGCGTCGGCAAGACGACGACGACCATCAACCTGGGCGCCGCGCTCGCCGAGTACGGGCGCAAGGTCTTGCTCGTCGACTTCGACCCGCAGGGCGCCGCGTCCGTCGGCCTCGGCGTCAACCCGCACGAGCTGGACCGCACGGTCTACAACCTGCTCATGGAGCGCGGCGCGGACATCCACGACGTGCTCGTGAGCACCGACGTCGAGAACCTCGACCTGCTGCCCGCGAACATCGACCTCTCGGCCGCCGAGGTGCAGCTCGTGGGCGAGGTCGCGCGTGAGTCCGTCCTGTCGCGCGTGCTGCGCCCGGTCGTGGACGACTACGACGTGATCCTCGTCGACTGCCAGCCCTCGCTCGGCCTGCTCACCGTGAACGCGCTCACCGCCGCGCACGGCGTGCTCATCCCGCTCGAGTGCGAGTTCTTCGCGCTGCGCGGCGTCGCGCTGCTCGTCGAGACGATCGAGAAGGTGCGTGACCGGCTCAACCCGCGCCTCGACGTCGACGGCATCCTCGCCACGATGTTCGACTCGCGGACGCTGCACTCGCGCGAGGTCGTGGCGCGCGTGCACGAGGCGTTCGGCGACAAGCTGCTCCACACCGTGATCGGGCGCACGGTGAAGTTCCCGGACGCGTCCGTCGCGGCCGAGCCCATCACCGTGTACGCGCCGAACCACCCGGGCGCCGTCGCGTACCGGCAGCTCGCCCGGGAGCTGGTCGCCCGTGGCGACGCCGCCTGAGCCGCCACCACCGACGGAGCCGCCCGCGCGGGCCGGGTTCGAGGTCCGGCTCGACAACTTCAGCGGGCCCTTCGACCTGCTGCTGTCGCTCATCACGAAGCACAAGCTCGACATCACCGAGGTCGCGCTCGCGCGCGTGACGGACGACTTCATCGCGTACATCCGCGCGGCCGAGCGCGCCGCCGCCGTCGCGCGGGCCGCGGGGGACGACCACCCCGGCTGGGACCTCGGCACCGCGAGCGAGTTCCTCGTCGTCGCCGCGACGCTGCTCGACCTCAAGGCGGCCCGGCTGCTGCCGACGGGCAGCGTCGAGGACGACGAGGACCTGGCGCTCCTGGAGGCCCGCGACCTGCTCTTCGCACGGCTGCTGCAGTACCGCGCGTACAAGGACGTGTCGGGCCTGCTCGCCGAGCGGTTCGAGAGCGCCGGGCGCCTGTTCCCACGCGTCGTGCAGCTCGAGCCGCACCTGGCCGCCCTGCTGCCCGAGCTCGTGTGGACCATGGGTCCGGACCAGCTCGCCGTGCTCGCGGCCCGCGCGCTCGCCCCCAAGGCGCCGCCGCCCGGCGTCTCGCTCGACCACCTGCACGCCCCCGCCGTCAGCGTGCGCGAGCAGGCGGGGATCGTCGTCGACCGCGTGCGCAGCCACGGCACGACGACGTTCCGCGCCCTCGTCGCGGACGCGGGGGAGACCGCCGTGGTCGTCGCGCGGTTCCTCGCGCTGCTCGAGCTGTTCCGCCAGGCGCTCGTCGCGTTCGACCAGGTGACGCCGCTCGGCGAGCTCACCGTGCGGTGGTCGGGCGACGACGACGCGGCCGAGCCGCCGCTCGCCGACGTCGGCAGCGAGTTCGACGAGGGCGACGAGCCCGACCCGGCGGACGCCCTCGCCACCACCGACCAGGAGGTCCCCGCGTGACGCAGCCCGACGACGGCCCGGCCCCGGACGACGCCCGCCCGCCCGCCGTGCACGACCTCCCGGGCGGTCTGCCGTCCGCGCTCGAGGCCGTGCTCATGGTCGCGGACGAGCCGATCCCGCCGGTCGAGCTCGCGGCGGCGCTCGCGGTCCCGGTCGACGAGGTGCTGGACGCGCTGCACGAGCTCGCGGCCGAGTACCGCGGCGACGACGGGGGTCGGCCCCGCGGGTTCGAGCTGCGCGCGGCGGGCGGCGGGTGGCGCGTGTACTCCGCGCCCGCGCACGCCGAGGTCGTGGGCAGGTTCGTGCAGGGCGGCCAGACGGCCCGGCTCACGCAGGCGGCGTTGGAGACTCTGGCCGTGATCGCGTACCGTCAACCGGTCAGCCGCGGCCAGGTGTCGGCGGTGCGAGGGGTCAACGTGGACGGCGTGGTGCGCACGCTCGTGGCGCGCGGGCTCGTGGCCGAGGTCGGCCAGGACCCGCACACCGGCGCCGGCCTCTTCGGCACCACGGGGTACTTCCTCGAGCGCATGGGTTTCACGTCGCTCGACGAGCTCCCCCCGCTCGCGCCGCACCTGCCGGACATGGACGACCTCGAGGGCCTCGACGGGCTCGCCGACCTGCGCGCTCCCGCGCGGCCGACGGGCGTCGCGGCGCCGACGGACGCTCCCGACGTCGCGGCTGACGACGCGGACGGCGCACCGGCGCCGACCGCCACGACACCCGGCGTGACGCACGACGTCACGCACGGACCGACGGACGAAGGACACGCATGAGCTCGAAGGACGGACGCCGCTCCGGCGACGGAGGGCGCGGGCGCACGCCCCGCGACGGGGCGGGCGACGCACGCCGCGGCGGGAACGGCGACGCGCGTCGTGGCGGCCCGCGGGGCGGCGACGGCGCACGCGCGGGCGGCGCGCCCCGGCGCGGCGGCTCGTCCGCGCAGGGCTCGTCCGCGGGCCGCGGCGCGGGCGACGGGCGGGAGCAGGGCGCCGGTCGTGGCCAGGGCACCGGTCGGGCGACCGGCGCGGGCCGCGGCGCAGCCGCCGGTCGGGGTCGCTCTGCCGCGGGTCGCGGCACGTCGGCACCCCGCGCCGGTCAGGCGGCGGCGCTTGCGCGGATCTGGCGGCGCAGCAGATAGAGGCCGATGGCGATCAGGTGGCCGACCAGGAAGGCGACCGCCCCGA
>VFQP010000342.1_pt1 | contig 102130 bp, 94 predicted proteins | sample 3512351 | NCBI WGS metagenome assembly VFQP01 (sample SAMN10412372, study PRJNA504923) | tailings metagenome | isolation source: Relicate 1 Philex TSF1 revegetated site | place: Philippines: Tuba, Benguet | collected 2017-08-29
GCGCTTTCATGAACGCGGCGTTGGGGGTGCGCTTCTTGGCGGGAGCCTTCTTCGCAGGTGCCTTCTTGGCCGGAGCGGCCTTCTTCGCAGGAGCGGCTGCCTTCTTGGCCGGAGCGGCCTTCTTTGCAGGAGCTGCTGCCTTCTTGGCCGGAGCGGCCTTCTTCGCAGGAGCGGCTGCCTTCTTGGCCGGAGCGGCCTTTTTAGCCGGAGCTTTTTTCGCAGTTGCCATGATTGAATTTCCTTCTAGAAGTTGACGATTTCCCAGCGGAAAACGCGCTTTCTCACTGGTGTCTCGGATGCTAATGGAGTTGCACCAGCAATCCAAGGTGGAGAACGCGCTTTTTTCAAGCTTTGCGCAGGGCAACTGCTGATTTTTGGCCGGGAAAACAACACTTCTCCTTCTGTGCGCCGCCCTGCAGCTGTGTCGCAGGGCGTTTCTGCTCAAATCCTGCGCTGAATTCCTTCCCTGTTCTGCCCGATTTCCATCATGTCCAACTCACCTGTTTTTGCCACCTGCGACCTGTGCGATGTCCACAAGAACGATGGCTCCGGCGCATTTCGCGTGCTGCCTCCGGTGTTCAGGAATTTCGGTGCGGTGCCCCGTTTTTCAGGACCGGTGGTCACCGTGAAATGCTTCGAGGACAACACGCTGGTGAAGGCCGCGGTGGACAGCGCCGGTGACGGCCGGGTTCTGGTGGTCGACGGTGGTGCTTCGCTGCGCCGTGCCTTGCTGGGTGGCAACCTCGGCGCGGCCGCCGCGCGCAACGGATGGGCCGGCGTGGTGATCGATGGTTGCGTGCGCGATGTGGCTGAACTCGCGCAGTGCGCGGTGGGTATCCGGGCGCTGGCATCCATTCCGCTGCCCACCGAAAAGCGCAACGAGGGCCAGCGCGACCTGGCGGTTCAGCTTCAGGGCGTGTGGGTGCGGCCGGGCGACTGGCTGTACGCCGACGAGGACGGCATCGTCATCGCCGACCGCGCGTTGTGAAGAGCCTGTAGCGACATCGATCCGGCGCTGGGCCGCCCCAAGCCGGATCAGCCCCCTCGGGGGGCAACGACCCGCGCAGCGGCGGAGCGTAGGGGCAACGATCCGGCGCTGGGCCGCCCCAAGCCGGATCAACCCCCTGGGGGGGCAGCGACCCGCGCAGCGGCGGAGCGTGGGGGCCAGGTGGTCAGGCCGTGATGCCCTTGTAGAGCATGTAGCTCGCGAGCAGGTACAGCAGACCGGCGAACACGCGCTTGAGCGACTTCACCGGCAAGGCGTGCGCCGCCTTCACACCGACCGGCGCCATCAGCACGCTGAAGATGGCGATCACGACCAGCGCAGGCAGATAGATGTAGCCGAACGAGCCCGGCGGTAGATCCTTGAGGCCCTGGCCAGCAATCACATAGCCAACGGCGTTGGCGAGTGCGATGGGGAAGCCCAGCGCGGCACTCGTGGCCACCGCGTTGTGGATCGTCACGTTGCACCAGGTCATGAAAGGCACGCTGACAAAACCACCGCCCGCGCCAACGAGGCCCGAGAGCATGCCGATGACGCTGCCGGCACCGACGAGCCCGGGTGTGCCGGGCAGGGTGCGCGTGGGCTTGGGTTTCTTGTCGAGCAGCATCTGCGTGGCCGAGAAGCCGACGAAGGCCGCGAAGAAGAGGGCCAGCCAGGAGCCCTTGAGCAGCGCGAAGATGCCCAGGCTGGCAATGGCCGAGCCGAGCACGATGCCGGGTGCGAGCCCCTTGACGATGTCCCAGCGCACGGCGCCGCGCTTGTGGTGCGCGCGCACGCTGGAGATCGACGTGAAGATGATGGTGGCCATGGAAGTGGCGATGGCCATCTTGACCGCAAGGTCTGCCTCCACACCCCGGCCGGCGAGGATGAAGGTGATGAAGGGCACCATCAGCATGCCCCCACCAATGCCCAACAAACCGGCGAGGAAACCGGTGCCCAGGCCGAGAGCGGCCAACTCAAGAATCAGGATGGGATCTAAAGGCATGAAAGGTGTCTGCAAGTGCCGCCGGACCGGCATCCTGAACCGGGGTTCAGGTGGGCGAGGGCAGCGTGGCTTCGGGTTCGTCTGACGCGAGACGCTCGCACCAGCCACGCAATGTACCAAGCCCGGGCTCTATGAGCATTGGTTCAAGGAAATATAAAGCCCGGCGCGCACTGCAGACGACTCAAATTGTAGGTGCTGCAAGAGACGTGAGCGGACCATCGGTCGATATATCTTTGCGCGGTGACGGGCGGCGTGTCAGATCAGCCGGCCATCCTTGTCGAGCGTCTGGTCGAGGCGGCGCATCAGCTCCTCCACGCGGGCCTGCGTCTGCGGGTCGAGTGGCTCGCTGTCGAAGCCGCCACCGGCTTCCGCGAAGGCGCTGTGTTCTGCCTGCCCGAACGACGAGGCCTGGAAACTCTCGGCTTCCTTCTGCGAGAGTTCGAACGCGAGGTTGAGCGAGGCCAGCACCGCAATGCGGTCGCGCGCCTTCACCTTGCCTGCATCGCGGATGCGGCACATGGCGGTGTCCACGCGCTCCACCGCGTCGAGCAGCGAGGCTTCGCCGCCGGGTGGGCATGAGAGCAGATAGCTCTGGCCCATGATCTGAACTTCGATCTGTTTGCTGCCAGGCTTGCTCATCAGCGTTCCTTGCGAATGTCGTTGGTGGCGTCGGTCATGCCGGGCGGGAGGCGATCGAGCAGCGCGTCGATGCGGGCGCGGGCCGCCATCAGACGGGACTTGAGCGAGTCGCGCTCGGCCTGCAGGGCATGCACCTGTTCAACCAGCAGGCTGTTGGTGCGCTGCAGTTCCTCGTGGCGAAGCAGAAGCCGCTCGACACGTTCGGTGATCTGGTCAATGTGCTTGGGATCGGCCATGGTGTGGGACTCGGTGTTTTCACATTGTAGGGTTGCCCCGGACGCCCGAGACTTAGAATGCCCGGTGTTGGTGCTCGCGGTGTGGTTCACATGCCGCAGTTCAACGGGAAGCAGGAGGGTGAGTCCCCAAGGATGAGCCTAACCTGCGCTGCCCCCGCAACGGTAAGCAGACGAGTGGTCGTGAGCGCATGCGCGAACGGCTTCCTCAACCTTCATCACGCAGCCACTGGGCGACACGCCGTGTCACCTGGGAAGGCGGTGGAGGTCTGTCTGTCAGCCCGGATACCGGCCAACAAGGTGGTGGTGCGTCTGCAAGGGTGCGCCGCCGTGATGCCCAGGCACCGTCGGGGAAGACGGTGAGGGCCTTGTCCGTTCTGTTTCTTCATCATGAAAAATCGCACCCTGGCTGTGCTGCCGCTGGCTTTGCTGGCAGGCTTTGGCACGTCCGTTTCCCACGCACAATCGTCCTCCTCCGCAACCCCCGCCCTGAGCGAAACGGTGGTTACCGCCACCCGCTTCGCAGAGCCGCTGACCTCACTTCCGCAGGGCGTCAGTGTCATCACCGCCGAACAGATCCGCACTTCCGGCGCTTCAACGGTCAACGAGGCCGTCATGAAATTGCTGGGCGTGCCGGGGCGCCAGGATTCCTATGGCGGTGGCGACTATGCGCTGGATCTGCGGGGCTTCGGCACCACGTCCGACAGCAACCAGGTGGTGGTGCTCGATGGCGTGCGCCTCTCCGAGGCCGATCTGGGTGGCACGCGGCTGGCCGGCATTCCGATCGATTCGATCGAGCGCATCGAGGTGTTGCGCGGCAACGGTTCGGTGCTGTACGGCGAGGGCGCCACGGGTGGCGTCATCGTCATCACCACCAAGGCCGGCAACGGCACCGCGCGCCGCAACAGCGCAACCCTGTATGGGGGCATCGGCAGCAACGCCCTGCATGAGCTGCGCGCCAACGCGACCGTGGCCAGTGGCGGGTTCTCGCTCGACCTGCACGGCCAGCGCCGCCAGACGGACAACCACCGCGACAACTTCCGCTCGAAGACGGACGGTGCAGGCTTCACGGCCCAGTGGTCGAACGACGCGCTGCGCCTGGGCCTGCGCCACGACCGCGACGCGCTCGACACCGGCCTGCCGGGTTCGCTGACCGCCGCGCAATACGCCGCGAACCCGCAGCAGACCACCCAGCCGAACAACCACGCACACATCCGCAACGAGCGCAGCGGCGTGTTCGCGGAGCTTGCGCTGGGCAGCTGGCAGCTGGGGCTGGATGCCGGCACGCGTGACAAGTCGCTGAGCAGCGTGCGGCCGGGTTCCGTGTATGCCTACGAGGTGGAGGCGCAGCAGATCGCGCTCAAGGCACGCCACACTGCCCAATGGGGTTCGGTGCGCAACTCGTTCGTCGTCGGTCATGACCGTGGCGATTGGGAACGCACCGTGCTGGGCGCGTTCGGTTCCCGCGCCGATCAGACCTCCAAGGGCTGGTACGTCAAGGACGACCTCACGCTGGCCGGAGGCACGCGCCTGTCGGCCGGTGTGCGCAACGAGTCCATCGACAAGCGCATGGACGATGGTTTCTCTCCCGTCGACCTGTCGGAAGACAAGACCTCTTGGGAGCTCGGCGTGAGCCAGCCGCTGGGCAGCAACACCACGGTGTGGGGCCGCATCGGGAACAGCTTCCGGCTGGCGAATGTGGACGAGTTCAGTTTCACCAACCCGGCGGTTGCCATCCGTCCGCAGACGTCGCGCGATGTCGAGGCCGGTGCGCGCTGGGCGCAGGGTGCCTACCGCTTCGAAGCGCGTTTGTACCGCAGCAACCTCACCGATGAGATCGGCTACGACCGCAATGCGGCTGGCCCCAACTCGCCTCTGTTCAACGGCGCGAACATCAACTTCGACCCGACCCGCCGCCAGGGCCTGGAACTCGACGGCAACTGGACGCTGAGCCCCACGCTATCGCTGGGTGCACGCCTGGCCCTGCGCCGCGCCACCTTCCGCGAAGGACCGTATGTGGGCAAGGACGTGCCACTGACGCCGCGCCGTTCGCTGGCGCTGAGCGCTGACTGGGTGCCGGCGGTGCAACACCGCCTCACTGGTGGCGTGAACCTTGTGGGCTCGCAGCACCCGGACTTCGCCAACGTCTGCCGCATGCCGGCCTACACGACGGCGTACGCCCGCTATGCGCTGAACGTGCAGAACATGGAGTTCTCGCTCGGCGTGAACAACCTGTTCGATCGCGACTTCTACACGCAGGCTTTCGGTTGCACCGCGGGACAGACCTCCTCGATCTACCCCGAGGCGGGCCGTACCTTCGTGGCAGCCGTGCGTGTGAGCTTCTAAGGGTGGCGATGATGCGCACCGTCGGCCCCCAGCGCATCGTCTGCCTCACCGAGGAGACCACCGAGTGGCTGTACCTGCTCGGTGAGGAGCGCCGCATCGTCGGCATTTCCGGCTACACGGTTCGGCCGCGCCGTGCGCGCGAGGAGAAGCCCAAGGTCAGCGCGTTCCTGAACGCGAAGATCGACCGCATCCTCGAGCTGGCGCCGGACTGCGTGTTCGGCTTCTCCGACCTGCAGGCCGACATCGCGGCCGAGCTCATTCGCGCGGGTGTGCAGGTGACGGTGTTCAACCAGCGCAGCGTGGACGAGATCTTTTCCATGCTGTACCAGGTGGCGGCGATGGTCGGCCGCGCCGACGACGCGCTGGCCTGGACCGCGGCCACGCGGGCGCAGCTCGATGGCATCCGCGCCGCCGTTCAGGCGCTGCAGGCCAGCGGCAAGCGCCGCCCGCGCGTGTTCTTTGAAGAATGGGATGAGCCGCACATCAGCGGCATCCGCTGGGTGTCCGAACTGCTGGGCATTGCGGGCGGTGATGACGTGTTTCCCGAGCTGGCGGCGATGCCGCTGGGCAAGGACCGCATCATTGCCGACGGCGCCGAGATCGTGCGGCGCAACCCCGACATCGTGATCGGCTCCTGGTGTGGCAAGAAGTTCAGGGCCGAGAAGGTGGCCGCGCGCGCCGGCTGGCAGGACGTGAACGCGGTGCGCCATGGCCAGCTGTTCGAGATCAAGTCGGCCGACATCCTGCAGCCCGGGCCGGCCGCCCTCACCGACGGCGTGGCGCAGATGCACCGCATCGTCACCGACTGGATGCAGCGCCATGGCTGACAGCATCGCGCGAAGCGAATTCATTCTGGGCGGGCAGCGCAGCGGCAAGTCGCGCCGCGCGGAAATGCTGGCGCGCGACTGGCTCGCCCGCGAGCCGCAGCACCGCGCGGTGTTGATCGCCACCGGCCAGCCATGGGACGACGAGATGCGCGAACGCATCGCGCGCCACCAGCGCGACCGCGCCGAGCGCGTGCCCGGCATGGCCACGGTGGAAGAACCCCTGGCGCTGGCCGAGGCGCTGACGGTGCACAGCGCACCGGACACGCTGGTGGTGGTGGACTGCCTCACCCTGTGGCTCACCAACCTGCTGATGCCCGCCGAGGGTGCGGGGACCGACGCCACCTTGCCCACCCGTGCACTGTGCGCGGCGGTCGCCGCCGCGCGCGGCCCGGTGGTGCTCGTGGGCAACGAGATCGGCCTCGGCGTGATTCCCATGGGGCGCGAGACGCGCGCCTTCGTGGACGCGCTGGGTGGCCTGAACCAGGCCGTGGCGGCCGCCTGCGAGCGCGTGACGCTCATGGCCGCCGGGCTTCCCCTCACATTGAAAGCGCCTGCCTGATGCCCCGTGCCTTTTTCTTCCGATGGGCCCTGGCGCTCGCGTTGTCGTCTGCGGGCGCGTTGCACGCGGCCGGCGTGCAGGTGACCGACGACCGCGGCGTGACCGTGGTGCTGCCCCAGTCGCCGCAGCGCATCGTGTCCGTGCTGCCCTCGCTCACCGAAACGGTGTGCGAACTCGGCCAGTGCCACCGCCTCGTCGGCGTGGACCGCTATTCCAACTTTCCGGCACCGGTGCGCGCCTTGCCGCAGGTCGGTGGCGGCATCGACCCGAACATCGAGGCCATCGTCGCCCTCAAGCCCGATGTGGTGCTCATGGCCACCTCGTCGCGCGGCGTGCAGCGGCTGGAATCGCTCGGGGTGAAGGTGCTGGCGATGGAGCCGAAAAGCTCGGCGGATGCGCAGCGCGTCATGGGCAAGCTCGGTCAGCTGCTTGAGGTGCCGGACGCCGAACGCATCTGGCGCGCCATCGACGCGGGCGTGTCGGCGGCGGCGCAATCGTTGCCACCGGGTGCAAAAGGCCTGCGCGTGTACTACGAGGTCAGCACCGGTGGTTACGCGGCAGGCACGAAGTCCTTCATCGGCGAGATGATGGCGCGGCTGGGCCTGCAGAACGTCGTGACACCTGCCATGGGGCCTTTTCCGCGCGTGAACCCCGAATACGTGGTGCGCGCCAACCCCGACCTGATCATGATCGGCGCACGCAACGTGCAGGGCCTGGAATCGCGGCCCGGCTGGCGTGGCATTCGCGCCCTGCGCGAGCAGCGGGTGTGCGTGTTCACCGCCGACGAATCCGACGTGCTGGTGCGCCCCGGCCCGCGCATGGCGGAAGCCGCGCGGCTGATGGCCCGCTGCATCACCGAGAAAGGTCCGCGATGAGCGGCGCGCGCCACAGCCTCTGGCTCGCCGGTGCCCTGCTGGTGGTGGCGGCAGCCGTGCTGCTGCTCGGCGTGGGTGTGGGCAGCACCGGTTTTGACAGCGTGCTGCATGCGCGGCACGACCCCGTGGCCTGGCAGATCCTGTGGGACATCCGCCTGCCGCGCACGCTGGGCGCGTGGGTGGCCGGCGCGCTGCTCGGCCTGGCGGGCGCGGTGGCGCAGGGCCTGTTCCGCAACCCGCTGGCCGACCCCTACCTGCTGGGCAGCGCCTCGGGTGCTGCGCTCGGCGTGGCGATGGCCCTGGCGCTGTTCGGTACCACACCCTTTGCCACGCAGTGGCTGGTGCGCCTGGGCCTCACGGGCGCGGCCTTCGCGGGTGCGGTCATTGGCGTGGTGCTCACACTCGCGCTGGCCAAGGGCGTGCAGCACACGCTGCGCCTGCTGCTGGCGGGCGTGATCGTCGGCGTGGTGCTCGGCGCCGTGCGCGACCTTGTCACCATCGCATCGCCCGACGTGCTGCAGGCCATGCAGGGTTTCATGCTCGGCAGCACCGGCTTCGTCGGCTGGGCCGCCTGCGGCGTGATGGCCGCCATGCTGCTGGCCGCCGTGCTGGTGGGGGCCGCGCTGGGGCGCGTGCTCGACGGCCTGGCGCTGGGCGAGGCCACGGCCATCAGCCTGGGCCTGCCGCTGTCCGCCGTGCGAGCCGTGCTGGTGGCGGTGCTGGCACTGGCCACCGGCGCGGCCGTGGCACAGACCGGCCTGATCGCCTTCGTGGGTCTGGCCTCGCCGCACCTCGTGCGCTCCATCGTCAAAACGACGCACGGCCGCCTGATCGTGCTCAGCGCCCTGATGGGCGGCCTGCTGCTGATGGCGGCCGACGTGCTGGCGCGCTGGGTCATCGCACCGCAGGAACTGCCCGTGGGCGTGCTCACCGCCGTGCTCGGCGGCAGCTACCTGCTCTGGCTGATGCACCGGCGCCGCCGGCCGGGAGGTGGGCTGTGAGCGCCGCCCCCGCCGCACTGCGGGCGCAAGGCATTGCCGTGGTACTGGGTGACGTGCCCGTGCTGCACGGCATCGACATCACCGTGCCCGCTGGCCGCTGGACGAGCGTGGTCGGCCCCAACGGCGCGGGCAAGTCGACCCTGCTCAAGGCGCTGGCCGGGCTGCTGCCGCACAGCGGGCAGGTGCAGCTGCTGGACCGCCCGCTGGCGCAGTGGCGTGGCCGCGAACGCGCGCGCCGCCTGGCCTGGCTGGGGCAGGGCGAGCAGGGGGCCGATGACCTCAGCGTGTGGGACGTCGCCATGCTTGGCCGCCTGCCGCACCAGGCCTGGCTGGCCGCACCGTCCGGTGCCGACCGTGTGGCGGTGGAACAAGCCCTGCGCGCCACGCAGGCCTGGGACTGGCGGGAGCGCCCGCTGGGCGCGCTGTCGGGTGGCGAGCGCCAGCGCGTGCTGCTCGCGCGCCTGCTCGCCGTGCAGGCCGACGTGATGCTGATGGACGAGCCGCTGGCCAACCTCGACCCGCCGCACCAGGCCGACTGGCTGCTGCTGGTGCGCGAGCTGGTTGCCCACGGCAAGACCGTGGTGAGCGTGCTGCACGAGATCGGCATGGCGCTGCACGCCGACCAGATGGTGGTGATGGCCGAAGGCCTCGTGCGCCATCAGGGCGGCTGCAACGACCCCGCCACCCACCGCGCCCTCGAACAGGTGTTTGACCATCGCATTGAGATTCACCCCCTCGGCGACCAGTGGGTCGCACTGCCCCGCTGATTTCAGGAGCCCCCATGCAGATCGAAGCCCCACCCGTGCTGCGGGACACCCCCAAACCCCAAGGCGAGCGGCGCGGCCTGGTGCTCGTGCACACCGGCACCGGCAAGGGCAAGAGCACGGCCGCATTTGGCCTGGCCCTGCGCGCCCATGGCCGTGGCAAGGTGGTCAAGGTCTACCAGTTCATGAAGGTGCCTTCGGCCCGCTTTGGCGAACACCGCCTGTTCGAGCAGCTCGGCATTCCCATCGAAGGCCTGGGCGACGGGTTCAGCTGGAAGAGCCGCGACCTGGACCACTCCGCCGAACTCGCGCGCGAAGGCTGGGCGAAAGCGGAGGCCACCATCCGCGCTGGCGAACATTTCATGGTGGTGCTGGACGAAATCATGTACCCGCTGCGCTACGGCTGGGTGCCGCTGGAATCGGTGCTGACCTGCCTGCGCGAACGCCCGCCGCAGGTGCACGTGGTGCTCACCGGGCGCGGCGCACCGGCCGAGCTGATCGAGCTGGCCGACACGGTGACGGAGATGACGCTGATCAAGCACCACTTCAAGGCAGGCGTGCCTGCACAAAGAGGCATTGAAGACTGATGGGCTCCATGCTCCCGGTACCTGCGCTGGCCATGCTCGGCCTGCTGGGCGGCATCGCCGCACCCGTGCTCGCGCAGCACCGCATCGTCACGCTCTCGCCTTCGCTCACCGAAGCCGTGTGCGCGCTGGGCCACTGCGCCGAACTGGTTGGCACCGACCGGTATTCGAGCTGGCCTGGCGCCGTGGCGAAGCTGCCCAAGGTGGGTGGCCTGCAGGACGCGCAGATCGAACACATCGTTGCGCTGCGGCCCGACATGGTGCTGCTCGGGCCGCGCAGCCGCGCGGGCGAGCGCCTGACCGAACTCGGTGTGCCGGTGCAGACCTTCGACGCGCGCACGCACGCCGACCTCAAGCGCATGCTGCTCGCGCTGGGCCAGTCGCTCGGCGAAACGGCGCGCGCGCAGGAGCTGGTGCAGCGCATCGAACAGGAACTTGACGCCGCCGCGCGCCGCGTGCCGGCCGCGCTGCGTGGCCGCACCGTGTACGTGGAGGTGGGCATCGGCCCCACCGCCGCCAGCACGAAGAGCTTCATTGGCGAGACCGTGGCGCGGCTCGGCCTCGTGAACATCGTCAACGGCGACGCCGGCCTGTTCCCGCGCGTCAACCCCGAAATGGTGGTGCGCCGCTCGCCCGATCTGATCATCGGCCCCGCCACCACGCTGTCGGCCATGGCCGACCGCCCGGGCTGGGCCGCCTTGCCCGCGCTGCGCCGGCAGCAGGTCTGCCAGCTCGATGCCGATCGCATTGACCTGCTCTCGCGCCCCGGTCCCCGCCTCGGCGAGGCCGCCCACATGCTGGCCGACTGCCTGCTCGCCCTGCCCACACGCCCCTGACATTGAACCGGAGAAACCCATGCAGACCCGAAAGATTCCCGCCACCATCGTCACCGGCTTCCTCGGCGCCGGCAAGACCACGCTGCTGCGCCACCTGCTCACCAACGCACAGGGCCGCCGCATCGCCGTCATCGTCAACGAGTTCGGCGAACTCGGCATCGACGGCGAACTGCTGAAAGGTTGCGGCATCGGCTGCGACGAGAACGGTGAAGAGAACGGCCAGCTGTTCGAGCTCGCCAACGGCTGCCTGTGCTGCACCGTGCAGGAAGAGTTCGCGCCCGTGATGGAACAGCTCGCCGCGCGCCGCGACCAGATCGACCACCTCGTCATCGAGACCTCGGGCCTCGCCCTGCCCAAGCCGCTGGTGCAGGCCTTCCAGTGGCCCGCGCTGCGCAACGCCTTCACGGTGGACGCCGTGGTGACCGTGGTGGACGCACCTGCCGTGGCCGCCGGCCTGTTCGCCGAAGACCCGGCGGCGGTGGACGCCCAGCGCCGCGCCGACGAGAACCTGGACCACGACTCGCCGCTGGCCGAGCTGTTCGAAGACCAGCTGGCCACCGCCGACCTGGTGGTGGTGAACAAGACCGATGGCCTGGACGCGGCCACGCTGGCCAGCGTGGAGGCCACCATTCGCGCCGAAACGCCGGCGGGCGTGAAGCTGGTGCACGCGCAGCACGGCAAGCTCGACCTGGGCGTGTTGCTCGGCCTGGAGCGCGCGGTGGAAGACGTGATCGACCAGCGCAAGACGCACCACGACGAGGAAGAGGACCACGACCACGACGAGTTCGATTCCGTCTCGCTGACGCTGGACACCCCGGACCGCCAGCGCCTGCTGGACGCGCTCGTGGCGCTCGTGCAGCGCCACGAGATCTACCGTGTGAAAGGCTTCGTGGCCTTGCCCGGCGCCGCCATGCGCCTGGTGGTGCAGGGCGTGGGCCAGCGCTTCGACAGCCACTTCGACCGCGCGTGGCGCGCCGACGAACCGCGCGCCACGCGGCTCGTGTTCATCGGCGATCACCTCGAACGCGACACGCTGCAACAGGAACTCCAGTCGGCCCTGAGCGCCGACGCCACCGTGGCCTGACATGCACCTGCTGTCCACGCGCCCGGGCGGCCACGTCGAAGACGGCGGGCAGGGCATCGTGCGCGTGGAGCAGACGCCGGGCGACATCGTGGTGCTGAGCGCGGCCGACACCACGCTCTCGCTGCTGGCCGACGCGGCCGCCAGCCTGGGCGATGACTTCCCGTCGGTGCGGCTGGCCAACCTCATGTGGCTGCGCCAGCCCGCGTCCATCGACATGTATGTGGACGACGTGCTGCGCCACGCGCGCGTGGTGGTGATCGACCACCTCGGTGCGCCGAGCGACTGGGCCTACGTGGTTGAACAGGCGGGGGCGCTGGCCGCCAGGCACGGCCAGTGGCTGGCGCTGTTCTCTGGCGACAACCTGCAGGACCCGCAACTGCTGATGCGCAGCACCGCGTCGCCGGAAGACTGCGACCGGCTCTGGCGCTGCCTGCGCGAGGGCGGGCGCGACAACGCGCTGGCTTTCTTCTCGCTCATCGGTCACTCGGCCTTCGGGCTGGGCCCGCGTCCCCCGGCACCGACGCCGCTGCCGCCAGTGATGCCGTACACCCCGCAGGCCGTGGCGCCCTGGCGCGCCGGCGCGCCCGTGGCGCTGCTGGTGTTCTACCGCGCGCACCTGCAGGCGGGCAACACGGCCGTGTTCGATGCAATGCTGCAAGCGCTGGCCGACGAGGGACTGAACGCCATCGCCGTGGCCATCGATTCGCTCAAGAACCCCACCAGCCTCGCCACGCTGCAGGCCATGGCGGCCGAGCGCGGCGTGGCCGTGGTGCTCAACGCCACCAGCTTCGCCGTGGCCTCGCTCGACGGTGACGTTGCGGACGAGGTCACGCTGGCCGGCGACGCCCCGGTGCTGCAGCTCATCACCGCCGGCTGCTCGCAGGAACAGTGGCAGGCCGACCCGCACGGCCTGGCGCCGCGCGACCTCGCCATGCAGGTGGTGCTGCCCGAGGTGGACGGCCGCATCGGCACGCGCGCCATCAGCTTCAAGGGCCTGGCCTGGCGCTGCGAGCGCACCGAGGTGGACGTGGTGCGCTACCAGCCCGAGCCCGAACGCATCCGCTTCGTGGCCAAACTCGCGCGCCGCTGGTGCACGCTGCGCGACAAGCCGAACGCCGACAAGCGCCTTGCACTCATCCTGGCCAACTACCCGAACGACGACGCGCGCCTGGCCAACGGCGTGGGACTGGACACGCCCGCGTCCACGATCACGATCCTGCGGGCCTTGCGAGACGCAGGCCACGCCACCGGCGAACTGCCGGAACACGGCGATGCGCTCATGGCGCGGCTGGTGCAGGGCGTCACCAACGACACCGACGCGAACGACCACCGCCCCGTCGGCCAGAGCCTGGCCATGGCCGACTACCTGGCCGACTTCCACGCCCTGCCGCCAGAGAGCCAGGACGCGGTGAACACCCTCTGGGGCGCACCCGAACAAGACCCGATGCTGCGCAGCGGCCGCTTCATGGTGCCGGGCCTGCGCCTGGGCCAGGTGTTCGTGGGCATCCAGCCCGCGCGCGGGCGCGATCTCGACCTCGTGGCCACGTACCACGACGCCGACCTCGTGCCCACGCACGCCTACCTGGCGTTCTATTTCTGGCTGCGGCGCCACTTCGCGGTGGACGCGGTGGTGCACGTGGGCAAACACGGCAACCTCGAATGGCTGCCGGGCAAGAGCGTGGCGCTGGGCGCCGCCTGCTGGCCCGACGCGATCCTCGGGCCGCTGCCGCACCTGTACCCCTTCATCGTGAACGACCCGGGCGAGGGCAGCCAAGCCAAGCGCCGCACGCAGGCGGTGATCATCGACCACCTCATGCCCGCGCTCACGCGCGCCGAAACCTACGGCCCGCTGCAGGAACTCGAGCGCCAGATGGACGAGTACTACGAAGCGCTCTCGCTCGACCCGCGCCGCGCGAAGCGGCTGCGCGAAGGCATCCTGGTGCAGGTGCTCAAACACCAGCTGCACCAGGAACTGGGCTTCCAGCCGCCGGCCGACGACGCGCAGCGCGAACAGCTGCTGGCGCGGCTGGACGCCTACCTGTGCGAGATCAAGGAATCGCAGATCCGCGACGGCCTGCACATCCTCGGCCAGTCGCCGCAGGGACGTCAGCGCACCGACACGCTGGTGGCGCTGGCGCGCTTTCCCGGCGGCCAGGCGGCGGGGCAGGGCAGCCTGCTGGTGGCGCTGGCGCAAGACCTCGGCCTGCAGGGCTTCGACCCGCTCAGCCCAGAATGGGCCGACGCATGGACCGGCCCGCGCCCTGCAGTCCTGCAGGCCCTGAGCGACGAACCCTGGCGCCACGCAGGCCACACGCGCGAGCGGCTGGAGCTGCTGGCGGTCGCGCTGGTCGAAAGGCACCTGGGCGAACACGCCATGGCGATGGACGCCGAGGCGTCGCCGCGCACCGCGTCCGTGATCGAACGCATGCGCCAGACGCTGGCGCCCCGGCTGGACGCCTGCGGTGCCAACGAGATCGGCCAGCTGATGCGCGGCCTCTCGGGCCGCTTCGTGCCCGCCGGCCCGAGCGGCGCGCCTTCGCGTGGCCGGCCCGACGTGCTGCCCACCGGCCGCAACTTCTATTCGGTGGACACGCGCGCCGTGCCCACGCCCACCGCCTACGCCATGGGCGCGCTCGCGGCCGAACGCGTGGTCGAACGCCATGTGCAGGACCACGGCAGCTTCCCCGGCGCGGTCGGCCTGTCGGTGTGGGGCACGGCCACCATGCGCACCGGCGGCGAAGACATCGGCCAGGCCTTCGCGCTGCTCGGTGTGCGGCCGAAGTGGGCGCCCGGCAGCAACCGGGTGGTGGACATCGAGGTGCTGCCCATGGCCATCCGGAACCGGCCGCGCGTGGATGTGACCCTGCGCGTCTCCGGCTTCTTCCGCGATGCGTTCCCGAACGTGATCGACCTGTTCGACACAGCGGTGCGCGCCGTGGCCGCCATTCCCGAAGCCGACGAACCGGACGACGTGAACCCGATCCGCGCGCGCGTGCAGCGCGAGGCCGCCGAGGCCGTGGCCGCTGGCGCCAGCGTGGACGATGCGCAGCGCGAGGCCACCTGGCGCGTGTTCGGCCCGCGCCCGGGCGGTTACGGCGCCGGCCTGCAGGAACTCATTGCCAGCGGGCGCTGGAACGACCGCGCCGACCTCGCGCAGGCCTACCTGCGCGCCGGCGCCTTTGCCTACGCCCAAGGCCAGCACGGCGAGGCCGCGCGCGCGGCGTTCGAACAGCGCCTGGCGCGCGTGGACGCGGTGCTGCACAACCAGGACAACCGCGAGCACGACATCCTCGACTCCGACGACTACTACCAGTTCCAGGGCGGCATGGCGTCGGCCGTGCAGCACCTCACCGGTGCCAGCGCCGCGCTGTACCACGGCGACTTCAGCACGCCCGGCGCGCCGCGCGTGCGGGCGCTGAGCGAAGAAGTCGCGCGGGTGGTTCGGGCGCGCGCCGTCAACCCCAAGTGGATCGATGGCGTGAAGCGCCACGGCTACAAGGGCGCGTTCGAGATCGCCGCCACCGTGGACTACCTGTTCGCGTTCGACGCCACCACCGGCGTGGTGGGCGACCACCAGTACGCCCTGGTGGCCGACGCCTACCTGCACGACAGCGCCACGCGCGACTTCCTGCAACAACACAACCCCCAGGCGCTGCGCAGCATCGGCGAACGCCTGCTCGAAGCCATGCGGCGCGGCCTGTGGGCCGAGCCGGGCGACCACCGCGAACGCATCGAACACCACCTGCTGGCGCTGGAAAACGCACTGGAAGACCAAGGACTGCCGCCATGAACACCACGCCCGAATTGCAGACCGCTTCGTCGGCGAGCTTCCCCTTCACCGCCCTGGTCGGCCACGAGACCCTGCAGCGCGCGCTGCTGCTCGCCGCCATCGACCCCGGCATGGGCGGTGTGCTCATCAGCGGCCCGCGCGGCACCGCCAAGTCCACCGCGGCGCGCGCGCTGGCCGCGCTGCTGCCGCAGGCGCCGTTCGTCACGTTGCCACTGGCCGCAGGCCTGGAACAGCTGGTGGGCACGCTCAACCTGGAAGACGTGCTGCGCGATGGCGCGGTGCGGCTGGCGCCCGGGCTGGTGGCGCGCGCCCATGGCGGCGTGCTGTACGTGGATGAAGTCAATCTGCTGCCCGACGCGCTGGTGGACGCGCTGCTCGACGTGGCGGCCAGCGGCGTGAACACGGTGGAGCGCGATGGCGTGTCGCGCCAGCACGCGGCGCGCTTCGTGCTCGTGGGCACCATGAACCCGGAAGAGGGCGAACTGCGCCCGCAGCTGCTGGACCGTTTCGGCCTCTCGGTGGCGCTCGACAACCCGGCCGACGCCGCGCAGCGCCAGGCCATCGTGCGTGCGCGCCTGGCGTTCGACGCCGACCCGCAGGCGCTGCTGGCCACGCACGCCGCCGCGCAGGCGGAACTCGCGGCCCGCGTGGCGGCCGCGCGCGAGGCGCTGGCCGCCCTGGCGTGGCCCGACGCCGTGGTGCAGCACGCGGCCAACCTGGCGCTGGCCGCGGGCGTGGATGGCATCCGGGCCGACCTCGTCATGCTGCGCGCCGCGCGCGCGCTGGCCGCGCTCGAACAGCGCGATGCCGTGGGCGTGCAGGACGTGGACGCCGTGGCCGAACTCGCGCTGGCCCACCGCCGCTCACCGCACGTGGCGCCGCCGTCGGCCGGCAGCGCCTCCCAGCCTCGCCCGTCGGCGGGGCAGGGCGGAACCGCTTCGCAGGAAGCCGCGCCCGATGGCGACTGGGGCGCCATGCCGCCACAGCCCGAGGCCATGGCGCGTGTGGCATCCACCGGGGGCTGGCCCCCAAAAAAAGCATGAGCCACCCCGGCCCGCACGCGCCCCAGGCGCCCGGCGGCCGGCGGTGGCCAGCACCCCAACCCCTTTCAAGGCCCAGCCTGGCCCGACATGCGGCGCGCCCCGCCGAAGCGAAGGGCGCCGGCATCCACTGGCTGCGCACGCTGCAGGCCAAGGGGCCGCAGCGGCTGGCGGCGGCGCACCTGCGCCACCAGCCCGTGAACGCCCGCGTGCCCAGCCTGCACCTGATCGCGCTCGACACCTCCGGCTCCATGCAGCGGGGTGGCCGGCTGGCCTGGGCCAAGGGCTATGCCGCGCGCCTGATCGAACAGGCGGCGCGCGCGGGCGACCATGTGGCCATGCTGTGCTTCGGTGGCCAGGGTGTGCAGCTGCTGTTGCCGCCCGGCCCGGCCCGCGCGGCCGGCGGCGCGCGTGTGCGGCCGGTGGGTGGTGGCGGAGGCACGCCGCTGGCGGCCTGCCTGCACGAAGCCGAACGGCTGCTGCGCAGGGCCTCGCGCCCGCGCGGTCAGCAAGCGGGTGAGAACTGCCTGTGGCTGCTCACCGATGGCCGCACGCTGGAACAACCCGTGGCACCGGCGGCGGCCGGGCACATCGTCGTCGTGGATTTCGACGACCCCCTCAAACCCCTGGGCCGCTGCGCGGCCTGGGCACAGCGCTGGCGCGCCGAGCACCGGTTGCCGGCCTGAGCGCCCCTGAACGAACGACATGTCCACACCTGTTCCTCCATCGCCGGTCACCGAGGTGATCGTCTGCACCACCTGCCGCCCGGCGGGCGCTTCGCGCGAACTGCCCGCCGCCGGTGCGGCCCTGTTCGACGCCGTGCAGACCGCGCAGCAGAACGGCCTGGCCGACCCCTCGGTGCGCGTGCGCGGCATGGCCTGCCTGAGCAGCTGCTCGCGCGCCTGCTCGGTGGCGTTCCAGGCGCCCGGCAAATACACCTACCTGTTCGGCGACCTCGTGCCCGATGCCGAGACCGCCGGGCACGTGCTCGCCTGTGCCGCCCTGCACGCCGCCGCTGTGGACGGCAACCTGCTGCGCAACGAGCGGCCCGCGCGCCTGCGCAGCGGCATCCTCGCGCGGCTCCCTCCGGCGCTGGAGGTGTCTGACGCATGACACGGCTCACCTGTTCCCGCCACGGCGCCAAAGGGCGCGGCACCGTGGCTTCCCTGTTCTCTCGCCCCGACTTTTCTTGAAATGGAGCACCACATGAATGGAACCAGCACCACCACGCCTTCGGGCACCGCATCCGCTGCGCGCAGCCTGTTGCTGCAACTCGCAGCCGGCGCCGCGCTGGGCGTCGTCGTCCTGTACGGCGTGGCCTTTGCAGAGAGCCCGGTTGCGCACAACGCGGCACACGACGTGCGCCACGTGACCGTCAAGCCTTGCCACTGAAGGAGCAGCGACCATGATTTTTCAACGATTGATCTGGGTCAGCCTCGTCGTGGCCCTGTTCGTGGGCCTGGTGCAGACCGGCGTGCAGCAGCTGCAGGCCGTGCCGATCATCCTGGCGGCCGAGCAGTTTGAAGACCAGAAGGTGGAAGCGCCTGTGGCCGATGCCGCGCCCGCCGCGCACGCCGGCCACGAAGGCCATGCCATGGCCGAGGAAGCCGAAGAATGGGCGCCTGCCGATGGCTTCGAGCGCACCGGCTGGACGCTCGTCGCCAACGTGCTGCACGCCTTCAGCATGGCGCTGCTGGTGTTCGCGGTGATGGGCGTGGCCACCTGGCGCGGCACCTCGTTGCGCGCACTGCCGCTGGCGCTGGTGATCGCGGCCGCCGGCTGGCTCTCCTTCTACCTCTGGCCGTCGATCGGCCTGCACGCCGAAATCCCCGGCATGGACGCCGCCCGCCTGGGTTCGCGCCAGGGCTGGTGGACGCTCGCTGCCGTGAGCGCCATCGGCGCCTGCGCCGTGGCCGCCGGCATGCGCAGCCACTTCCGCTGGCTGATCGCTGCCGCGCTGCTGGCGCTGCCCTACGTGGTGGGCGCGCCGCACATCACGGCCGATCCGCTGGCGGGCTTCCAGGGTGAAGCACAGGCCACGCTGCGCGACCTGGGCACGCAGTTCGTCTGGGCCACGCGCTGGGTCTCGGTGTCGTTCTGGGCGCTCATGGGCGTGGCCACCGGCCTGGCGTTCCAGCGCTGGCTGCAGCCCGCACTGCGCGCCACCTTCGGCACCGCGAACCAGGCCGCGCAAGCCGCCTGATGGACGCCCTCAGCGCGCCACTGGCGGTGCTGTTCGCCCTCGCGCTCGACCGCGCGCTGGGCGAGCCGCCGGCGCGCTGGCACCCGGTGGTGGGCATGGGCAAGTACCTGTCCTTCATGGGACGGCGCATCGCGCCGATTGCGGATGGCGCACCCGCGCCTGAAGCCCGCCCCTTCGTGGCCGGCGCGCTGGCCTGGTGCGCGGGCGCGTCCGGTGTGGCGCTGCTCGCCATGGCGCTCACGGCGGGCATGGCCGGCTGGGCGTGGTGGTGGCAGGCGATCGCGCTCGGCCTGCTGCTCAAACCCTTGCTCTCGTGGCGCATGCTGCGCGACGAGGTGAGTGCGGTGGAGCAGGCGCTGGGCGAATCGCTCGCGGCGGGCCGCGCGCGGCTGGCCTGGCTGGTGAGCCGCGACGTGAGCGCGCTCGACGCCTCGCAGGTGCGCGAGAGCGCCATCGAATCGCTGGCGGAAAACCTCAACGATTCCGTGGTCGCGCCGCTGTTCTGGTTTGCGGTGGCCGGCCTGCCGGGCGCGGCGCTGTACCGCTTTGCCAACACCGCCGACGCGATGTGGGGCTACCGTGGCGAGCGCAACGGCCGCGACTGGACCTGGGCCGGCAAATGGGCGGCTCGGGCGGACGATGTGCTGTCCTGGCTGCCCGCGCGCATCACCGCGGTGTTGCTGGGCCTGCTGGGCGCGTTGCGCGCCTGGCACGCGCTGCCGGCGCAGGCGCGGCGCACCCCGTCACCCAACAGCGGCTGGCCGATGGCCGCCATGGCGCTCGCGCTGGATGTGCGGCTGTGCAAGCCCGGCACCTACACGCTGCACGGCGATGGCCGCCTCGTACAGCCGGCCGACACCGCCCGGGCGCTGCGGCTGGCGGGCCGGGTGGTGCAGGGATTGACAGTGCTCTCGCTTGCCTGGGCCGCTGTGGTCTGGAGAATGCCGGCATGACGACAACCGTGCACGGTGGGCCCGACGCCCACGGCATTCCCCGGTGGGACTTCTCCACCAACGCCAACGCCTGCGGCCCATGCCCCACGGCGCTGGCCGCGGTGCAGCGCGCCGATGCCCGACACTACCCCGACCCGTCGTGCACCGCCTTGCGCGCGGCTCTGGCCGCCTTCCACGCGGTGGACGCGGAGCGCATCGTGCTCGCCGGCAGCGCGAGCGAGTTCATCGGCCGCATCACCGCCTGGGTGGCGCGCGAAGGCGGGCAGCGCGTCTGGCTGCCGGCGCATGCCTATGGCGACTACACGCGCGCTGCCGATGCGTGGCGCCTGGAACGCACGGCTTACCCGGCGCTGGCCGACCTGGCCTGGCTGTGCGAGCCTTCCAGCCCGCTGGGCATTGCCGAACCCATGGCCACGGTGGTGGCCGCCACGGCGCCCTGCGTGGTGCTCGACCGTGCCTACGAACCCTTGCGGCTCGCCGGGCAGGGCAGCCTGCATGCCACCGTGCTCAACCGCGTCTGGCAACTCTGGTCGCCCAACAAGGCGCTCGGCCTCACGGGCGTGCGTGGCAGCTATGCGATCGCCCCCGTGGGCGAAACGCGGGCGGCGCGCGCGCTCGACGAACTCGCGCCGTCCTGGCCACTGGGCGCACACGCCGTGGCCATGCTCGACGCGTGGGTGCTGCCCGCGTCGCAAGACTGGGTGACGCGAAGCCTGGACACGCTGCGCCAGTGGACCGCCGCGCAGCGCGGCCTCCTCACCGGCCTCGACTGGACTGTGTTGCCCAGCGACGTGCCGTTCTTCTGCGCCGTGCCCCCGCATGCGCTGGATGCGACGGCCCTGCGCGCGCACGGCATCAAGCTGCGCGACGCCATCTCGTTCGGCCTGCCCGGCCACTGGCGCATGAGCGCGCAGCCACCGCAGGCGCAGGCTGCGTTGCGGGAAGCGCTGCTGGCACAACGGGAACGCATGACATGACCGCTCGCTGCGTCATGGTGCTCGGCACCACCAGCGGCGCCGGCAAGAGCTGGCTCACCACTGCGCTGTGTCGCCACTACGCGCGCATGAGCCTGAAAGTCGCGCCGTTCAAGGCGCAGAACATGAGCAACAACGCGCGGGTCGTGGCCGGTGGCGAGATCGGCAGCGCGCAGTACTTCCAGTCGCTCGCCGCGCGCGCCGAACCCGAGGTGCGCATGAACCCGCTGCTGCTCAAGCCCGAGGCCGACACGCGCAGCCAGGTGGTGCTGATGGGGCAGGTGGACGAGGCGCTGTCGCGCATGCCCTGGCGCGGGCGCAGCCTGCACGTGTGGCCGCAGGTGGCGGCGGCGCTGGACGCATTGCGCGAGGAAAACGACGTGGTGGTGATCGAGGGCGCTGGCTCGCCGGCCGAGATCAACCTGCACGCCAGCGACATCGTGAACATGCGCGTGGCGCTGCACGCACAGGCGCGCTGCCTGCTCGTGACCGACATCGACCGCGGCGGCGCCTTCGCCCACCTGTACGGCACCTGGGCGCTGCTGCCGCCCGAAGAGCGCGCGCTCATCCACGGCTTCGTGCTCAACAAGTTCCGGGGCGATGCCAGCCTGCTCGCCCCCGCGCCGCAGCAACTGCAGGAACTCACCGGCGTGCCCACCGTGGCGGTGCTGCCCATGTGGTGGCAACACGGCCTGCCGGAGGAAGACGGTGTGTTCGACGACCGCACGCGCGCCGCAGGCGCCGTGCACACCACCGTGGCGGTGATCGCCTACCCGCGCATCAGCAACCTCGACGAATTCCAGCCGCTGAAGAACGTGCCCGGCGTGCGCCTGCTGTGGGCGCGCACGCCGGCCGACTGCGCCGGTGCCGACTGGATCGTGCTGCCCGGCAGCAAGGCCACCGCCGCCGACCTCGCCTGGCTGCGTTCGCAAGGGCTGGACCGCGCCGTGGCCGCGCACGCCGCGCGCGGCGCCCCGGTGCTGGGCGTGTGCGGCGGCCTGCAGATGCTGGGCGAGGCGCTGATCGACACGCACGGCATCGACGGCAACGCCCCCGGTCTCGGCCTGCTGCCGCTGGTGACGCAGTTCGAACCGCAGAAAACCGTGCGCCACGCCCACACGCGTTTTGGCGACCTCACCGGTGCGTGGGCCGCGCTGTCGGGCGTGGACGCGGCGGGCTACGAGATCCACCACGGCCAGACGCTGCCGCACGCGGCCATGGCCGCCGCCGGCGACGTGGCGCGCGAGGCGCTGCCCGGTGGCCTGGGCTGGCAGAACGCGCAGGGCAACGTGCTCGGCGTCTACCTGCACGGCCTGTTCGAAGACCCCCGCGTGCTGCACGCGCTGTTCGGCGCCACCGCCCCCACCCTGGACACCGTGTTCGATGGCCTGGCCGATTTCCTGGCCACCCATGTCGAACCCGGCCTGCTTGACCAATTGATCGCACCCTGAACATGCACACCATCGCCGACATCACCCAGCCCGAACTCGCGCAGGCGCTGCAGCGCGCGCTGGACAACAAGACCAAGCCGCTCGGTTCGCTCGGCCGGCTTGAAGCGCTGGCGCAGCGCATCGGCCTGATCCTCGGCACGCTGCAGTCCGAACTGCGCGAACCGCAGATGCTGGTGTGCGCGGCCGACCACGGCCTGGCGGCGCGCGGCGTCTCGGCCTACCCGAGCGATGTCACCTGGCAGATGGTGGAGAACTTCCTCGCCGGTGGCGCGGCCGTGAGTGTGCTCGCGCGCCAGCACGGCATCGGCCTGAACGTGGTGGACTGCGGCGTGCGCCACGAATTCGCGCCCCGGCCCGGCCTGTTCGTGCGCAAGGTTGCGCCCGGCACGGCGGATGCGTTCGAAGGCCCGGCCATGAGCGCAGCGCAATGTGCACAGGCCATTGCCAACGGCCGCGAGGTGCTGCGCGACCTGCCGGGCAACGCGCTGCTGCTGGGTGAAATGGGCATCGGCAACACCTCGGCCGCTTCGCTGCTGCTCGCGCGCCTGGCGCGGCTCGATGTGGCCGACGTCACCGGCGCCGGCACCGGGCTGGACGCGGCGGCGGTGCAGCGCAAGATCGGCATCCTGCGCGAGGTGCTGGCGCGCCACGCCGACGTACAGACCCCGCTCGATGCCCTGGCTGCGTTCGGTGGCTTTGAGATCGCCACGCTCACCGGCGCGGTGCTGCAGGCCGCCGAGGAACGCCGCGTGATCGTGGTCGACGGCTTCATCGCCAGCGCCGCCGTGCTGGTGGCCGCGCACCTGCAACCCCACGTGCTGCAGCGCTGCGTGTTCGCGCATTGCTCGGGCGAACGCGGCCACGCGCTCATGCTCGCGCACCTCAAGGCCGAACCGCTGCTGGACCTGGGTCTGCGCCTGGGCGAAGGCTCGGGCGCCGCGCTGGCGTGGCCGCTGCTGGTGAGCGCCTGTGCGCTGCTGCGCGAGATGGCGAGCTTCGAATCTGCCGGCGTCTCGCGCAGCGAAGAACCCGCCCCACACGACACGACGCACCGGTGACATGAGCGCCTTCCTCCGCCACTTCCTGCTGGCCCTGCAGTTCTTCACCCGCATTCCGGTGACGGGGCGGCTGGCCGAGTGGGTGGGCTACAGCCCGGCCATGCTGCGCGCGAGCGCGGCGCACTTTCCGGGGGTGGGCTGGGTGGTGGGCGGGCTCACGGCGCTGCTGCTGTGGGTGCTGCTCACGCTGTTGCCGCCGGGGTTGGCGGGCCTGTGGGTGGCGGTCGTGCTGAGCACGGTGTTCAGCGTCATGCTCACCGGCGCCTTCCATGAAGACGGCCTGGCCGACCTGGCCGATGGCCTGGGTGGCAGCGCGCAGCGCGAACGGGCGCTGGAGATCATGAAGGACTCGCGCATCGGCAGCTACGGCGCCATCGCGCTGGTGCTGGTGCTGCTCACCAAGGTGGCGCTGCTCGTGATGCTGGCGCAGGGCGGCGGGCGGCTCGCGGTGGTGGCGCTGTTCGCGGCGCACGTCACGTCCCGCATGCTGCCGCTGTTCGTTATCCGTACACTGCCGCACGTGGGCGATACCGCGCAATCCAAAAGCAAGCCGCTGGCCGATCAGCTGTCTGACCGGGGCCTGTTCGCGGGCCTCGTCTGGTGGCTGCTGGCCATGGCGCTCGCGTGGTGGCTGCTGCCCGGCGCGCCGTGGGCGCAGGCCGTGCTGGGCGCGCTGGTCGGCCTGGCGTGGATGTGGCGGCTGCTGCGCCGCCGGCTGCAGGGGTTCACCGGCGATGGCCTGGGCGCCACGCAGCAGGTGAGCGAGGTGCTGTTCTATCTCGGCATCGCCCTGGCGTTGCCGGTGCTCGCATGAAACTCTGGTTGCTGCGCCATGCGCCCGTGATGCTTGGCCCCGGGCTTTGTTATGGCTCGAGCGATGTGCCCGCCCATGGCGAGCTCACGCGCGAGGCCGCGCTGAACATCGCCCAGCTGCTGCCGCCGGGCACGCCGGTGTGGATGTCGGGCCTGCTGCGCGCGCAGCAGCTCGCGGGCGCGATCCAGGCCGAGCGTTCCGACCTCGGCGCCGCGCGCATCGACACCCGCCTCAACGAGATGGACTTTGGCACCTGGGAGCTGCAGCCATGGGACGCCGTGCCGCACGCGGCCTTCGACGAATGGATGGCCGACTTCGCGCACCACCGCTTCGGCGGTGCCGAGAGCACGCAGATGATGCTGTACCGCGTGGCGGCCGCGCTGGCCGATCTGCGCCCCGCCACCAGCAGCGACGTGCTGTGGATCACCCACGCCGGCGTGATCCGGGCGGTGAAGTTCATCCTGGAGAGCGGTGGCGTGCACATTCGCGAGGCCAGCGAATGGCCGAAGGATGCGCCCGAGCAGGGCGACTGGATCACCGTCGAGCTCTGATACAGAACCGTAAGGCCGTTCAGAGCGCCGGCGTCTTGTCCTTGTAGTCGCAATACGCAATGACCGCGCAGCGCGGGCACAGCGGCTTGCGCGCCTGGCACACATAGCGCCCGTGCAGGATGAGCCAGTGGTGCGAGTCCACCGCGTAGGCGGGCGGCACGCGCTTCATCAGCTGCAGTTCCACCGCCAGCGGCGTCTTGCCCGGCGCCAGGCCGGTGCGGTTGCCGACGCGGAAGATGTGCGTGTCCACCGCCATGGTGGGTTCGCCGAAGGCCACGTTGAGCACCACGTTGGCCGTCTTGCGGCCCACGCCGGGCAGCGCTTCCAGCGCCTCGCGCGTGCCCGGCACCTCGCCGCCGTGCAGTTCCACCAGCATGCGGCAGGTCTGCATCAGGTGCTTCGCCTTGCTGCGGTACAGGCCGATGGTCTTGATGTAGCTCTCCAGCCCTTCCAGACCCAGATCGAGGATGGCCTGCGGCGTGTTCGCCACCGGGTACAGCTTGCGCGTGGCCTTGTTGACGCCGACATCGGTGGCCTGCGCCGAGAGCAGCACGGCGGCGAGCAGCTCGAACACGCTGGTGTATTCGAGCTCGGTCTGCGGGCTGGGGTTGGCGGCCTGGAGCGTGGCGAAAAAGGCTTCGATCTGGGGTGGCGTCATGGCCGCGGATTGTCCCACGCACCTCACGCCTTGCGCCGGTTCAGCCGCGCTCGGCCTCGGCGCGCAGCCAGTTCGCGAAGTCCAGCGCATCGGGGTTGTCGTGCGCGTGGGCCGCCACTTCCACGTAGTAGCCCCGCCGGGTGGCCGCGCCGCCGCTGCGGAACGGCGCCACCAGCTGCTTCTTGTCCACCAGCGACTGCAGCAGCGGCAGGCGGCCGATCACCACACCCTGGCCCGCCACGGCGGCGGCCACCGCGTCGGCGTACTGGTTGAACTGCACGGTGTTCTTCATGCGCAGGTCCTGCAGGCCCATCACCTGGAACCACGGGTCCCAGTCGGAGGTGATGACGTGGCCGGCAGGCCGTTCGACGGTCAGCAGGGTGTGGTGGGCCAGGTCGGCGGGCTGGCGCAGTGGCACACCCGGCTGGCGCAGCAGGGCCGGCGCGCAGAGCGGCTGCACCACTTCTTCGAACAGGGCGGGCCCACGGCCGGCGCTGGACGGCACGAAGCGCACCGCCACGTCCAGCCGGTGGCGCTCCAGATCCATCATGTCCATCGTCGCGGAGATGCGCACGTCCACCAGGGGGTGGTCGGCGGCGAAACGGGCCAGGCGGGGAATCAGCCAGAGGGACGCGAAGCCCTGCGTGCAGGTCATGGCCACCTGCCGCAGGCGCGGGCCGGGGCGCACGCGCGCCGAGGCATCGCGCAGCCGTTCCAGCGCGTCGCGCGTGGCGCGCTGCATCACCTCGCCGGCTTCGGTCAGCACCAGGGCACGGTGGCGCCGTTCGAACAGCGGCGTGCCCAGGCTCTCTTCCAGCAGCTGGATCTGCCGGCTCACGGCCGACTGGGTGAGGTGCAGCTCTTCCGCGGCGAGCGTGAAGCTCAGCGTGCGCGCCGCCGCGTCGAAGCAGGGCAGCAGGTCCAGCCGCAGCATCTGCGAGCGGGGGAGGGCGTCTGGCGGGGTTTTCACATTCCTTGATGGCATGCGAAGCATTCGAAATGAACGGTTGAGCAGTATAGGGTGGCTAATTACAGTCATGCACATCCCTGATGCGAAAGGAGTGTTTCATGAAAACCGACACCTTGACCGTGGACCTGAACATGCCCCACAAGGCGCTGCAGTCCATCCCCGCTGGCGCGCTGCGCCTCGTGTGCCGCGAAGGCAGCGTGTGGATCACGCTCGACCACGACGAACGCGACGTGGTGCTGAACGCGGGCGACGACTTCGTCGTCCAGCCACACCAGCGCGTGATCGCCTATGCCTTGCAGTCCGCCGTGCTGCGGCTGGAACCGCATGCCAGCACCTGCACCCGGCGTGCGGCCGAACCGCGCTGGCGCCGGCTGGCGCAGCGGCTGCGCGGTGGCCGCTCGCACGGCCCGGCGGGCACGGCCCTGGCCTGAACCGGGGGCGCCCCACGCCGGTGCGCGAGAATGGCGGTCGTTGTTCACGACTTCACGGAAACCGCCGCCATGACCTTTGCCATTCCCTTCGCCGACCGCCTCAACAACGTCGAAACCTCCGCCATCCGCGAACTCTTCAAGCTGCTGGGCAAGCCCGGCATCATCAGCTTCGCCGGTGGTTTCCCCGACAGCGCGATGTTCGACGTGGACGGCATCCGCGAAGCGGTGAACGCGGCGCTGACCGAAGAGGCCGGCGGCGCCCTGCAATACGGCGCCACCGAGGGCTACCAGCCGCTGCGCGAGCAGCTCGCCGCCTTCATGACCAGCAAGGGCGCGAAGGACGTGGCGGCGAACGACCTGATCGTCACCACCGGCAGCCAGCAGGGGCTGGACCTGCTGGGCAAGACGCTGATCTCGCCCGGCGACAAGGTCATTGTTGAAGGCCCGACCTTCCTGGCCACCATCCAGTGCTTCCGCCTCTACGGCGCCGAACTCATCAGCGCGCCGGTGGACGGCAATGGCGTGAAGACCGACGAACTGGAAAAACTCATTGCCGAGCACAAGCCCAAGTTCGTCTACCTCATTCCCACCTTCGGCAACCCCAGCGGCGCCATGCTCAGCCTGGAGCGCCGCCAGCAGGTGCTGGACATGGCGGTGAAGCACAACACGCTGATCGTGGAAGACGACCCGTACGGCGACCTCTACTTCGGCGCGGCACCGCCGCCCAGCCTGCTCGCGCTCAGCGCCACCGTGCCCGGCAGCCGCGAACGCCTGGTGCACTGCGGCAGCCTGAGCAAGGTGCTCAGCCCCGGCCTGCGCGTGGGCTGGATGGTGGGCCCGGCCGAGCTGCTGGCCAAGGCCACCATGTGCAAGCAGTTCAGCGACGCGCACACCAGCACCTTCTCGCAGGCCACCGCCGCGCAGTACCTCAAGGCCGGCCGCATGCCCGCCACGCTGGACAAGGTGCGCAAGGTGTACGCCGAACGCGCCATCACCATGGGCAATGCGCTGCGCCGTGAACTGGGCGACGCGATCGAATTCGTGCAGCCGCAAGGCGGCCTGTTCGTCTGGGCCCGCCTCACCGGCGCGGGCGGCAAGGTGGCCGACGGCGGCGAGCTGGCGAAACGCGCCATCGAAAAGGGCGTGGCCTTCGTGCCCGGCGCCCCGTTCTACGCCCGCAACCCCGACCACGCCACCCTGCGCCTGAGCTTCGCCACCGTGGGGCTGGAGAAGATCGAAGAGGGCGTGGGGCGGCTCGGCCAGGCGGTGTGAGCCGCTAAGGGTGCCGCTCGGGGGAAGTCAGCCCGAGCGCTTCTTGGTGTGGCTCTCCGCCTTGCGGCGTTCCAGTTGTTCCGCTTGTTCGATGGCCAGCGCTTCCTCAAGGGCCGCGATGGTCAAGGACATTTCCTTGCGGAAGACCGGCGCGGCCCTTGTGGCGTTCTGCAGCACGAACCTGGCGCGCTCCGTATCGATCTCGCTGCCGTAGCGCTTGCGGCCCACGTGGCGAAAACCGCGCAAATCATCCAGCAGGGCACGCAGCGCCTCGCTGATCAGGGCGTCGCGCGTTCCGGTGGCTGTCGCCGCGGTTTTGATCAACCGCGCGTGGTAACCCGAGTCCTGTTCCAGGGGCGGGTCGGTCTGCTTGAGAACGGCCTCCAGAATTGTCTCCATGCCTGTGTAGACGCTGTTGACCGTGGACCCCGCCAGCTTGCCGTATTCCCATTCGCCGGCGGCCGGGTTCTGTGCTTCCCATCGGCCGAACTCCTCGAGCTCTTTCTCGAGCTTGGCCATCTCGGCCTCGAACTCTTTTCTATGCATGCAGGCTTTCCTGGATGCGGGCAAAAGCCTCGGGCCCGATGGTCTCCTTGGCGACCACGTCCACAGGAATCGTCAAGCGTTCGGCCAGCGTTTCGGAGATAGCGCGCAAGGCACCCATCGGCCCCGGGTCTGTGATCAACAGGTCGATATCGGAGTGGGGCGTGGTTCTGCCTGTCTTCATCGAACCAAAAAGCTGGATCGTCACGCCCCTCTTTTTCATGGCCGCGATGATCGCGCGCGCTTCCTGCCTGCCCAGACGCAGGCGCGCCTCGGCTTGGCGTTGTGTTTCCGGATCTGGCTGGTAAAGAGTGATCCGGGGCCTTGTCTGAACCTGAGAAGGTGCGCCGTGATCGGGCGCCCTGGGCTTGCAGGGTCTTCCCCTGGGCAGCCTGGGGTCGGCCACATCTGAAGGAATGAGCCACATCGTCATGGGCCCCAGGGTCTGCTGGGTGGCACGGGGAATGCGGCCGGTGCGGCACAGCTGCCGCACCCGCTCCGCACTGATGCCATGCAGGCGGGCGTACTCGGCAGGGGACAGCAGTGCCACAGACGCACCGGGACCGCCTGGACGTGCAGGCGTCTGGTGCGGCGGCGGAGCGTGAATCATGGCTGCATTCTACAAAATAGTAGACCCCCACAATATTTATCGGATTTCTGCAGTAGGGACATGGCTGGTCTGGTTTTTGTGCTTTGATGCTGTAATTAAATACAGTATATTGGATCAACCATGCAGCCCGCCATCGCCTGGCCGGAGGACGACCCGTCCCCGGCCTTTTCACCCCTTCGCCCGGCCGCGCCTTCTGCGCGCGGCATGCCTGCGGCCGTGGCCGCGGCGCTGTGGCGGGGTGACCAGCTGAGCGCGCCGGTGTCGGCCGTGTGGCCGAGCGGCTTTGCCGCGCTGGACGCGCAACTGCCCGGTGGCGGCTGGCCCGGCCATGGCCTGACCGAAATCCTCACGCCGCACAGCGGCGCGCTGGAATGGCGCCTGCTCGCGCCGGCGCTGCGCCCGATCTGCGCCGCCGGGTTGCCGGTGGTGGTGGTCGGCCCGCCGCTGTCGCCGCACCTGCCGGGCCTGCGCTTCGAAGGCCTCGACGAACGCCGGCTGGTCTGGGTGCGGGCCGACACGTCGGCCGAGCGCCTGTGGTCGGCCGAGCAACTGATCAAGGCACAGGCCTGTGGCGCGCTCATCGCCTGGTTGCCGCGCGCGCGGGCTGAGCAGATCCGCCGACTGCAGGTGCTCGCGGGCGGGTTCGACGCGCCGGTGTTCGTGTGCCGGCCCAGCCGCGCGCTGCGCGAATCGTCGGCCGCGCCGCTGCGCGTGCAGGCCAGCGTGGGGGTGAACTGGGAACTGCATGTGCGCATTGCCAAGCGCAAGGGGCCGCCGCTGGAAGACACCCTGCACCTGGCGTCGGTGCCGGGCAGCCTGGCCTCTATCCTCCCGCCCCGGCTGCACCAGCCTGGCCGCTGGATGCATGGCGAAGAGATTCAGCATGTTGTGGACAGCCCTTCTGCCCAGCCCGTGCGCCGGCACAGCAGCGTCCACTGACGCCACCGCGCCGCAGCGCGCGCTGGCCACCTGGGCGCTGCAGTTCACGCCCCGGGTGGCGCTGGCCGACGAAGCCGTGCTGATGGAGGTGGAGGCCAGCGTGCGCCTGTTCGGCGGCCGGCGTGCGCTGCGCGACCGGGTGTGGAACGAAGGCCGTGAACTGGGCGTGGCGCGGCTGGCCTGGGCGACCAACGGCCTGGCCGCGCTCGCGCTGGTGCGCGCCGGCATCGAGAACGGCTTGCGCCGCCCGCTGGAGGCACTGCTCGACACCTTGCCGATGGACACGCTGAGCGCCGTGCACCCGCACCGGCTCACGCTCGAACACATCGGCTGCCGCACGCTGGGCGATGTGCGCGCGCTGCCGCGTGGTGGCGTGGCCCGGCGTTTCGATGCGCAGTTGCTGCAGGCACTCGACCAGGCCTATGGCCGCGCACCCGAAGCGCACGAATGGGTGGCGCTGCCCGACACGTTCGAGGAACGCCTCGAGCTCATGGCGCGCGTGGAGCAGGCGCCGGCCCTGCTGTTCGGCGCGCGGCGCCTGCTGCTCGTGCTCAGCGGCTGGCTGGCGGCGCGGCGCGCGGGCGTCACCGCGTTCACGCTGCACTGGGCGCACGACGCCATGCGTTCGCGCGCGGCGGGCGAGGGCGGCGAGATCACCATCGGCACGGCCGAGCCCACGCGCGACATCGAACACCTGAGCCGCCTGCTGGCCGAACACCTTGCGCGCGTGGAACTGAAAGCCCCCGTGGGCGACCTGAAGCTGGTGGCCACCGAGGTGCGGCCGCTGCACGACGTGAGCGCCTCGCTGCTGCCCGACACCGTGCGCCAGGGCGAGAAGCTCGGCCTGGTGCTGGAACGCCTGGCCGCGCGGCTGGGGCCGCAGCGCGTGCTGCGCCCGGTGCTGTGCGAAGACCACCGCCCCGAACGGATGTGCCGCTGGCAACCGGCCACGCTGCCGCTGCCGCGCAAGGGCGCACCCGGCACCGACTTGCCTCAGCCCGGCTTCCTGCTGCCCGTGCCGCTGCGCCTGCTGGTGCAGGAAGACCGCCCGGTCTACCACGGGCGGCTGATGCTGCTGCTTGGCCCGCAGCGCGTGGAAGGCGGTTGGTGGGACCGCGTGGGCGATGAACACAGCAACGTGGTGCGCGACTACTGGGTTGCCCTGTCGGCCGAGGCCGGCGTGGTGTGGGTGTTCCAGACCCGGCTGGACGGCGCGCCTTCCTGGTTCCTGCATGGGCACTTTGCCTGAAGGTGCCGCATGAACGTTCCCGCCGCGCTGCCCGATTACGCCGAGCTCCGTTGCCTCTCCAACTTCAGCTTCCTGCGCGGCGCCAGCCACCCGGAAGAACTGGTGGAAAGGGCGGCGGAGCTGGGCTACCGCGCGCTGGCGGTGGTGGACGAGTGTTCGCTGGCGGGGGTGGTGCGCGCGCACGTGGCCGCGAAGAAACACCAACTGCCCTTGCTCATCGGCAGCCAGTTCCAGGTGCGCTGCGAATCGCCTTTCACCCTGGTCGTGCTCGCCTGCAACCTCAACGGCTACGGCAACCTGTGCGAATTCATCACGCGCCTGCGCCGAGCATCCAGCAAGAAGGGCACATACCACCTGAAGCTGCAAGACATTCGCGCCGAGGCCCTGGCCGACTGCGTGGTGATCGCCGTTCCCGACCGGGCCTGCGGGCAGGCGCAGATGGACACCGTTGCGCGCTGGTTGCTGTGGCACTTCAGGGGCCGTTGCTGGCTCGGCGCGGAACAGCTCTGCCGCTTCGACGACGAGATGCGCCTGCACCAGCTGCGCCAGAGCAGCGAACTCACCGCTGTGCCGCTGGTGGCCGTGGGCGACGTGCAGATGCACGTGCGCTCGCGCAAGCCCCTGCACGACGTGCTCACCGCCACGCGCATCGGCAAGCCGCTGACCGAATGCGGCTTCGCGCTGGAACCCAATGCCGAGCAGCGCCTGCGCCTGCGTTCCACGCTGGCCAGCCTGTATCCGCCTGAGCTGCTGGCGGAAACGCTTGCCGTGGCTGCGCGTTGCCAGTTCTCACTGGATGAGTTGCGCTACCAGTACCCGAGCGAGGTGGTTCCTGAAGGCGAGACGTCAACGTCTTATCTGCGCCGCCTGACCTGGGAGGGCGCAGCCTGGCGATGGCCCAAGGGAATCCCCCTGCGGTTCGCGCAGCAAATCTTGCATGAACTCGAATTGATCACCGACATGAAGTACGAGCACTACTTCCTGACGGTGCACGACATCGTGGCCTTCGCCCGATCACAAGACATCCTCTGCCAGGGTCGAGGCTCTGCCGCCAACAGCGTGGTCTGTTACTGCCTGGGCATCACCGAAGTGGACCCGGAACGGGCGACTGTGCTGTTCGAGCGTTTCATCTCGCGCGAGCGCGACGAACCGCCAGACATCGATGTCGACTTCGAACACGAGCGCCGCGAAGAAGTCATCCAGTACCTCTACAAGAAATACGGACGCGAACGCGCAGCGCTCACCGCCACCGTCATCAGCTACCGCCCGCGCAGCGCCTTGCGCGACGTGGGCAAGGCGCTGGGGTTCGAAGAAGGTTCGCTTAACGTGCTGGGCAAACAATCGCGCTGGTGGGACGGCCATGGCATCGCAGTGGAACGGCTGGTGGAAGCTGGCCTCGACCCGGAACAACTGAAGGTGCGCGAGTTGCTGAAGCACACCTCCACGCTCATGGGTTTCCCGCGCCATCTATCGCAGCACACCGGCGGCTTTGTGCTCACGCAGTTGCCGCTCTCGCGCCTGGTGCCCATCGAGAACGCCACCATGAAAGACCGCACCGTCATCGAATGGGACAAGGACGATCTCGACGCGCTGGGCCTGCTCAAGGTGGATGTGCTGGCTTTGGGCATGCTCACCGCGTTGCGGAAAGCGATGGCGCTCATCGGTGAACGCCAGGGCAGTCCTTTCGGGATGAAAGACATCCCCGAAGGCGATGAGCCCACCTACGACATGATCTGTGCCGCCGACACCGTGGGCGTGTTCCAGATCGAGAGCCGCGCACAGATGAGCATGCTGCCGCGCCTGAAGCCGCGCTGTTACTACGACCTCGTGATCGAAGTGGCGCTGGTGCGGCCCGGGCCGATACAGGGTGGGGCGGTGCATCCTTACCTGAACCGTCGCCAGAAGAAGGAACCGGAAACCTATCCAGGCCCCAACGACGGAAAGGCCTTGAAGGAAGCGCTGGGCCGCACCATGGGCGTGCCCATCTTCCAGGAACAGTGCATGCAGATCGCCGTGCTCGCGGCCGGTTTCACGCCCGGCGAAGCCGATGAACTGCGCCGTGCCATGGCCGCCTGGAAACGCCACGGCAACCTGCACAAGTACCGGCAACGCCTGATCGACGGCATGCTGGCGCGCGACTACACCGAAGAGTTCGCCGAGAAAATCTTCGAACAGATCAAAGGCTTCTCCAGCTACGGCTTCCCCGAAAGCCACGCCGCCAGCTTCGCGCTGTTGGTCTACGTCAGCAGCTGGATCAAGTGCCACCACCCGGCCGAATTCCTCACCGCGCTGCTCAACAGCCAGCCCATGGGCTTCTACACACCCAGCCAGCTCGTGCAGGACGCGAAACGCCACGGCGTGGTGGTGCGGCCGGTCGACGTGCTGCACAGCCACCACGACAGCACGCTGGAACCCGACGGCGCCGTGCGCCTCGGCCTGCACCTCGTCAGCGGCATCCGCAAGGACAGCGTCGACCGCATCGTGACCGCGCGCGCGCAGCAACCCCTGCTCAGCGCGCAAGACCTGGCGCGCCGCGCCGGCCTGGACCAGCCACAGATGAAAGCGCTCGCCGCCGCCGACGCCCTCATGGGCCTGAGCGGCCACCGCCGCCAGCAGGTGTGGGACGCCGCCGCGCTGCGCACCGCGCCCGCCCTGCTCAAGGGCGCCCCCGTGGAAGAAGCCCCACTGGCCCTGCCATCCGCACCCGAAGGCGAAGCCATCGTGTGGGACTACGCCAGCACCGGCCTCACCCTGCGCCGCCACCCACTGGCCCTGCTGCGCGAAGAACTCAGCAAGCGAAGGCTCATGACCGCCGAACAACTCAAGGACGCCCCCAACGGCCGCCTCGTGCGCCACTGCGGCATCGTCACCCTGCGCCAGCAGCCCGGCACCTCATCGGGCGTGGTGTTCGTGAGCCTGGAAGACGAAACCGGCGTGGTGCAAGTCATCGTGTGGAAACGCATCCGCGAACGACAGCGTGCCGTGCTCACCGGTTCGCGGTTGTTGGCTGTGTACGGGAAGTGGCAGCGCGAGGGCGAGGCTAGGAATCTGATTGCAGGTCATCTGGTGGACCTCACGCCGCTGCTCAATGGGTTGTCGACGGTTAGTCGGGATTTTCATTGAGGGGGAGTGGCGACGTGGCGCATTACGTCCAGGGGACGAAGACGGCTTCAGACTGGTCTCGGTCTTTCGTTGTCGAGGCGCGGACTCCACAGGACGTTGCCTTCCGGTCATTGCAGCAAGCGGCGCACGAACGGCGGCAGGTCCTTCGAAACCTGCCGTTGACCGGGCTCGGTTGACTGGGACATCCGAGCACGGCTTGCGACGAAGGCCCACTGCGGCGTGCGCCGCAACTGATCAGATCTCCGTCTGCTCGGAGATCTCAAGTGCGTCATCGACCTCGATGCCGAGGTATCTCACGGTCGACTCCAGCTTGGAATGCCCGAGAAGGAGCTGGACCGCACGAAGGTTCCTGGTGCGTTTGTAGATCAACGTCGCCTTGGTTCTGCGCATCGAATGGGTCCCGTAGTCGGCGCGGTCCAGCCCAAGGTCATCTACCCAGTGACCGAGGATTCGAGCGTACTGCCGGGTTCCGAGGTGGGGCGAATCGTGCAATCGACTGGGGAACAGGAAGTTCTCCGGCTTCAACCCAGCTTGCTTGATCCAAGCCTGCACGGCCTCTCTGGCGGCTGGCGTGATTTCAAACTGAACCGGGCGCTGAGTCTTGAGTTGCATGACGGTGGCTCGGGTCGCGACTTGGTCGCCGTGACACACATCCCTGACCTTGAGGTTCACGAGATCGCAACCGCGCAGCTTGCTGTCGATTCCGAGGTTGAAGAGGGCGAGCTCGCGGACCCGACCCTCCATCTGCAGGCGCACGCGCAGCGCCCAAATGTCCTTGACCTTGAACGGTGCCTTCTGGCCAACGATCTTGCCCTTGTTCCACGGCTCGCGATGAACACCATTTGCTGCGGTTTCCATGATGGTCTCCCATCTAGTTGAGGGCCGTAAAGCATGCGCTTGGAATCCGCAGATTGGTGGTTCAACTTACCCCATTTGGAGTGGACACAACTCTTGGCGAGAACGTATCCTGCTCCCATGTAGCGCTGGACTGGCGCTTTCGGCCATCTGCAGACGTTCAGTACCGGCAGCATTCGGGCACTTCATCGACCTGCACCACGCGGCGCCGATCAAGCACGTGCGCGCAACTCCCTCACGCCGCGGCCCAGCTTGCGTCGCAACAAGGCGCGAAGGGTCACACCGTCGGAGTAGCCGATCTGTGCGGCGATTTGGTCGACGCTCTCGCTGCCGGTTCGCAGCAGATGCACCGCACGCTCGACGCGCAGATCCTGGAAGTACGAGAGGGGTGTCTTGCCCAATACGCTTTGCACGCGCCGCGCCAAGGTGCGTTCACTGGCGCCCGCTGCGATGGCCGCATCGGCGAGAGAGAACCCGTGCGCGAGTTGCTGCCTGGCCCAGCCCTCAAAGCGCTCGACCACCGGGTCGGCATGGGCTAGGTGATCGGGGATCACGAACTCAGCTTGCGAGCTGCGGGACTCTACCAGCAGGTATCGCGCCGCCAGAGCCGCCAGCGCCGGGCTACGGCTGCGCACGACGCTCAATGCCAGGTCGAGATGGGCCAAGGCGGCGCCGGCCGTGGTGAAGCCGGCCGAATTCACAAGCATGCGGGACTCGTCGAGCGCCACTTGCGGATAGCGCTGCCGAAACATTGGCGCCAGCCACCACGAAGTTGTGGCGCGCTGGCCATCTAGCAGCGCGCTCTCCGCCAGCAAGAAGGTGCCGGTGCAGGCGGCGCCAGTGGCCGCGCCGGCGCTTGACCATTGCTGCAACGCGACGATCGCATCGGCCACGTCCGCATGCGCGAGACGCGCGGCGAGCGCGTCTGGCATCTTGGCGCCGAGCGCGGGCACCAGAACAACGTCAGGGTTTTGCACGCGGTGCACTGGCACGACCGGTACCGCCAGACCGTGCGCGGTGCGCACGCGACGCCGAACGCCGACCACCGTGACGTCGATGGGCGGCGGCGCCTGTGCGAGCGAGCCCGCCAGTTCATTGGCCGTGCTCAGTGTGTCCATGAGTGCAGCAAACCCCAGGTCGAACACGCCATCAAGAACAAGAAGATGTAGATTCATGGCAAAAATGATATCAATGTTGGCATTCCTGCCACTCGCGGAAATTGCCGTCGTACCAGAGACTTCGGACTCGCCAACACTGTCAACCGTTCAACCAGAGGATCACCACATGACCAAGTTCGCCCTGTTCGTCCGCCTCGAAGCCAAGCCTGGCCAGGAAGCCGCCGTTGCCGATTTTCTGGGAAGCGCGTTGCCGCTCGCCAACGCCGAATCGGGCACCACCGCCTGGTTCGCATTGAAGTTCGGCCCATCGACGTTCGGCGTCTTTGACGCTTTTGCGGACGAGGCCGGCCGCGAGGCTCACCTGCACGGCCCGATCGCCGCCGCGTTGATGGCGAACGCAGCCGCCTTGCTCAGTACACCGCCAAACATCGAGAAGATCGATCTGCTGGCGGCGAAATTGCCTGGCTGACGAGCTGACCGCGGCGGCGAAGGTGAAGCTCCGTATGGCTTGAGTGACAGGGATGAAGAGGTCCTGTCCTCGTGGGCCGCTCCTTCAAAGCGATCCCCATTGAACCGCGCTTGCCGGCGGTGGCCGCGACGAAGTAGTCCCAGCCACAAACCGCCTCTGGAAGCGGGCGGCTAGCCCGCACGGTCTCAACCCGCGCGCTGCGCCTCTATCGCCCTGACCACCGTCTACCGGTGTGTGCCCTCCACGGGGCGGCCGGCGTACCGATCCGACCGCTTCGTGACGCCGGATTCAGGGCCGTGGATGTCGGTTCAGGGCCCAAAGCCGTCATCAGACAGTTCTAGTCCCACCAACAATAAATTGGATTTCCGGACACTCCGTAGGCGCCCAGATGGCTCTCGTCCAGGCCCCAAAAACAGTAGTAGTCGTTCTCGTCTGGCTGGTATACCAACCAGTACCCGACCGGATCTAGGCTTTTCGCCAAGAGATACCCAGTAATGGCTGACCCCAGTTCTTTGCCGTCGAAGCCAGGCTCCATTACCGTCGCCGTCACTTGAATGCCCGGAGTCGCGCATGCTCGAATACTTGCTCGTAGTCCTTCAAAAAATTCCTTCTCGTCTCGTCCTTTCGGGACGATGACGGGCGGATCACCCTCCATGGCAACTTCGAGCTTTTCCCAGTAAGGATTTAGTTGAAGGATGTCCATGCCTAAGTCTTCGGTACTGAATAAAACTGAAAGGCTGCTCCTGGCCGATCGAAGAAGTCTAGCCATCGCAACACAAGTCGCTACTCAGCCGTGAGTACAGCATGGATAAGCATGAGCTTTCCGCGAAGCACCATGCTGAAGCACCTAGCACTTTTGAGTTCTGCGAGCGGTACGGGTGGCTGCCCCTCGATTGCTGACACTAGTTGCTTGTGCGCGATGGGTGTGAGGCCTGTGACTGTTCCACTGCCGATAGCAGAGGCCCACTTCTGCAGAGCTAAGCCGATCGACCGGGCACGTACCTGCCCAGCGTAGGTTCCTCCGTCGAACTCCGCGATGACGGTGAAAAGGGGCATGAAACGAATGTGGAGGGGTGCGATTACGGATAGCCTAGCAGGCCGCCTTTCCTGTGGGTCGAAAAATGCGAGCAGGTCATTCAAAGCGTGGTTTGTACGCCGCAGCTTGCCCTTCAAAGAATGTCTGTACCAGCGCCACGAGCAGACTCTCATTTCCTGTTATCGAAGGCCTCTGGATGACTGCAACGTGGCCAAGAACGCGGACTCGTTACCTCAGCCCACCGTCGGCTATCGCTGCAACACTGCCATTCACAAACTGACTTTGAACGCCCGAAACAGGTCCGGTGTCCAGTGTCAATACGCACCCATGTAGTCGCGTTTACCGATCTCAACGCCGCTGTGGCGCAGGATGGCATAGGCGGTGGTCACGTGGAAGAAAAACTGCGGCAGGCCGTAGTGCAGTAGATATGCGCTGGCGATCAACTTCTTTTCCTTGGGGGTGCCGGGGCGCAATACGATCTCGCGGCTCTCACTTGAATCAAATTGATCAGGCTTGAAGGAGCCGATATGGGCCAAAGCCTTGGTGATCAATGCTTGCAGGTCCGCGAAGCTGACCTCGGTGTCGGGCCAGGACGGCACCTCGGCGCCAGCCAGGCGTGAGGAAATGCCCTTGGAGAAGTCTGCGGCGATCTGTACCTGACGTATCAGCGGAAACATGTCGGGAAACAGCCGCGCCTGGAGCAGCGCGTTTGGATCGATGTTCTTTTGCGTGGCGTGGTCTTCGGCCTTCTTGAGCACATCCGACAAGGCGCGCAGCATCTGCTGCAGGACGGGAACGGAGGCGGTGTACAGCGGGCTGGTCATGATGAATTCACTTTTTGAATGGGGCTTGATCGCGGGGGCTGGCACGGCAGAGGCCCTGCCGATCATGTGAGGCTAACAGCATTGTTCCAGCCATCGCGTGTGCCGCTCGCACGCTGGAAGCCGATACCGCACTCAGTAAACCGTCTCACGCGCTTCCACCACCAGCGACAACACCCGCAAACCCTTGCAGTTCGCCTTGGCGCGCACCCTGCAATCTTCATCCGCCTCCACCGCCAGGCGGCAGTGGTACTCCAGCCCATCGGTCTCGCCCGGGTTGTGGCTCGGTATGCGGCGGGTCCATAGACGCTTGCCGTCCACCTCCACAGTCAGTTCAAGCCAGCTCCCTGCTGCTTCCGCTGGCACCTGCACCAGCAGCGTGGCATCCAGGTCGAAGGTGCGCTGGCGGCCCAGTGCTGCGGGGATCACCAGGGAGGCGACGGAGTCGGTGCCCGCGTCATACTTCCAATATTCCAGAGTCATGCGAAAAGTCTAAGCGCACTCTGTTCCATTCCAACGCGCATGAAAACGTTCCGTATCCGGATTGAGGGCCAGGCGGCCGATGCCGAGGCCGACAGTGAGACCAGCCTGTTCGCTGCGCTGGCGCGCGCTGGAATGGCGTGGCCGGTGTCCTGCCGCAATGGCACTTGCCGCACCTGCATTGCGCGTTTGTTGCAGGGGCAGGTGCGCTATGAAATTCCTTGGCCCGGCCTGAGCGCCGATGAAAAGGAAGAGGGCTATTGCCTGCCCTGCGTGGCCCGGCCCATGGCGGATGTGGTCATCGCCCGGGCTTGAGAACCTGGCCACGCACGCTGTGCATCACGTCAACGGCTGGCCAGCAGCGTGTTCGTGATGAGCTTCCAGTGTTCTTCACTCACCGGCGTGATCGATAGCCGGTTGCCGCGCTTGAGCACCACCATGTCGGCCAGCTCGGGTGTGTCGCGCAGTTCCGGCAGGCCGATGAGCCGGGTCTTGCGCACGGCCTGCACGTCCAGCAGCAGCCAGCGCGGTGCATCGGGTTTGGAGGCGGCGTCGAAGTAGGGGGACTTCTTGTCGAATTGCGTGGGGTCGGGCCGTGTGCCCGAGGCCACGCGGGCAATGCCGGCAATGCCCGGCTCTGGGCAGCTGGAGTGATAGAAGAGCACGCCATCGCCGGGCTGCATGGCGTCGCGCATGAAGTTGCGCGCCTGGTAGTTGCGCACACCGGTCCAGGGAACGGTGGACTGCGGGGCTGCGAGTGCGTCGTCGATCGAGCACTCGTCAGGCTCTGATTTCATCAGCCAGTACTGGGTCATGCCGGTCATTATCAGCAACCCGGTATGGCAATGCCATCAAAGCCCAGCCCCGCACACTGTCACTTGTAGCTGAACATGTACATCGCCACCATGCGTGCATTCAACGGCGTGGACGACTCGAAGCCGTAGTACTTGCCGTAGGTCGGGCGCAGGGTCTCGGTGGTGCGGCGCGCCACTTCGTCCAGCCAGGCCGCCATGATCGCCGTGTGGGCGTTGATGGCTTTCATGTCCACGCCGAAACCGCCGGGCACGTCGCCGAGCGCCTTGCCCACGGCGGCCTGCAGGTCGTCCATGAACTTCAGGTTGAAGGCAAAGTCTGCGTGTGCGCCCACATTGCCGTGGCCACCACTGAAGTAATCCCAGGGCATCGCGTCCACCGCCTCCAGGTTCTGCTTCAGGTGCAGGAACCGTTCGGAGCCACCAAAGTTCACGAAGGGCAGTTGGTCGGGGTTGAGCAGGTCGGGTGCGTGCAGCACCCGCTCGCCCACCATCAGCCACGCGGCGTGGTCATCGGTGTGGGCCGCGTGGGTGAAGCCGTGCAGTTCGACCTTCAGTTTCTCGAAGGTGAACGAGCCGCTGGGCCAGCCGACGATCTGCGTCGGGCGTGGCAGCGTGCTCTTCAGCGTTTTCATTTTCTCGGCCGTTGCCCTGGAAGCAACGATGCGCGGCTTGACCTTCTGGTCTTTCAGCGCGGCGAGCAGCTGGGGCATGTCGCCAATGTGGTCTGCGTGGTCGTGGGAATACACGATCGTGGTGACCGGTTTGTCGGTGACAGACCGGATGGCTTCCAGCACGGTTTTCGTGCGGCCTTCCAGTGCGTCGAACAGCATCACACCCTGGTCGCCCACGTAGAAGATCGTGGCGTAGAAGCCGCTCTGGTACCAGTATGTGCGCGGAGTGAGCCGCTGCAGCACATAGGGGCTCTCCATGTTCAGATGGAACAGGTTGCCGATCTTGTCGCCGGGCTTCAGCGCTTGCGTGGCCGAAGGCGCGTGGTACGTGGCCGACACCGTGGAAGGTGCTTCCGCGACCTGCGCGGAAACGGACCAGGACACGGAAGCACCGAGCAGCAGCAATGCCGCGGCGGATACGGGAAGTCTCATGAATTCACTTTCGAAAAGTTGGTGTGCGGCCCGGAGGCCGGCCCGACGCACGGGGATGCGTGGCATCAAGCTTTTCGATCGTAGGTTTGTTAAACCTTTTTCATGACGTTGTTTGGAAACTGAAGATACGTTTGTATCTGTTTGATGCTTGGCTGTTCAGCGCCTCAGTGCAGCTTCACCAGTGGTGTGGCCCGCTTCACCAGGTAGCGCGCCACGGCGAGCACGCCGGTGCGCAGGGTGCCCAGCACGGCCTGGTGGTGCATCAGGTGCAGACTCACATACATGAGCCGGGCGAACATGCCCTGCACGTACCAGGTGGAACGGAACAGGTTGCCCATGAGGTTGCCCACCGATGTCTGCGTGCCCAGCGAGACGAGCGATCCGTGGTCCTTGTAGACGTAGGGTTTCGTGCTGGCGGGCTCGCTGCGGGCGCGGCGCATGAGCGCGTCCACCAGGTAGCTGGCCTGCTGGTGCGCGGCCTGCGCGCGCGGGGGCACGAAGCCGCCATCCGCCGTGGGGCAGGCGGCGCAGTCGCCCAGGGCGTAGATGTCGCTCTGGCCTTTCACCAGCAGGTTGGGCTCCACTTCCAGCAGGCCCGAGCGCGTGGTGGGCAGGCCCAGCGTGGCCAGAAAGTCGGGCGCCTTGATGCCGGCTGCCCACACCACGATGTTGGCCGCGAACACGCGGCCGGCCGAGTCTTCCACCTGCTCGGGCGTGATGCGCGCCACGCGGCAGTTGGTTTCGATGGTGACGTGGCGTTCGTTCAAAAGCTGGGCGGCCGCGACGGAGACCTTTTCGGGCAGCGGCGCCAGGATGCGCGCAGCGCCTTCGAGCAGGGTGATCTGCACATCGCGGTTCGGGTCGAGCCGGCGAAAGCCGTAGCGCGAATGCACCACGCTGGCTTCGCGCAGTTCGGCCGCGAGCTCCACACCCGTGGCGCCGCCGCCGATGATGACGACGCGCACCTGCGCCTCGGCACCCGCGCTCTTGCGCAGTTCGGCGGCGGTGAGCAGCTTGAGCATGCGCAGGCGGAATTGTTCGGCGTCGGCCGGGCGGTTGAGCGAGAGCGTGTGTTCGGCCGCGCCGGGCACGTTGAAGTGGTTGGCCGTGCTGCCCACTGAGATCACCAGTTGATCAAAGGGCAGGGTGCGTTCGGGAACCAATTCCTCGCCGTTCTCGTCCTTCACGGGTGCCACCGTGATCGTCTTGCCCGATGCGTCGAGCCCCGTCATGGCGCCGAAGCAGAAGGTGAAGCGGTTGTCGTGCGCGAGCATTTCGTACGACAGGCCTTCCTGGTGAATGTCCAGCGTGCCGGCGGCCACTTCGTGCAGCGAAGGTTTCCAGATGTGGAAGAGCTGCCGGTCCACCAGCGTGACCTGTTCAGCGCCGAGCTTGCGCCCCAGTTTGGAGGCCAGTTCCAGGCCACCCGCCCCACCACCCACGATCACGATCCTTGTCTGCATCCGTCAAGCCTCGCTGGAAAAAACCAGACGTCACTGTAGACCACGTGCCTCCAGATAGGATGAACCATGAATTCCGTTGAACAGCTGCTTGCCTCCCTGCCTCCTTTTCTCGCCGACTGGCTGCCCGCGCTCCTGCTGGCGATTCCCCTTCTCGTGCTGGCAGAAGTGAGCTTCCGTGTGGGCCGCCGCGTGGTGCGCCGCGCCGCTCAGCGCGCGCCCATGGTGGGCGCGGTGGGCCGCGCCATCGAGGTGCCGGCCCACTGCCTGCTGCTCCTGCTGGCCCTCAACCTCGCATGGCAGCAGCTGTCGGCGCAGGCGGTGGCCCAGGTGCGCATCGAACGCATCCTCACGCTGTTGCTGATCGCGGTGATGACCTGGCTGCTCGCGCGTGTGGTGCACGGCGTGGCCCGGGGTGTGGCCGAAGCCCACCCGACCGCCGTGGCCGACAACCTCGAGGCGCGCCGCATCCAGACCCAGACGCTCGTGCTCTCGCGCACTGTGCAAGGGCTGGTGGTGCTGATCGGCGTGTCGCTCATGCTCATGACGTTTCCCGCCGTGCGCCAGATCGGCACCAGCCTGCTCGCGTCGGCCGGGGTGGTGGGCATCGTGGCCGGCTTCGCGGCGCGGCCGGTGCTGGGCAACCTCATCGCCGGTCTGCAGATCGGGCTGAGCCAGCCGATCCGCATCGACGACGTGGTGATCGTGGAGAACGAATGGGGTGTGATCGAGGAGATCACCGGCACCTATGTGGTGGTGCGCATCTGGGACCAGCGGCGGCTGGTCGTGCCGCTGCAGTACTGGATTGAAAAGCCATTCCAGAACTGGACGCGCAGCACCTCCGAACTCATCGGCACGGTGTTCCTCTGGGTGGACTACCGCATGCCACTGGCACCGCTGCGCGAGGCGCTGCAGGATGCCTGCAACAAAACGCCGCACTGGGACAAGCGCTTCGCGCTGCTGCAGGTGGTGGAGGCGGGCGAGAAGGCGATGCAGCTGCGTTGCCTGGTCACGGCGGCTTCTGCGCCCGCAGCATGGGACTTGCGTTGCCACGTGCGCGAGCACCTGATCGATTTCATCCAGCGCGAGTACCCCGGCTACCTGCCGCGCCACCGCGCCGAACTCGACCCACCCGAGCCGCTGGCTTCGCTGCCCGTCGGGAACGGGCCGCCGCCGGTGGAAGGTGGTGCCGTGGAAATGAACACGCCGAACACACCCACCTGAACCGCCAGCGCCTTCACATCCAGAGCGCGCGCCAGGCCAGCCGGGGCAGGTCGGTCTTGTGCACGGTCACGCGGGCCTGCCAGCTGCGGTGCTGTTGCGCGGCAATGCGATCCAGGATGCGCAGGCCGCCTTGCACCACCAGGCGCAGTTCCCAGCCGGCGCGGCCCGGCACGCGGTGCACCAGGGGCGCGCCCTGTTGCATCAGGTCGCGCGCCTGCGCGCACAGCTCGGCCACCAGGGCCTGCATCTCTCGGGTCTTTTCGGGGGTGTCGGTCGCGAAGTCGGCCACGCTCAGGCCGTGGCGCTGCAGCGCGTCGGCCGGCAGGTAGCAGCGCCCGCGGGGCAGGTCGACGCTGATGTCCTGCCAGAAGTTGATGAGCTGCAGGGCACTGCAGATCTGGTCGCTCTGCCGCAGCGACGTTTCATCGCGCACGCCATACAGGTGCAGCAGCAGGCGGCCCACCGGGTTGGCCGAGAGGCGGCAGTAGGCCAGCAGCTCGTCGGTGTCGGCGTAGCGGTGGGCGCTGGCGGTGTGGCGCACGTCTTGCTCGAACGCGCTGAGCAGGTCGTGCAGGCAGGCGGCGGGCAGGCCATGGCGGCGCGAAGCCTTGCCCAGCGCCCGGAAGATGCCGGGCCAGCGGGCTTCGGGCATGTCCAGCGTGGAACGCGAGGTGGGGTGCAGGCAGCGGTGCAGCTCGGCGCGGTAGCTGGCCAGATCGGCCAGGCGCTGTTCCGCGGTGGCCGTGCCTTCGTCGGCCAGGTCGTCGGCGGTGCGGGCGAAGTGGTAGATGGCGGCCACCGCCGGGCGCAACGCGGGCGGGCACAGCCAGGAGGCCACCGGAAAGTTCTCGTAGTGCCCCACGCCCGAGCCCAGCGGCGTCGCGTCAGGGCTGCTGGATGACAGGTTTGTCATTAATCAGGGCCATGTTTTTGATCTACAATTTTTTACTAACCGGTCAGTCATTAGTGTTTGCCGCGTTCAGCGGACCTTCGCCCCCTGTGTTTCCACAACAAGCTTTCAGTCTGTCACACCATGAAAACACCGCATTTTGTCCTGATCGCGATCGCCGCCCTGGCGCTGACTGCCTGCTCGCGTCCTCCCGCGCTGGAGGAGCCGATCCGCTCGGTGAAGCTGCTCACGGTGGGCACCGGCCATCTGGTTGCGCGCAGCGAGTACGCGGGTGAGGTGCGGGCTCGCACCGAATCGCGGCTGGGTTTCCGGGTGGGGGGCAAGCTGGTGCAGCGGCCGGCCGAGGTGGGGCAGCGGGTGAAGGCGGGCCAGTTGCTGGCCCAGCTGGACGCGCAGGACCTGGCGCTTTCCAGCCAGGCCGCACAGGCGCAGGTGAGTGCCGCGCAGACGCAGCGCGACCTGGCGGCCGCCGACCTCAAGCGGTACCAGGATCTGCAGGCGCAGGGCTTCGTGAGCGGTGCCGAAATCGAACGCCGCCTGGCCACGCTGCAATCGGCCGAGGCCACGCTGCGCCAGGCCAAGGCGCAGGGCACGGTGCAGGGCAACCAGGCCGGTTACGCACGCCTGCTGGCCGACGGCAATGGCGTGGTGCTGGCGGTGGACGCCGAGGTGGGGCAGGTGGTGGCCGCCGGTGCGCCGGTGGTGCGCGTGGCGCGCGATGGCGCGCGCGACGTGGTGATTGCCGTGCCCGAAGACCGCGTGGCGCAGATGCGCCCGGGTGCCACCGCGCAGGTGCGCCTGTGGGCCGGAGCGGGCGCCGCGCCCGCCGCCGCGCCCATGGAAGCCACCGTGCGTGAGGTGGCGGCCAGTGCCGACCCCGCGACGCGCACCTACCAGGTCAAGCTGTCCCTGCCCGACCAGGCGGCCGTGCCGCTGGGCGCGACGGCCTACGTCACGCTGGGCAGCCAGGCGGCCGCGAAGGACGTGATCAAGCTGCCCACCAGTGCGCTGATGCGTTCTGACCAGGGCGACCGGCAGGGCTCTGCCGTGTGGGTGTTCGACGCGACTGCGGGCACGGTGCAGCCGCGCCCGGTGCAGGTGGCCGGTGCCGATGGCAACGAGATGGTGATCGTCGCCGGCCTCAAGCCCGGTGAGGAGGTGGTGGCCACCGGGGTGCATGTGCTGTCGCCGGGCCAGAAGGTCACGCGTTTCACCGCCACCGCCGCGCAGTGAGGCCCGGCATGCACGAAGCCGCACCGACCTCCGCCGGCGAACCCACCTCGTGGGTGTCGCTTTTCAACCTGTCGCAATGGGCGCTGGACCACCAGGCCTTCACGCGCTACCTGATGATCGTGCTGATGCTGCTGGGTGTGGCGGCCTACTTCCAGCTCGGCCAGGATGAAGACCCGCCGTTCACCTTCCGTGCCATGGTGGTGCGCGGCTACTGGCCCGGCGCCACCGCCGAACAGGTGGCCGAGCAGGTGGCCGACCGCATCGAGAAGACGCTGCAGGAAGTGCCCTATGCGGACAAGATCCGCAGCTACTCCAAGCCCGGTGAGACGCTGATCATCTTCCAGCTGAAAGACTCTTCGCCCCCGCAGGAAGTGCAGCAGATCTGGTACACGGCGCGCAAGAAGGTGGGCGACATGCGCGGCACCCTGCCGCAGGGCGTGGTGGGGCCGTTCTTCAACGACGAGTTCGGCGATGTGTACGGCGTGATCTACGCGCTGCAGGGCGAGGGCTTCACGCCGGCCGAGAAGAAGGCCGTGGCAGATGACGTGCGCCAGCGCCTGCTGCGCGTGCGCGACGTGAGCAAGGTTGAACTCTTCGGCGTGCAGGACGAGAAGCTCTACATCGAGATTTCGCAGAAGCGCCTGGCCACGCTGGGCCTGAACCTGCAGCAGGTGCTGGACGCGCTGGGCCAGCAGAACGCGGTGGAGTCGGCCGGTCAGGTGCAGACGCCGCAGGACGTGGTGCAGGTGCGCGTGGCCGGTGCCTTCAACTCGGTCGAGCAGTTGCGCGCCATGCCGATCCGCGCCGGCAACGGCAACCAGATTCGCCTGGGCGACATCGCGCAGATCGGCCTGGGCTACGTGGACCCCGCGCAGGTGCTGGTGCGCCACGACGGCAAGGACAGCATCGCGCTGGGCATCTCCATGGCCAAGGGCGGCGACATCATCAACCTGGGCAAGGCGCTCAAGACGACCGTGGCCGGCATCGAGGCCACGCTGCCCGCCGGCATGACGCTGGCGCAGGTGCAGGACCAGCCAAGCGCGGTGACGAACTCGGTGAACGAGTTCGTGAAGGTGCTGATCGAGGCGGTGGTGATCGTGCTCGCGGTGAGCTTCCTGGCGCTGGGGCTGCACCGGCGACCGGGCGGGCGGGGCCTGAAACGCTACGTGCTGGACATGCGCCCGGGCCTGGTGGTGTTCATCACCATCCCGCTGGTGCTGGCCATCACCTTCCTGGCCATGAACTACTGGGGCATCGGCCTGCACAAGATCTCGCTGGGCTCGCTCATCATCGCGCTCGGCCTGCTGGTGGACGACGCCATCATTGCGGTGGAGATGATGGTGCGCAAGCTGGAGGAGGGCTACGACATGGTGCGTGCGGCCACCTTCACCTGGGACGCCACCGCCATGCCCATGCTCACCGGCACGCTGATCACGGCGGCCGGCTTCCTGCCGATCGGGCTGGCCAACTCAACCACCGGCGAATACACCTTCGCCATCTTCGCGGTGACGGTGCTGGCGCTCGTCATCTCGTGGGTGGTGGCGGTGCTGTTCGTGCCTTACCTCGGCTTCGTGCTGCTGAAGGTGAAGCCGCACACCGAAGGCGAGCCGCACGAGGTGTTTGACGGCCCGTTCTACGTGCGCTTCCGCGCCGTGGTGGACTGGTGCGTGCAGCACCGCTGGCTGACCATCGGCGCGACCATCCTCACTTTCGTGCTGGGCATCGTCGGCATGGGCCAGGTGCAGCAGCAGTTCTTCCCCGACTCGAGCCGCCCCGAGATCCTGGTGGACATCTGGCTGCCCGAAGGCAGCAGCATGAACGCCATGGACGAGGTCACGCGCCGGGTCGAAGGCCGCCTGGCGAAGGAAGAGGGCGTGCGCAGCGTGACCACCTGGGTGGGCTCGGGCGTACCGCGCTTCTACCTGCCGCTGGACCAGATCTTTCCGCAGACCAACGTGTCGCAGATGATCGTGCTGCCCAAGGACCTGAAGACACGAGAGACGCTGCGCAAGGCCTTGCCGGCCCTGCTGGCGACCGAGTTCCCCGAGGTGCGCGGGCGCGTGAAGCTGCTGCCCAACGGCCCCCCCGTGCCGTACCCGGTGCAGTTCCGCGTGGTCGGCACCGACCCGCAGGTGCTGCGCGGCCTGGCCGACGAGGTGAAGCAGGCGATGCGCGAGAGCCCGAACATGCGCGGCGTGAACGACAACTGGAACGAGTCGGTGAAGCGGCTGCGGCTGGAGGTGGACCAGGCCAAGGCGCGCGCGCTGGGCGTGTCGAGCCAGTCGATCGCGCAGGCATCGCGCACGCTGCTGTCGGGCACCACGGTGGGCCAGTACCGCGAGGGCGACAAGCTGATCGACATCGTGCTGCGCCAGCCGATCGACGAACGCGATGCGATCACCAGCCTGGCCAACGCCTACCTGCCCACGGCCAGCGGCCAGGCGATTCCGTTGTTGCAGATCGCGCGGCCGGTGTTCGACTGGGAGCCCGGCGTGCTCTGGCGCGAGAACCGCGACTACGCGATCACGGTGCAGGGCGACGTGGTGGAGGGCCTGCAGGGCGCCACGGTGACGGCCGAGCTGCAGCCGAAGCTGAAAACGATCAGCGACAGCTGGGCTTCGCGTGGCCTGGGCGCGTACCACATCGAGGTGGCGGGCGCGGTGGAAGAAAGCAGCAAGGGCTCGGCTTCCATCGTGGTCGGTGTGCCGCTGATGCTGTTCATCGTGTTCACGCTGTTGATGCTGCAGCTGCAAAGCTTCAGCCGTTCGGTGCTGGTGTTCCTGACGGGCCCGATGGGCATGGCGGGCGTGGCAGGTGCGCTGTTGCTGCTGAACCGGCCGTTCGGTTTCGTGGCGCTGCTGGGTGTGATCGCGCTGATGGGGATGATCCAGCGCAACTCGGTGATCCTGATCGACCAGATCGAGCAGGACCGGGCGCGTGGTGTGCCCGCCTGGAATGCGATCGTGGAAGCCGCCGTGCGGCGGATGCGGCCGATCGTGTTGACGGCGGCTGCGGCGGTGCTGGCGATGATTCCCTTGTCGCGCAGTGTGTTCTGGGGTCCGATGGCGGTGGCGATCATGGGCGGGCTCATCGTGGCCACGGTGTTGACCTTGCTGGCCTTGCCTGCGATGTATGCGGCCTGGTTCCGGGTGAAGCGGCCTGCTGCTGCCTGAGGTCTGTTTCTTGCGTGGGGTTTCGCGGGGCTCGGAGGCGGCTGGGGGTGGCGCGCCTCCGCTTCTGGCGCCTGTAGGTCATCGGTGATGCCGGGGCGCGGCGCAGCGAAGTCAAGGAGGAGGCGGCCTCCCGCCGCCGGGGGACATTCGCGGAGCCGCGCCACGGCGTCGCCGATGACCGTCCCCCCATCAAGCAGGCAACAATAGACCCCATGCGACTAAGACACATTGAAGTCTTCAACGCGGTGATGCTCACCGGCAGCGTGAGCGCGGCCGCCCGCATGATCAACGTCACGCAGCCCGCCGTGAGCCGCACCTTGCAGCACGCCGAAATCCAGCTCGGCTTTCCGCTGTTCCAGCGCGTTGGTGGGCGCTTGCGGCCCACCGAAGAGGCGCAGACCCTCTATCCCCACATCGAACGCCTCTTCGCCCAGCTCGATGAGGTGCAGCGCCTCTCCGCCAGCCTCAAGGCCGGGCGCGGCAAGGGTGAGCTGCGCGTGCTCACCGTGCTCGCCCTCAGCTACGAGGTGTTTCCCCGCGCCATGCGCCTGTTCCGCGAGAAGCATCCTTCCGTGCGCGTGCACCACGAAGCCCTGCATTCGCCGCAGATCATTGCCTCGCTCGTGTTGCAGGAGGCCGACGTGGGCTACGTGTTCAGCGCTGTCTCGCACCCCGCGCTGGTGCAGGAACAGCTGGCCGAACGCCATGTGGTGTGCGTGGTGCCCAAGGGCATGCTGCCCGCGCGGCAGGTGCGCACTGGCGCCATCAGTTTTGCGCAGCTCTCGCGGTTGCCGGTGATCGCGCTCGACGGGCGCGACCCGCTCGGCCTGCTGCTGGCGCACACCGTGCGCGACAGCGGCGCCGGCCTGCAGGAGGTGATGACCGTGCAGACGTACCACGTGGCGCTCGCGCTGGCACACCACGGCGTGGGCGTGGCGATGGTGGAGGCGTGCACGGCCGCCTCGGCCGACCCGGCCAAGGTGGACGTGCTCAAGCTCGAGCCCACCGTGCCCACCACCGTGCGCATGTTGCGGCCCACCGCGCGGCCGAACTCGCTGGTGGCGCGCGCCTTCACGCGCTGCATGCAGCAGGCGCTGCAGGAGCTGCACGAACTGGACGACTGAGCGTCTAGGGTTGCTGCGCGCGCAGTTGCGCCGCGAGGCGCTGTGCGCTGCCGAAGGCCAGCGTGAAACCCAGCGCACCGTGCCCTGTGTTGAACCACAGGTTGCCGGGGCCACCGCGCAGGCGGCCGAGCACGGGCAGGCCGGTGGGCGTGGCGGGGCGCAGGCCGGCCCAGGGCCGCAGTTCGTCGTAGTGGCTCGCGTCCGGGAACAGCGCACGGGCGCTGGCCACCAGCGAATCGATGCGGTCGCCGGGGATCTGCGTGTTCTCTCCCACCAGCTCGGCCATGCCGGCCACGCGCAGCCGCTGGCCCAGGCGCGCGAACACCACCTTGCGGGCCGCGTCGGTCACGTTCACGCGCGGCGCGGCGCCTTTGGCATCGCTCACGTCCACCGTGAGGCTGTAGCCCTTGAGCGGGTACACCGGCACGCGCAGGCCGAGGGTGCGCGCCAGCGGGTGTGACGCGGTGCCGAGCGCGACCACGAAGGCGTCGGCCTCGATCGGGCCGCGCGGCGTTTCAGCCGCCAAGATGCGGTCGCCCGCGAGCTTCAGTTTCGTGACGGGCGTGTCGAACGCGAACCGCACACCCTGCGCGAGCAGCAGGCGCAGCAGCTCCAGGCAGACCTTGTGGCAGTCCGCCGCGCATTCGCTCGGCGTGTGGATGGCACCGGCAAAGCGAGGCGCATAGCCCGCCAGCGCGGGTTCGATGGCGACGCTCTCGGCGGGCGAGAGGGCGTGCTGCACGCTGCCCAGTTCCCGCTGCAGCGCCATCTGCTGGCGCGCGCTGGCGAAGCTGGCCTCGTCTTCGTACAGCACCAGCTTGCCGGTGGCGGAGAAGTCGCAGTCGATGTCGTTCTCGGCCATCAGTCGTTCGAAGCCCGCGCGGCTTTCGGCGGCGAGCGCGAGCAGGCTGGCGGTGGTGCTGCGCGACACGCTGGCGCGACAGGCCGCGAGAAACTGCAGGCCCCAGGCCCACTGGTGCGGGTCGGCCTGCAGCCGCAGCTTCAGGGGTGAGTCGGCCGCGAGCAGCAGCTTGGGCAGCTGGGCCCAGATGCCGGGATCGGCCAGCGGCTGCACATAGGCGTAGCTCAGCTGGGCGCCATTGGCCGCGCTCGCGCCGGTGCCGGCCTGCGCGCGGTCAACCACGGTGACCTCGAAGCCTTCGCGGCGCAACTGCCAGGCCGCGGCCAGCCCGACGATGCCCGCGCCGAGCACGCACACGTGCCGCGCGGGTGGGAAAGATGCGTTCATGGTGCTCACTGTAGGCAGCCGGCGCGGGGCGGAAAAATGCCAATCGCGCCAAGGCCCATGCCGTGAACTCATGGGTGGCCCATAACCGCAAGGCATGGACCGGGTTGAAAAAGGCATTTTTCCCGGCGCCCGCGCGCTGCCTACACTGCGCCAGACATTCCCGTTCACCACCTTCACCGCATGAGCTCCACCCGCGTCTTTCACCGCCAGCTGCACAAACCCATGCCCTTCGCCGTAAGCGGCCAGGGCATCACGCTCACCGACCAGGCGGGCAAGACCTACCTCGATGCGTCGGGCGGTGCCGCCGTGTCCTGCCTGGGCCATGGGCATCCGGATGTGGTCGCCGCGATGCACGCGCAGATCGACCAGCTGGCCTACGCGCACACCAGCTTCTTCACCACCGAGGTGGCGGAAGAACTGGCGAACGTGCTGATCGACACCGCACCCGAGGGCATGAGCCACGTGTACTTCGTGAGCGGCGGTTCCGAGGCGGTGGAGGCCGCGCTGAAGATGGCACGGCAGTACTTCGTGGAGATCGGGCAGCCGCAGCGCCGGCACTTCATCGCGCGGCACCAGAGTTACCACGGCAACACGCTGGGCGCGCTTGCGGTGGGCGGCAACGCGTGGCGGCGCGAGCAGTTCAAGCCGCTGCTGATCGACGTGACGCACGTGGCGCCGTGCTACGAATACCGCGACCGCCGCGCCGACGAGACCGCCGAGCAGTACGGCCAGCGCCTGGTGGCGGAGCTGTCGGACGCGATCGACCGGCTGGGCGGCGAGAACGTGATGGCCTTCGTGGCCGAGACGGTGGGCGGCGCCACGGCGGGCGTGCTCACGCCGGTGCCCGGTTACTTCAAGGCCGTGCGCGAGCTGTGTGACAAGCACGGCATCCTGCTGATCCTGGACGAGGTGATGTGCGGCATGGGCCGCACCGGCACCCTGCACGCCTGCGAGCAGGAGGGCGTGGTGCCCGACCTCATGACCATCGCCAAGGGGCTCGGTGGCGGCTACCAGCCGATTGGCGCGGTGCTGGCGCAGGGCAGGGTGGTGGACGCCTTCCGCCAGGGCAGCGGGCTCTTCCAGCATGGCCACACTTATCTGGGCCACGCCATTGCGTGCGCGGCCGCGCTGGCGGTGCAACGCGTCATCCAGCGCGATGGTCTGCTCGAACAGGTGCGCGAACGCGGGCAGCAGCTGGAGGCGCTGTTGCGACAGGCCTTCGGCGATCACCCGCACGTGGGCGACCTGCGTGGCCGCGGCCTGTTCCGCGGCATCGAGCTGGTGGCCGACCGCGAGAGCAAGCAATGGTTCGACCCCGCGCGCAAGCTGCACGCCCGGATCAAGAGCGAGGCCATGGCCGGTGGGTTGATGGTCTATCCCATGGGCGGTACGGTGGATGGCCGCTGTGGCGATCACGTGCTGCTCGCGCCACCCTTCATCAGCACGCCGGCCGAACTCGAACAGATCGTGTCGCGGCTCGCGGGCGCCATCGATCGCGCGGTGGCGGCGTGATGCGCTGCTCCATTCCGGCTGCATCGGCAGGTGTTTTCGGGGTAAACCCCGTCGCCTCCGTGGCCGGTCTGCACGAAGCTTGCTAGAGGCCAATAGAAGCCTTTGTCGATGCACCAAGTTTGTTCAACCCTTCGAAACCTGCAGGAGCACCCAGCATGAAAAAAATCACCCTCAGCACCCTGGCCGCGGCCGCCGCCTTCATGGCGCCCATGGCACCGGTTCAGGCCCAACAGAAGTTCATGACCATCGGGACCGGGGGCGTGACGGGTGTGTACTACGCCGCCGGTGGCGCCATCTGCCGCCTCGTGAACAAGGACCGCGCCAAGCACGGCATCCGCTGCTCGGTGGAGTCCACCGGGGGTTCGGTGTTCAACGTGAACACCATCAAGGCCGGTGAGCTGGACCTGGGCTTCACCCAGTCCGACGTGCAGTTCAACGCCTTCAAGGGCGTGGGCCAGTTCAAGGACGCGGGCGCGTACGGCGACCTGCGCGCGGTGTTCGCCGTGCACCCCGAGCCCTTCACCGTGGTGGCCCGCAAGGAAGCCAACATCACGAAGTTCGAGGACTTCAAGGGCAAGCGCTTCAACGTGGGCAACCCCGGTTCGGGCACGCGTTCGTCCATGGAAGAGCTGCTGGCCGGCATGGGCTGGAAGATGAGCGACTTCTCGCTCGCCTCCGAACTGAAGGCCGACGAACACGGCCCGGCGCTGTGCGACGGCAAGATCGACGGCTTCTACTACGCCGTGGGCCACCCGAGCGCGAACATCCAGGACCCGACCACCTCGTGCGGTGCCAAGCTCGTGTCGCTCACCGGCCCTGCCGTGGACAAGCTGGTGGCCGAGAAGCCGTACTACGCCAAGGTCACGCTGCCTGGCGGCCTGTACCCGAACAACCCTCAACCGACGCAGACCTATGGTGTGTCCGCCACGGTCGTTGCTTCGAACAAGACCTCTCCCGAGACGGTGTACCAGGTGGTCAAGGCGGTGTTCGACAACTTCGATGAGTTCAAGAAGCTGCACCCCGCGCTGGCCAACCTCACGCCCGAAGGCATGGTGAAGGACGGCCTGAGCGCACCGCTGCACGAAGGCGCGCTCAAGTTCTACAAGGAAAAGGGCTGGGTCAAGTGATATGACATGCCGGGCCGCCGTTCGCGCGGCCCGCTGTCCATGAATGGCGAAGGTGCTTCGCCATTTTTTTTACTCCCTGTCCCGGCAAACCGGAGCGCACCATGAGCACCGACATCGAAAAAGCTCCCGAGGCCTTGCAGCAGCTCGTGGCCGACAGCGACACCGGCGGCCGCAAGCCGGTGGGCGCCACGGCCCACTTCATCTTTGCCGTGGCCCTGCTGTGGGCCCTGTTCCAGTACTGGTACGCCTCGCCGCTGCCGTTCGAGCTGGGCATCGGCATCCTCAACGACACCGAGGCGCGCGCCATCCACCTCGCGTTCGCGCTGTTCCTTGCGTTCCTGGCGTGGCCGGCGTTCAAGCGTTCCCCGCGCAACCGCGTGCCTGTGGTGGACTGGTTGCTGGCTCTGCTGGCCGCCTTCTGTGGCGCCTACATCATGCTTTTCTACGCCGAACTGGCCACGCGGCCTGGTCAGCCCACTGCGATGGACATCGCGGTGGGCTCGATGGGCGTCATGCTGTTGCTGGAAGCGACGCGGCGCGCGGTGGGCTGGCCCATGGCGGCCCTGGCGGTCATCTTCCTGGCCTATTGCATGCTGGGCCCGCACCTGCCTGAAGTGCTCTCGCACAAAGGTGCCTCGCTGAACCGGTTGATCTCGCACATGTGGCTCACCACCGAGGGTGTGTACGGCATTGCACTGGGTGTGTCAGCCGGAACCATTTTTGTGTACGTGCTGTTCGGCGCGCTGCTGGACCGAGCAGGTGGCGGCAACTACATGATGCAGGTGAGTTTCGCCGCGCTGGGGCACCTGCGAGGTGGTCCAGCGAAGGTCGCGGTGGTGTCGTCTGCGCTCAACGGCATGATTTCCGGCTCTTCGGTGTCCAACGTTGTCTCTGGCGGCATTTTCACCATCCCGCTCATGAAGAAGGCCGGTTATGGCGGCGTGAAAGCCGGCGCCATCGAGACCATGAGTTCGGTCAACGGTCAGATCATGCCGCCGGTGATGGGTGCGGCGGCTTTCCTCATGGTGGAGTACGTGGGTATCCCGTACGCCGACATCGTCAAGCACGCGTTCCTGCCCGCCACGCTGTCCTACATCGGGTTGCTCTACATCGTGCACCTGGAGGCGCTCAAGCTCGGCATGCAACCTATCGTCCAGGCAGTGGCGCGGCCCTGGCGTGTGCGCCTGTTGCGCAACTCGATCGGCATAGCAGGCAGCATTGTGGTGGTGTGCGCGGTTTACTACCTGCTGCAGGCGATCAAGGCGGCCATGGGCGCTGCGGCGCCGTATGCCGTGTCGGCCGCGGTGCTCGCGCTCTACCTGTTTTCCGTCTATCAGGCCGCGGCATGCCCTGACCTCCCCGATGACATCAACATCGACAACCCCAAACCACTGCAGACCTGGCCCACGGTGCGCGCCGGCCTGCACTTCATCATGCCGATTGCGGTGCTGATCTGGTGTCTGATGGTGGAGGAGATGTCACCCGCGCTCTCGGCCTTCTGGGCGGTGACAGTGCTTGTCATGCTCATGCTCTCGCAGCGCCCGCTGATCGCGATGTTTCGTCGCACCAGTGGCCAAGGCACCTGGCTCCAGGGATGGCGCTCAGTGGTGGATGGGTTCAACGACGGCTCGCGCAACATGATCGGCATTGGCGTGGCCACGGCCACGGCGGGCATCATCGTCGGGGCCATCACGCTCACGGGCCTGGGGCTTCGCATGACGGAGTTTGTCGAGTTCGTGGCGCAAGGCAATGTGATGGTGATGCTGCTCTTCATCGCCTTTGTCTGCCTGGTGCTCGGCCTGGGTGTGCCGACCACGGCCAACTATGTGCTGGTTGCCACACTGATGGCGCCGGTGGTGGTGGAGCTCGGCGCCCAGAGCGGCCTGATCATCCCGCTGATCGCTGTGCATCTGTTTGTCTTTTACTACGGGATCATGGGAGACATCACGCCCCCGGTGGGGCTGGCGACGTTTGCGGCCGCGGCAATCTCGGGTGAGGATGCGATCAAGACGGGCGTGCAGGGCGCAATCTATGCGCTGCGCACTGTCATCCTCCCGTTCATCTGGATATTCAATCCGCAACTGCTACTGATCAATGTGCACGGCACTGGTGAGCTGATCCGTCTTCTGCTGGCCTGCACGCTGGCCACGCTGCTCTTTGCGGCTGTGACGATGAACTGGTTCCGCGTGAAGAGCCGCTGGTGGGAAACCGTGCTGCTGACCTTCGCCGTGGTGTTGCTGTTCCGCCCCGACTTTTTCATGGATCGCATTGCCCCCGAATACCGGCAGGTGCCTGCCGCGCAGGTGTATGACGTGGCGCGCGACACCCCGGCGGACGATCGCGTCGTGATGGTCATCCAGGGCCTCACCATCGAGGGCGACGATGTGACCAAGACGGTGGCGCTGCAGCTGGGGGACAAGGGGGATGAAGGGCGCAAGCGCCTGAGCGACGCCGGCCTGCAACTGGTGCCGCTTGGCGATGCGGTCCAGATCGGGCAGGTGAAGTTCGGCACGCGCGCCGCCAAATCCGGCTTCGAGCAGGGTTGGGACGTGACCGGTGTGCAGGTGCCCAGCGATCGTCCAACACCGCACTGGTTCTACCTGCCGGCGCTGTTGCTGGTGGCCTTCGTGTGGTGGAACCAGGGCCGGCGGATGCGCCGCTGAGGCTACAATCGCCGGTTGCCAAAAATGGCAGCAGGCGCGGGTGGCGAAATTGGTAGACGCACCAGGTTTAGGTCCTGACGCCAGCAATGGTGTGGGGGTTCGAGTCCCCCCTCGCGCACCACCAAAAAAGGAAAACGCGTGGATCCGCCAGGATCCACGCGTTTTTTTCTTGCCCGGGCCGGGCGTTCAGACCATCTGCACGCGCAGGTCGGGCAGGCCGGTGATGCTGCCCACCATCGTGTCGCCCGCCACCACGGCGTTCACGCCCTCGGGCGTGCCGGTGTAGATGAGGTCGCCGGGCTGCAGTTCCCAGGCCGCCGAGAGGTGCTCGATGGTTTCGGCGATGTTCCAGATCAGTTTGGCCACGGTGCTGCGCTGGCGGTCCGCGCCGTTCACCTGCAGGGCAATTTCGGCGTTGACGATGTCACCCGCCGCGGCGGCCGGCGTGATGGGGCCGATGGGCGCGCTGAAGTCGAAGCCCTTGCCGATGCACCAGGGGCGGCCCTGCTTCTTCATGTCGTTCTGCAGGTCGCGGCGCGTCATGTCCAGGCCGACCGCGTAGCCATACACGTGGGCCATGGCATCGGCCGCCTTGATGGACTTGCCGCCCTTGCCGATGGCCACCACGAGCTCGATCTCGTGGTGCAGGTTCTTCGTCAGCGTGGGGTAGGGCATGCGGCCGGTGTCGCCGGCGGGCACCACCACCACTGTGTCGGCGGGCTTGAGAAAGAAGAACGGCGGCTCGCGGCCGGTGAAACCCATTTCCTTGGCGTGGTCCTCGTAGTTGCGGCCCACGCAGTAGACGCGGTGCACGAGGAACAGCTCGGACTTGCCGACGATGGGCACGCCGGTGACGGGGGTGGGAGTGAACAGGTAGCTCATAGGGAATGGATGAAGAGGGAAATCAGACAGTGGCGTCGCCGCCTTCGACGATCACGTTTTCGACCGTGCCTGCGTCGCCACGGCGGAACGAGGCCGCTTCGGTGTACTCGGGCGACTGGAAGCACTTGACGCCGGCTTCCAGCGTGGGGAACTCGATCACCACGAAACGGTGGAAGGTTTCGGGACCTTCCATGATCTGGTAACGGCCGCCGCGCGCCAGCACCTTGCCACCGTGGGCTGCAATGATGGCGGGCACACGGTCGGTGTACTTCTTGTATTGAACGGGGTCGCGGACGACGCAGCGGGAAAGCCAGTAAGCAGCCATGGTTTCAATTGCTTTCTATACGGGTTGATCAGGGATTGGCGAGGGCGAGGTTGGGCAACCAGGTGGCCAGCGCCGGGAAGACGGCGATGGTCACGATGGCGATCAGCAGCACGATCCAGTAGGGCACGCTGCCAAGGAAGATTTCTCCCGTCTTGAGGTCTGGCTCATTGGGTACGGATGCCTTGACCGTGAACGCAAGGATGCCGAAAGGGGGTGTTAGAAGGCCGGTCTCGATGGCCAGGATGCCAAGGATGGCGAAGGCGATAGGGTCGAACCCCAGCGCGGCGGCCACGGGTGCGAACACGGGCACGGTCAGCAGGATGATGGAGATCGAGTCGATCAGCATGCCCAGCACGAACCACACCAGCACCATCAGCAACAGCACGGTGTATGGCGAAAGCCCCGACTGCGAGAAGAAGTCCTGGGCCATGCCTGTCACGCCCGTCATGGAGAGCACGCGTGAGTAGAGCTGTGCCGTTACCAGCAGGAGCAGCAGCGGGGCGGACGTGCGGCCAACGGAAACCACCGCCTCAAGCATCCCCTTCATGCGCATGCCACGCGAGATCGCCAGCACCAGCGCCAGCGTGGCGCCCACGCCCGCACCCTCGGTGGGTGTGAAGAAGCCGAACCAGATGCCACCCAGCACGATCACGATCAGGGCCACGATGCCCACCGTGCTCAACAGGATGGAGCGCATGTCCGCTTCAGGCACATCGACCGACTGGCCATCTGCCGACATGGTCTGCATCGGCAAGGGCTTGAAACCTTCGCCCACGCGGTGGGGCTGGCGGTAGGCCACCCAGACGATGTAGCCGATATAGAGGACCACCACCAGAATGCCCGGGAGGATGCCGGCGATGAACAGCTTGCCGATGGACAGCTCGGTGAGCACGCCCCAGACGATCATCAGCACGGAGGGAGGTATGAGCATGCCCAGGCACGCGCTGCCCGCGATGCAGCCCAGCGCGAACTTGCGTTCGTATCCGTGGCGGCGCATTTCGGGGTAGGCGATCTTGGAGAACGCCGCCGCCGCTGCGATCGACACGCCGGTGACGAAGGCAAAGAGCGCGTTGGCCAGAACGGTGGCCACACCGAGGCGCCCCCGGATGCGGTTCATCGATCTGTTCACCAGGGTGAACAGATCTCGCGCAGCACCGCATTTGGCGAGGAACTCACCCATCAGCATGAACAGCGGTATCACGGCGAAGATGTAGTCGCGCAGCGCCTCGTAGGCGGTGGAAGAGGCGAACGAAATCATCGCCTGCATGTCGCCGGTCATCAGGAAAAGGCCCAGCATGCTGCACAGACCCAGTGCGACGGCGATATGAATGCCTGAGAAGACCAGCGCGAGCAGGGTGCCGATGAGAATCAGCAGATCGGTTGGGTTTTGCATGAGGCTTGGGTCAGTGCGTCGTGGAGAAGGTGGCGGGCGGTTTGCCCTGGATGGCATGGCCGATGTTTTGCATCAACATCAGCAGATAGCTGACGCTGGCCAGGAATGTGCCCAGCACCACGATGAAACGGGCTGGCCAGACAGGCACCCGCAGCGCTCCTTCGCCTTCAAACTCGTTGGAAGTCCAGGCGTGCATGGCGCCGTCGAAGCTGCCGTAGCAGATGACCCCAAAGAACACAAGGCCAGCCGCTGCCGCGACGCAGGCCATGACGCTCTGCGTGCGCGGACTTCCCATGAGCACGAACATGTCGACGTTGAGCATGCCGCCCGAGCGGATCGCGAAACCCGCCTGCAGGAAGCAGATGATCACGATCGACAGGGACACGATTTCGGTCGTGCCCTTCACAGGGCTGTTGAAGGCCCCGCGGCCAATGACGTCGGCCACCACGAGGAAACACAGCAGGAAGGCCAGCAACGCTGCCAGGACGAGAAAGGTTTTTGTGATGCGGTCGTTCAGCCGCCTGAGCATTTCCATGGTGGTGCCTTGTCAAACGTGGTCGTTGTCCCGATGGATCACTTGATCTCGTAGCGCAGTGGCCACTTGTGGCCCAGCTTCTCGGCCTCTTCCAGCGCGGTCTTCAGCACCAGCGTGGCGGGCAAACCCTGCTTGTCCAGCTCGGTGGCTTTTTCCTGTGGCCAGCCCTTGAGCGAATTGGCCCATTCCAGCTTCACCGCATCCGGCACGGACTTGACCGCCACGCCCAGCGTCTTGAGCTGCTCGATCTGCTTGGGGTAACCCTCTTCGTTGACGGTACCGGTCTTGGCCTCGTACTCGCGGCCCACTTCCACGATGATGTCCTGCACATCCTTCGGCAGGCGGTTGAAGCGGTTCTTGTTGATCGTCAGGCCGTGCCAGGTGATGGCGCCGAAACCGATCTGTGTGTAGTACTTGGCCACTTCATTGAGCTTGAAATTCACCCACGCGGAGGGGAACATGATCCAGCCGAAGTACACGCCGGTCTGCATGGCGGTGTAGGCCTCGGGCAAGGCGGATTGCACAGGCACCGCACCGGCGTACTCGAGCCACTTCAGGTTCAGGCCGGCACCCGCGAGCTTCTTGCCCTTGAGATCGCTGATGGTGTTCCAGTCGAAGGTGGTGCCCAGGTTGTAGCCGTTGTCAGAGATCAGGCCGAGCAGTTTCTGGTTGAATTTGTCTTCGAAGACCTGCGACATGTACGGCACCTTGTCGTACACGCTGCGCGCGAGCTTGACGCTGCGTTCAGGGCTCATGGTGCCGAATGGCAGCATGACCTGAAAGCCATGCAGCGGCAGGTTGGACGGCTCGAAGCAGAAGCAGTAGCCGCCAATGTCGATGATGCCGGTCTGCACGCCTTCGAGCGTGTCGGCGGTCTTGACCATGGAGCCACCGTAGCCTTCGACGAACTCGATCTTGTGTTGCGTGCGCTCGGCCACGCGCTTGGTGACCTCCGGCACGAAGAAGGTCTGCATGAGGTTGACGTACGTGTTGACCGCGGGGTGTCCCGAGGCGATGCGCAGGCGGATGTTCTCCGCATGGGCGGCCGACAGGCCACAGGCGGCGACGACGCCGGCGAGGATGGTGTTTCTGACGAACTTGATCATGTCTTGTCTCCAATGTGTGAGGCGGCTGCCCCGTTTCTTCCAACCTTGAAACTGGCGACGGCGTGGCCGGCACCCGATTCCCCTTCAACAAAAAACCGATTCGATAAGTGAGCGTCCTGGCTCAGGGCAGGATGACGCTCGACCCCTTGGTGTGGCCCGCCGCCAGGGCGGCATGCCCCTGCGCGGCATCGGCCAGCGCGTAGCGCTGGTGGATCGAGACCTTGAGCACACCCTTGGCGCAGAGCTCGAACACCGCGGCCGCCGAGGCCCGCAGGTCGGCGGTGGACGCGGTGTAGGTCACCAGCGTGGGGCGCGTGAAATAGAGCGAGCCCATCTTCTGCAGCGTGGCCGCGGCCACCGGTGGCGGTGCGCCGGTGGTGGTGCCGAACGACACGAAGTAGCCCCGCGGCGACAGGCTGTTGAGCGACTGGTCGAAGCTGTTCTTGCCCACCGAATCGAAGACCACGGGCACGCCCGCGCCGCCGGTGATGGCCTTCACGCGCTCGGCCACGTCCTCGGTCAGGCGGTCGATCACGTGTTCGTAGCCATTGGCCCTGGCCAGCTCGGCCTTCTCGGGGCCGGCGACCACGCCGATCATGTGCGCGCCCAGGTGGCGGCCCCACTGGCCGGCCAGCAGGCCGACACCGCCGGCGGCCGCGTGCATCAGCACGTGCTGGCCCTTCTGCACCGGGTAGCAGCGGCGCATCAGGTACTCCACCGTCATGGCCTTGAGCATCATGGCCGCGAGCTGTTCGTCGCTCACGCCCTCGGGCGAGTGCAGCAGGCGTTCGGCAGGGTAGTTGCGGTGCGAGCTGTAGGCGCCGAGCACGGGGCCGCTGATGTAGCACACGCGGTCGCCGGCCTTGAAGTCGGTCACGCCGGCACCCACGGCTTCCACCACGCCGGCCGCCTCGGTGCCCAGGCCGCTGGGCGTGGGCACGGGGTACTGGCCCGAGCGGGCATAGATGTCCTGGAAGTTCAGGCCGATGGCGGTGTGGCGGATGCGCACCTCGCCCGCGCCGGGTTCGGGCAGGTCCAGCTCATCGAGTTGCAGGACGTCGGGTTCGCCGGGGGCGTGGAAGCGGATGGCTTTGACTTTCATGGAGTGGGCTCGGGTGGTTGCGTCAACAAAGGGAAACAGGTTCAGGGAGTGGCGTGGGCGACGGGCTCGGCGTTGTTCAGGTAGGCCTGCACCAGATCGGCCGGAAGGTTGTCGAGGTAGCGCTGGCGCACCGGCGCGGCGGCTTCGCGCAGCGCTGCGATGTCCATCGAATCGGGCATGACCACCTGCACGCCCAGTGCACGCAGGCGCTCGAGGGCGGTCACGTCCTGCGCGGCGGCGGCCTTGCGCTGTTGTGCGGTGGCTTCCACCACGGCGGCCTGCAGTTCGGCGCGCTGTGCGTCGCTCAAGCCTTCGTGCCAGGCGCGCGGGCACACCAGCAGCAGCACACCGAAGAAATGCCCGCTCATGCTCACGTAGGGGTGGTGCTGCCAGAGGTCGAAGCTCAGCAGGTTGGTCAACGGGTTTTCCTGCGCCTGCACGGTGCCGTCCTGCACCACGCGAATGAGGTCCTTCACGTCGGTGGTGAGCGCCTTGAAGCCGATGGCGTCAAGCGCTTCGCGGTACAGCGCGCTGTCCAGTGTGCGGATCACCAGGCCTTCGCAGTCGGCCGGCGAGCGCAATGGGCGCACGGCATTGGAGATGTGGCGAAAGCCGTTGTCCCAGAACGCGAGCACGTGGAAACCGCTCTGCCGCGCCACGGCCTCGCGCAGCATGTCGCCGGCGCTGCCGTCGAGCGCGGAGAGGGCGGCGGCGCGGTCCTGTACGGAGAAGGGCAGGTCGAGCACCGCGAGCTCGGACACGCGCGCCGAGAGGTAGCCCGAGGCCATGTAGCCGATGTGGCGCTCGCCGCTCTCGACCGACGCGAACAGCGACGCCGCGCTCTCGCCGATGGCGGTGACGTCGGTCAGCAGGTGGGGCGTGCCCACGGTGCTGTCATCGAGACGGCGCGCCAGCGTGGTCAGTGCCGCCGTGAGGATGGACGCGCCGCCCTGGTAACCGGCAAGGTGCAGCGGAGGAGTAGGTCTCATGCGCGTGCGTCCGCTCAGGCGGTCGGGATGTTGGCGTCGCGGATGATCTTTTCCCAGCGCGCGTGGTCCTCGTCGACGATGCGCGCGAGTTGCCTCTCGTCGCGCGACCAGGGTTCCAGGCCGGAGCGGATCAGCTGCACCTGGAACTCGCGGTCCAGTGCGATGGCCTGCGCCTGCTTGCGCAGTTCGACCAGCGCCTCCTGCGGTACCTCGCGTGGCAGGAACAGCGCGATCCAGGAGGAGTAGTCGTAGTTCTTGATGCCAGCTTCCTGCAGCGTGGGCAGTTCGCGAAACTGGGCGTGGCGCTCGACGCCGCAATAGCCGATGAGGCGCACCCGCTTCTCGGACAGGAAGGGCTGGGCCAGCGACAGCGCCATCGACATCACCTGAACCTCGCCGGTGGCAACCGCCAGCGCGGCCTGGCTGGCGCCGCGATAAGGCACGTGGTCCAGCTTGACGCCGGTGTAGGCGTTGAACATTTCCGTGGCCATGTGCTGCGGGCTGCCGATGCCGCCGGAGGAGTAGGTCACGCGCTCCGACTTGGCGGTCCTGATCAGATCGGCGATGGTCTTGATCGGTGAGTTGCCCGACACCGCGAAGAAGGTGGGGATGTTGGCGATGCCCGCCACCGGCACCAGCTCGCGGCGCGGGTCGCCCTTCATGTGCTTGGCCTGCAGGTGGGGCAGGATGGTGAGGATGCTGTTGTTGAGCGCGGCCACGGTACGGCCATCGGGGCGCGCGCGGCTGATGCGCTCCAGCCCCACCAGGCCGGCAGCAGCGGCCACGTTCTCCACCACGAAGCTGTTGCCGGCCATGCGCTGGCCGAGCCGATCGGCCATGTGGCGCACGGCCACGTCCGACGCGGTGCCGGCCTGCAGCGGCAGCACCATCGTGACCGCGCCATTTGGGTAGGCCTGTGCCTGTGCCGCCGTGCTGCTGAAGAGGCCGAGGGTGCTCGCACCACCCCAAGCCAGAAGTTGCCGTCGATCGATCATGAAATGTCTCCTGCTTGTTGTCACAAGGCGCGCCTCTTGGCGGACGCGTTCATGCGTGCATGGCTGGGTGCCGGCTTCGCCGGCGTCGCGTCATCAGAACGTCGCGGCCTTGTTGGGCGCCTCTTTCGTCATGACCTCGGCAGCCGACTTGTCGTTCTCGCCCGCGTCGGTCCAGGCCGGCACGCGGCCGATGCGCGCGGCTTCGTGCCAGGCGAAGTTGAGTTCCACCTTGATGCCGTTGACGGGTTCGCGCATGAACAGCTGGTACAGGTTGGAGTTGTGCGCCTTGCGCTCGCTGAACTCCACGCCGTTGGCCGTCAGGCGGTCGATGAACTCCTCGATGCCTTCGCAGTTCAGGCACAGGTGGTCGATGCGGCCCGAGCCCATGGCGCCGGCTGCGGAGAAGTCCTTGTCACCGTCGGTGGGGGTCTTCAGGTACGTGTCCTGGTGGTTGGAGTAGCGTGCCTTGCCGATGTGGATCACGTCCTGCTCGCCGATGTAGAGCCAGTACACCGGGAAGCCGAATTCCGGGTGGTAGCCGTTGCGAAAGCCGAGGTTCTCCACGAACCAGTCGCGCGTGCCCTCGGGGTCGTGCGTGAGGATGAGCAGGTGTTCCAGAAATCGCAGTCCCATGGTTTGTCTCCTTGTCTTTTTGGGTGATCACTTGCTGTGTTCGGCTGCCACGGGGCGGGTCTCGCCGGTGTCCACCAGCGTGCGCGTGGCGTTCACCGACGCGTAGATCCAGAGGATCTTCATGGGCTCGGTTTCCGACATGTTGCGGAAGCGGTGCGGCACGTTGGGCGGTATGAAGGTCGTGTCCAGCGGCTTGAGTTCCTGCACCTCGCCGTCGATGTCGAGGTAGGCATGGCCGCTGAGCAGCACCACGCTTTCCTCGCAGTTGTGGCTGTGGAACGGAATGGCGGTGCCGCCGCTGAATTCGGTGATGCCGTTGATGAAGGTGCTCGCGCCGACGGAGGGCAGCACCAGCGGGGTGGTGCGCGCGCCGCCGCCCCGGTCGTGGCTCTTGATCTGGTCGGGGCGCAGCACGGCGTACTTGGCGGTGGTTTCGGTGGTCATGTGGGGTTCCTTCAGGTCTGTGGTCGACGGGTCAGGTGCGTGCGGGACCTGTCCACACGGTCTTGATGTTGGTGAATTCGTGCAGGCCGAGCACGCCGAGTTCGCGGCCATAGCCCGATTCCTTGGTGCCGCCAAAGGGCAGGCGCGGGTCGGAGGCAACCATGCCGTTGACGAACACAGCGCCGGCATCGATCTGGCGCGTCAGCTGGCGCGCGCGGTCGAGGTCGGTGGTCCAGAGTGCAGCGCCCAGGCCGAACGGCGTGCCGTTGGCCACGCGCACCGCTTCTGCGGCATCCGCCACGCGCAGGATGGCAGCGGCGGGTCCGAACGTTTCTTCCTTCGCTGCCGTCATGTCGGGCGTCATCTGGTCGAGCACGGTGGGTTCGTAGAACGCGCCCGGGCCGGCCACCGGCTTGCCGCCGAGCAGCAGCTTGGCGCCTTGCTTCACGCTGGTTTCCACCTGCGCGTGCAGTTCGTCGCGCAGGCTGCGCTTGGCCATCGCGCCCTGCGTGGTGCCATCGCCCATCGGGTCGCCCACCACCAGCTTGCGCGCGCCGGCCACGAAGGCTTCGACGAAGCGGTCGGCCACGGCGTGTTCGACGATGAAGCGCTTGGCCGCGATACAGCTCTGGCCGGTGTTCTGGAAGCGCGCCTTCACCGCCACCGTGGCCGCGGCTTCGACGTCGGCATCGGCCAGCACGATGAAGGGGTCCGAGCCGCCGAGCTCAAGCACCTGCTTCTTCAGCGCGTGCCCGGCCTGCGAGGCGATGCTGCGGCCGGCGGGCGTTGAGCCGGTGAAGGTGACGGCGGAGATGCGCGGGTCTTCGATCAGGCGCTTGACCTCGCCCGAACCAACGAGCAGCGTGGTGAACAGGCCAGCGGGCGCGCCCGCCTTCTGGAACACGGCCTCGAGCGCCAGCGCGCATTGCGGCACGTTGCTGGCGTGCTTGAGCACCATGCCGTTGCCACCGGCCAGCACGGGCGCCGCGGCGCGCATGACCTGCCAGAACGGGTAGTTCCAGGGCATCACGGCCAGCACGATGCCGAGCGGGTCGTACACCATGCGGCTGTCGGTGGCGCTGCTGGGCACCACCTGGTCCTGCAGCATGCCGGGCGCGGCGTCGGCGTACACGTCGAAGTTCCAGGCGCATTTCTCGACCTCGCCGACGGATTCGGCCAGCGGCTTGCCCATCTCCAGCGTGGCCAGCGGCGCGAGCCCGGCTTTCTGTTCGCGCAGCGTCTGTGCCACGCGGCGCAGCAGCGCCATGCGCTCGTCCACGGGCGTGCGCGCCCATTCGCGCTGCGCCTTGGCCGCGCGTTCCAGTTTCTGTTCGATCGCCGTGGCGTCGTGCGCGTCGTACTCGGTCAGCACGGCGTCGGTGGCGGGGTTGAAGGAGGTGATCGTCATGCCAGTGCCATTTCTTCCAGGGGGGCGATGCCGAGGTCGGTCGCCAGTTTCTGCAGGTCGCCCACGATGCCAGCGGCAATCGGCACGCCGTTCTCGCGGTAGCGGTTGCGTTTCTCGTGGCTCTGTTCGCCGGGCAGCCAGATGCGTTCCACGCCGGGCAGCTTCTCGCTGCCCCGGATGTCGCGCACCAGCTTGTCGACCGCGCCCTTGAACACGGCCGGGTCGCCGAAGGCGGCGAGGTCGATCACCAGGATCGCCTGGCCGGTGTTGGTGGTGGTCTTGAAATCGGCGTTGAAGTCGATCACGTCGCGGCCCATGGCCGCGCCGCCCAGCGTGCCGGCCAGCAGGCCGACGATGAGCGCGAGGCCGTAGCCCTTGTGGTCGCCGATGGGCAGCAGGAAACCTTCGCCCGCGCGGTTCGGGTCCAGCAGGGGCTTGCCTTGCCGGTCGATCATCCAGCCTTCGGGCATCTGCTCGCCGCGCTTGGCCTTGGCCTTGACCTTGCCGTACGCGGCCACGGTGGTGGCCATGTCCAGCACCACGGGCGGCTCCTCCGCGGTCGGGATGCCGGCGGCGATCGGGTTGGTCGACAGCAGCATGTCGGTGCCGCCCCAGGGCGGCAGGTGGTTGGCGTTGCCGACCGCGAAGTACAGGCCGAGCATGTCGTGTTCCAGCGGGCGGCGCGCGTACAGCGAAGCCGGGCCGGCGTGGTTGCTGTAGCGCGTGCCGACCCAGGCCACGCCGCACGTGCGCGCCTTCTCGATGGCGATGTCGACGGCGCGCGAGACCACGAGGTGGCCCATGCCGTTGTCGCCATCGACCACGGCCATGGCCGCGCGTTCCTGTACGACATGGATGTTCGGGTTCTTGTTGATGCCACCGGCCTGGATGCGCTTGATGTACTGCGGCAGGCGGATCACGCCGTGGCCGTCGGAGCCTTGCAGGTCGGCCTCGGTCATGAGGCGCGCGACCTGCGCGGCGTCGGCCTCGGGCAGGCCCTGGCTGGTGAAGGCGGACTGGATGAAGCGCTGCAGCGCTTCGGGGGAGACGGTGATGGAGTTCATGTGAAAAGGGGCGTGTTGTCGGGACGCGGGTGTGGTGAGCGGAATCGCTCAGTTGGCCGAGATCCCCTTTTCCTGGATGAGCTTGCGGTACAGCTCGTACTGCGTCTTCGTCGCCGCGCCGAATTCAGCGGCCGTGGTGCCACGCGGCGTGACGCCGATGGCCAGCAGCTTGTCGCGCGTGGCGGGGTCGTTCACGGCGGCGCGCACTTCGTCGTTGAGCTTCTGCACCACCTCGGGCGGCGTGCCGGCGGGCGCGACCATGGCGAACCACGAGTTGAAGGTGAAGTTGGGCATGCCGGCTTCCTGGAACGTGGGCACGTTCGGGAACTGGGGCAACCGCTGCGGCGTGGACACGGCCAGCAGGCGCAGCTTGCCGCCCTGGATGAGCGAGGTGACGGTGCCCAGGCCCTGCATGGACACCTCGACCTCACCGGCGGCCACGGCCACGGCGGCGGGTGTGGCGCCCTTGTAGGGCACGTGCATCACGTCGATCTGCGCGCGGTCCATGATCAGCGCCATGCCGATGTGCTGCGGGCTGCCGTTGCCACCGCTGCCGTAGTTCAGCTTGCCGGGCGCGGCCTTGGCTGCCGCGAGAAAGTCGGCCAGCGTGCGGTGCGGGGAATCGGCCTTGACGACCAGGCCCCATTCGATGGTGCCGACCAGCGAGACCGGCACGAAATCGGTGAGCGCGTTCCACGGCATCTTCGGCACCATGTGCGGCACCATCGTGAGCACGCTGTCGTTGAAACCACCGATGGTGTAGCCGTCGGGCGTGGAGCGCGCGAGGCGCTCGGCACCGGTCACGCCGGCCGCGCCGGGGATGTTCTCCACCGCGAAACCATGGCCCATGGATTCGCCCATCTTCTGCGTGACCAGGCGCGCGGCGTTGTCGACCGCGCTGCCGGCGGCCAGCGGAATGATCATCTTGATCGGCTTGTTGGGATAGCCCTGGGCCTGTGCGGCCAGGGGCAGTGCGAGCAGGGCGGCCAGGGCCAGGCGGCTCAGCATCTTCATGACATGTCTCCGTGTAGTAGTGATAGGCAAGCGCGAGAGTACGCAGCAGCCTCACCCATGTCTAATGCTGTATTCGCGTTCTGCCATATCAAAGTGATATTGATCAGGCCGCGCATCGGTGCCATCATTCCGGCGCCATGAACCTCAAGACCCTCCGCTACTTCATCGCCGTTGCCGACAGCGGCAGCCTCACCGCCGCCGCCGCTGCGATACCGATTGCGCAACCCGCGCTGACCCGGCAGATGCGCGACCTGGAGGCCGAGATGGGTGTGCTGCTGCTGCAGCGCCTGCCGCGCGGTGTGCGCCTCACGCCGGCCGGCGTCACCCTCTACGAATCGGCGCAGCGCATCGTGTCGGAGGCGGCGCGGCTGGGTCGCCGGCTCGCGCACAGCCAGCAGAAGAGCAGGGCGCCGGTGATCCTGGGCGCGTCGCCCACGCTGGCGCGGCTGCTGCTGCCGCGGCTGTTCGAGAACTGCATGGACGCGCTGGACGACATGGAATTGCGCGCGCGCGAGGCCTTCACGCCCGCGCTGCTCGACTGGCTGGAGCGCGGCATGATCGACATGGCCGTGCTCACCAACCCCGAGCCGGGCCGCTCGCTCTCGTTCCAGCCGTTGCTGGGCGAACCCTTCGCGCTGGTGTCGCACGCGCAGATGCGCATCGGGCCGGTGGTGTCGGTCAACCAGCTGGCGCGCATCCCGCTGCTGATGACGAGCCTGCACCGTGGACTCGTCGACCGGCAACTGGCCAGCCTGGGCAAGTCGCTGCAGGTGCGTGCCGAAATCGACTCGGTGGACTCCATCCGCGAGCTGGTGCTGCGCGGGCGCTGGGCGACGATCATGCCGGTGTCCGTGTTCCGCGACAACGCGCAGGACGAGGCCATCGTGATGTCCGAGATCTCCGGTGTGCAGCTCAACCGCCTGCTGGTGCTGGCCACGCGCATCGACCCGCGCCCGAACCCGTCGCTGTCGCTGGTGCACGAACTGGTGGTGGCCGAGTTCTCGCGCATGGAGCGCCTGGGCATCTTCAGTTTCGCGGCCGGCGACACCGCCGCACCCGGCGGCTAGCGTTCGCCGCGCGGTGGCTGAAGTGCAGGCGCGTGCGGGCATGGTGCTTCAGCCGAGGAAGCGCAGCAGTTCGCGATTGAACGCGTCGGGCTGCTCCACATTGCTCAGGTGCGCCGCGTCGCGCAGCAACACCAGTTCGGCACCGGGCCAGGCCGCGGCGATCTTGCGCGACATCTCGACCGGCGTGGCCTGGTCCTCTTCACCCACCATCACCAGCGCCGGCTGCCGCAGGCGAGGCAGTTGGCCCAGTGTGTCCAGCCCGCAGATCGCGGCGCAGCACGCCGCGTAGCCCTCGGCCGGCGTGGCCGCGAGCTGGGCGGCGATGCGCGCGTGGGTGTCGGGGTCGCGCCCGGCGAAGGCCGGCGTGAACCAGCGGCCCATCGTGCCTGCGACGAGCGCACTCATGCCCTGGCTGCGCGCCAGGGCCGCGCGCTCGGCCCACATCGCCTGCCCGGCGGGCGGCACTTGCGAGTTCGAATCGGCAATCACCACGCGGTGCAGCACCTCGGGATGGCGCAGCGCGAGCACCTGGCCGATCATGCCGCCGAGCGACAGGCCGACCCAGTGCGTGCGCTGCACGTTCAGGTGCTGCAGCAGCGCGTGCGCGTCGTCCGCGAGTTGTTCCAGCGTGTACGGGCCGGGCGGCACACCGCTCGCGCCGTGACCGCGAATGTCGTAGGCCAGCACGGTGAAGCGGCTGGCCAGCGCTTCGATCTGCGGCGCCCACATGGCCAGGTCTGCGCCCAGCGAGTGCGACAGCGTCACCCAGGGGCCGCTGCCGGTGACCACCGCGTTCAGTTCGATGCCGTCGAGGCGGATGCGCTGCGGTGTCATGGCTTCGGTGCTCCGCAGTCGGCCACGAGGCCCACGGACGCGATGCCGGCGACGGCGCACTGCTCGTCCTTGCTGGACAGCTCGCCGCTGACGCCGACGGCGCCCAGCAGCTCACCCTGCGCATCGCGCACCAGCACGCCACCCTGCACCGGCACCAGGTTGCCGCCGCTCAGTGCCTGCACCGCGTTCATGAACAGCGGCATGAGGCCGGCACGGCGCTCCAGTTCCTGCCCGCCAAAGCCCAAGCCGAGCGCGCCCAGCGCCTTGCCCTGTGCGATTTCCTGGCGATACAGGCTGGTGCCGTCCTCGGCCAGGTAGGCCTTGAGCGTGCCGCGCACGTCGAACACGGCCACGGCCAGCGGCAGCATGCCAGCCTGCCGCGCGTGCGCCAGGGTGGCCTGTGCGATCTGGCTCGCGCATTCGAGGCTGATCGAGGTGAGTGTGTGGGTGAGTTTCATGGGCATGGGCTGTCGGTTCAGGTGGTGGCCGTGGCGGCGGGGCGGGCGCTCTGGCCGATGGCGGCATTCACGCGCGGCATGACCTCGTTGGCGAACAGCTCCATCGAACGGCGGCCCAGGGCCGGGTCCATCCAGTCGTGGCAGGCGTACACCAGGTTGCCGAAGTCGCCCACCTGTTCGCGGAACGCGAGGATCTGGTCGACCACGGAATTCACCGTGCCTGCGAGCACCAGACGTTTGGTGACGTGGTCGGGCGTGATCTCGCTGTCGGGCATGGCCGGGTCGGTCTTGAACAGGTTGCCGCGGCCACCGGCGGTGACGAGCTTGCGCACCAGCTGCTTGAAATAGAAGTGGTACGGCCCGCCAGCCTCCAGCGCGTAGCGCCGGGCGGTGGCTTCGTCGTCGGCCACGAAGATGCTCTTGGCAACGCGCCAGTCGGCCGGGTCGGCCACCGCGCCCACGGCGGTGCGGCCTTCCACGTACTTGGGCCAGTGCGTCTTCACCCATTCCGGCATGAGGAAGTTGGCCGACAGCGGCGTCCAGCCGCGCTTGGCCATTTCGGCCACGCCCTGCGAGAAGGGGGCGACTGCGGTGCCCACGATGGGCGGGTGAGGGCGCTGGAAGGGTTTGAGGATCACGCCCTGTCCGTACTCGACTGCCATGGTGTCCTTCACCGACACGTTCCAGAACTTGCCTTCGATGTTGTACGGCGGCTCGGACTCCCAGATCTTCAGCACCGTGTTGATGCTCTCGACGAACATGGCGTTGCGGTCGTTGCGCAGGTTGCCGAAGACCTCCGCGTCCGACATCAGTCCGCCCGGGCTGATGCCCATGATGAAACGCCCCTTCGCCAGGTGGTCCAGCATCGCCGCCTGCGCGGCCACGGTAGCCGGGTGCGAGTTCGGCAGGTTCAGCGTGCCGCTGCCCAGCTTGATCTGCTTCGTCTCGCTGATCAGCGTGGCCAGGAAGATCAGGCTGGAGGTGACGGGCTCGGCCGAGTCGGTGACGTGCTCGCCGACGAAGGCTTCGCTGAAGCCCAGGCGGTCGGCCAGGATCACGGCCTCGCGGTCTTCCTGGAGGGTTTCGGTCACGCTGCGGCCCGGCGGGTGCAGCGGCATCATGAAGGTGCTGTATTTCACGTGGTCTCGGTGGGTTGAGGTGGAGAGAGGGGGATGTCAGGCGGCGTCGAGTTCCAGGCACACGCCCTGTGCGTAGCGCCCCTGGCAGAACAGCAGCGCCGGGCCCGGCTTGTGGTGGTAAGCCTCGACGCGGCCCAGGTACAGGATGTGATCGCCGACCTCCAGGCGCTGTTCGGTGCGGCACTCGAACACCGCCGCGCAATCGGCCAGGACCGGCAGGCCTTGCTGGCCGGGCGTGTGCGGCACGCCCTGGAACTTGTCCGGGATCGGGGTGGCGAAGCGGCGCGAAAGCGGCAGCTGTTCGAGCGTCAGCACGTTGATCACGAAACGCCCGCAAGCATCGAACGCTGGCAGGCTGGGCGACGTGGTGCGCAGGCTCCAGAGCACGATGGGCGGGTCCAGCGACACGGAGTTGAAGGAGTTGGCGGTGACGCCGACCGGGCGCCTGTCCTGGTCCAGCGTGGTGACCACGGTGACACCCGTTCCAAAGGCGCCAAGCGCCTGACGCAGGTCGCGGGGATCGATGTCTTTTGAAGAGGTGATCTGATTTTTGTTGATCATATGATTACTTTAACGTGATCAACTGATCTACAAAAGCCGGGGAAAACCCGACCCTGCCTCGCAGGCGGTCTATCTGCCGGAAAAACTCAGAGAGGGGAGAGGGCCGCCGGCTCGCCGGGGCTCGGTTGTGGGCGTGATTCCTCGATCAGCCGGGGCAGCATGGCGCGGGCGCCAATCAGGAAATGCTCGATCGTCATGGCGATCAGCTCATCGATCGGGTCGTCCACCGGCACGTCGAAGATCCACTCGCGCTGGCCGAAATAGAACACACGCGCGTTGATGCTCCAGACCAGCTCGACTTCCTTCGTGCTCAGCGGCACCTCGTCCACGCCGGGCAGGCCGAATTCATGCCGGAGTTCCGTGGCGAGTGGCTCGAGGATGCGGCGGCGCAGGATGGCCAGGTACTTGCGGTTGATGTCCTCGCCGCGCAGGCCGGAGAACATGAAGATGCGCACCCAGTCGCGCGTGAGGGCGGCCTTGCTGTACTCGATGTACATGCGCGTGAGCCGCTCCTGCAGCGGCATGCTGCGGTCCTGGATGGTGGTTTCCCAGAAGGGGTTCCAGCGCCCCATGTAGACCACCTCGAACACGCGATTGATCAGCGCTTCCTTGTTCGGGAAGTACTTGTAGAGCAGCGACTGCGTGACCCCCAGGCGCTTGGCCAGTTCCCGGGTGTCGCCGCCGAAGCCGACCTCGGCGAAGAACCGCACGGCCTCCTCGGTGATGTGCGCCTCGCGTTCGGCGGCACTCAGGCGTTTGGCGTGGGGGGTGGTCTTGCGGGTGGCCAAGGCGGGCTCGTGGTCAGGGCTGGGAAACGTCCACCGGCTTGCGCTCGCGGACGGACGTCATGATAGCTTCGAGCGCGGCCACGTTGGCCAGCATTTCGCGGGGCGTCACGGGGTAGGGCGCCACGCCGCGCACCGCGCGCGCAAAGGCTTCGAGGTTGAGCCGGACCGAAGGCGCGGGCTCCGAGAAGCGGCGCGTCTGCGTCTGCCCGCGCAGGGTGGTGGTGATGTCCCAGCCGGTGGGGTTTTCCGGGTGGGTGCGGTCGCGGATCTCGACCCAGCCCCTGGAGCCATAGACGGCGAAGCGGCCTTCGAACGGCGTGGCGAGCACCGCGCTGATCATGGCGTTGGCGCCATTGGGGAAGCCCATCATGATGCCGAGCGTGTCGCCGTTGGCGAAGTCGGAACCCAGTGTGGCCAGGCGCGCCCACAGGCTTTCGCACGGGCCCAGGATCGCGATGCTCAGGTCGACCAGGTGAATGCCGGTGGCGGTGAGCGGGCCCACCGGCGCCAGCGTGTTCGACAGGCGCCAGTTGTCCTTGGGCAAGGCGAGGAACTTGTCCTGGCTGAAGTTGGCTTCGATCTGCAGCACATTGCCCAGCTCGCCGGACGCGATCAGTTCGCGCAGGGCCACCACCTCGGGTTCGAAGCGCCGTTCGTGGCCGATGCCCAGCACGAGGTTGCGCTGGCTGCATTCGGCCACGGCGGCCCGTGCGTCCTCCAGCGTCAGGCACAGCGGCTTCTCGCAGAACACGTGCAGGCCGGCCTGCGCGGCGGCCACGATCTGCTGCGCGTGCTGCGGGTGCGGCGTGCACAGGATGACCGCTTCCACGCCCGGCTGCGCCAGCAGCGCCGCCGGATCGCCGTGCAGCGGAATGCCCTTCAGCAGCGGATCGTTCGCCATGGCGGCCAGCGCCTGCGGCTGGACTTCGGCCACGCCCGCCAGTTCCAGCCAGGGGGAGGCGGCGATCTGGGCGGCGATGGTCTTGCCCCACCAGCCATAGCCGAGAAGGCCAATGCGAACGGGTTTTTTGGGGGTGTCCTGCATGAATGTCTCCATCTTTCTGGGTGTTGTGTTTAAATTATTTTAGCGAATTACAACAACCAGGAGATCAAATGAGCACCAAAAAACCGGCTTCTTCCGCCGCTTCCCGGGTCCGCGCGGCCCGTTCTTCCGCCTCCCGTTCCACCCTTTCGGCGCCCACGCCAGCCCGCCAGCGCGTGGGTGTGGTGGGGCTGGGCATCATGGGATCGGCCATGGCCAGCAACCTGCGCAAGGATGGCTTCGATGTCTGGGGCCACGATCCCAGCCCGGCGGCCCGCAAGGCACTCAAGGCGATGGGCGGCACGGTCTGCAAGAACGCCACCGAGCTGGCTGGTCTGGTGGACGTGGTCATCACCTCCCTGCCAGGCCCGGCGGCGCTGCAGGATGCCGCGCGCGACATGGCCGCTGGCGCCCCCAAGGGGCTGATCGTGATCGAGACCAGCACGCTGGACATCGACGACAAGGCCCAGGCGCGCGATGTGCTGGAGAGGGCAGGCGTGGTGCTGCTCGACTGCCCGCTCTCGGGCACCGGCGCGCAGGCAGCGCTGAAAGACCTCACGATCTACGCCAGCGGCCCCGCTGCGGCCATCCGCAAGGTGGAGCCGGTGTTCAAGGGGTTCACCAGCGCGCAGTTCAACCTGGGCGCCTTCGGCAACGGCATGAAGATGAAGCTCATGGCCAACCTGCTCGTGGCGATCCACAACGTGTCGACCGCCGAGGCCCTGCTGCTGGGCCAGCGCTGGGGCATTTCGCCGGGCACGGCGGTCAAGGTGCTGGCCGGCGGTGCGGGCGGCTCGCGCATGCTGCAGGTGCGTGGCCCGCAGATGGAAAACGAGGGCTGGAAAACGGTGACGATGAAGATCGCCGTCTGGCAGAAGGACATGAAGCTGATCGCCGCTGCGCTGAAGGAAACCGGCGTGCCGGCCCCGTTGTTTGCGGCCACCGTGCCGCTGTACGACGCAGCCATGGGCATGGGCCACGGTCTGCACGACACGGCGGCTGTGTTCGACGTGCTCGACCGCATGTCGCGGCCCGCCGGTTGATCCAGCTCTTGTTCAGGAGGCCCGCATGTCGATCTCACTCAACCATTTTTCCATCCGCACCACCGATCTGGCTGCCACGAGGGCGTTCTACGTCGAGCTGCTGGGCTTGCAGGAAGGCCCGCGCCCGGAGTTCCCCTTTCCCGGCTACTGGCTGTACCAGGGGCCGCTGAGCGCCTACGCCAACGCCGCCGTGCATGTGATTGGCATCGACCCGAATGAGCGCTCGGGCCTGGACAACTACCTGGGCGAGCGGGACGCCGCGAGCCTGAAGGGCAGCGGCGCGGTCGATCACGTGGCGTTCTTTGCCACCGATCTGGCCGGCATGCTGGCGCGCCTGCAAACGGCCGGGATCGAACCGCGCCAACGCACCGTGCCCGGCGTCGGCCTGCACCAGCTGTTCCTGGACGACCCGAGCGGCGTGGTGGTCGAGCTGAACTACCCGATGGAAGAGAAGCAGGCGCTGGACCGCCAGCTGGCCGCGTGAGCGCCGGGAAGGAACAGCCATGGCGCGCATAGTGGTGGTGGGCGGTTCGCTCGGGGGCTTGTTCGCCGCCAACGTGCTGCACCGCGACGGACACGACGTGACCGTTCTGGAAAAGGCCAGAGGATCGATGGACGGGCGGGGCGCGGGCATCGTCTCGCACGATGCGCTGGAGGCGGCGCTGGGCCGCGCCGGCCTGCGCACCGATGCGTCACTGGGCGTGGCGGTGCCCGGTCGCGTGATGCTGCGCAACGATGGCTCGGTCGACACCCTGCTGGACATGCCCCAGGTGCTGACCTCGTGGAGCCGGCTGTACCACCTGCTGCTGGCCGCCTTTCCGGCGGAACGCTACGTGCAGGGCGCGCTGGTGACGCAGTTTGCCGAGGGCCCCGACGGTGTGGAGCTGCACGCGGAATGCGATGGCGAGCAGCGGCGCTGGCAGGGTGACCTGCTCGTGGCCAGCGATGGCATCCGCTCCACCGTGCGGCAATGCTGTTTTCCTGACGTGCAGCCGCGCTACGCGGGCTATGTTGGATGGCGCGGCGTGTGCGAGGAAGCGGTGCTGTCGCGGCTCACGCTGGAAACGCTCTTTCCCCGGTTCGGCTTCTGCATGACCGAGAACGAACAGATCATCGGCTACCCCGTGGCCGGACCGCGCAACGACCTGACGCCAGGGCGGCGCGCCTACAACTTCGTGTGGTACCGGCCGGTGCCCGCTGGCGATGCCCTGACCCAGCTGATGACCGACGCCGACGGCGTGCACCACCCCCAGGGCGTGCCGCCGAACCGCGTGTCGTGGCGCCACATCGCGCGCGCGCGCCAGGACGCGCAACGTTTGCTCGCGCCCCAGTTCGCGGAGGTGATCGAGAAAACCGCGCAGCCTTTCTTCCAGCCCATTTACGACCTGCAGTCCGAGCAGCTGTGCGCGGGCCGCATTGCGTTGATGGGCGACGCGGCCTTCGTCGCCCGCCCGCACATCGGCATGGGGGTGACCAAGGCCGCCGACGACGCCGTGGCGCTGGCGGATGCGCTGCGGCAACACGGTGCTACGCTTGAAGCGCTGCGGGCCTATGAACGCCTGCGCCGGCCCGCCGGCCAGCTGGCGGTGGCGCGCGCACGCTGGCTCGGGGGCTACATGGAGCAGACCAGCGACACTACCGCCTCCGTCGCAAGCGCCGCCCAACGGGCGCACCAGACCCTGCATGAGACGGCCATCGACCTCGGTCGGTACGGCCACCTGTCCGCCTTCAAGACTTCGAACGCATGAGCATCGACCGCCTTCCTCCGATTTCCCCCGACCACTGGTCCGCAGAGCAGCGGGCCTGTGCCGAGGAGATCATTGCCGGCCCGCGCCGGGCCCTGATCGAACCCTTTGTGCCCATGCTGCGCAGCCCCGAGCTGTGCACCCATGCCCAGCGCATGGGCGAATACCTGCGCTACCGCAGCGCGATCGGGCTGCGGCTCTCCGAGCTCGCCATCCTGCTCACCGCGCGCCACTGGAACCAGCAGGTCGAATGGTCCATTCACGCGCCCATTGCGATGAGGGAAGGCATCAGCCGGGCCGTGGTGGACGCCATTTCCGAGCGCCGTGACCCTCCTTACGAGCGCGATGATGAACGGCTGGTCCACGCCGTCGTGCAGCAGTCGCTGCAAGACCGCCAGGTGGCAGACGCGACCTGGCGCGACGCCGCGCAGGCTTTCGGCGAGCAGGGCGTGGTCGATCTGCTGGGCATCGCGGGGTACTACACGCTGCTGTCGTTCGTCATGAACGGCGCCCAGACCCCACCCACCCCGGGCCTGGACATGCGCCTGGCCCCCTGAAAAGGGGCTGCGCAGCCTGCTGGCCCGGCGGGAGCAAGCGCAGGATTGGCTAGAATGATGGGTTGCCATGTTGGGCGGGCCCGTTGCCGTGCGCGGCCGCTCTGGTGGGACCCACGGTCCCCCTGCAGACCACCCCACCTGACGAAAACGTTTTCGAGGCTCGGCCGCTCTGGCTGGCCGACCACCATTCCTTTGGAGAAATCCCCATGACCGTGACCGTTGAAACCCTGGAAAAGCTCGAGCGCAAGATCACGCTGACGCTGCCGGCCGATGTGATCCAGAACGAGGTGTCCAACCGCCTCAAGCGCATCGCGCGTGACGTGAAGATGGACGGTTTCCGTCCCGGCAAGGTGCCGATGAACGTCGTGGCACAGCGTTATGGCTACTCGGTGCACTACGAAGTCATGAACGACAAGGTGGGCGAGGCCTTCGCCACCGCCGCCAACGAAGCCCAGCTGCGCGTCGCTGGTCAGCCCAAGATCACCGAAAAGGAAGGCGCGCCTGAAGGCCAGCTGACTTTCGACGCGGTGTTCGAGGTCTACCCTGAAGTCAAGATCGATGACCTGACCACCGCTTCGGTGGAAAAAGTGGCCGCCGAGGTGGACGATGCCGCCATCGACCGCACGCTGGAAATCCTGCGCAAGCAGCGCCGCACCTTCGCGCAGCGCGCCCAGGACCAGGCCGCCCAGGACGGCGACCGCGCCACCATCGACTTCGCCGGCAAGATCGACGGCGAGCCGTTCGAAGGCGGCAAGGCCGAGGCCTTCCAGTTCATCGTGGGCGACGGCCAGATGCTCAAGGAATTCGAAGACGCCGTGCGCGGCATGAAGACCGGCGAGTCCAAGACCTTCCCGCTGGCTTTCCCCGCCGACTACCATGGCAAGGATGTGGCCGGCAAGACCGCTGACTTCCTCGTCACCGTCAACAAGCTCGAAGCTGCCAACCTGCCCGCCGTGGACGAAGCCTTCGCCAAGTCCCTGGGCATCGCCGACGGTACCGTCGAAGGCCTGCGCGCCGACATCCGCAAGAACCTGGAACGCGAAGTCAAGTTCCGCCTGCAGGCCCGCAACAAGCAGGCCGTGATGGACGCCCTGGTGTCCAAGGCCGAACTGGACCTGCCCAAGTCGGTGGTGCAATCCGAGCTGGACCGCCTGGTCGAAGGCGCCCGCGCCGATCTGAAGCAGCGCGGCGTGAAGGATGCCGACAAGGCCCCGATCCCCGAAGACCTGTTCCGCCCGCAAGCCGAGCGCCGTGTGCGCCTGGGCCTGGTGGTGGCCGAACTGGTGCGCGCCAACGAACTGCACGCCAAGCCGGAGCAGATCAAGGCCCACATCGAGGAACTGGCCGCTTCCTATGAGAAGCCCGCCGACGTGGTGCGTTGGTACCAGGGCGACAACCGCCGCATGGCCGAGGTCGAAGGCATCGTGATCGAGAACAATGTCACCGAATTCGTGCTCTCGAAGGCACAGGTCACCGAAAAGGCGGTCAGCTTCGACGAGCTGATGGCACAGGCCTGATTCCGGCTCCGACCGGTCGAAGACAAGGGCGGAGCGATCCGCCCTTTCTTTTTCGGGTTTGTCCCCCATCTGGAGAAAGCCCGCAGCCCTGCGGCCGTTCCGGTCTTGTGACCGGTGAGCCTGGGGCCCCATGGGGTTGGTTACAGTAGTGACATGGCAAGCATCAACACACGGAGTTACGCATGAGCGCAATGGACATTCAAGGTTTGGGCATGGTGCCCATGGTCATCGAACAGTCGGGCCGCGGCGAGCGCGCGTACGACATCTACTCGCGCCTGCTGAAAGAGCGCGTGATTTTCCTGGTCGGCCCGGTGAATGACCAGTCGGCCAACCTGGTGGTGGCCCAGTTGCTGTTCCTTGAGAGCGAGAACCCCGACAAGGACATCTCCTTCTATATCAACTCGCCCGGCGGCTCGGTGAGCGCCGGCATGGCGATCTTCGACACGATGAATTTCATCAAGTCGGATGTGTCCACGCTGTGCGTGGGCATGGCCGCCAGCATGGGCGCCTTCCTGCTGGCCGCTGGCGCCAAGGGCAAGCGCTTCGCGCTCCCCAACTCCAAGGTCATGATCCACCAGCCGCTGGGCGGCACCCAGGGCCAGGCCACGGAAATCGAGATCCACGCCCGCGAGATCCTCAAGACGCGCGAGCAGCTCAACAAGATCCTGGCCGAGCGCACGGGTCAGCCGCTCGAGAAGATCGAGCGCGACACCGAACGCGACTACTACCTGTCGGCTGCCGAGTCGGCCGAGTACGGGTTGATCGACAAGGTCATTGAAAAGCGCCCCAGCGCCGCCTGAGGCCTTTCCGATTTGACCGCCCACGGGCCTCCAAACCGGGGAGATCGTGCCAAAACCGGCGCTTTTCCCCCGTTTGGCCCCCGTGGGGCTTGAACTATCATTGTTGTTACCGCTTCATCCGACCTTCCAGACCTATGGCCGACAAAAAAGCCGCCTCCAGTGAAAAAGCGCTCTACTGCTCGTTCTGCGGGAAGAGCCAGCACGAGGTGAAGAAGCTGATCGCCGGCCCTTCGGTGTTCATCTGCGATGAATGCATCGACCTCTGCAACGACATCATCCGTGACGAGTTGCCCGGTCTCGAATCGGTCAAGGCCTCTGGCGACGACGTTCCCACGCCCGCCCAGCTGAAGTCCAACCTGGACAATTACGTCATCGGCCAGCAGGGCGCCAAGCGCGCGCTTGCCGTGGCGGTCTACAACCATTACAAGCGCCTGCGCCACAAGGTCACTGCGCGCAAGGACGACGTCGAACTCGCCAAGAGCAACATCCTGCTGATTGGCCCGACCGGTTCCGGCAAGACGCTGCTGGCCCAGACCATGGCGCGCATGCTCAATGTGCCGTTCGTGATGGCCGATGCCACCACACTGACCGAAGCCGGCTATGTCGGCGAGGACGTGGAGAACATCGTGGCCAAGCTCCTGCAGAGCTGCAACTACGACGTCGAACGCGCTCAACAGGGCATTGTCTACATCGACGAAATCGACAAGATCACCCGCAAGTCCGACAACCCGTCCATCACGCGTGATGTGTCGGGCGAGGGCGTGCAGCAGGCGCTGCTCAAGCTGATCGAGGGCACCATGGCCTCGGTGCCGCCGCAGGGCGGCCGCAAGCACCCCAATCAGGACTTCCTGCAGGTCGACACGACCAACATCCTGTTCATCTGCGGTGGCGCCTTTGCCGGCCTTGAAAAGATCATCGAGAACCGCACCGAGGCCTCGGGCATCGGTTTCGGTGCCATGGTCAAGAGCAAGAAGCAGCGCAGTCTGACCGAGGCGTTCAAGGAAATCGAGCCAGAAGACCTCATCAAGTTCGGCCTGATCCCCGAGCTCGTGGGCCGCGTGCCCGTCATCGCCGCTCTGTCGGAGTTGAGCGAGGACGCGCTGGTCGAGATCCTCACCGAGCCGAAGAATGCGGTCGTCAAGCAGTTCTCCCGCCTGCTGTCGATGGAAGGTGCCGAGCTCGAGGTGCGGCCGGCCGCGCTCAAGGCGATCGCCCGCAAGGCGCTGATCCGCAAGACCGGTGCCCGTGGCCTGCGCTCGATACTGGAAAACGCGCTGATCGACACCATGTTCGATCTGCCTGGCATGAGCAATGTGGAGAAGGTGGTGGTCGACGAGTCGACCATCGAGGAAAACAAGCCGCCCTTGCTGGTGTACCGCGAAGCGGCCAAGCAGGCTTGACACCCTGCTGCGTGGGCCAGGCCCTCAACCCCGTCACGGATGCGATCGGTTGACATCGTTCGCTCCGACCCTATTTACCCGTTTTAGCCGAGGTTGAAATGTCCGGACAGACTCCTCTTCCCAGCACGCCGGTTGAACTGCCGCTCCTGCCCCTGCGCGATGTGGTGGTGTTCCCCCACATGGTCATTCCACTGTTCGTGGGCCGCCCCAAGAGCATCAAGGCGCTCGAATCCGCCATGGAGACCGAGCGCCGCATCATGCTGGTGGCCCAGAAGGCCGCCGCCAAGGACGAACCATCGACCGAAGACATGTTCGAGATGGGTTGCGTCGCGACCATCCTGCAGATGCTCAAGCTGCCTGACGGCACCGTGAAGGTGCTGGTCGAGGGCGTGCAGCGCGCCAAGGTGCTAACCATCCGCGATGGTGAAAGCCACTTCATCGCCAGCGTGAACCCGGTCGACCCCGCGGTGGAACGGGCCGACACGCAATCCAACGAGCTGGAAGCGCTGCGCCGCGCGGTGATGCAGCAGTTCGACCAGTACGTCAAACTCAACAAGAAGATTCCGTCGGAAATCCTCACCTCGATTTCCAGCATCGATGACGCCGGCCGCCTGGCCGACACCATCGCGGCGCATCTGCCGCTGAAGCTGGAATCCAAGCAGGTGGTGCTGGATCTTGATCCGGTCAACAAGCGGCTGGAAAACCTCTTCGAACAGCTCGAGCGCGAGGTCGACATCCTCAACGTCGACAAGAAGATCCGTGGCCGCGTGAAGCGCCAGATGGAGAAGAACCAGCGCGACTTCTACCTCAACGAGCAGGTCAAGGCGATCCAGAAGGAACTCGGCGAAGGCGAAGAGGGCGCCGACATCGAAGAGATCGAGAAGAAGATCAAGGCCGCCAAGATGCCCGCCGAGGCGCGCAAGAAGGCCGATGCCGAGTTCAAGAAGCTCAAGCTGATGTCGCCCATGTCGGCCGAAGCCACCGTGGTGCGCAACTACATCGATGCGCTGGTCGGCCTGCCCTGGAGCAAGAAGACCAAGATCAAGCACGACCTCGCGCATGCCGAGGCGGTGCTGAACGAAGACCACTACGGCCTCGAGAAGGTCAAGGACCGTATCCTCGAGTACCTCGCGGTGCAACAGCGCGTGGACAAGGTCAAGGCGCCCATCCTGTGCCTGGTCGGCCCTCCCGGCGTCGGCAAGACCTCGCTCGGCCAGTCCGTGGCCAAGGCCACGGGGCGCAAGTATGTGCGCATGGCGCTGGGCGGCATGCGCGACGAGGCTGAGATTCGCGGCCACCGCCGCACGTACATCGGTGCCATGCCGGGCAAGGTGCTGCAGAGCCTGAACAAGGTCGGCACGCGCAACCCGCTGTTCCTGCTCGACGAGATCGACAAGCTGGGCACGGATTTCCGCGGCGACCCTTCGAGTGCGCTGCTGGAAGTGCTTGACCCCGAGCAGAACCACACCTTCGGCGACCACTACGTTGAAGTCGACTTCGATCTGTCCGACGTGATGTTCGTCGCCACCTCGAACTCGATGAACATTCCGCCAGCGCTGCTGGACCGCATGGAGGTCATTCGCCTCTCGGGTTACACGGAAGACGAGAAGACCAACATCGCGATCCGTTACTTGCTGCCCAAGCAGATCAAGAACAACGGCATTCGCGAAGGCGAGCTGGAGTTGCACGAAGAGGCTGTGCGCGACATCGTGCGCTACTACACCCGCGAAGCCGGCGTGCGCTCGCTCGAGCGCGAGCTGTCAAAGATCTGCCGCAAGGTGGTCAAGGGCCTGCTGCTCAAGAAGTACACGCCCACGGTGGTGGTGAGCGCCGACAACCTGAGTGAATTCCTGGGTGTGCGCAAGTTCAACTATGGCCGCGCCGAAGCGCAGAACCAGGTCGGCCAGGTGGTCGGTCTGGCGTGGACCGAGGTGGGCGGCGATCTGCTGACCATCGAGGTGGCCACGATGCCGGGCAAAGGCATCATCACGCGCACGGGTTCGCTCGGCGATGTGATGAAGGAATCGGTGGAAGCCGCTCGCACGGTCGTCCGCAGCCGTGCCCGCATGCTGGGCATCAAGGACGAGCAGTTCGACAAGCGCGACATCCACATCCACGTGCCCGATGGCGCCACGCCCAAGGATGGTCCCAGCGCGGGTGCCGCGATGACGACTGCCTTGGTGTCTGCCATCACCGGTATTCCGGTGCGCGCCGATGTCGCCATGACGGGGGAGATCACCCTGCGAGGCGAGGTCACGGCGATTGGCGGCCTGAAGGAGAAGATGCTCGCCGCGCTGCGCGGCGGAATCAAGACGGTCATCATCCCCGAAGAGAACGTGAAGGACCTCGCCGAAATTCCGGACAACGTGAAGCAGGGCCTGGAGATCGTGCCGGTGAAATGGATCGACAAGGTGCTGTCCATCGCGCTGGAACGCCAGCCTGTGCCACTCACGGAAGAAGAGGTAGCGGCTCAGCTCGCGGCGGCGAACGTGAGCAAGCCGGCCAACGCACCCGACGCCGTCAAACACTGACCAAAAATTTTGGGTGAGCTTGAAAGAGGCCCGATTTTCGGGTTAGAATCATGGCTTACCGAAATGCAGCGGCAGACGGTAAAAAATGCGGGAATAGCTCAGTTGGTAGAGCGCAACCTTGCCAAGGTTGAGGTCGCGAGTTCGAGTCTCGTTTCCCGCTCCAGATTCAAAAAGGGAAGCTCTGCTTCCCTTTTTTGTCAGAGTTTCAGATCGGCGCTGTGTGCGCCCGATGCTGATGGCGCGATAGCAAAGCGGTTATGCCCCGGATTGCAAATCCGGTTAGTCCGGTTCGACTCCGGATCGCGCCTCCAGATGAAACCATCGGCCCCGCCAACCCTTGTTGCCGGGGCCTTTGTTTTTCCCGACCTGCCACAATGGTCGTGGGCCTCGATGGTGAAATTGGTAGACACAGCGGACTTAAAATCCGCCGCCATCCTGAAAAGGGGCGTACCGGTTCGACCCCGGTTCGAGGCACCACCCCTAGGATTTTTGCGGTTTCGCCGCTACAGTGAGTTTCCATGACCCGATACAACGCGCCCTTTGAAATCCACGTGCATGGCGACGTTCCATTGCGCGAGGAGGTCGTCTACGGCCAGATCCAGGACGCGCTCAAACCCCTGTGGCAATACGCGGGTGCTCGCTCGCTGGCGGCAGCGGCCGAGAGCAGCTACGAGGACGAACCCGGTATCCGGTTCGATGCCGAGGCCCACGTTCTGCAGATCTGCTGGACCGTGCCCGGCGACGAGGATTTTCGCCAGGTGATCGAGGAGGCTTGCATGGGCCTGAACGACATTGCGTCGGCCGGTGCGCCGCTCGAGGTGTCTTTCTACGACGCCGAGTACGACGAGGAAGATGAGTCTGCCGAGGAAGAGGCACGGGATGATTTCCTCATGTGCTTCGTGGGGCCGACGCCTGCCGCGATCATGCAGGTGCAGCGCGACCTGCTGGTTCAGGATGTGCTGCACGTCATGGAGCGCCATTTCGACCAGGCCGAGCTCGGCGAAGTGGTTGGCGTGATCGACAAGCTTTTCAACCAGCGCTTCGAGTCGCTCGTGAATTCGATGCAGCTGGGCAGGCCGCCGCGCGGCCATGGTGGACAGTCGGGCCATGGCGGGCCGCGCAAGCCACGCCATCTGCACTGACGCTGCCTTGCAGCAGGGGCCTTGAAGGCCCTGTCACCGCCGCGTACTAGACTCCGGCTCTGTGCGAGCAGATGGCCTCGCCCATCTGGAGTCCCGCATGGCTTTCTTTTCGACCGATGCCCTGAACCCTGGTGTGCGCAAGCGCGAGGTGTTTGGCTGGGCCATGTTCGACTTTGCCAATTCCGGCTACACCACGGTGGTGATCACCGCCGTGTTCGCTGCCTACTTCGTGGGCGCGGTAGCCGGAGGTGCCGAATGGGCGACGTTCGCCTGGACGCTGGCGCTCAGCATTTCGCACCTGATCGTGATGTTCACCATCCCCGCCATGGGGGCCTGGGCCGACCGCCACGCCGCCAAGAAGCGCCTGCTGATGATGACCACGCTGGGCTGTGTGCTGGCCACGGCGGCGCTGAGCCTGGTGGGGCCGGGTGCGGTGGTGCTGGGGGTGCTGCTCATCATCGTGTCCAACGTGTTTTTCGCCTGGGGCGAATCGCTTGTTGCAGCCTTCCTGCCCGAGCTGGCGAAACCGGAGGCAATGGGCCGCGTGAGTGGCTGGGGCTGGAGTCTCGGCTACGTGGGTGGCATGCTGGCGCTGGGTCTGAGCCTGGGTTATGTGTTGTGGGCGCAGGCCCAGGGCCAGAAGGCCGAGCAGTTTGTTCCCGTGACGATGTGGATCACCGCGGGTGTGTTTCTGGTGGCGGCGCTGTTCACGCTAGGGCTGCTGCGCGAGCGTGCGCGGCCAGCCGCGGGCATGCCCGGTGTTTCCGGGTGGCGCGAATCGCTGCGGCAGCTGCACCAGACTTTTCAGCAGGCGCGCCGTTACCGCGATTTCATGTGGCTGCTGGCCTGCGTGGCGGCTTACCAGGGCGGTGTGGCGGTGGCCATCACGCTGGCGGCGATCTACGCGGAGCAGGTGATCGGTTTCGTGCAGCAGGAGACCATGGTCCTGATCTTCGTGCTGAACATCGCGGCCGCGCTGGGCGCTCTGGCATTCGGTTACTGGCAGGACCGCCTGGGCCACAAACTGGCCCTGGGGATCACGCTGGTGGGCTGGGTGGCGACCTGCATCATCGCGGCGATCACGACCACCAAGGGCGGCTTCTGGTACGCCGCGGCCATCGCCGGGGTGTGCATGGGCGCGAGCCAGTCCTCTGGCCGCGCCATGGCCGGCATGCTGGCGCCGCCTGCGCAACTGGCGGAGTTCTTTGGCCTGTGGACTTTTGCCACCCGCGTGGCCAGCATCATCGGCCCCCTGAGCTACGGCGCCATCACCTGGATGACCGGGGGCAACCAGCGTCTGGCGATCGGATTCACAGCGGTGCTGTTCCTGATTGGCCTGGCCTTGCTGATGCCGGTGAACATGCAGCGCGGGCGGGCCGCTGCGCTGGAAGGCCAGGCTTCCGCTGCCTGAGCAGGCCCCGAGCGCGTCAGGCGAGGAGTGGGCGCGCTTCGGTGTCCAGACCGAGCCAGCGGCGTGCAGCCGAGGCGAGCGCGGTCGGCTGGCCGCTGGACAGCAATATCGGTGCAAAGGCCGGGGCACCGGCCACAGGTTGCAGGCCAAGCACCTCCCGCGTGCGCCGGGCGACGGGTGCGCCGGTGTCCACCAGCTTGACCCCGTTGCCACTCAGGTGGCCGAGCAGTTCCGCCGCAAACGGGTAGTGCGTGCACCCAAGCACCAGCGTGTCGATGGCGGGCGAGTCCGGCCTGTCTTGCAACAGCTCGCCGACATAGCGCTCACCCAGTGTCTGGATGACCGGAAGGTCGTGCCGCTCGATGGCATCGGCCAGGCCATCGCAAGGCTGGCAGCTGAACCGCAGGGGCCGGGGCGACGCCGTCACCAGACGGTCGCGCAGCTGTGCGAACCGCGTGCTGCCCAGCGTTCCACGCGTCGCGAGCACGCCGATGTGGCCGCTCTGGCTCAGCGCGGCGGCTGGCTTGAGCGCGGGCTCCACGCCGATGATGGGGAGGTCGGGGTGCTGCTGCCGCAGCGCATCGATGGCGTGCGCCGTGGCGGTGTTGCAGGCGATCACGAGCGCGTCGATGCCGTGTTGCTCACGCAGCCGGGCCGTGACGCGGTGGGTGCGTTCGGAAACGTCCTGTGCCGTCCGCTCGCCGTAGGGCGCGTAGGCGCTGTCGGCGGCGTAGACGAAACGCGTGCCGGGCAGCTCGGTCAGCAGGGCCTGCAGCACGCTCAGGCCGCCCACCCCGCTGTCGAACACACCGACGGTTTTCAAGCTGCAGCGACCTCGATGCCCTTGAATTCGCCCGTGGCAATGCGCTTCTGCCACTCGGCCGGGCCGGTGATGTGCGCGCTGGTGCCGCCGGCGTCCACCGCCACGGTGACCGGCATGTCGACCACGTCGAACTCGTAGATGGCTTCCATGCCCAGGTCTTCGAAGCCCACCACCTTGGCGTGCTTGATGGCCTTGGAGACGAGGTAGGCGGCGCCGCCCACGGCCATGAGGTAGGCGCTCTTGTGCTTCTTGATGGCCTCGATGGCGACCGGGCCGCGCTCGGACTTGCCGATCATCGCGATCAGGCCGGTTTCGGCGAGCATCATTTCGGTGAACCCGTCCATGCGCGTGGCGGTGGTCGGGCCGGCCGGGCCCACGGCCTCGTCGCGCACCGGATCCACCGGGCCGACGTAGTAGATGACGCGGTTGGTGAAGTCCACCGGCAGCTTCTCGCCCTTGGCCAGCATGTCCTGGATGCGCTTGTGCGCGGCGTCGCGGCCGGTGAGCATCTTGCCGTTGAGCAGCAGCGTGTCGCCGGGCTTCCAGCTCGCCACTTCCTCTTTGGTGAGCGTGTTGAGGTCGACGCGCTTGCTCTTTTTCGCATCGGGCTCCCAGTTCACGTTCGGCCACAGATCCAGGCTGGGCGCCTCGAGGTAGACCGGGCCGCTGCCGTCGAGCACGAAGTGGGCGTGGCGCGTGGCCGCGCAGTTGGGGATCATGGCCACGGGCTTGCTGGCGGCGTGCGTGGGGTACATCTGGATCTTGACGTCGAGCACGGTGGTGAGGCCACCCAGGCCCTGCGCGCCGATGCCCAGGGCGTTGACCTTCTCGTACAGCTCCAAACGCAGTTCTTCGACCTGGGTGAGCTTCTCACCTTTGGACGACTTGGCCTGCAGTTCGTACATGTCGATGTCGTCCATCAGGCTCTGCTTGGCCATCAGCACCGCCTTCTCGGCCGTGCCGCCGATGCCGATGCCCAGCATGCCCGGCGGGCACCAGCCGGCGCCCATGGTGGGCACGGTCTTGAGCACCCAGTCGACGATGGAGTCGCCGGGGTTGAGCATGACCATCTTGCTCTTGTTCTCGCTGCCACCGCCCTTGGCTGCCACGGTGATGTCCACCGTGTCGCCGGGCACGATCTCGGTGAAGATCACGGCAGGTGTGTTGTCCTTGGTGTTCTTGCGCGCGAACTGCGGGTCGGCCACGACGGAGGCGCGCAGCGTGTTGTCCGGGTGGTTGTAGCCGCGGCGCACGCCTTCGTTGATGGCGTCTTCCAGGCCGCCGGTGAAACCTTCCCAGCGCACGTTCATGCCGACCTTGAGGAACACGTTGACGATGCCGGTGTCCTGGCAGATCGGGCGCTGGCCGGTCGCGCTCATCTTGCTGTTGGTCAGGATCTGCGCAATCGCGTCCTTGGCCGCCGCGCTCTGCTCGCGCTCGTAGGCGCGCGCCAGGTGGGCGATGTAGTCCGCGGGGTGGTAGTAGCTGATGTACTGCAGTGCTGCCGCGATGGATTCGATGAGGTCGGCCTGGCGGATGGTGGTCGTCATGGTGTCGGTCGTGGGGTAGGGTGCAAGTCGCGTCGGCGGCCACCACACCCAAGAGGCCATCAGATGAGAATTGCTTTTATTTGAAGCTATGCTGGAGGCCCTTTGGGCAAGGCCGTTCCCAGCCCTCTATTTTGACAGGTCACGCATCACCATGAACACCCGCCCAACCACCCGCAGCGAACGAGACACCTTCGGCCCCATCGACGTGCCGGCCGACCGCCTCTGGGGCGCCCAGACGCAGCGCTCGCTGCAGAACTTCGACATATCTGGCGAACGCCAGCCACGCGAGATGATCAAGGCGCTGGCTCAGGTCAAGCGCGCGTCGGCTGTGGTCAACCATGCACTGGGCCTTCAGGACGAGCGCAAGACCGGCGCCATCGTGGCGGCGGCCGACGAGGTGATCGCCGGCCAGCACGAGATCGAGTTCCCGCTGGTGGTGTGGCAGACCGGTTCGGGCACGCAGACCAACATGAACGTGAACGAGGTGCTGGCCAACCGCGCCAGCGAGCTGCTGGGCGGCGAGCGCGGCGAAGGGCGCCTGGTGCACCCGAACGACGACGTGAACCGCAGCCAGTCGAGCAACGACGTGTTCCCGACCGCGATGCACGTGGCCGCGGTCGAGGCGATCACCCACCGCCTGCTGCCCGCCATCGCGCTGCTGCGTGGCACGCTGGAGAAGAAAGCGCGCGAGTTCGACGACATCGTCAAGATCGGCCGCACCCATTTGCAGGACGCCACGCCGCTCACCCTGGGCCAGGAGTTCTCGGGCTGGGTGGCGCAACTCGCCCATGGCGAGGCGCACGTGCGCGCGGCGCTGCCGCACCTGTGTGAGCTGGCGCTGGGTGGCACGGCCGTGGGCACCGGCCTGAACGCGCCCAAGGGTTACGCCGAGCAGGTGGCGGCCGAGCTGGCAAAGCTCACCGGTTTGCCCTTTGTCACCGCCCCCAACAAGTTCGAATCCATGGCCAGCGTCGATGGTCTGGTGCATGCGCACGGCTCGCTGAAGACACTGGCGGCCAGCATGATGAAGATTGCCAACGACGTTCGCTGGCTGGCCAGCGGCCCGCGCAGCGGTATCGGCGAGCTCAGCATTCCCGAGAACGAACCCGGCTCGTCGATCATGCCGGGCAAGGTCAACCCCACGCAGAGCGAAGCGGTCACCATGCTGGCCGCGCAGGTGTTCGGCAACGACGTTGCCATCAACTTCGGCGGCGCCTCGGGCAACTTCGAGCTCAACGTGTTCCGCCCCATGGTGTCGCACAACTTCCTGCAGAGCGTGCGCCTGCTGGCCGACGGCATGAAGAGCTTCAACGACCACTGCGCCGTTGGTATCGAGCCCAACCGCGCCCGCATCACCGAACTGGTGGACCGCTCGCTCATGCTGGTGACCGCGCTCAACACCCACATCGGTTACGACAAGGCCGCGCAGATCGCCAAGAAGGCGCACAAGGACGGCTCGACCCTGCGGGAGGCCGCGCTGGCGCTGGGCCATGTCACGGCCGAGCAGTTCGACCAGTGGGTGGTGCCCGGCAAGATGACGGGCCGTTGATGTGCTGAGCGGGGCGCGGTGCTCGCTACCATGGGCACCATGATTTCCCTGCCCTGGCGCACGTCTTTCGGCGTCGACCCGTTCATCAGCTTCACGCTGGCCATCCTGCTGCTCTTTATCGGCAAGGGGCTGACGCAGCGCTACGGCTGGCTGCGCCGCTACAACATTCCGGAAGCGGTGGTTGGCGGTGTGCTGTGCGCGCTGGTGGCCTGCACGCTGTACTACATGTTCGACGTGCGTGTGGTGTTCGACCTCGGCGCGCGCGACATGCTGCTGCTCTATTTCTTCGCCGCCATCGGCATGGGCACCGACGTGCGCACGCTGCGCGAAGGTGGGCGGCCGCTGGTGGTGCTGCTGGCGCTGGCCAGCGGGTTCATGCTGCTGCAGAATGGCCTGGGCATGGCGGTGGCCGAGGCGTTCGGCATGGACCCGCGCGCCGGCCTCATGGCCGGATCGATCTCGCTCACCGGCGGCATGGGCACCACGCTGGCCTGGACACCGCACTTCGTCCAGACACTGGGCATTCCCAACGCCGGTGAGCTGGGCCTGGCCGCCAACATGCTCGGCATGATCGCGGCCTGCCTGGTGGGTGGCCCGATGGCCGCATGGCTGATGCGCCGGCATCACATCGTGCCTTCTGGTACGGCCGACGTGGAGGTCGGCACACGCTACCAGGACGAGGCCCATCTGCGGCTGGACTACCACGGCGTGCTGCTGGCCTTGCTCTGGCTCAACCTGGCGCTGATGCTGGGCAATGGCGTGAACGAGCTGGTGAGCCTCAGCGGCCTGAACCTGCCGGCCTTTGTCGGCTGCCTCATGGCCGGCATCGCGCTGCGCAGCGCGGGGCAGTGGCTGGCTCCCACCGGAGGGCGGCTGTGGAACTGGTCCAGCATGCGCCTGGGCGTGGCGCTGATTTCAGACATCAGCCTCGGCCTGTTCCTCACCATGGCGCTGATGGGCCTGCGCCTGTGGGAACTGGAGCCGGTGCTGGGCTTCGTTGCCACCGCGATGGCCCTGCAGGTGGCGCTGGCCGTGGCGTTCACCGCCTTCGTGGTGTTCCGCTTCATGGGCCGCGACTACGAGGCCGCGGTGATCTGCTCAGGCTTCGGTGGCATCGCGCTGGGCTCGACGGCCACGGCCATTGCCAACATGAGTGCCGTGGTGCGCGCCTACGGCGCCGCACCCCGTGCCTTCATCGTTGTGCCGCTGGTCTGCGGCTTCTTCATTGACCTGATCAATGCGCTGGTGATCGGGTTGCTGGCCAGATAGTAGGCTTTACCTGTCCAGAATCAGGTTGTTAGCCGAAGACGAGCGGCCAAAGACTTTCTTATTTGTTGCGTCCTGTACCGCTCGCGCGACACGTGTTGCGTGCGCTTTCACCGCGCAGTCGTTGAAGCGCCGATGCCGGCCAGAACCAAGTGACACGCGGGGGTAACGCAGCGTCCTGTTGCAGGAACAAGACTCCCGAATTCAGAAGATCAGACAGCTGAGTTACGTCAACCCTGTCAACTCTGACGGGATGTGACACCGTATCCGCTTTCCCTCATCCTCCCGCGCTCTACAACTTGTCGGGAGTGAGCGAATGAGGGTTCTTGTGAAGCGGGCAACGGCCTTGCTGACGGTGTTGGTCGTTCTGTCGGGCTGCGCGCAGTCGCAGAAGCCGATGAGCGCGGAAGAGATTGCGTGGCAGCAGAAGGTTAAAGACCGGGTCGCGCTGCTGGAGGCCCAAAGCGTCCCCGTGGCCAACGAATCGATGGGCTGCACGGGCCACGGCAACGTGGGCTACATCCACAGCTACGCGGTGCAGGAGACCGTCCACGGCCAGTTCAGCCGGGGAATGATCAGCGGGTTGAGCTGTGGCGGAATCATCGCCGCCGGTTACCCCGTGCCGCGCACCTGGACGCCGGGCATGAAGGTCAAGGTGCGGTGGAACCGCCCGATCAAGGGTGAGGACAACTGGATCGAGAAGACCACCACGATCCCGCGCTACGAAGAGGTGGGCATGTTGATCGTGCACTTCTTCCCCAACGATGAGGTTCGGGTGGTGGTGTCCAACTACTACCCCGAGAGCCGGTACCACCCCATTCCGTTCGACTCCACCGTGCCGCCACCGGAGGTGGAGTGATGGGCACCACGGTCAAGAGCGCCCCGGCCTTCCTGCCCGAGGGAAGCGGGAGCATCATGGAGCCGAGCATGGCGGAGCACAGCCATGCCATGTCACTGGAGCACTACGCGCGCCAGCCCCATTGCGACGTGCCGCTGTACATCGGCGTGTTCTTCGATGGCACGAACAACAACCGCGACCGCGACGAGCCGCTGCGCGAGCACAGCAACATCGTGCGGCTGTACAACGCGCACTCCGCGGTGGATGCGCCTCCGCCGGCGCGGCGCGAACTGGGCCACTACCGCATCTACGTCCCCGGCGTGGGCACGCGGTTTGACGCCAACGAGGAATGGCGCGAGAGCATGGAAGGCAAGTCCATGGGCAAGGGCGGGCAGGCGCGGATCCTGTTCGGCCTGCTGGAAGTCGTCAACAGCGTTCACCGCGCCTTTGTCGACAACAAACGACTCTTCGACATGGCCGCCATCACCGAGAAGCTGTACGACTACGTGCAGCGGGTGGAGGTGGGCACCCATGACATCTACAGGAACAACGTCACCATTCGCGAGAGCCGGCGCGCCTGGATGGAACGTCTGGCCGCAGAGGTCCAGGCCTCGATCAGGAAGGCCCACGGAGGCCGCGAGCGCCCGCACTACCCCTTCATCCGGGTCAACGTCTTCGGCTTCTCGCGCGGTGCAGCCCAGGCCAGGGCGTTCTGCTACTGGCTGAGCGAACTCGTGGGCCCGGACCGCCAGCTCGCCGGCATCCCGGTGCAGCTGGGCTTCGTGGGCCTGTTCGACTGCGTGGCCTCGGTGGGCCTGTCCCACTCGGTCAACCGCTCCCTGCTGGGTCTGGGGTTCTTGGATGGCCACTTCGACTGGGCCGAGGAGATCCTGGGCGATCTGCCGGTGCTGGCGGACCGCTGCGTGCACATGGTGGCCGGCCACGAACAGCGGCTGAACTTCCCGCTCACGCGGGTGAAGGGCCAGAACGTCACCGAGATCGTCTACCCGGGCGTGCACTCCGATGTGGGCGGCGGGTACGAGCCGGGCAACCAGGGCCGTGCGGGGACGGAGAGCGAGCTGCTCTCGCAGATCCCGCTGGCGCACATGCACCGACTGGCCCGGGGCTGTGATGTGCCGCTGATCAGCTGGGACTGGATGGACCCCCGCCTGCAGCGCGACTACGCCATCTCGCCCCGGCTGGTCGGGCACTGGAACGCGTACATGGAAGCGGCCGATGCCGATTGGCAGCTGAGAGAAGGTCAGGGCAAGAGCATGGGCAAGGACGTGCCCAGGCTGGAGGAGAGCGGCGACTTCGACGCCCTGGTGCGCCAGCACCGGCGCCTGTACCTCAGCTGGCGCCAGCAGTACCTGGACGAAGGCCGCATGGGCCGGCTGATGGAAGAGCTGCAGGCCCACGCCCCGGGCAAGAGGAGCGAGATCGCCTGGGCGCAGGACGTGGAGGACATCACCAGTGCCAACCGCAGGCTCTCGGCGGATGTGGAGTTGCTGCGGCTGCGCCGGGAAGCGCAGCGCAGGCCGCAGGCCCACATGACCGGACAGGGGAACGCGAGGGAGACGTGGCAGGTCAGGGCCAGCACGGAGTTGAGGCGGCGGGCCAACCTGCTGCCGCGCTGGCTGAGCGAGCGGCAGTTCAGCGCGGAGGACAAGGGGCTGGACTGGGCGCTGGCGCAGTTCGATGGACACAACGCGGTGCGGGGCCAGGGCCACTTTGCCTTGCTGGAAGAGCAGGTGCACGACTCGATGGCTGGGTTCACCCTGATCGGCTACGCCACGCCCGAGGACAAGGCGGAGAAGCTGCTGGCCATCGTGCGGGAGGCTCGAGAGAACGGACCGCAGGGACTACCGCCGTACCAGCGCTCTGTGTATGACGCGTATGAGTCGGAGAGCATCAATGACGAGAACCTGCGTTTGATGATCGAGACCCGCCTGGAGCGGGAAAAGCTGGCCACAAAAGGAGCGACAGACCGTCGGGAGCGTTTGCAGGCGCAAGCGAAGTACAGCAAGGAGTCCGTCTTCAGGCCCGACGAGCAGGCGCGGGCGGCCGCGTTGTTCCCGGTGCAGAAGGATGAGCACGCAGCGACGATCCCCGAAGGGATAGAGAAAGTCGCCAGGCTGATCACTGACACGCGGCAGGAGGGTGGGGGCTATCTGCTTCCGCGGGCATTCTTTCTGGGAGACCAATGATGCGGTGGACAGTAGCGTTAGGGCTGGCGATGGTGGTGATGCTGACGGGCTGCGCGCAGCCGCAGAAGCCCATGAGCGCAGAAGAGCAGGAGTGGATGCGCGGCGTTAAAGAGCGCAACGCGATTCGGAAGTCACAAAGCGTGCCGGTTGTCTACGAGTCGATGGGCTGCACGGGCCACGGCAACGTGGGCTACATCCACAGCTACGCGGTGCAGGAGACCATCCACGGCCAGTTCAGTCGGGGAATGATCAACGGGCTGAGCTGTGGCGGGATCGTCGCCGCCGGCTACCCGGTGCCGCGCACCTGGACACCGGGCATGAAGGTCAAGGTGCGCTGGAAGCCGAATGGGCGTGACTACATCGAGAAGACCACCACGATCCCGCGCTACGACGAGGTGGGCATGTTGATCGTGCACTTCTTCCCCAACGATGAGGTGCGGGTGGTGGTGTCCAACTACTACCCCGAGAGCCGGTACCACCCCATCCCGTTCGACTCGTCCGTGCCGCCGCCGGAGCCTGATTGAGTGAACAAGGGCCGTGCATCCTGATGAAAAAAGCCGCTGCAGTGCAGCGGCTTTTTTTATTCAAGGAAGAGTCCTTACGGTTTCGCAGCCGCCATCGCCTGCGCCACCCAGCCATCGAAGGTCTTCTGGTGGGCCTTGATCCAGGCGTCGGTGTGGCGCTCCACGTCCTGTGGCTTGTTCTCGCCGTCGCGCATGCGAAGGTTCTGGGCGTTGATGTCGGCCACGGGCAGCGCCATCACCTCGAACAGGCGGGCGGCGGCCGGGTTCTTCTCGGTGAACTGCTTGTTGGCCACGATGCGCTGCGTGTTAAGCACGAAGCCGTAGTTCTGGCCGTTGGGCAGTTTGGTGTCGAGCCTGGCCTGCTCACCCGGCAGCGATGAGAACGGCACCTGCAGCCACACCACTTCCTGGCCCGGGCGCAGCACGCCGCTCACCCAGTAGGGCGTCCACGTGTAGTACAGGATCGGCTGGCCCTGCTTCAGGCGCGTGATGGTGTCGGCGATCAGCGCGGCGTAGCTGCCCTGCACGTGCGTCACGGTGTCGCGCAGCTTGTAGGCGTCCAGGTGGTGCTCGATCACCGCCTCGCATCCCCAGCCGGGGTTGCAGCCGGTCAGGTCGGCCTTGCCGTCGCCGTTGTTGTCGAACAGCTTCGCAATGGCGGGGTCCTTCAGCTGGTCGATCTGCGTGATCTTGTGGGCGTCGGCGGTCTTCTTGTCGATCAGGTAACCCTGCGCCGCACCGGGCGAGTAGGCGCCCTGGCGGTAGAGCTTGGCATCGCCGCCGGCGTTCTTGTAGAAGTCTGCGTGCAGGGGATCCCAGTGGTCGGCCATGAAGGTGGCGTCGCCGTTGGCTATGGCCACGTGGGCGGTCGGGTACTCCACTTCCTTGATGGGCTGCACGTCGTAGCCCAGCTTGCTCAGGGCGCGCGAGACCAGCAGGGTCTGGAAGGTTTCTTCGGCGATGGAGCTTTGCAGCGGCTGCACCTTCACGCCTTGGCCGGGCAGGCTTTGTGCGCTGGCGGGGCCGGTCAGGGCGAAGGCCATGAGGCCGCTGCCGAGCAGGGTGCGCCACAGGTGGGAGGGCTGGAGGGATGTCATCGGTTTCCTTTCGATGGTGGGAGAAAAAGCCTGCGCGCTGGCGCTCAGGATGCGGAAAGGGGGGAGGCGGGCCCGGTGCGGGAGATCGAAGCGGGCGCAGCGGCCTGGGGTGCCGCCGGGGTTCTGGCGGGCACCGGTGTGGCCGGGGGCGTGGCGGTGGTCGCTGGGCGCAGCAATCGCAGCACAAGGCCTGCGGGGCCTTGCTGCCACCAGTGGCGCGCTCCGCGCCCTGGGCGGCCTAGGGCCTGCGTGATGCGATCCAGCGCAATGGCCAGCAGCACGATGCCCAGGCCGCCCACGGTGGCCATGCCCATGTCGAGCCGGCCGATGCCGCGCAGTACCATCTGCCCCAGGCCGCCGACGGCGATCATTGAAGCGATCACCACCATCGACAGCGAGAGCATCAGCGCCTGGTTGATGCCGGCCATGATGGACGGCATGGCCAGCGGCAGCTGCACCTTGGCCAGCAGCTGCCAGGGCGAGGCGCCGTAGGCCTTGGCGGCCTCGATCAGGTCGGGCCGCACCTGGCGGATGCCCAGCGTGGTCAGGCGCACCAGCGGCGGCAGCGCGAACACGATGGTGACGATCACGCCCGGCACATTGCCGATGCCGAACAGCATCACCACCGGCACCAGGTAGACGAAGGCCGGCGTGGTCTGCATGGCATCGAGCAGCGGGCGCATCAGGCGCTGCGTGCGGTCGCTGCTGGCCAGCAGGATGCCCAGTGGCAAGCCGATCACGATGCAGAACACCAGCGAGGTCAGCACCAGCGACAGCGTGACCATCGCTTCAGGCCAGATGCCGAGCATGGCGACGAGCAGCAGGGAAATGACCGTGCCCACGGCGATGGCCCGGCCCGCGAACTGCCAGGCCAGCAGGCCCATCAGCGTGATCATGGCGAGCAGGGGCACGCTCAGCAGCAGTTGCTCCACGCTGGTGAGGGTTGTGTCGATCGGCGCGCGCACGGTCTGGAAGAAGGGGCGGAAATGGCCCACGATCCAGCCCAGCGCCTCGTTGATCCAGCGCTCCACCGGCAGCGAGCCGTCCCACAGCTGGCTGAACTGGAAGCCAACCTCGGTGGTGGCCGCATCGGTGCTGGCCGGCGCGGCGAGCCAGTCGTCCGCAGAGATGGCGGTGGAGTTGCCCCAGGCGTCGGTGGTGGGTGCGGGCTCGGGCGCGGTGGCATTGCCCCAGGGATCGGTGGGCGCGGCGGTGCCGACCTGCGCGGTGGTGGTGTCGTCGTTCATGGTCTTCGTCTTTCCAATGCGTTCGGGGCGGCTCAGGCGGCGGCGCGGTCGAGAAACTTCAGCAGCGTGTTCTTGCTGATGGCACCGCGGTAACGGCCGCCGTCGTCCACCACTGGCAGGGGGTAGGGCGCCTGTGCGGCCTGGCCGAACAGCTCGGCCACGGGGTGGGCCGCGTTGACCACCTGCACGTCGGGCAGGTAGGCGCGCGAGAGGCCAAGCGGGCCGTCGTGATCCTGCAGGGCCTGGCGCAGCGAGTCCGCCGACACCAGGCCGAGGTAACGCTGGTCGGGGCTCACCACATAGGCCCAGTCGCGGTCCTTGTCTTCCAGCAGCTTCAGCGCGGCACGCGCGCCCTTGTTCGGGTGCTCGGCCACCACCACCTGCGTCCGGCGCGCGATGTCGCCGGCCTTGAACACGGCGGCGGCGTCGACGCCGCGCACGAAGTTGCGCACATAGTCGTTCGCGGGCTGGCGCAGGATGTCTTCCGGCGTGCCGACCTGCACCACCTGGCCGTCTTTCATGATCGCGATGCGGTCGCCGATGCGCATGGCCTCGTCGAGGTCGTGCGAGATGAAGACGATGGTGCGGCGCTTCACCTGCTGCAGGCGCACCAGCTCGCTCTGCATGTCGGTGCGGATGATGGGATCGAGTGCCGAGAAGGCCTCGTCCATCAACAGGATGGACGGGTCGGACGCCAGCGCGCGCGCCAGGCCCACGCGCTGCTGCATGCCACCCGACAGCTCGTCCGGGTAGCTGTCGCCCCAGCCCGCCAGGCCCACCTGTTCCAGCGCCTGGTCGGCCAGTACGAGGCGTTGCGCGGGTTTCACGCCCGCCAGTTCGAGGCCGAAGGCGGTGTTGTCGCGCACCGTCATGTGCGGCATGAGCGCGAACGACTGGAACACCATGCTGATGTCCTTGCGGCGCAGGGCGCGCAGGTCCGCGTCGGACAGGTCGTTGATGTTCTCGCCGTCGATCAGGATGCGCCCGGCCGTGGGCTCGATCAGGCGGTTGAGCAGGCGCACCAGCGTCGATTTGCCGGAGCCCGAGAGGCCCATGATCACGAAGATCTCGCCGGCCTCGATTTCCAGGTCGGCGTCGAACACCCCGATGGACTGGCCGGTCTCGGCCAGGATCTCCTGCTTGGTGCGGCCCTTGCGGACGAGATCGAGTGCGGCCTGCGGTTGGTCGCCGAACACCTTGAAGACGTGTTCGATGCGGATGTGTTTGGCCATGAGCGTGCTGCCTCCTGTGCAAGTTGCAAGGCACCGCAAACGGACTTGAAGGCCAGGGGCACGCGTGTCCCCAGCGGGTCAACAAGACCGCAGACAGACACTGACAGCGACGAATCGGCAAACCCAGCGCCTGCCATCACGCCAGACCATGCAGCGGGCCCGGTCTAGGGGGCTGGCATGGTGCGGGAGTGACGCGGCGTCGAGGCCGGAAGACCGGCCATTGAAATCTCTGTGCCGCGACGGGATGCAGGGCGATCCGCGAGTAGCACATGAGCGCCACCGGTTCGTTGGACCGGTGACTGAAGGCCGTGATTATAACTTTTGCGTCTGGTTACCTGGCACCAGATGCAATTGGACGTATGAGACGCCCGGAAATTGGCCTCAGTGGGCGTCTTTGCCCGGGTGCGACATGAGGCGGTCGGTCACGGCGATCGCCATGGCGCTGAGCAGGAACACCACATGGATGATCGTCTGCCACATCAGCACCTTCTCGTCGTAGTTCGCGGCGTTGATGAAGGTCTTGAGCAGGTGGATCGAGCTGATGCCGATGATGGCGGTGGCCAGCTTCACCTTCAGCACCGAGGCGTTCACGTGGCTCAGCCATTCGGGCTGATCCGGGTGGTTCTCGAGGTGCATGCGGCTCACGAAGGTTTCGTAGCCGCCCACGATCACCATGATCAGCAGGTTGGAAATCATCACCACGTCGATCAGCGCCAGCACCACCAGCATGATCACGGTTTCGTTCAGGCCGGTGAGGACCACGTCGCTCTTGTAGCCGATGCTGCTGATCAGCTTCTGCAGCGCGACCTCGCTGCCAAAGGCGGCCTCGATCAGGTGGACCAGCTCGACCCAGAAGTGGAACACGTAGATGGCCTGTGCGGCGATCAGACCGATGTAGAGCGGCAGTTGCAGCCAGCGGCTGGCGAAGATCAGGTTGGGCAGGGCGCGGATCGGGGCTGGGGCTTTGACGGGGTCGCTCATGGGGAGGTGACACAATGGCCGAGTGCCCGGGATGGGCTGCCAGACGGCAGGCGGTATTGTAGGTCTGCGCTGGCCCGATCCAAGGGTTTGTACCCATGGCCTTCCTGGCTGCTGGTCACCCGGGAAATTTGCCCGATGCACTGCCCTGTAAGAGATTCGTAAGAGCCTTTGCGCACAGTGCCGACCTGTCAGCTGACCCCACAATTTCATCAGGAGACTGTCCCATGTCCGCGCCTTCGTCGACGATCGAATCCACCCTGGTCGAAAACCGCGTCTTTGAGCCTTCTGCGGCGACGGTGAAGGCCGCGCGCGTGTCGGGCATGGACGGCTACAAGGCGCTGTGCGCCGAGGCCGACAAGGACTTTGAAGGCTTCTGGGCCCGCCTGGCCCGCGAGAACCTGACCTGGAGCAAGCCGTTCACCAAAACGCTCGACAGCTCCAAGGCGCCTTTCTACAAGTGGTTCGAGGACGGTGAACTCAACGCCTCGTACAACTGCCTGGACCGCCACATCGGCACCCCGGTCGAGAACAAGACCGCCATCATCTTCGAGGCCGACAACGGCGACGTGACCAAGGTCACCTACAAGGAGTTGCTGGCCAGGGTCTCGCAGTTCGCCAACGCGCTCAAGGCGCGCGGTGTGAAGAAGGGCGACCGCGTCGTCATCTACATGCCCATGACGATCGAGGGCGTGGTGGCCATGCAGGCCTGCGCCCGCATTGGCGCCACGCACAGCGTGGTGTTCGGCGGCTTTTCGGCCAAGGCCCTGCAGGAACGCATCCAGGACGCCGGCGCGGTGGCCGTGATCACCGCCAACTACCAGCTGCGCGGCGGCAAGGAACTGCCGCTCAAGGCCATCGTGGACGACGGCATCGCCATGGGCGGTTGCGACTCCATCAAGAACGTGATCGTGTTCCAGCGCACGCCCACGGCCTGCAACATGGTGGAAGGCCGTGACACCTTCATGCACGACGCCATGGCCGGCCAGTCGAGCACCTGCCCCGCCGAAATGGTGGGCGCCGAGCACCCGCTGTTCGTGCTGTACACCTCGGGTTCCACCGGCAAGCCCAAGGGCGTACAGCACAGCACGGGCGGCTACCTGCTGTGGGCCCGGCTCACCATGGACTGGACCTTCGACCTCAAGCCCGACGACATCTTCTGGTGCACCGCCGACATCGGCTGGATCACCGGCCACACCTACGTGGCCTATGGCCCGCTGGCCGCCGGCGCCACGCAGATCGTGTTCGAGGGCGTGCCGACCTACCCGAACGCCGGCCGCTTCTGGCAGATGATCGAGAAGCACAAGGTCACGATCTTCTACACCGCACCCACGGCGATCCGTTCGCTCATCAAGGCCGCCGAGGGCGACGAGAAAGTGCACCCCGCGCGCTCCGACCTTTCCAGCCTGCGCCTGCTCGGTTCGGTGGGCGAGCCCATCAACCCCGAAGCTTGGATGTGGTACTACAAGCACGTGGGCGGCGAGCGCTGCCCCATCGTGGACACCTTCTGGCAGACCGAGACCGGCGGCCACATGATCACGCCGCTGCCGGGCGCCACGCCGCTGGTGCCGGGCTCGTGCACGCTGCCGCTGCCGGGCATCGCGGCCGCCATCGTGGACGAAGCGGGCAACGACGTGCCGAACGGCGCGGGTGGCATCCTGGTCGTGAAGAAGCCCTGGCCCTCGATGATCCGCACCATCTGGGGCGATCCGGAACGCTTCAAGAAGAGCTACTTCCCCGATGAGCTCAAGGGCTACTACCTCGCTGGCGACGGCGCGGTGCGCAGCGCAGACCGCGGTTATTTCCGCATCACCGGTCGCATCGACGACGTGCTGAACGTCTCAGGCCACCGCATGGGCACGATGGAGATCGAGTCCGCGCTGGTGGGCAAGACCGACCTGGTGGCCGAGGCCGCGGTGGTCGGCCGCCCCGACGACGTGACCGGCGAGGCCATCGTGGCCTTCGTCGTGCTCAAGCGCGCACGCCCCACGGGCGACGAGGCCAAGGCCATTGCCAAGCAGTTGCGCGACTGGGTGGGCAAGGAGATCGGCCCGATCGCCAAGCCCAAGGACATCCGCTTCGGCGACAACCTGCCCAAGACGCGCAGCGGCAAGATCATGCGCCGCCTGCTGCGCTCGATCGCCAAGGGCGAGGCGA